>Ga0070717_10002632_pt1 | contig 12642 bp, 21 predicted proteins | sample LARL113metaG_FD_71366 | JGI IMG/M metagenome (GOLD analysis project Ga0070717, IMG submission 71366) | Corn, switchgrass and miscanthus rhizosphere microbial communities from Kellogg Biological Station, Michigan, USA - LAR L11-3 metaG | ecosystem: Host-associated > Plants > Roots > Rhizosphere ...
CGCGTCATTCCTCGCGACATCCCAAACACGTAGGGGAGGCGAATGTACTTCACTTTGCGGACAAGACGAGCACCAGTACAATCAGCCCGGCCAACAGCATGCTCGCAATAAGTGAAAACGCCGCATGCAGCGGGTGCGCATGAAAATAGCGGCCCCGCTCTGTCCTCCAGTGCATCGGGGTATGCATGGTAGCCTCCTCCCGACCGACCCAATCATATCCCCAAAAGGCCTCGTTCTGCCTTAACCCAAGAAGCCTGACTCTCTGGGACAACGGAAAAAATTCGAGAATCCGTAACGGTCATGCAGACCGACGACGCGAACTCGAACCGGGCTAGTTGCCGATTAGCCCATGGTTACGAAAGTACCATGACCCCTCGTAACTTGCTGCTAATACGAGGGTTCTCCTACGTTGAGGCCAGCCTGAAACAGGCTGTGTACTTTAGTTTGACTGAAGCAAGCTCCGAGAAGATCTCATGCCAGCATGGCTGGACCTAGGCCTCCTCTTGGTGACATTGATCGCGGTGGTCTTGGCAGGACGGCTATATCACCGTGTGAAAGAGTTGACGCATCTGGATCCCGTCACGGGCGCGCTAAGCCGCCACGGGTTTATCGAAGCGCTTGAAGAGGCGAGCAAGCGCTCACGGAGGTACTTGCACCCCATCACGGTCGCCTACTTCGATCTCGACAGCTTCAAACTCGTCAATGATCTTCTGGGCCACGAAACGGGAAACTCGGTTCTGCGAGTCGTGGCTGACACTATAAAAAACACGCTGCGCGAAATGGATGTTGTTGCTCGACTCGGCGGAGACGAGTTCGCTGTGCTTCTGTCTGAAACGAGTGCGGAAAATGTCCTTGGGGTGTTAAGCAAGATCCAATCAGCTCTGCGGGACGCCATGCAAGCGAATGATTGGCGGGTCACGTTCAGCATCGGGGCAATGACCTTCAACACCCCACTGACTACAGCGGAAGAGATGATTGCTAAAGCCGATGAACTGATGTACTCGGTAAAGCTAAGCGGCAAGAACCGCATTGAACACCGGTTCGTAGACCAGTCGAACCAGAGCGACCATTTCGTCAGATGTTCGAATTGCCGGACATCATTCGCTGCCAGTGCGCAAGCCTGCCCCTCTTGCGGAGGTACCGCACTCCTGGATCTGCAACAGAACGTACCGACCCAGAGAGGGATAGATGCCTACATAAGAAAACTAGAAGGAGAACTTACTGAGGCGCTGCGCTCGTTAGAAAAAATTCTGGACATTCTGATTAACGCAGAAAAGTTGGAGCATATGACTGAAGAGCACATTCTCCGCCTTTCAACAGAAGACGTGCGGCTGATTGGCGCGGCAGTCGGCATGCCCGAAGCATTCGAGGCAAACGAGAACGCGAGCACGGGCGCTTCTCACTCACCCCTTCTCCGTGTCAAAGAGAGAGTTTCGAAACTCCGAGCTTTCGCCGCAACTCGGAGCTAAAACTGTTCCAAGAAGGTACGCCATGCGTCTTTCCCCTCAACTCCGTCGCAGAATTCGCGACCCAAATCTATTGAGAAATCCGTGACCTAGGTCACGCAAAATTCGGAGGACACATGGTGAGAGCGTTGTATAGAGAGCGCGAGTCTTCGGGTGTCGCCCTCCCTGCCGCTCCTGAGCTCTAGGGTCTCTCTACGGTTTCGGCTTGGATAGGAGCCGGAAAGAGTTGAGAAACGTTGAAAAGTTTTCCGGCCGGGGCGCACTCTTCGGAGCAAAAGCGTGCAGCACATACAAGCGTTGCCTCACGAAATAGATGGTGAGTTCGCCGCTCGTATTCTGTCCGACAAACCGGACCCATTTCCCAGGATAACCTTCGACCGAGGTTCGCTTCTCGTCGACCACGGACCCGCCGAGGCTGTTCACAATCGAATCACGCTCCCCGTTCACGGCGCTTTCCCAGTCCGTGTTCGGCGACTGGTCTGCGTACTCCAATCCGTACGATTCGGACCCAGCAGTCGCACTGAACTGGTGTAGGTTCCGCTCAGCGTCCGTTTGTTGTTGGGGATTGTCGGGAAACAACACTCTAAAGTTCCCGTCGGAAGAGGTAAATTCTTTCCATTCGGTTTGGGCAAGCACCGTGGCCAGGAACAACGAAGTTAGCGCCAGAATCTTGGATGCGCTCATAGCAGCCTCCTTCTGGCCCGATATAAATCATACGCCGAAAAAGCAGCGCCAGATGCTTACAACACACGTGCCGTAGCGGGAGGTACTCGGGTCGAGTTTGACAATGGCCTTTGGTTACGTCGGCTGCTACAAGACCTATCTTAGAATCGCGGGTGAAGACTGCAATAAAACAGTGGGGCTTAAAACATGCACACGGAGATAGGAATGCAGCCGTCGGCTAGTTCCCTGGTCACCAATATCCAAGGTCGGATAAGGCCCTTCGCGACCCGGATGCACCAATGGATTACTTGCATGGCTAAAAAGGCCAAGAAGGCCATGGGTTTTGATCTGTCTGCCAAATGGACTCACCACGCGCTTCCACCTGTCGCGGTACTTGCAGGAGCCATAGCCTTTGGATTTTGGTGGAACAACATCAATGCAGGAGTGTTCGCCTGTTTTGCCTTGTTTTTCCTGGCAGGTATCTACAACGCTCTGCGGCAGATTGTTGCGACCCTCTCCTCGGAACCTGATGGGAATACTTCTAGCATCGCAAACCGAAGCCAACAAAATCTCGATGCCAGCGCCAGAGCCATCGAGCATTTGCGGCCATGGGTAGAAGACCAGACGTCGTTGACGGAGGAAAGCGCCAAGGCGTGTTGCGCAATTCTTCTGGATACGCTTGCGACCCTTCATCCCAAGTTCGCAAAGTAACTGCCGGGATAACTAAAGGCCCGGTGCTCACCTTCTCGTATAAAGCACACGCAAAACCACGCCCCACCCCCAAGGTCTGTGACCCATGCCCTGCCGCCCGCGCCATGGCGTTAGAATGCCGGTGAGCGCGAGACCATGGAGCTTTACCTCGTACAACATGGAGCTTCGAAGAGCGAGGCCGAGGATCCCCAGCGAAGCCTGACCGACGAGGGAAAGAGAACCGTTGAGCGCATGGCCGAGCGTCTCTCCATGATTGGCTTATCGCTCGACCGTATCGAACATAGCGATAAGCTAAGGGCGCAACAGACCGCCGAAATTTTGGCAGCGAAGATCCATCCCGCAAATGGAACCGTTCAAGTCCCGGGCCTAGGCCCCAACGATGATGTCGAGCCGACTCGCGTGAGACTCACTCGAGAAACCAAGAACATCATGCTGGTGGGACATCTGCCGTATCTGAGTCGGCTGGTCTCGCGCCTCCTTGGGCTGGAAAGAGATCAGACGCTGGTTCGATTTCAGATGGGCGGGGTTGTAAAACTCGATCGAGAGGACGCCGACCGCTGGGTGCTTTGTTGGATTTTCACCCCCGAACTCTTGCTGCCACCCTAACAGGCCTTCAAACAACCTAGAAAATCAATTCTCGTAAAGAGATGCTGAGAGCGTGAGAAGCCTCCCGCTCTCTTTTCTCTTTTGCTTGGTCGTGTTTCCCGTTTTTTCACGACTCGCATGGCGTGAGATAATGGCCGCGAAGAAGATGAAAGTCTACCTCGACAACGATATCGTATCTGCGATTGGCAAGGGCGACGTTTCGGCTTCGGAACTCACCATGCTGGAAGAACTACTGGATTTTTTCGACGCTAAGCGCCTAGAGCTCGTGACCTCCAGCGTTACTGCCAGAGAGATCGCGCTATACAAAGGCTTGGCGAAAGCTGACATCGAGCATGTTTACGCGCGTTTGGAGAAGGTACCGTTCATCGAGGATCACGAAGTTGTTGGATTCCATTCTTATTGGGATCGTTATGGCGGTGAGTCCTATCCGCTAGTGCAGGATGACGCCATTTCTTCTGCACTGTGGCGGATTGGCGTAAAACGGACGGATGCCCATCATTTAATGGTGGCCATACGCGCTGGTTGCGATTGTTTTATTACCTATGACAAGGGAATCCTGCATAGGAGTCCTCAGATCGAGAGTGGGTTCTCTATTAAGGTAATGCGGCCCTCAGCGGTCCTGACGCACCTTAGTGCCAGTTTGGTCAATCCGTAAGAAGCATTCCCAGCCGGCATTTCCTAAGTCCTATAAGCCAAAAATCCCGACTCCATCGGGCTTTTTGGCTTCCAAGACTCGCAAAATCCGTGACCCAAACCCTCCTGAAAATCCGTGACCTTTCACAAACCGAAACTCCAATTCCGTCAAATTCAAAGTCCAGGGCTAACCTCCTCGCCTTCTTCTCAGGGTAGCGAGCACCCCACCCGCTCAAGGTCTCTAAAGTTACAAAGCCCGCCACGAGGCGGGCTGCTTTTTTGTTTCTGCCTGCGGCGCTCCACCTTGACCGGGCGCGGAACCCCACTCGCTTCCCTTGAGACGTGGCGAGTCGCCCGGCCGACAGTCACGAATTAAATCTTCAGCCGGACTTAAAAATCTATGTGGAACGACATCCCCGCCGACGAGCTGAAGCAGCTCATGGATGAGATCGATGCGACCGAGCTCCGCCCGGACGAGGCCGAACTGGAGCGGTGGCTGGAAAACCAACTCTCATAAAAGAGAGACGGCGAGAGGGGAATCTGATGGCGAATATCGCCGAGATGGTGAAGGAGCTTCAGCAGGAACGAGATCGGTTGAACCAGGCTATTGCGGCTTTGGCACCGCTCGCGGGAACGAATAGGACTTCAACACGAGGTGGAGCGAGTGGGCCACGTCGAACCTGGTCCGCAGCTGCGCGAAAGAAGGTTTCGCTCGCGCAGAAGGCGCGGTGCGCGCCGTCCCGCAACGGCAGCACATCATCCTTTAGCGTAGAGGCGTCGGGAGCTGGCTTGTGACGGGACGTCATCAGATACCTCCAGCGTCATCGGCTGACGAATTTACCTCGGAGAACGCTCCTGGTTTAACTTTCGGATTTTTGTTCTGAAAACGGAACAAAGCCGCACCTATCCGAAATCGTCCCTCGCGCTTGAGGCAGGTTGGGGGGCTTGTAACGGAGAGCCGTGTCTGCGAAACGCTGCTCCACGGATTCGTGAACAAGCGAGCCTGCAGCAATCCAGCGCCGACGGCCGAGATTCAGGCGAAGCGCCTTCTGCCAGGTTCCTTGAGGAGTCTCGATGTGAATGACCTTCGGCCAGAACTCGGCGATCCACCAGAGACCGTGGAGTGATTCGTGCTGATTTTTCGTAGTAGGATCAGGCGCCGCATAAGGCGGCTTCCCGCCGAGAATGTCAGTTTTTCTGTGCTGGTCAACGACTAGGCCGGCGAGCTCCGCCTCGCACACCATCCACCGCAGGGCTATTTTGGAGAGCTGGCTCTCCGGCTCCGGGTAGCTGCCGCCTACGTCCGAATGGACTCCCGCGAACCAAACCTCCTGCACGTCCTCTTCAGGGCGACTTGGCGTGCCGAAAGGGTTTTGGCGGAAGAACGCCCTCCGCTCATCGATGGAAACTGCATGCCGCACGATATGGAGGTCGGGATTGCGGGCGGCCGTCGTGAACGGGAAATGGACAGCGTTGTAGACCCAGCCCACCGAGCTGACCGTATCCCAGACTCCCACGAAGTATGGCTTGCACTCGCGCGAGAACGTCTTTTTGAAGTCCGCCGCGACCGCGAAATCAATGCCCTTGCGCTTAACCATCCGGATGGCGTACGGGATCAGGCCTTCGTTGCCTTCGGTAAGGAGGCCGACAATATGGAGCACGCCGCAGAGCGCGCGGGCGGTGTAGGCCCCGCGGCTGAAGCCGAAGATGTACAGACGGTCGCCCGCTTCGAACGTCCTCATCAGGAACTGGTACGCGTCTGCGACGTTATCAGAAATACCATAGCCGAAGGCGAGGCCAATCACGCGGGTCCACCATTTGCCTATCCGAGTGAGCGCGTTCCGCGCACCCATCGTACCGACGCCGGGATGATAGTAAGCGACCTGGTCTGGATTACATGTAAGCATTTTGTAGAGCTTCACGACATTCGAATTCTGTCGGCCGAATTCATTGCCGGTGCCATCGCAGCAGATCACGATGTTCTTTGCCATCAGTGGAACTCTTTTTCCGGAGCGTTAGTGCGGGATGAGCCGCATGAATTTTACGGCTGAGCATCCAAGTCGACCCATTGGCCGGCATCCCACACTTCGATTTTGGTGATCGAATGCACCTCCCAGAGGGTGGAACGGAGGCCGCCGTCGATCATGTCCTGGTGCTCGGGATCGAGCATCAGCCAGCCGCTGATCCGCACTTTCTGCCGGTTGTAATTGGGATTAGCGTGGCTGCCCACGTGGGCCGTCCATGGTTTCAGGCGAGCCGTGGTCCAGCTTGCGTGCTCGCGGCGAACGCGGGGCGTGGTTTCCACAATAATTGGAGTCTACACTCCCGGACCATAGCCGCGACTGGGAGCGCGACTTGGTCGCCGAGACCTAACCGTTAAGCCAAAAGGAGAACACGAATGTCTACGAACGCGACACCAGCGCCTACCCCTCTGCCGACACCGCCGCTTCCAATTTTTCCCTGCCCTAACTGCGGCAGCAATCTGCTCACGGAAGGCTTCCACAACTCCTGCACCGAGACGCAGACACTCCGGGAAGACAACTACCCGCTAGTCATCAGCGGCAAGATGTACCTGGAGCACGACGAGGACAACGTCGAGACGATTGATCACGAGTGCGACGTGGAAGGGTACTGCACGTCCTGCGGCAAGCTCCTGCCCTGGGCGCTCTACGAGATCCGGGGAGAGCTCGACGGTGTCAACCTGTCCGAAGCCGATGCCGCCATCGCCAAGCTCATGTCGCAGCTTGACGAGGAGCCGCCCACTGCAGATGCGTAAACCCAGCCCACCTCCGTACAGAGCAATCCGAGGCATAAGCGAGCGCGGCGAGTACATCCGAATCGCCGCAGCGAACCGCGTCGCTATCGCAGAGGTGTTGCAATACCACGGCGATCACGATTGCAAGGCCACAGCGGAGTTTATCGTCCGCGCTTGCAATGCATACCAAGACCTGCGCAAGCTCCGCACGGTTCTACAAGATGAACTCGATGCGTTGCGAACCTGGCGTACCGCAAAACCTATGAATGCCGACATGCAGGAAGGGATTGAGATCAGCATCTCGAAGATCGAAAGCATACTCCGCCAGTGATCCCAAGCTCCGTTTCTCTGCACCATTGTCGAGCTTATCTTCCGTTTCGACGGCGACCGCCAACCAGCCGCCGCATAGTCCTTTCCTTCAGAGCCGGTATCACGCGGCTCTTTTTTGATCGAAGCTCCCAACCCAAGAATGATGCCGACCTGGTTCTCCTTTGTCATCCAAAGGAACGATATTCAGAGATGCAAGTCTCCCTTCTAGTGCCTCGTATTCCTTGTACTGGATGGCAACTAATCCCAACTTTCGAGCCACACGAAACATTATTCCCGTCATCGTCGATGAACAAACACTCATCCGCTCTCTTCCTGAGTTGACTCAAGACGAATCGGAATGCGCGCGCGTGTGGCTTGGCTAGGCCAATCTCGTTCGAAAAGAAGACATATTGAAAGTGCGCAAATCTTTCTTTCTTCCTCAGATAATCCGCTCTGTCCGTGATTTGGTTTGACAACAAGACCAGCGTGAATCTTTTCGCGAGCCGCTTTGTTAAGAAATATGTGGGTAGCGGTCGATCCTTATTATAGAGCGCAACCAAGCGCTTCGCCGGAAACGCGGGGCCAAACCGCCTTCGCAGACTCGACCAAAATGCAGCCGACTTCCTAGAATCGTAAAACCTTTGTTCCAGTTTGATTATTTCTCGCTCGATCTTTATGGGAGAGATCTTGGAGCAGAGTCGCAACTCCCGAGTGGTTCGTAAGATTCATCCAACAAGACGCCGTCACAATCGAAAATGATGGTGTTTAGCATGACGTAGACTAGGATCAATAGCGCAGAAACAATGCAAACAGTGCCCTAATTTCTAGGAAGCGCATCCCGGGTTACAGCTTGTTCCAGAGTTCTTCTGAACGCCCGCGCCCCAGGAAGGATACCAGTGAAGCATCGAAGCCCTCTCCCCACTCCGCGTAGAGGGTGCGTATCTGCTGTATGTTCTCTCGGACATGTCTTACGCAAGACCCCAGTAAACGGATGCTGAGGTCGTCTTCGCTCGGACATGTCTTCCGGGACAACAACCAAAGAGCAATCTCAAATGTGGCTATGTGCCTGAGGACAGTAAAAAGCCTCATTAGCCATCGGTTCGACTCCTGGTAACAATCCGTATACTGCAAATAAAGAAGATCAATCTGTCTTGGTATATGACAATGTCCGACGTATAGAGCCGGATGAGCTGTAGCCGGCGCTAGGCGGGCTAGAATTCCGCCATGAGTTTCTCGAAGTGCGGCAGGCGCTCGGCCGAGAGCGGAGCAAACCTTTTTAAGAATTAATTCAGTGGCTCTATGATCCTTGCCACCGTTTGCGTTTCCAATCGTGTACCGCAGCCAAGCGCCTTTCCACAAATTCTGGGCAAATCCCGACAGCACCGTTTGGAATTCCGTCAAGTCCGTGGCTAGGTTTGAGGTCTGGTGCGTTTTCCATTCAGGGCCGGCAAATTCTCCTTTCCAATGCTGAACATCAAAATGGAGTACTGGGCAGAATTCATTCGGGTCGGTTTCAATAGTTGAATCGACATGAAGGGTGAACTTTCTTGGTTGCAGATCGAGTCCACGGAAAAAACCCTTCTTTGTGCCTATGCCCGGAATTCCGTACCATTTGTTCGTTAATCGCTGACCGAAGACTGTCCAATTTAGCTGTGCTCTCATCCACCAAACAGGGATCTGGGTATGCTAATAGCCAAATGAGAGAGGGGTCATCAAGCACTTTAGAAGATTTCATAGTCCTGAGTCTTTTGCAGAAAGTAACGGTACAGCTGTCGCGGAAGTAGGCCACGCTTCTCCTCAAAAGTACATGTCTCTTCGAGGAGCCGTTCAAGAGCCGAAATCCGTCGGCGCAATTCCTGGTGGTCCAGGCTTCTGATCATGAGAACCTCGTTAAGCAGCCTAGCGAACTCACGCGGAAGCCATGACAGCTCGTGGACTCGGATAAAACGCCATTTGATATCGGGAACCGGTCGCATATTCACAGCAAACAGAAGCTGAACTTCTAGATCGAGGCAATGCTGGAGGAGGGCGTGTGAGGTGTGTCAATTCTTCTGTGTAAACGGCCCGGTTTTGTTTTTGGGATGGGGCGCAGGGGAAGGGTGTCCCTTCCCCTGCCCATCGATGTAGAAGCATTCCGCGTTGTCATTACGCGACTCTCTCCAAGGCCGGCATGCGTTCCGGCTACAGAATCATGAAATGGTTCAAGGCTTCGCGCCAGTGGTGGATCGGCATCGTCCACTTCTTCGCTGCCTGCCGAAGAGCGAGAAACAGCAGTTTCAGCGCCGCTTCCTCATTGGGGAATCCCCCGCGGGTTTTGATGATCTTGCGCAGCGACCGGTTCAGCGACTCCACGCTGTTGGTGGTGTAGATCGCCTTGCGAATGTCCAGCGGGTAATTGAAAAACGGCGTGATGCGCGCCCAGTTCCGCCGCCAGACCTGGCTGACGCTGGGATAGGCTTTCCACTTCGCCTCCAGTTCCTGAAGACCATGCTCGGCCTCGACTGCGGTCGCGGCACGATAGATCGCCTGCAGATCGGCGGCCACCGGCTTGCGCATTTTCCAGGGAACATAGTTCAGCGAAGCCCGCACCAGATCCACGATGCAGAGCTGCACCTCGGTCCGGGGATAGATCGCCTCGATGGCTTCCGGAAATCCTTTCAGCCCATCCACGCAGGCGATCAGGATGTCCTTCACGCCACGGTTCTGCAACTCCGTCAGCACCTGCAGCCAGAACTTCGCTCCTTCCGTCTGCGCCACCCACAGCCCCAGCACTTCCTTTTGTCCCTCCAGGTTCACTCCCAACACCACGTAGATGGCTTTGTTCCGGATGTGGCCTTCGTCGCGCACCTTCACCATCAGCGCGTCCAGATACACGATCGGATACAGCTCTTCCAGCGCGCCGGTTCTGCCACAGCTTCACTTCCTCGATCACTGCATCGGTCACGTTGGAAATCAGTGTCGGGGAGACCTCGATCCCGTAGATCTCCTCCAGGTGGCCCTGGATCTCCCGCGTGGTCATGCCTCGCGCGTACATCGAGATGATCTTGTCGTCGAAGCCCGTCCAGCGTGTCTGCCCCTTGGCCACAATCTTGGGATCGAACGTGGCTTGGCGATCGCGCGGAGTCTCCAACTCCAGCTCACCGAACTCGCCCTTCAAGGTTTTTTGGCTTTTCCCGTTGCGCGTGCTGCCCCGGTGGTGGCCCGCCGGGTCGTGCTTCTCGTAGCCCAGATGATCGCTCATCTCGGCTTGCAAGGCCCGCTCTAGGATGGCTTTGGTCAGTTCCTTGAGCAGTCCCTTCTCCCCGATGATATCCTCGGGTTTCTTGTAGTCGGTCAGCAGTTGATCGATCAACTGCTTGTCGATGGCCATGGGATTTTCATTCTCCTCCTCCCATAGCCGTTTACACAGTTCTATTTACACCCTCGGCGTGTGCCCCCATCGGCTCTCCCCTGATCGCAAGGAGATCCGCCGGGAATTCCCACGCATACGCCTCGCTTTGCTGTCTGGCAAGCCTCCGATTATAGATGCCAAGCCAAGCTAGATGCATGATCCGGCTCGCTATGCGCTGACGTACTTCGCCACGAGTTAGCTTAGTCTTCTTCTTGATTAAGCGAGCAAGACGACGGCTCTTGTCTGCGAGCACAAGTGCATTCGAAAAAGCCTCGCGCTGAATGTCGTCCCACTCTCGTTCAAATGCCTGCGGGTACCGGAACAGGAGAACGTCCAACGGAAAGCCACCATAAGTGTATTCTCCGGCTTTGATTTTGCTAGTTTTGGCGGAACTGACGAACACCGCCAAGTCAATGTCAGAGTACTGATCGAATGTTCGTCTTGCCACACCTCCAAGAGCTACGACCCCCACAACGTCAGCATCTCGCGACCATTTGCGAGCAACCGCTGTTGCGGTGTCATAGTAATCTTCTAATGCTGCTTTGTCTTGGGTCATGTCTTCTGCGCGATAAATTTGCTCCAGATGAGGAGGTCATGGTGCCCTTCGTCATCCCTAAACAGTCCTTCCTTCTTAAAGCCCATGCGCTTACACAAACTCATGGCCGGGTAGTTCGTAGCATAAACTTCGCTTCTGACCTTGTGACAACCCCGCACCCGAAGAATCTTCATTGCTTCCTGTAAGAGTTTGGTTGCGAAGTTGCGAACGCGTTTCTTCGAAAACCCCGGCTGACATATACGCCGATGAGATACCCTACACCCCCATCCAGCTCATAAAAATCCACGTATCCTTGAACGTTACCGTTCACCTCAAGCACAAGCATATCGTACGAAAAACAAGAACGCATTTTTCGCATGTACGCAGCGAGCGATGAAGGAGTACACCGAGAGCCGTGTCGCAAAAAACCGCCGCAAAATTCGTGACCCAGACTTCACGAAAAGATCGCGTCCCAGAGCCGCAGAACTCGTGACCTGGCCCATGTTGAAACCTGCCGATCAGGAGGCCTAGAATTTCATCTGCCACTACTTCCCAAGCGAGGTCCTCCATGCCCAACTACGAATTCTTCTGCAACGCCTGCCACAAGGCTTTTTCAAAGATCTTAACCATTACTGAGCATGACAAGGAAAAGATCGCCTGTCCGCACTGCGGCAGCAAGAATGTCGAGCAGCGCTGGTCCGCTTTCTCCGCGGTCACGTCAAAGAAGAGCGCGTGAAGCCAGCATCAAGGAGTTCGGATATGCATTTCGACAAATTCTCTTTCGGCTCCATTCAGATCGACGGCAGTACGTACGAGCACGATGTCGTGATCGATCGCGGCGAAGTCAGCAAGCGCAAGAAGAAACCTTCCAAGAAATTCCGCGAGCAGTTCGGGCACACGCCGCTGTCCGTCGAGGAAAAGATACCCTGGAAATGTCAGCGCCTCGTGGTCGGAACCGGCGCGCACGGCAACTTGCCGGTGATGCCAGAAGTGCAGCACGAGGCCGAACGCCGGAAGATCAAGTTGCTGGCGCTGCCGACCATCGAAGCGCTCAAGGTGTTAGAACAAGACCCGAAAGATACCAATGCGATCCTTCACGTGACGTGTTGAGGTTAGCTCTTGTCGGGTCACTGCACCAAATTTGGGCAATTGACCCCGATTCCCCGCCAGGCGTATACGTACTCGTACCCAACGCGAAGTTCATTTCCGTCGTCGAGCCAGCGACGGTTCCTTTCACCCTCTAGCCAACGAAAGGAGCGCACATGTTCACACGCGTAGTTGAACTCACCAGCAAATCAGGCAAAGCCAAGGAACTCGCGAACACCATCAACGAAAAAGCAGTGCCCATCCTGAAGAAACAACGCGGCTTCGTCGACGAGACCGTCCTGGTGTCGGACACGGAACCTACCAGGGTTTTGGGATTGAGCTTCTGGAACAGCAGAGAGGATGCCGAACGCTACCACCAGGAGCAGTATCCCAAGGTCCATGAAATGATGAAGCACTTGCTTGAGACCGAGCCCAATATCCGAACATTCGACGTCCACTCCTCCACCACGCACCGGATCGTCGCCGG
>Ga0070717_10002634_pt1 | contig 12639 bp, 11 predicted proteins | sample LARL113metaG_FD_71366 | JGI IMG/M metagenome (GOLD analysis project Ga0070717, IMG submission 71366) | Corn, switchgrass and miscanthus rhizosphere microbial communities from Kellogg Biological Station, Michigan, USA - LAR L11-3 metaG | ecosystem: Host-associated > Plants > Roots > Rhizosphere ...
GACTTGCGACGTCGCTTTGAGAAAACGTTTCTAATTCTGCGCCACAGCCCTGTGCGCGCTCGTTACCCGCGCCTCACAGAGGTACGGCTAAAGCAACAGTCTGCCCGCGGAACCTTTTCCTCTCATTCAATAAAGTATTTTAGGAACTTCGATTCTTTTTTTCTGTAGGAAGTAGTGTAAGGGCTCTATGTATATGTCAATTAAATCACTTCAGATTGGGTTTATCGGGTTGGTCCTTTGTGTTGCGACTGCTTGGGCTGGGCCATCAGCCATTCAAGGCGTTGTGAAGGATGCAAAAGGGAAACCGATAAAAGGCGCAGATGTTCAGATTCAGTCGAAAGACGGCAAGCAGATGTTCAGTACCGTCAAGACGGATGCACAAGGTCGCTACACTTCACAGGGTCTCGCGCCAAACGTGTACCGCGTGACCTTGGTCGTAAACGGTGCCGTCAAGGCATCCATCGCGAACACGACGACGAAGGCTAATCAGCCAACGCAATTGAATTTCGCTCTAAAACCGACATCGGCATCGCAAGCAAATGCAGTCGGTGGTGCGAAAAGCGGGAAGCACATGGTTTGGATGCCCCCGAGCACAGGGAGTCATACGGGCGGCCGCTGGGTTGAGGTTGACGAGAATGGTAATGGTGAGGCGGGTTCTTTGAACGTCAAAAAAGGCAGTGCCGAAGCACTGCACCGACAACAAATGAACGGCGGACCACAAAGCTTTCCGGGGGGTGTTGGAAACGGGACGCAACCGTGAGCGCTCGCGTCGGACTTCTCTGACGGGAGTCTGCAACGCACCGCTCTTAAGACTGGCGCACTGTTAGCTGCTGCCTCGCGTTGAGCCTTATTGCGAGTCTTCTGTTCGACAGTTTCAGCTTGGCACTTGCCCAGTTGCACTGGAGAATAATCCCTTCACCGATTCGCGCGAAAGGGCAACGATCGTGAAGACCCCGAGAATTGTTCCGAAAGGAATAAAGAGGCATTCGATGCAGGCCATCACGAATGCAAACGAGTAACGTTTGCGGAGCGCAATAGATCGACTGGCAATTAGAATACAAATCGCCATTGCCAGTCCGATCAAGAACAACACCGAGCCGATCACAGCAAAGATCCAGCCGAGAAATTCGGGCGGCAGGTCTTCACCCGGTTTCGCTGTGCCGTGCTTTGCGGCGAATATGAGATCGTGCCGATCGTTGTGTAAAGCAGTGGAAAAAGAGAAAAGAGTCCGGCCAGGCCGGCGACTACGTAATGAAAAATCGCGAGCAGTCGTAGGTGTTCCCTATCCTGGTTCACTGGCTAAAGGACCGTGGATAAAAAATCGCGTGATTCGATGTTCGTAAATGAGAATCGGGCAACGGAATACGGATCACGACGTGATATAGCCCTCCTCGCCATGTTCATTGATATCGAGACCTTGGCGCTCGATCTCAGGCGCGATGCGCAGACCAATTGCGCCTCGGACTAGTGCGCCAATGAGCGCGCTGCCCACCACTGCCAGCAAGATCGTGATCGCGATGGCTTTTAGTTGTTCGATCCACAACATGTGACCGACAATTCGCGCCAGCCCGTTTTGCGTGGCGGGATTAAGCGGTCCGCCAGTAGTTAAAGAAAGATTCGGATTCACACTCGCCGTGGCAAAGAAGCCCGTTAGAAACGCGCCGAGCGTTCCGCCGACGGCGTGGATGCCGAACGTATCAAGCGCATCGTCGTAGCCAAGCCAGGACTTGAGTTTCGTGCAGGCAAAGAACGGAATGATTCCCGCAGCGATCCCGATGATTACCGCGCCGGTCGGAGCAACATATCCGCAAGCAGGCGTGATTACGACCAGTCCGGCCACGGCACCGGAGCAAAACCCGAGCACGCTTGGTTTACCGCGCAGCGCATACTCGAGCATGGCCCACGTGAACGAGGCAACCGCCGTTGCAAGCGTGGTGGTCGTGAACGCGTTCGCGGCGATCCCATCAGGTGCAAGCGCGCTGCCGGCGTTAAAACCGTACCACCCGACCCAAAGCAGACCGGTTCCCACCATACAAAGCACCATGCTATGCGGCGCCATGATTTCTCTCCTGAATCCGAGTCGGTGTCCGAGAAGAATGCACAACACGAGCGCCGACCAGCCGGAGCTCATGTGAACGACCGTTCCACCAGCGAAATCGATCGCGGTAATTTTTGCCGCGGGGTTCCAGACGCCGTTCATCCAACCGTCGATTCCCCAAACCATGTGCGCGATTGGAAAATAAACGGCCAACATCCACACAGCGACGAACACAAGCACAGCCGCAAATTTCATCCGCTCCGCCACCGCGCCAATGATTAGAGCTGGCGTAATGATGGCGAACATCAGTTGGTACATCGCGAAGACATTCTGCGAAACCCAATACGAATAGTCAGCGTTCGGTCGCGCATCGACTCCGTGCAGAAACGCAAACTTTAATCCGCCGAAAAAGGGACACCCGCGCGAAAAAACGAGGGAATAACCCACCGCCCACCAGAGGATTGTAACCAGCCCGGCTATGCCGAGGCATTGCGCCAGCACGGAAAGCACGTTTTTTGCTCGGACCAGCCCGCCGTAAAAGAGCGCCAGGCCTGGTAACGTCATGAAAAGCACCAGCGCCGCGCACGTCATCATCCATGCGTTGTAACTCGGACCAGGCGCGGCGATGTTGGAGTTGCTGGCCGAACCGATATCCACCCCACGCGGCGAATTGGTCACATACGCTTCAAGATCAGCCACGCGTTGCTCGAGCGACGGCGCAGCCGAGGGCGATGACGTTTGACCAAACAGCGGAGATACGAACGCAATGATTCCGGTGAGCAACAAGACCCGTAGCGTCACGCGTGTTCGTTATAAGCACCCGGTTTTCCAGCGGCAAGAAAATACCACTATAATTCTTACAGCAGTCGCGCTGCAGCGTGCACGGTTCTGAACATGTTCGTTTGTAGGGCGTCTCTGTCTGACGCCGACGTCAAAACGAGATTGAATGTGGAATCATCTCGCGGGGAGACGATTGAAACGAAACCTGCTGCGTTACTTCACCGGTCTCTTCGTCGTCATCATCGTCCTGATCATCTGCATCGTCCGAATCGGTGTCGTCCGCGCTATCTGTATCAGATCGCGGCCTGACTGTGGGCAAATCATTTTGTTGCAATCGGTTGTAACGTTCACGCACATCAGCCGGCATTTTGTCGAGGTCTTCCTTGGTTTCGACTGGACCACTGAAAAGCAATTTCCCTTTCGGATCCTTCACTGTGAGCACTTTTCTTCCTTCCACGTTCGCCAATTTGAGCTCGCCTTTGTCGTCTGAGAAAACAATCTGCGCTTTGCCTAAATCGATCTTGCTGGCCTTGACCGCGCCGTCGTCTTCAAAAAAGATCCGAAGCTGGTCGGCTGCACGACGGGCATCGTCACGCGCGCGTCTTGCTGCTTCGTGAGCTTGAGTCACCGCATCGCGGATAATGCCGCGTTGATCGCCCAATTGCTCTTTGAGTTGCTCCTTGAGATTCTGCATTTGCTCGCCCAGATCGCCTGTGGCATCGAAATCCCAATGCCCGTCGTGGTTTCCCCCGGGGAGGGCATTGCGTCGCTGCGGCACTTCTTTCCTGGCAAGTTTAGCGGTGAGCTTTTGCTCCTGTCCCTTGCGCAAGACAGTGATCGTCACTTCCGTTCCTTCGGGGAAAGTTTGAAGGAGCTTTCGCAATTGACTCGGCTCGATCAAAATTTGGTCGTTCAGCATTTTGAGGATGTCGTTTTGCTGAACGCCAGCAGTAGCAGCGGGACTATTCGGTTCTACATAATCGACAACCAACCCAAAGCCTTTCGCCAAACCAAGCTGTTCACTCACGACAGTTGGCACCTGTGACGTGTCCACACCGAGATACGTGACCGGAACTTTTGGACGTTTCTCGTGATGATCTGGCATTCCTGGCGGAAACGGCGGACGCGGCGGTTGTGGCGGCTGCGCCGGTGCAGGCGGCGTTTGTGCGAATGCTGCGATCGTCAACAACGCGATGATTGTGATGGTGAATACTGATTTCATTTTCATAGTTTGTTTTGTTGAATCATTGACCTGAAACCGGGATGAGCACTATTTCCTCGCTGGGATAGGAGACGCGGAGGGATGCACCGGTTTCCGGGTTGCGCCACCGCCAGGTTTGTTGGGTGTGGTAACGAACGCGTCGCAGAGGTCGCTCTGAACCGTTAGCAAAATGCAATCCTTCGTCGCGGGCGTTGTAAACGAGATTCGTCCCACCGGCAGGAACGAATTTGCTGCGGGACGTGGATCGTTCCGTCCCGAGCGGAGTCGGCCGTGTCTCGGATGCAGGCGAACTCTGCGCCACGGTTTGTTGATGCTCGTGCCGACGTTCCATGGTAACCGCCGCGAACAAAATCAAAACCGCGGCAGCAGCGAGGCCGAAGCCTAACGACCACCAATTGTATGTGGCCTCTTTGAAAGGCCGCCAACTTGAGGTGGCATTTCCTGCGGCGGTTGGCCTACCATCTCTGAGTGCTTCCCCTACCCGCTCGAAAAGCACTGACGACGGCTGCGCCGGTCGCAGCTTTTTCAGATCCTTTTCAAGTTCGGAAAAATCGTTCATTGCGGTTGTAAAGTTTTCTTCAGATTGGTCAACGCATACCGATACCGTGATGCAGCGGTGTTCTGCGAAATTCCCAGCGCGCCGGCGATCTCGCTGAATGTAAGATCATTCCAGATTTTCAAGACGAGTACCTCCCGCTGATCGCGCGGCAAAGATTCCACTGCCGCGGCGAGCGCCGACTGCGTGTCATCTTCCAATTCAAAGTGGGGCTCAATGGCTGGCTCTGTTTCAGCAACAGCGGTCGCCTCACGTCGTGCCCGCCGCGCGTCACGACGGATAAAATCGAGTGCGAGAGAACGAACCGCCGCGTAGAGCAACCCGCGGTTATCAATATCGTGGTTACGACGCCAGAACTTGACGAAAGCGTCCTGAACAATGTCTTCCGCGTCGGCCGCTGATTGCACCCATTGACGGGCGAACAGAAGTAATCCGGGCGCAACTTCAGAAAAGCAGTTCCTCCAATTCTCATGGCTGGCGATAGGCTCCATGACCTTTTCACGGTCTTTACTTTCAAGACGCCGCCAAGTGGAGATTTTGTCTGTGAGTGCGCCCAAAAAGTTACGTTTTGGGTAATGCGCGCAGAATTAGATCTCCAAGCCAGTCTGAATGGGCGACTCCTGAGCGATACGCCCTGAGCGATTCCACGGAAGAATTCACGCGGAGATTGCTGTAAGATCCGTCGGCGTTTTGCCAGCGCTCGTGCCAGTAAAGCGCTGCTTTGATCCGCGGATAACGAGTGCGAAACAGGTCCAGACCTTGCTTGATCCACGCCGGTTTGCGGATAGCGCTGGGTGGGGCCGTGGTAAGCGGAAATTCGCCGGTCGCCCATTCCGCGATCATGATGGGCTTGTTCGGATCGAGTCGGCTCATTTCCTGGTACGGCCAGTCGACCAACGAAGGAATATCCGGATTGGGCTCGTCCTTGTATTGCTGCCCATACACGCTGAGTCCAAGCCAATCGACGTAATCGGATCCGGGATAATACGCCGGAGCGCCGTTCCAAGTTTCGTACGGATACGGATAATTATTGGTGTGAAACATCCATTTGATGTTTGACGCGCCGCGCGCGCGGACGCGATCCACAACGTATCGGTAGGCTCGCCGAAACGTCTCCGGGCCTTTCCAATTGTTGTATTCCGGCACCCATTGCGCACCACCGTAGTAAGCGCCCGACCAGGGAAACCACGTGCCGTTCATTTCGACACCAAACACGACAATCATTGGGTGGCCAAAATCCCGCGCCGCGTCAGCCCATTTGTCGATATATGCATCCCATTTTCCCGCAAGAATCTCGGTCAAACCGAACTTGTCGGGGCCGCGATCTTCCTCATACGGCTTGTCCCAAGGCGACCAGAAAACGAGCGGCAACGAACCGTGCCGCCAAATGACATTGAGATTGTCGGTAGGAAAATTTTGTTCTCCCCAATAGCTCGAGGAAACGATAATGGCCTGATGTTTTCCGACCATCTCCTCGAAATCCTCGATCGTTTCGAGCGTCACGTCGTCCTCCGCATCGCCAAAATCCATGAATGCGCCCGTGTAAGCCCCGTGATCCGGAATCACGACCTCGACCCGGCCGTTCGGATCGACTCGCGCAACGCCAGCATGTTCGCGGCATGCCGTAAGCGCGAGGCTCGATCCAACGAGTACGATGGCTACTTTAAGCACTGAGCTGGCGCGCACTCGAACTTGAACGTTCGTTGGAAGCCGACTGTTATCCAGAACTGCACTAGAAGCCATATCTCGGTGTCATTCTGAGCGAAGTCGAAGAATCTCGGATCAATTCTGGAGCCACCCAGCGGATTAGACCAGAGATGTTTCGCTTCGCTCAACACGACAGAGAAATTTGTGAGTTGAGTGCTCCGCTGCACAGCAATTCGCCTTGACTGGAATAGTGATATTTGAGAACAGATCTGCACTGAATCGAGGCGGCAAGTGCAGACAAAACTCTTTACAATTTTGCTCTTATCTTTCGCAGCTGCCGCGCTCTCCGAAGATTTCAAAACGGTTAACGGCAAAGAATACAAAGACGCCACTGTGACTCGTGTCGATCCGGATGGCGTCGTCGTCAAAACGAAATCGGGAATCACGAAAATTTACTTCATCGAACTGCCGAAAGAAGTTCAGGAACAATTTCATTACGACTCCGGGAAAGCCGCCTCGTATTCTGCCGAGCAGGCGGCGAATTACAGCGCATATCAAAAGCAGCAGGACGAAACGCAACGTCAACAACAAGCCGCCGACGCAAAGAACAATGCGGCATTAGCGCAACAACAAGCCGCCACAAATCGCAGACAGGCCTTGCAAACCCGATACGGCGAGCTTCAGAAACAAGAAGATGACTTGCTTCGCGAAATCGGCCAGGCAAAGCAACCCGGGCCGGAATACCGGCAGGGCAAGTCCGTGCGCCACCAACCGAATCCGCAAAAATCCCAGCTACCGGTTCTCCAGAGCCATCTGAGCGATGTTCGTCACGAAAAAACCGAAGTTAAAAAGCAACTAGAAAAAACGGAGCGCTAGCAGGTAGTGACGCCGCGCCGCGGCGTCCAGACGACGCAGCGCGCCGTCCCTACCATGCTTTCATTCTTATCCATCCACGGTTAGATACCCCGCCGTGAATAAACGGCGGTCCGAGGCTTTTCTCGAAGGAAACTGGCTGCGCAATGCCGCGATCGTCTCAGCCGCTTTTCAATTAACCGTCGCGACGACAACATTCGGAGCCGAAAAGCAGCGCGCAGTTTCCGCAATTGTGTCCGCAGACCATCCCGTGAATCGGTTGATCCCGACAGAATCATTGGGGGCTGGCGTCGACGGTCACGAGAAAGGCGAATGCGCCCAAATGTTCACGGACAAAAACATCACGGAAATGTTATCGGCCGGGCTCGGGCCGCTGACATATCGACTGCGCACCGAGTTGGGCAGCGAAGCATGGCATTGGAACCCGCACGGCACGTGGAGCGATTCGGTTCACAATTGCGGATACTGGACCTCCGACAACTCGCTCGGCGAGCCGATCAACGTTTCGTACGGCTATCGGTTGCCACGCCGCGGAAACACGGTCGATCAGGCAAATGATGACGGTTACTCTCGTATCGCGGACGGCGATCCGACTTCATTTTGGAAAAGTAATCCGTATCTGGATTCACATTTCACCGGCGAATCGGACGACGCTCATCCGCAATGGGTGGTGATCGATTTTGGCGAACCAAAATCGGTCAACGCGATCCGAATTCATTGGGGAACCCCGTACGCCACACGATATCGTGTCGAGTACTGGCCGGGCGATGACCCGATGCATCTGCACCCCGACGATGATGACGCCTGGCAGCCATTCGCAAATGGAAAAATCCTTGATGCTCATGGTGGTAGGGACCTGGTCCGACTGACAGAGCGTCCGCGCGCCGTTCAGTTTGTGCGAATCCTAATGAGCAGGAGTTCGCACAGCAGCGAGCAAACCTCGAATGACGTTCGCGACCGGTTAGGCTTCGCGATTCGCGAGATCGATCTCGGGAAAATGAGTAAGGATGGACGTTTCCATGATCACATTCGTCACGCACCCGACCGGCATCGCCAGACAATTATTTACACGTCGTCCACCGATCCCTGGCATCGCGCCGAAGACATCGACTACAGCACAGAGCAGCCCGGATTAGATTTTATTTTGCGCGGCAAGCTCACTAACAACTTGCCAGTGCTTGTTGCGGTTGGCGTGTTGTACGACACGCCGGAGAATGCTGTCGCTGAGATCCAGTACCTGGTACATCGGAATTACATCCTGGAAGGGGTCGAGCTGGGCGAAGAACCCGATGGGCAGTGGGTTTCTCCAGAGGATTACGCCGCGCTGTACGCTGGAGTTGCCCGGCGTTTGGCGGAACTCAAGTCGCCACTGAAAGTCGGAGGCCCGAGCCTGCAAAATTTCGAAGACCAACTGCTCACATGGGCGGACGCGTCCGGGAATCGTTCGTGGATGAATCGATTTTTGAAATACGTTCGAGACGCCGGAGTGCCCTTCGATTTTTTTTCCTTTGAATTTTATCCCTTCGACAATGTTTGCGCAGATCCTGCGCCGCAGCTGTTGAAAATTCCAAAGTGTCTCCGCGCGATGTTCACGAGCCTGCGGGCAGACGGCGTGCCTTCGGACATTCCGTGGCTGATAACCGAGTACGGCTATTCTGTTTTTGGCGGACGACCGGAGGTGGATATCGAAGGCGCGCTCTTTAACGCGGATACAGTTGGGGCGTTTCTGTCGTTGGGCGGCGCGAAGCCGTACCTATACGGCTACGAGCCAAACTATCTCCAGGACGAGCTCAAATGTTCCTGGGGCAATCTTATGATGCTTCAGCTCAGTTCCAAGAACGATCAACTGAACCGTCTCTCCGCTTACTACGCCGCTCAGCTCCTCACGAAAGAATGGATGCAGCCGGTAAGTGAGCAGCACGAAATGTTTCCGGTCACCATAAAAGAAACGAAAAACGGCGGGCGCGGAGTCACGCGCCCAGCCGTAACTGCATATGCAGTGCGAAGACCGGACAAGCAGTGGGCTCTGCTTGCAATCAACAAGGATCCCAAACGCGCAGCGCAGCTCAAGGTGGAGTTTAATCTTCCCGGCGCAAAGCAGCCGCCGAGTTTTGTCGGCCAAGTTGAGATAATTCAATTCTCGCGACAGCAATACGCCTGGCGTGCCGACGGCCCAAAAGGCCACCCGATCCGCAGCCTGCCGCCTGCGCAATTCACGCGTGAAGCATCAGCATCCTACGATCTCCCGCCGTATTCACTCACCATCCTTCGCGGAAAAGTTGAGAACTAATGTATTCCGACGAGGCCGGCGTTTCATTTGCCGAACATTCCCGCAAACCACCCTTTTCTCTGGGACTTCAAAGCTTTCTGGAACTCCTCCTTCACAAAATTGGGGTCCCTCGCGTGAGCCATCGCGTCCATGAGATTGATGCGGTCAGCCAGAAGCAACTCGATAAGGCTATCGTCTACGGTATGCATGCCATCCTTAGCGCCGATTTGAATCAGTCCCGGTATCTGCGAAAGCCGCCCGGCCCTGATACACGCCTCGATTCCCGAGTTCACGGTCAATAATTCCGAGGCCAAAACCAGGCCTGACTGGCCGCTTCGCGGGAGGAGATACTGACACACCACTCCCAACAACGACCACGCAAGTTGCGCACTGACGAACTGCTGACCCTCTTTTGGAACGGCATCAACAATTCGCCCAATCGCGGTTGGCGCGTCGTTGGTGTGCATGGTTCCCAACACAAGGTGCCCCGTTTCCGCCGCCGTAATCGCAGTTTGGATCGTGTCCAAGTCGCGCAACTCTCCAACAAGAATGACGTCCGCATCCTGTCTCAACGCGTTCTTGAGCGCTGAAGCGAAGCTGTGCACGTCGGAACCAACCTCGCGTTGGTTCACCAGGCTTCGCCCCTGCGAGTGAACAAATTCGATCGGGTCCTCAATACTGACTATGTTAACGGAACGCCGATTAGCTATCGTCTGAGCCATGCTCGCCAGCGTCGTGCTCTTGCCTTCACCGCTCGCGCCAGTCACCAGCACCAGGCCGGCGCTCGCGTCACACCACTTATCCACCACGGGAGAGTGTCCCAACGACTTTAGATCGGGGATCTCGGCAGGGATCTGTCGGAAATTCGCCTCAATCGCACCTGACACGTAGCAGGCATTCCCGCGATACCGGCCGAGATCATGAACCTGCAATGCGAAGTCAAGCTGCCATTCGTTTTCCAGCTTCGCGCGTTGTCCCTCCTTCAAAGCATCGATAACCAATCGCCTTGTATCTTCCCCAGACAGCACCGCTGCGTCTTCGGTGAGGGGCTTGATGACACCAGCGACGCGTATCATCGGTGGCGCCCCTGGTGTTAAATGAAGATCAGAAGCGCCCTGCTGGACGGCAAGAACCAGAAAATCGATCAAGTCATCTTTCTTCATAATGATTCCAATAGTGCGGAGAACCCGTCTAGCCGATTCCCCTCATGGCGCGACGCAGCTCGGATTCATTGCTGACTGAAGCCAAGGCGGTCTCTTCCGTAATCATCTTGCCCTTGAGAGCGTTGAGCGTCGATTGCAAAAATGAAACGGCGGCAGGATCCGATCCGCGTGAGATATACTGATCGATGTTCTGCAATTCTCGTCTGGCGATCCAGTCGCGCATGGCACCCGCATTTTCGACGTGCTCCACCAGCAAATGCAAGCCTCCGTCAGCAGATTGAACCAGCTTCTGGCACAGGACGCCGGAAAGCTGGTTTGCCAGAAGGTTCACACCATGCTTCTCGTTTTCCGCCGGAAAAAGATTCAAATAGCGCTCCATCGTGTCCGCGACCTTCTCCGAATGCAGGGTCGAAACAACGAGATGTCCGGTTTCCGAAGCCTGGAGGGCCGTCAACGCCGTCTCGTAATCCCGGATCTCACCAACGAAAATGACATCCGGCGCCTGACGAAGCGCACTCCGCAACCCGCTCGCAAAACTGCCGGTGTCACGTCCCACCTGTCGTTGAGTGAAATGACAGCGCTTGCTGGTGAACTGATACTCGACGGGATCCTCGATCGTCACTATATGTCGCACGAGGTTCTCGTTCATCCATTGAAGGAGAGACGCGATCGTGGTGGATTTCCCGGAGCCGGTTGGTCCCGTTATAAGAATCAGGCCGTGCTCGCGAGCGCCCCACCGATTGAGGAGCCACTCGGGCGCTCCGAGCGCTTTCAAAGTGGGCACGTTGGTCTTGATGCGGCGCAGGACCGCAGCGAGGCGGCCCATGGTGCGGTGCAGGCTTACGCGGTAGCGCGTATGCGTGCGCGAGACGAAGCCGGTGTCGCGATCCATGTCGCCATCGCCCTGAGCGTTCGCGCCGCAGGCCTGCCAGAAGGCGGTGATGTGCGCGAGCGACAGAGGTTCGTCCCCGAGCACGATGATTTGTTCATTAATCTTAAGCCGCGGTATCTCGTCCTCCTGAAGGAAGACGTCGCTCGCCTGCTGCTGCTCCGCGGCGTCGAGAATGCTGTCGATGTTTTGCTGCATGGCTGGCGCAACTTCTACCACGCGCGGATAGGTCGCAAACGCGTTCCTGACTGATCTGAAACCTGCATAAGGGGTCTCATTGCTCGGCATCTAATGAGAACCAACGGCTGATAATCACCTCGGCGGTCGTGACAAGTAATCATCAAATCGACCATCTTGAATCTGTGAGAGAACCTGACGAAGGGGCTCCTTGCTGATCATGCATCCGCGCACAACTTCAACGTTATCGCTGGGACGAGCCAGCGAATCAAACACCTTTTGATACGCGGTGCGATCACACCGGCGCAGGCCAACAAGAATGTAGAGCGTGCCTGCCGGTGTCGCGTGAGCGAGCGCAGCCTGCAACTCCTGCGAGGCATCAGCCCGCGCTAAAACCGCTCGTAAATTCCGCTCGCCTTCGGACATCAACCCGGCAACTCCAACTCCTCCGAACGCCAAAGACTTTGCCGCGGCAAGATCACGAACCGCTGAATTCTCCGAAGAAGAAGCTGGGGAAATACCAGCCTGCGACAACACAATTCCGGTGATGAGCATGATGATGAGTGTTTTCATAATCTGTTGGCCTAACGATCAGCGCTTCAGCCGAAGGCGCGGACGTCGCTTCTGTAACTTCCTGATTCTGGCGCGCGCCTTCGTCGGCTTCAAGCGCTTGTTAGGCCGCCGCCTCGCAGGTCGCCTTCGCTGCGGCGCAGAGAGCGCACTGATCGTCACGTAGTATCCGTCCGGATCCCGGAGTGAGAACTCCCGTGTTTGAGTGTTCGGGTTCACGTGGGGCTCCTCTTCGAACCGGGCGACGAGAGCGCGTGCTCTCTTCAGTGCCATGTCGAAATCGTCGACGCGGAAGAACAAGAGGAGGCCGTTGCCAGGCGACGCCTCATCCGGGCTCATCAAGGAGGGATGCTCGTGCGCGCCCCACTGGTGGAGGCAGAGCAAGACGGTTCCATCCGTATCCAGGATCTGACCAAAGTCGTCATGGCCCGGAGGCGTCTCGGGCTGGCCGAAGA
>Ga0070717_10002635_pt1 | contig 12631 bp, 14 predicted proteins | sample LARL113metaG_FD_71366 | JGI IMG/M metagenome (GOLD analysis project Ga0070717, IMG submission 71366) | Corn, switchgrass and miscanthus rhizosphere microbial communities from Kellogg Biological Station, Michigan, USA - LAR L11-3 metaG | ecosystem: Host-associated > Plants > Roots > Rhizosphere ...
CAAGAGGGTGAGTCGAGAAAAAAGGAGGTCTCTTGCCGTGCTCCCTGCGCGGAGAGCTGACCCGAGCAAGGCGTCTGAGGGAAGGAATCAGCCATCCTCACCGAGTCTCAGTTCAGATGGCCAACCGTGCAAAGTGGCGTGAATCCCTGAGGATCCGATCTGGAATTGTTTTGCTTTAGCCGATCTGGAGCCGCCACGGCGCGATTACAGTCAATTCGTGCTTGCTCATCAAGATGAGAGCCACGAGAGGGCGATCTGTCTGATCCTGCACCATCCTATCAAACGCATCTAGACGGCAAAAGCCCCCACGTGATAAGCTTGCAAGAAGAAAACGTGCCGGAGGAACCGCAGGAGGTACGAAGGAGTAGGTATGAACGAGAACGACCAACAAGACGCACATCTTCCTCTTCTCTCTGCACATGCCCACAAGAATCGGGCCATGTGGGAGGCGACCAGCGACGCCTATCAACAAGCCCATGCGACGGATCTCTCAGGAGAAAAGGCGATGAGCTGGGGGACCTGGCGCATCCCAGAGGCAGAACTGCATATTCTCGGTGAGGTAGCTGGCAAGGATGTCTTGGAACTGGGCTGCGGAGCCGCTCGCTGGTCGATTGCTCTGACTGGATGTGGCGCACGGCCTGTTGGCCTTGATGTCTCGTCACGACAACTCCAGCATGCGCGCCGCCTCATGACGGAGGCTGGGGTAGACTTCCCGCTGGTTCAAGCCAGTGCTGAAAAGGTCCCTCTGCTTGATGCTGGCTTTGACATCGTCTTCTGTGATTGGGGAACGATGACCTTCTGCGATCCTCACCGAACCGTTCCGGAAGGATCTCGTCTGCTACGCCCTGGTGGGCTGTTTGCCTTTGCAACCGCCACGCCGATCCAGTTTCTGTGTCAGGACGTGCAAACGGGCCAACTCACTGACCACCTGGTCAATGACTATTTTGGCCTGAGGCGTTTGGAGTGGGAAGACGAGGTTGATTTCCAACTGTCCTATGGGGATTGGATTCGCCTCTTTCGACACAACGGCTTGCTGGTCGAGGATCTGATTGAGATCCAACCGCCCAGTGGAGCGACCAGCACCTACCGCACCGCTGCCGAAACAGAGTGGGCCAGGCACTGGCCAATGGAGCACATTTGGAAGCTGCGCAAGCAAGCAAAGGAATAACCGTCGTCCTCCTCTGGCTCTGTAGACCCGTCGAGTAACCCGCATCCTTTGAACAACCAGCAACTCACCCGCAATCTACTCACCGGCTGAAAGCTGCACCAACGAGATTCAATCACGGCTCGCATCCCGGCAGACTTCTCATGCTACATGCGCCCTCTTCATCTTTGGCTGAAACCCTGTTAGCGTAATGAAAAGAAGGCTGTTGACTGTAGAAAATAACTTCCTATTGTACCGAATTTCTCCTCGCGACGCAATGGCTGAATTTTTGAAGCTTCCACCAACAATCGGGGGCCGTCCGACGCTGGAGGCAAGCTCCAGGCTACATTGGGGAGAGGATCTGGCCTCTGATTATTGGTGGAAGCTTTCTCCGCGGATTTCATGATGAGATTGTCAGTGCCATTAGCAATTCACCGGAAAATCGGCCTCCCAGCTTATGACCAGGGCAGAGTTGGAATAGACACTAAAAGCCTCTCCATAGATATGATTACTGTCACTTTTCTTGACAGTGAAACTGATACTGACCGTCGATGTAAGTGTGCCTGGCGGCATATAGACTGTAACCGGAGATGGTGAGGTGATACCGTAGTTGCTATCCCTGCTTGTCCATGTGTAGGAATACGTAACCCCGGCCGGATCGTCGGCCGGGTTATCAAAGAGCCCCACCTGTCCTGTAAAGGTCACTGTTACAGAGCTCTGGCTACAATCATAGACAGCAGGTGAGTCAGTATTCGAGATAAGACCTGGTTCTATTTCTGGATTGGTACAGTGAAAGATAAAGTTCGCCTTATTTGATACCAGGGAATTGGGCGCGGTTACTACAAGTTCCGCCCAAAAAGCAGTTCCCGCGTTGCTTGATGGCATCGACCAATCTGATTGAAACACCTGTGTTGTGCTGCCATGAAAGACCGCGTAATTGTCCTGTTCTCGTGTCCCGTCAGAACGCAGCCAGTGAAATGTGATCTGGTTAGCCTGGTGAACGGGGGCAGTATTTACCGTGAAAGTCTCTGTAAACACGATATCTGTGGAAGCTGCACAGTTCCCGTCGAAATTGCTGGGACTGGCTGTCATTATGGCATTTATCACAGCAAAACCTGACGACCCGCTGGTTGGCGCTGGAGAGGATGTGGCCGTAGCGGGCGCTCCAGCTGTCGTGGTAGAAACAGGTGTCGTTGTCGTAGAGGCAGGGGTGGCGCTGGAAGCTGGTGCCGCAGTCGAAGTTGTGCTGGAGAAGGCAGTCATTCCGGGCGTTGGATCGCTATGGGTCAGTCTGGTTGAGCCAGATGCTTTCAGGTAAGTTGCTGTAGCAGTAATCAGCGCTGTTAACAAGACCAGGGTTAGCAACGCGTAGACCACCTTCATCCTCTTATTCTCAACATGTCGTGGTGGGGCGGCAGGGGATGGAGTGAGCGCAATCTTCTGTGAATCCTGGGCTGGTGGAATTGGAGAGGTTATGTCTGTAATTTCCCCCTCTGGGATTAAGGAAGCAGAGCATACCGAACAAGAAGTATCAGCGGATTGTACCTCAGCTCCACATTGTGGGCATTGCATTGGCTACATCTCCTTATAAAGTCGTTTCATAACAGTGTGTCATAGAGCAAACTGGCAAATGGCTGAAAAGCACATAATTATGAGCTAGTATAATGGGAATGAGTCAATTTGTCATGCCCCCGGCTTGTGGGCTTGTGGGGGTTCCACCAACAATGGGGTGCTAAGCTGCCGCTGTTTCCCAAGCAGTGTTGATGCGCTGAACGCGTAAGGCCACTATAGCGGTGGCATTGGCCCGCTTCCAACGCATGCCACGTTTATTCATCCGCGCATTGATCACCACCGCCACGGCTCGTTCGACCAGTCCACTTCCGACCGGGTAACCTTGCTCCGCCCATGTCTGGTAGTCTCCTATCCAGTCCTGTTGCGCCTCCAGATACTGGATCGCCTTCTCAAAAGCGGCTGGCACCTCCCCCTGAGAGGGATGCAGGCTTTGCAGATGAGCCAGGGCTTGCTCACGCTTCCCTTCCCAAAGCAGTGGAAGCAGGACCTCATATTGCTCTTTGCACCAGGCCCGGTGCTCAGCTCGCTTGCTCGGTTGCAGGGAGCGCACCGCATCGCGCACCTTTCGCCACAGATGAGGCCAGTCCAGGATCTTGACGGCGTCGGGAAAGTGTTCGTGGGCCTGGGTTTTGATCCAGTCCGCTCCATCCCCCAGCACCACTTGTTTGCTGGCTTCTGTTGCGTGCAAGGCGCAGGCGGCAGCATACGTCAGTGTCCCGACATCTTCGGCTGGGCCAAAGGTCGCCACGTATCGCCGTTTCGTCAGTCGACGTCGTCCGTGTTTGCCGACCGGATCAATCTGGTTCGCAACCACGCCAATCTTGCCCTCCATTCCTCCTTTCTGTTCGCAAGAGGGAATCCAGCCTCCATCCAACCCGACCAGCAACCACTCTGGCAGTGGCGACTCTTTGGGGGAGGAGCTTCGCTCGCGCTCCTGACGGATCTGCTGCATATTCACTGCCTTCTGTAACACCTCTTGGGCCTCTCTCTGCTGGCATTGCTCCTGGATCGCTCCTTGCTGGTTGGTCAATTGGCGAAGCCGTTCGTCTGAGAGGTGGGCGCCACTCAAGCGTTTGAGCACCCCTGCTGCGGTTTCATACGGCCAGGAACATCCCACCAGGGCGGCTAGCTCGCGCAACTCTCTCGTCACATTTTGCCCGTGGATTTCTGCCAGGCAGGCATCCGCTGGCCGATACCGTTGCCCACAATGCTCACAGCGCACACGCCTCAGTGCAACCTCCACTCGTCCGAAGCTGGTCAGCAGCACCAAACCTCGCCACGACCTGCTTGACACATACCTTTCCTATCCATTGGACTAAAACCTTGTCAGGACAACCGAAACCAAGTAAGATGCTCAGTCAGAGAGATATCCACGTTCTGTATCTCAAAAGCTTTGTCCTGGGTGTTGCCCTGAAAGGAGAGCTATGCCCAAACGCAGGTACGAGCGTCGGGAACCGACGCAGGAGTGGTCACAGATTCGTCCACTGCTCAGAGATTCTGCTCAAATTAAATACGAACTGATCAGACCCGTGATTTTGTGGGGCGTCAACGTCAAGGAGCGCGCGGCTGAGACGGGAGAGCCACGCAGTACCATTTACTACCAGGCTAATCTCTTTGACCAGGCGGGAATGGCAAGCCTATTGCCACCAGAGCCGCCGCCGAAAGTTGAAAAGCTCGATAAACGAACACTTCCCCCTCCAATGCGCCAGGCCATTGTCAATCTGCATGCGGAGTATCAAGAGCATCATGTGGATGAGATTGCACGAATCATCTACGTCCAATTTGGTCGGAGACCCTCCGCGCAAACCATTAAGCTGACTCTTGCCAATGGCCCTAACCCATCCCGCACCACCCGCCGTTTCCCGCTCTGGTCACAGATTTCCGATCCGCGTGAACGGCGGCTGGCAGTGATCAAGTTGCATGTAGAAGGCTGGACGCCCAGCTCAATCGCCGACTATTTGGGTACGTCGCGACAGACGGTCTATGCGACACTGAAACGATGGATCGAAGAGCAGTTCGCCGGGCTTGCTGACAAATCGAGTCGGCCTCACCAGCCCGTTACAAAAACGACGCTCAGGACCATGCAGGAAGTGAGGAAAATGCAGATCAATCCTGAGCTGGGGGAATATCGTGTGAGCGCAGCGCTGGAACAATTGGGGATCAAGCTGTCTCCTCGTACCTGTGGCCGTATCCTCGCTTTGAATCGAGCACTGTATCATCTCCAGATGCCAAGGAGCGGCGGGCGCCCGAAGAAAGAGCTGCCTTTCAAAGCTGAGTATCGCCATCACTATTGGTTTGTGGATATCAGGTACCTTGACATGCACCAACTCGGTGGAGAAATGATTTACTGCATTAGCGTTTTAGAGGGCTATTCGCGGGCGATCCTGGCTTCCGCTGTCACCCGGCGACAAAACTTTGAAGAATATATTGCGGTGCTGTATGCAGCGATTCGCAAACACGGATGCCCAACTGCACTGGTGAGTGACCACGGCGGCGTTTTTCGAGATCATCGGGCCATGCACATTTACCGTGCGTTGGGCATAGAAAAACTTGAAATAGAGAAGCGGCAAAGCTGGCAAAATCTGATAGAAACGGCGTTGTATGTGCAAAGACGCATGGGAGATTGGTATTTCGAGACGGCGAAGAGCTGGGAAGACCTTGTGGCGGTGCATGAAAAGTGGGTCCTCGATTACAACTTTCAAAAGCATTTGGCACACGAGAAACGGGAAGACGGTCGGCACTCTCCGGCGGAAGTGCTCGGCTGGGTGGCTGGCAAGCAGTTTGAACCGGACTACATGTATCGTGCGTTCTCGGCCATTTGCGAGACAAGAACGCTGACTTCGGCAGGGTATGCCCGCTTCCGGGATTTCTTGCTCTATGGTGAACGCAGTCTGGCCGGCAAGAAGGCGCTGGTCAACACCTTTCAGGACCAGCTTTCCCTGGAATATGGGGAGCATCCCCTGGCCAAATATTCTGTGGAGTGGCAGCCGGACGATAAACATCTCCTACGAGTTGGCAATCCGCGCCTCTACGACCATCCCTACCAAAGCCCCCAATTAGAACTCTGGTCGAAAGACTCGGTCGAATGGTTTGTGATTATTCAAGCTAATTCCTATGGGCCTCGCCCACGACGCAAACACGCCTCTCGGATCTAGGTGGTACAGCCCCCATTGGTGACTGACGGGACACAAGGCTGAAAGCGGTCGCCTCTCACTGCAAATACGAGAGTTATCTCATGAAAAGCCTGCTCTATCTTGACTCTTCGTCGTCCGAAAGAGTATCTGATGCGAGAGCGGCCAGCATCTCCTGATCACGCTCCATCTCTTGTGCTTGTTGCGCCTTCTCTTGTTGGAGCATCCAACGGAGGAGAAAGATGCTCGCCAGGACGATGAAGTAGATACTCCCCACAATCCACATGGCCTTTCTGTAGCAGGTGGACAAAAAACAACATTCGGCTCTGTAAGCCGCTTCGCGTGCTAAACGTTGGAAATTGTCCCACTGCTACGGAAAACCCCATCTTTTCCGACAAAGCCTGGGGAATGATGAGAAAAAGTCGAACGCAAAAAATCAGTGTGTAAGCGTCCTAATTATAGCGGTACTGTAGGGTAGACACCAGCCGCAAAGTTATATGGGCAGAGTGTGTTTTGGCCAAAGACCCTGCTTCTTGTGCGTAACGGATCGTGGCCTGCTCGAGGAGCTGCAGGCTCCTGAGCATGACGCGCCAGGAGTTTTCAGCACACGCAGAACAAAAAGTACGCTATTGCCTCTTTTCGCGGTTATCTTAGAAGATCTACCTCATCTTGTGACGATGACGATATGGCTCAATACAAGGAGATGGCCATATGAAAAATCCTCTTTCCTGGTTACGCACTGTTGTCCTAGTGGCCTGTATTTTGTCGGTGACGGCCTGCACCGTCACCCTGTCTTTCTGTAACTCATCGAACTCCTATACTCTGACCTGGCATCCAGGGGTCTCGGGCTTTCCCGATGTGACCTTAACTCTCACCCCTGTTATTCCCCCCAAAGCGCTGGGTTTGAAGCCCAGTGACTATGTGCAGGTCGATCTCAAAGTTGACAATTTTTCGTTCTCGACCAATGACCCTGCTTACCGGTGCCTGGAAACTGTTGCCGCGACGACCCTACCGATCATTCTTGCACCGGAAAATGAGGTCATCAGCGGCTTTGCTGCAATTAATGACTTCCTTATTGTATACCAGGCCTGCGGGCAGTTTGTGCAGACTTCCCATGCTAACCTGGCTTCTCGCGGAGGAATCGCGGCGAAAGAGCTGATCTTTTTCAAGATCACCGGCCAGAAGATGGTTTCTCGGGCGGCGAATGGACAGGAACTCTCCCCTCTGAATTTGCCTCAAAGTCCTACAGTTACTCCCAGTATAACACCAACCCAGATTACCCCGACGCCGCCTCCACCGACGCTTACTGTGATCCCTACCGGGTTCAATGGGAATAAAGACTGTTCCTACGGTGCGAATAATGGCTGGACCTGTTCTGTAACGCTCAGCAGCAGTTCGAGTAACCAGGGTGATCTTGCCTGGTCCGCCTCGAGCAGTGGGCTACCAGGCATTTCCTTTAGCCAGTCAAACGGTACATTGTCTCCTGGCACATCCCAGCAAATTGAAGTCTTCGTATCGGCGTCCACTGTCTGCCCGGCCAGCGCCAGCCTGGCCTTCTCTGGGCCAGCGAATACGGCCAGCGTCTCGTGGAGTTGTGCAGCCCCAACCTTGTCGGTCAGCCCGTTCAGCCTGGGCCCGGGTAATTGTCAATCGGGGAAAACCGGCTATACCTGTACCGTGACATTAAGCGATGATCAAGGCGGTGCGAACTGGACCGCGTCCAGTGGTATCAAGGGCGTGAACATCAGCCCATCGAGTGGGACCGTCTATCCAGGCGGGACAACGATAACCATCTCAAACCTACCCTGTACTACCGTTACCATCTCCTTCGCAGGGCCGACAAATACCGCTACCGCGTCATGGTCCTGTATACTTTAAGGCTGACAAGCAAGCGATACGGTGTATCCAAGCGGTGAGACAGTAACCATCACCATACCGAGCACTAACTGTGTAAATGGTTTCGGTCAAGGTACTATCACCTTCTCACAGGCACTAGGAGGGAATTCTGTCACTGTGTCTTGGTCTGGGCCATGCATCAAGTGAGTACTTTCAAGGTCTTTGGGCAGAGCGTTCTTTGCTCATGTAAAGTGGGATTCTCTCTCCTCTCCTGCAGGAAGTCAGGAAGTGAAACATTTTTTACGACCAACGCAACTAGACTGAGATAAGACCAGATGTCACAATTCGGCTCAGACATTTGCAGGAGCTGCTTGAGGGCTTCTGGTGCAAGCAGATTCGCCTTACTTTAGTTGCGCCACTTCTCAAAAAGTTTCACTTCCTGGTAAGCACTCTGTCAGGGAGCCAGCTTTCTTTGTCTAAATGCGCAAGAACAGGCAGTGGCATGAGACCCTGATCTGGCGATCCTGACAAGGTTTTAGTCCAATGGATAGGAAAGGTATGTGTCAAGCAGGTCGTGGCGAGGTTTGCAGCAGCACCCGTCGTTTGGTTCCTTCCCCTTGTCCCTGCAAACAGCCACACGCCGGGCACTGCTTCTGCTGCTCTTCCTGCCCGCGAATGGCTTGTTTGAGCGCTTCTTTCATCGCTTCTCTTCCTGCTTCCACGATCTAGTTTTCCATCTGGCTGACGCTGGCTGTTGCATCCAGCTCCATCTTGAGCGATACTGTCACTTGCATGAGAGGAGTTCCTCCCTGTGATTGTTCAGTTTTTTTCCACAATAGCAACTTCTCTCGATTCTTTCAAGCCTCAGCCCCCCATTGTTGGTGGAACCATTTTTGAAAAATTGGTTCATATAACCAGGTCTAAACTGTGTTCTATTGAACCAACTAAATCGTATATGGAGACCATTCCCAATCAGGACTCAGTTAGCCCCACTCTGGAATGGTCTCCGATTTATCATCTGCTAGGCAACCGTGCGCCCCGGCGCCCTTTCTTCTTACGTTCCTCGTCCGCCTTGATCTGAGCGGCCACGATAACCTGCCCTGCATGCTTTAGTACCTCATCACGAGTAGCGCCTACCACCGTCGCACCTATTTCCGGTATAGCCGCCTCAAATTGGGGACCAGTCCATTGAACCCGAACGTCAAAAGTATCGGGTACCATGCTCTGCTCCGTTCGGTCTATTCGATACTGCTATCACCTATGCTAACCGAAAGCCCCATAAAAGAGGCTTAATGCTCGACCACAACACATTGCTAGAAGCCGTAGAAGTCCACGCCGGAGTCAGGGGGATAGCAGAAAAAATCAATCAACGAAAAGACAAAAATAACCCCCCACGGCAATAAAAAGCGGGTACCAGCAAAGTACCCGCTTTCGACAGCATTCAAAGTAAGAGCACCAAAGAGCTATGCTACAGTACGACGCCGCGCCTGCCCTCTCCTCCTACGCGGCTTAGCAGCTTTATCAAGAGCAGCAACGATAGCCCGCTCCCCGTTCTGCACAGCCTCCTCAAAAGTAGCCCCTGTGACTGTACCGGCTACCTCAGATGTAGCCTCATAGTGCTCGCCAGTCCAGCATACTTCAAGATGGTAGGTTTCGTTTGCTACGTCCATACTCCTGCCTGATCGTTCATTACCCTACGCGATAGCATGTACACGCTTACTAGTATAGCATATCTGTTAATGCTCAACAGGAACCTGGACGAAGATATCCCCATCTTTCCAGACAGTGACATGAAAGGCAAGCAACTCTTTTCTGGCATATCTTTCATAGGGCTAATTCTTTAAAACTCCTTCAAAAATGACCTAACCATGAGTAACACGTCAAAATGAAGGCTGGTTGGATCGGACGCCATCCCGAGAGTTGTGTAAAGGCAAGTAGTAACCAAGCAGACGAAGAAGTAAGGGCCACACGTGCTGTTCAGCGAATCTGCTAGAACGGGACTAGGAAGCACAGACGGGTCATCACTCCTCAGGCAAAGCTGATATCGAGCATTCCTGTTAGACAGGAGACGCGACAAATACCACCTCCCTCTGACCCAGCCTCTCTGGCTGGTTGAATATCGGTCCACAACCACCAGCACTCCACCTTAGCCGACGGGGATCTTTGGCAAGCGGATATCTTGCATCACCGCCCACACAATCGTCAGGCAACTAGTTTCCGTCGTGAAGGTATCCATCGCGTCCGTACGCCGGCGCACATTGCTAAACAAACTTTCAATGGCGTTGGTACTGCGGATGTAGCGGTGCATCACCTGGGGGAAGGCGTAAAAGGTCAAGAGATGCTCTTCATCTTCACAGAGGCTGCGCACCGCTTCGGGATAGCGCAGGCGGTATTTGGCTTTGAAGGCGCTCAGATTGAGCAAGGCATCTTCTCTCTTCTCCTGTTTGAAGATGCCCGTCAGTTCGGCGGCGACCTCTTGCTGCTCCCGTTTGAGAACGGTATTCATAACATTGCGCTGTTTGTGGACCAAGCAGCGTTGACGAGGCGTCGCTGGAAAGAGGGCGGAAACAGCGGCAAGCAAGCCATCATGCCCGTCGGTGACCAGCAGATCGATATGGCTCACGCCACGGGTGCGCAGATCTTGTAAGAGACAACTCCAGCCATCCTTGTCTTCCTCGGCGCAGGCGCGAAAGGCCAGCACTTCTCGATTTCCTTCTAAATCGACTCCCAGCGCGGTTAAAATCATCGTGGCATCGGCTTGGGTTCCATGACGTACCGTGAAATGAATGCCATCCAGGTAGATGATGCGGTAGTGCTCGAGCAGCCGCCGCTCGCGTCAGGCTTCATATTGCTCGGTCAGCGTCTGGTTGAGACGGCTCACGGCGCTGACGCTGGGGGCGACTCCCAGCAGCTTTTCTGCCACTTTTCCCACGCGATGGGTACTGGTGCCACTGACAAACATGTCTGTCAGGGCTTCCGCGACCTCGGGTTCATAGCGAGCATAGCGCTCAAACACCTGCGTGTGAAAGGCTCCGGCGCGGTCTCTGGGGACTTTGAGATCCTCAATGCGCCCGGTGGGAGTCACCAGGTCGCGGGTATAGGACCCATTGCGATAGCCACGGCGCGTGGGAGTGCATTCGCCCCAGGAGGCTCCGATGCGACTCGTCCAGTTCTTCACGCATGACCTGTTCGAGCAAAACCTGCACGGCGCTCACAGCAAGACACCGTAAATGCTGGCGAAATTCCTCCTGCTCGGCTATGGTGTTTGACGCGGACTCTGGTGTTGAACCTTCCGGGGACAATGTGATAGGCTTGTTCTTGGATACAGGCATGACGCCCTCCTTTTTGACAAATGGGTAAAATGTTCTCAAGGAACGGTCTATGCCTGTAGTATCAGCTCAAAGGCTCCTCTTTGAAAAGCCTCTTCTTTACAGAACTTGCGGGCTGGCGTCGGCAGGGGTCTTGCTCTCTGGATGACTTTCGTGCTATTCTGAAGAAAGGAATGGATGGTCCACTTTGAGCAGGAGGAGAAGACCCGGAGGTCCTTCACCCATGTCACATGAGACGATGAAAAACCACTTTGCCCAGCTTGCCCGCTCATATGACGAACTGCGTAACCCTGATAAAGCTCTTGCAGAGCGCGTTGAGATGCTCGTTGCCACTGGCGATCTTCGGGGACGCCATACCCTGGATATCGGATGCGGCACTGGACGCATCCTCTCCATGCTAGCCCGTGACTACTGCGTGCACGGCTGGGGCATTGATGCTTCTTCAGAAATGCTTGCCATCGCCCGTGCAAAGCTGCCTGAGCATATCAACGTCCAACAGGCCACTGCTGAATCCCTGCCTTTCCCTGACCAGTTCTTCGAGCGCGCTTACATGACCATGGTGGTTCACCTGCTTGACCGCCCTCGTGCCTTCGCGGAAATCTCTCGCGTCCTGCAACCAGGTGGACGCTTCACCATCATCACCACCAACCCCGACAGTTTAGCAGAGAGTTGGCTGGCCTCCCTCTTCCCATCCTACCTCGGGATCGATTTCGCCCGCTTCCCATCCGGGAGAACCCTCGAACAGGAACTGGCCGAGAGCGGCTTCACCAAGTGCCAGCAGGTTATTGTCAGCTCTGCCCGCTCCTTCAGTAAAGCAGATACCCTCAATAAGCTGCGCCGGCGTTTCATCTCCACGCTCTCGCTCCTGCCCGAAGAGGAATTCCGGGCAGGTCTCATCCGTGCTGAACGTGAACTGCCCGACCAGGGCGAATATACGGTGAGTTCTCTCCTCGTCTCTGCACAAACAACGGGGTAGCCAGGTCTCTGCCTGTAGTAGCATCTCAAATGGACCTGCTTGAATAGCCTCCGCTTTACACAACTCTCGGGATGGTGTCCGCGACCCAGCTCGGCATGCGGATCTGGCTCACGGCGTCGAAGTAGATGCCTTTGACTTCCTGCACCGCTGCAAGGATCTCCGCGCTTTCCCAGCAGGTATCGGCAAAGGCGCGTCGCAGTACGGCCATGTGCTCCTCTTGATCGCGGGAGATCTCTGCCAATCTGGTCGAGGCGGTAAAGATGAACGAAAACGCTGTGTGGTTCTCTCTGAGAGAGAACCGCCAGACCTGACGACCCGGAAGGAATTGTCCGATGTAGATGCCCTCATCCCGATGAGGATATCCCTCTGCCAGGAACGTCGCCGCATTGTAGCCGAGAGGATGCTCAAAACGCCGCTCTTCTCCGAAGGTCAGGTGACGGACGGCTGAGTGCAGGCCATCGGCTCCAATTACCAGATCAAAGCGGCGCCGGCCTCCCCGCTCGCTACCGGTTAGCAGCTCGTTGTGTACGACTTTCCATCATCGTCACTTCGAGCGAGGTGGTCTCATCGAAACGGCAGAGTTTTTTGTAGGGGAAGCTGCATGGCGAATCAGGGGACCAAGAGGAGCCAACGTCTGAAGTAC
>Ga0070717_10002636_pt1 | contig 12629 bp, 10 predicted proteins | sample LARL113metaG_FD_71366 | JGI IMG/M metagenome (GOLD analysis project Ga0070717, IMG submission 71366) | Corn, switchgrass and miscanthus rhizosphere microbial communities from Kellogg Biological Station, Michigan, USA - LAR L11-3 metaG | ecosystem: Host-associated > Plants > Roots > Rhizosphere ...
CCGCGGTAGTCGGCGCCGGCGAGCACGATGCGCTGGCTGCGCGCGAGCGCGGTGGCGTCGCGCACGCGGTCGCGGTGGCCGAGGCCGTACTGCGAGACGCCGCGGGTCCAGCGCACGACGCTGGTGTGGCTCGGCGTCGCGGTCGCGCCGAGCACGACGCCGACGTCGCGCCGGGCCTGGGCGATCAGCGCGTCATCGTCGAGCTCGGTCGCCGACGGATCGCGGCCGCCGCCGAAGATGCAACGCAACAAGACGTGGCCGGTGGGCGCGCGATCCGGCCACACCGTCGACTCGAACACGACGCCGAGCACGCGGACGTCCTCGCCTTGCGCGACGAGCAGCCCGAAGCCGCTGGCGGCGCGCGGCACGGCCTCGGCGGGAAACCCGAGATAGACCTGCGCGGCCGGCGCGCGGTGAAAGCCGGCGAGCCGGTTCGCGAGATCCGGCGACGCGACGAGGCCGGTCGCGTCCTCGGCGGGGATCGCGAGCACCGCGCCATCCCAGCGCACGCCGGCGATCTCGACGCCGCCGGGAACGGGCTCGATGCGCTCGACCCGGGTCTGGCGCTGGATGCGATCGCCGAGCGCACCGGCGAGCGCGTCGACCAAGGCGCCGAGGCCGCGCTTGGGCGCCCACAGGCCACGCGGCGTGGCCTTCTGCGGCACGCCGCGCAGCTTGCCGACGAGGCCGCGCGCCGCCTGGCCGAGCATGCCGCGCACCACGCCGCCCTGGGCGTCGAGCGCCGCGAGCCGCGGGAAGCCGGCGGCGAGGCTGATGTCGTGGGCATCGGCGGCGTACACGCCGGTGACGAACGGCGCGACGATCGCGCGCGCAGCCTCGGCGCCGAACCGCCGGGCGGCGAACGCGTGCACCGATTCGTCGCCGCCCGCGCCGGCGGGACGGAACGGCTCGCGCAGCAGATCGAGCTTGCCGCGCCAGGTCAGCAGATCGCTGCGCACGAGATCGATCGGCGATCGCGGCAGCGCGCGCAGCTTGCCGTCGAGGTAGATCCAGCGCGCCTTCGCACGATCCGACGCGCGATCGACCGCCACGCCGAGCTCGCCGCACAGCGCATACGCGCCGTCGGGCGGGCCGCCGAGGAACGAGCTCGCCGCGTGCTCGCGCACGTAGCCGTCGACCGTCGACGTCCCGACCACGCCCCCGGCGCGCGGCGCCGCCTCGAGCACGTGCGCGTCGATCCCCGCGGCCACCAGCGCGCGCGCCGCGACGAGGCCGCCGATGCCGCCTCCGATCACCGCGACCTTCATGGCCGCGCCGAGAGCTCCTTGACCGCGGTCACCATCGCGCGGACATGCTCCGGGTTGGTCTCCGGCAGCACGCCGTGGCCGAGGTTGAAGATGTGCCCCGTGGTCCCCGCGCGCGCGAGGATATCGGCGACGCGCGAGCGAATCTCGGCCGGCGGCGCGAACAGCGCGCCCGGATCGAGGTTGCCCTGGAGCGCGACGCTGTCGCCGACCCGGCGACGCACCTCGTCGATGCCGACCCGCCAGTCGACGCCCAGGACATCTGCGCCGCTCGACGCGTAGTCGTCGAGATACGGCGCGCAGCCGTTGACGAAGTAGATGATCGGCACCGGGTTGGCGGCGTGGGTCGGCGACGCGCGCAGCAGCTCGATCACGCGCTTGGCGTAGCGCAGCGGATACTCGCGGAAGTCACCGGGCGACACGATGCCGCCCCAGCTATCGAACAGCTGCACGCAGTCCGCGCCCGCGGCGATCTGCGCCTCCAGATAGGTCGCGCAGGTCCGCGCGAGCTTGTCGAGCAGCGCGTGCGCCGAGGCGGGCGCGCCGTACAGCATCGCCTTGGTGTGCGCGTAGTCCTTCGAGCCGCCGCCCTCGACCGCGTAGGTCAGCATGGTGAGCGGCGCGCCGGCGAACCCGATCAGCGGCACGCGGCCCGCGAGCGCGCTCTTGATCTTGCGCACCGCCGCCATCACGTAGCCGAGCTCGGCCTCGGGATCCGGCACGTGCAGCGCCTCGATCGCGGCGTGCGTGCGGATCGGCGTCAGGATCTTGGGCCCCGAGTCCGGGAACGCGACGTCGAGCCCCATCGGCGGCAGCGTGATCAGGATGTCGGAGAACAGGATCGCCGCGTCGAACCCGAACTCGTCGATCGGCTGCAGCGTGACCTCGCACGACAGCTCCGGGTTGCGGCACAGCTCGAGGAACGACGCGCGCGCGCGGACCGCGCGATACGCCGGCAAGTACCGGCCGGCCTGGCGCATCATCCAGATCGGCGTGCGCTCCACGGGTTGCCGCCGACACGCACGCAGAAACAGGGATTCCGACATCGCGTGCATCCTACCCGAGAGGTCGCGCGAAAAACTCCCCGCGCGAGCAAACAGCGGATCCCGCGCGCCCGGCAGGGGTATACCTGCGCCATGCGCGCGGCCACGGTGTTCGTCGCCGGCGTGCTCGCCGCGTGCACGGCGAGCGCGGAGCTCGGCCCGTTCGATGGCCTACCGCTCGACGGGGATTTCGTGGTCGGCACGGCGGCGCCGGTGCACGTGGCGCGCGACACGGCGGGCGTGGCGCACATCGCGGCGAGCTCGATCGGCGACGCGGCGTTCGTCCAGGGCTACGTGATGGCGCACGATCGGCTGCCGCAGATGGACGTGCTGCGGCGGTTCGGCGCCGGGACGCTGGCCGAGCTATACGGCGTGATGGATCCGGCGGTCATCGACAGCGATCTCGAGCTGCGCATGTACCGGCTCGCGCCGCGCGCGCAGGCGAGCTGGGACGCGCTCAACACCGCGGGCGATCAACGGGTGATCGTCGTGCTCGAGCGGTTCGCCGCCGGGGTCAACGCGTACGCCGATCAGCTGCAGCGTGGCACGTGGCGGCTCGAGCCGGCGATCGCGGCGAGCTGGGATCCGGCGCAGTTCCGCGCGTGGTCGCCGATCGACTCGCTGCTCGTCCTCGAGCTCGATGCGTTCGCGCAGTGGTGGTCGGCGCCGTTCGAGCTCGACGCCACCGAGCTCTACCAGGGCCTGCGCGAGACCTACGATCTCGCGACCGACGACCCAGCAGCGTCGGCGCGGCGCGGGCTGTCGCGCGATGTGCTGCGGTTCGCGCCGATCGGCCGCGCGGCGACGATCGACGGCTTCCCCGACGCCGCCAGCGCGTCGCAGCGCAACGCCGCCGATCCGGGGCGCCCGGTCGTCCCACGAGCCTTGCTCGACCGCGCGCGCACGCTGTTCGGCCGCGGCGCGCACACCGGCGCGCTCGGCGCGCTCGGCCCGCAGGCGATGTTCTACGGCGATGGCGGCGGCGCGACGGCGGTCGCGCGCGGCGGGCACGCGCTGCTCGCCGGCGATCCGCGCGCGCCGCTGTCGTACCCGTCGGCGTTCTATCCGACCCACCTGATGGTGACCGGCGACGATCCGGTGGACCTGCTCGGCGTCACGCTGCCCGGCGTGCCCGGCATCCTGTTCGGCTCGAACGGCCACGTCGCGTGGTCGGCGACGACCAGCCACCACGACGTCAACGACCTCTACCTCGAGCACATCGCGCCGTGCCCCGAAGGCAGCTGCGTCGCGTGGATCGATCCCACCGGCGCGCCGCGCGCGGTCCCGATCACGACGTTCGACGAGGACATCCAGATCGGCGCGCTCGGCGTGATCCGCGCGACCACGCACGCGACCTACGAGACCACGCCGCACCACGGCGTGCTGCTCCCGGCGCTCGATCGCGCGAGCCACACGCTCGCGCCGCGCACCGGCGACGCCGCGCTGTCGCTGCGCACGCCCGACGACGCGATGGCGAACGAGCTGCGCGCGCTCGACACCCTGGCGCGCGCGACCACCGTGGCCGACGGCCTGCACGCGCTCGACGACGCCGCGGCCAGCGGCCGGAGCTGGACGCTGATCGATCGCGATCAACACATCGGCTGGACCACCGCCGCCGCGCTGCCGATCCGCGAGCCCGCCGCGTACGTATGGGATCCGCTGACCCATCAGGACGCCCCCGCGCCGTTCTTCGTGCTGCCCGGCGACGGCAGCGCCGACTGGCTCGATCGCGCGCTGCCGGCCCGGTTCGTCCCGCACGCGATCGATCCCGCGCAGCGCGCCCTGGTGATCTCGAGCGGCGATCCGGTCGGCGCCACGTTCGACGGCCTGCCGCTCAACCAGGGCGTGGTCGCCGGCGACCCGCTGTACGCCGGGGTGGACTACGGCGATGGCCTGGCGGCCGCGCAGATCACCGCCGGCCTGCAGGCGGCTCCCGACGCAGCGCTCACGGCGGCCGAGCTCGCAGTGCTGCAGGACGCGCCACGATCCCGGCGCGGCGCCGCCCTGGTCCCCGCGATCCTCGAGGCGCTCGACCGGCTCGTCGAGGACGGCCCGCCCGCCGACGTGGCGCCCTACCTCGCCGCCCTGCCCGACGCCGACCGCGCCCGCCTGGCGACCGCGCGCGCCGAGCTCGCCGCCTGGCGGTTCGACGCGCCCGCCGACGCGTCCGGCGGCGCCGCGGCGACCGCGATCTTCCACACCTGGCTGGCCCGGTTCACCGAGCGCACACTCACCGACGAGCTCGACCGGATCGGCGTCCCGCTCGCCCGGCTCGACGACAATCGGCGCGCGCGGATCATCGACGCGCTGCTGACCGATCCCAGGTCATTCATCACCAGTCCGGCTTCCCAGCAGCCAATCCTGTGCGACAACTACGCAGCCGTGGGCCCGGACGACAGCTGCACGAAGGTGATCCTCGAGGCGATGGTCGACGCGATGACGGTTCTCGAATCGCCCGCCGGCTTCGCCACGGCGGACCCGCGCGCGTGGTCGTGGGGCCAGCTCCACACCCTCGCGTTGACCTCGCTGCTGCCCGGCGTCCCCGCGCCGACCGCGCCGCTCGCCGGCGACGATCTCGCGTCCGACCGCGCGCCCGGCTCGCTCGCCGCCGATGGCCCCGCGCTGCGCTGGCTGGCCGAAGCCGACGGCCAGGCCATCACCGTGAAGTGGGCCTTACCGGGCGGCGTGATCTTCGATGGCCGGTCGTCGCACGCGCGCGATCAGCTCGACCGGGCCTATCTCCGCGGCACCTACCTCGACGCGCCGGCGACGTTCGCGCAGATCGTCGCCGCCGGTGAGACCCGCTGGGTGTTCCACTGATGGAGCTGGCCGCGATCCTCATCGCCCCCAAGGGGGTGGCCGGTCCGCTCGGCGACCTCATGGAGCGGCTCGGCAGCGTCGGCGTGCAGGTCTCGATCGTCGACGAGGTCGCGATCGCGGTCGAGGTCAGCCGCCGCCACGCGCGGCCGCCCGCCGTGCTGCTCGACCTGCGCGACGTCGGCGCCGGCGAGGTCGAGGACCAGCAGATCGCGGCCGAGGCCATCCGCAAGACGCTCGCCAGGCTGCCGAGCGCGCTGCCGATCGTGGTGACCAGCGAGGCCGATCCGATGCTGATCGTGAGCTGCATCCGCGCCGGCGCCGGCGACGTGATCGACCTCCAGCTCGAGGGCACCGCCGCGGCGCGCGCCGTGGTCCAGCGGATCTGCGAGCGCCAGGCCGCGCGCAGCAACGAGATCGCGATGGTCGGCTCGCAGCGCGACATGATCGAGGATCTGCTGAAGGATCTGATCCGCACCGAGCGCCGCTCGATCGACGCCGAGGAGGCGCTCGCCGCCCGGGTGCGGACCAGCGGTGAGGTCGCGACCGCGATCGAGAGCCGGCCGCCCTCGGTCCTGCTGATCGAGCACGAGCGCGCGGTCGCCGACGAGCTCGCGGACCTGCTCGAGGCCGCGGGCATCGCGACCTTCGCCTACGTCACCGGCGAGGAGGCGCTGCGCGAGGCCGAGACCCTGGCGAGCACGACCGGGCTCGATCTCGCGCTGGTCGCGACCCAGCTGCCCGGCATCGACGGGCTCGAGACCGTGCGCCGGCTGCGCGCCCGCATCGACGGACTCCCGGCATTTCTGATGACCTCGAGCGACGAGGGCGACGACGACCTCGCGGCCCACGCCGGCGACCTCGGGGTGGTGGGCATCGTGCAGAAGCCGCTCGCCGACCTCGACGACCTCGTCGCACGCCTGGGCCAGCTAGCACGCGAGTCGCTCCACCGCACTCGCGAGCACGTCTACCTGCAGCGGATCAAGGAACGCCACGAGCGCGTACTCGCGAGGTACCGATCGTTGCCTCGCGAACCGTGATCGGCCTATGATTTCGAGTGGATTTGCATGGCTGAGGGCGCGCTTTCGATCAAGCTCAGGTGCGCCTCTTGGCAGCAACTGGCGACGATCTACAAGCGCGATCTGAGCCACGGCACGATGTTCCTCAAGGCGGCCACGCCGCCTGCGATCGGCACCAACGTGCGGATCGATCTCGCGCTGCCGAGCGCCACGGTGATCGCGCTGTCCGGCGTGGTCCAGACCCACGTCAACGACCCGCAGCGCGGCGCCGGTGTCGAGCTCAAGCTCGCGCCGATCCCGACCGGCACCGTCTGGCTGATCGAGAGCGCGCTGGCCGCCGAGCACAAGCGCGCGACGACGCAGGCGATCGCGGTGCCGCTCAGCGGCGCGCACGCGATGACCGGGCTGATCCCGACGATCGGCGAGAACGCCGAGCTCACCGCCGCCGAGGACGATCTGATCAAGGCGCTGACCTCGGAGGCCGAGTCGCTCAAGAAGCTCAACCCGTTCCTCGTGCTCGGCGTCGGCTACGAGGCGAGCGACAGCGACGTCCGCGCGGCGTTCGGCGAGCTGACCAAGCGCTACCACCCGGATCGCTTCGCGCGCTACGAGTCGCCCGATCTGCGGCAGATCGCGGCGGAGATCTTCATCCTGATCCGCGACGCCTACCGCCGGCTCGGCGACGCCACCGCGCGCGCCCAGGTGCTGCACACGCTCGGCAAGCACGCGCCTGCGCCGCGCGCCGTCGCCGGGCCGCCGCGCGCCACGCCGGCGGTGCCACCGCCGCCGCGCACCCAGCGCATGCCGGTCATCCCGCTGGTCCCTGCGCCGCCCGCACCGCCCCCACCGCCAGCGAGCGCGCCGCCCGCGCGGCCGGCCAGCGAGCGCCGCCCGGCGGGCCGCACCGGCGAGGGCGGCACCGATTCGCGCGCAGGAAGCGTCCGCCGCCTGGCGAGCGAGCCCGGCGTGATTCGCCCGCCGGCGAGCCAGGCCGGCGCGATCGGCGATCCGGGCGACGTCTCCGCGATCGAGGCGCTGATCGATCACGGCCGGCTCGACGAGGCGCTGGCCGCCTACAAGGCGATCACCAAGAAGCATCCGCAGGACCGCAACCTGCGGGCCGGCGTCGAGCTGTGTGAGGGCCTGCTCGCCCTCGCCGCGCGCGACCGGCTCGAGGCCGCGCAGCGCTTCGAGACCGCGCTCGAGATCGATCCATCCAACGAGCGCGCCGCGCGCGAGCTCGCCGACATGAGGCGGCAGGCGACCAACGAACGCAAAGGTCTGCTCAGCCGCCTCATGGGAAAAAAGGAGCCCTGACGTGGCACGAACGATCGGCATCGATCTCGGAACCACGAACTCCTGCGTCGCCGTGCTCGACGACAAGGGCCAGCCGCGCATCCTCGCGAGCGCCGACGGCGAGCGCACGATGCCGTCGTGGGTCAGCTGGTCCGCGGCCGGCCAGATCGCGGTCGGGGCTCGCGCCCGTCGCCAGGGCGTCACCAACGCCGCCGCCACGGTGTACGGCGCCAAGCGGCTGATCGGCCGCAAGGTCAACGCCGACGACGTCTCGTGGTTCGCGCGGCTCGCGCCGTTCCGCATCGTCGCCGCGCCCAACGGCGACGCCTGGGTCCGCGTGCACGGCCAGCCGATCTCGCCGCAGGAGATCGCGGCCCACATCCTGCGCGCGGTGCGCAAGATCGCCGAGGACTCGCTCGGCGAGCCGGTGACCCGCGCGGTGGTCACCGTGCCGGCGTACTTCGACGACGCCCAGCGCCAGGCCACGCGCGACGCCGGCCAGATCGCCGGGCTCGACGTGATCCGCATCCTCAACGAGCCGACCGCGGCGGCGCTCGCATACGGCGCGCACCGGGTCAGCGAAGGCCGGCGCCGGATCGCGGTGTTCGATCTCGGCGGCGGCACGTTCGATATCTCGATCATGAGCGTCGAGAACGGCATCTTCGAGGTGCTCGCGACCGGCGGCGACAGCGCGCTCGGCGGCGAGGACTGGGATCGCCGCGTGCTCGAGCGCCTGGTCGACGAGGTGTTCGACCAGACCCGCGTCGATCTGACGACGATCCCGATGGCGATGTCGCGGCTGCGCGAGGCCTGCGAGGCCGCCAAGAAGGCGCTGTCGGTCGATCGCGAGGCGGTGATCAGCCTGCCGTTCCTCGCCGACGACGCGCACGGCGCAGCGATCAACTTCGAGCGCACGATCACGCGCGAGCTGCTCGAGACCCTGACCAAGGATCTGCTCGATCGCCTCGAGTCGCCGTGCCGCCGCGCGCTCGCCGACGCGGGCCTGACGCCGGACGACGTCGAGGAGGTCCTGCTGGTCGGCGGCATGACGCGGTCGCCGGCGGTCCAGGACGTGGTCGAGCGGATGTTTCACCGAAAGCCGTCCAAGGGGGCCAACCCCGACGAGGTCGTCGCGCTCGGCGCGGCCCAGTACGCGGGCATCCTGACCGGCGAGTCCGACGACGCCGCGCTGCTCGACGTCACGCCGCACGACCTCGGCATCCGGGTCGGCGACTCGCAGTTCGCCGTGGTGCTGCCGCGCAACTCGATGCTGCCGTGCCGCGCGCGCCGGCTGTTCGCGACCACGGCGGACAACCAGAAGTTCGTGTCGATCGAGCTCTACCAGGGCGACTCGAGCGACGTCGCGAAGAACCGCAAGCTCGGCCAGGTCACGCTCGACGATCTGCCGCCCGGGCCGGCCGGCTCGGCGCGCGTCGAGCTGGTGATCACGGTGAACGTCGAGTCGATCCTCAGCGTCACCGCGCGCGAGATCCGCAGCGGCCGCGAGGCCAGCGTGACGATCCGGCCGTCGGGCGGGCTGTCGCAGCGCGAGATCGTCGAGATCATCACGCGGCGGCGCCACGAGCACGCGGCGCTGAGCATGCCCGACCCGGCGCCGACCGGGGGCGGCGTCCGCGTGACGACCCGCGAGCACCTGGTCGGCCCGTCGGATCCGGCCGCGCCCGATGCGCAGACGGCGCCCGACGCGCCCGTGTCACCCGAGCCTGATCCCGAGCCGTCATGACGGTCGATCCGGCGGTGCTCAAGGTCGCCGATGCGGTCGGCGCGCTGATGGAGGCGTGGGGCTTCCGCCGCAACATGGGCCGGATGTGGGCCGTGCTGTACCTCGAGGATCACCCGCTGACCGCCGCGGATCTCGGCGAGCGCCTCGGGCTGTCGACCGGCGCCGTATCGATGCTGATCAACGAGCTGATCCACTGGGAGATCATCAAGAAGACCTGGGTGGTCGGCGAGCGCCGCGAGCACTTCGAGGCCGAGACCAGCATCTGGAAGATGATCTCGCGCGTGTTCCGCGAGCGCGAGCTGCGCTGGATCCGCACCGCGCGCGACGCGTTCGCGGCCGCCGGCGCCGAGCTGCCCGCCGAGCCGGACGAGCGCCAGCAGCTGATCGCCGGCCGGGTCGCCGGGCTGACCCAGCTCGCCGAGGTTGGCGCGCACCTGCTCGAGACCATGCTCGAGGGCGCGGCGATCGACTCGCTGCCGATCAAGACGGTCGGCGAGCTCGCCCGCGCCGTGCGTCCGACCACGCCCGACGACGATAAGGGCGCGACGTGATCCGCGCGCGCGGCCTGGTCAAGCACTTCAAGGTGCACAAGCGGCCGCCCGGCTTCGTCTCGGCGCTGCGCTCGCTGGTCCGCCGCAAGTACGACGTGGTCAAGGCGGTCGACGGCGTGAGCTTCACGATCGAGCGCGGCGAGCGGGTCGGCTTCCTCGGCCCCAACGGCGCCGGCAAGACCACGACGTTGAAAGTCCTGTCCGGCCTGCTCCACCCGACCAGCGGCGAGGTCGTCGTCGAGGACTACGTGCCGCACCGCCGCCAGGCCGCGTTCCTCGGCAAGATCACGCTCGTGATGGGCCAGAAGTCGCAGCTGATCTGGGACCTGCCGCCGTCGGAGACCTACGCGATGAACCGCGCGGTGTTCGATGTCCCCAAGGCGCAGTACGACCAGACCCTCGGCGAGCTCAGCGAGCTGCTCGAGCTCGGCCCGCTGCTCGACAAGCCGACCCGCCAGCTGTCGCTCGGCGAGCGCATGAAGTGCGAGCTCGCCGCCGCGCTGCTCCACCGGCCGACGACGCTGTTCCTCGACGAGCCGACCATCGGCCTCGACGTCGCGATGCAGGTCGCGATCCGCGACTTCGTGCGCAGCTACAACCAGCGCCACGAGGCGACCGTGCTGTTGACCTCGCACTACATGGATGACGTGGTCGCGCTGTGCCCTCGCATCATCGTGATCGATCAAGGCACGTTGATCCACGACGGCGACCTGCGCCAGCTGATCAAGACGATGGATCCCGACAAGCGCGTGTCGTTCACCTCGATGCAGCCGATCGCCGACGATGAGCTCGGCAAGCTCGGCGCACTCCTCGCGCGAGACGGCCAGCGCATCACCCTGCGCGTCGCCGAGCGCGAGGTGCCGGGCGTGATCGGCCAGCTGCTCGGCCCGCTCAAGGCCGCCGACCTCGCGATCGAAGACCCGCCGCTCGAGGACGTCCTGCGCGTGATGTTCGGCAAGCACAAGGCCGAGACCGCCAAGGCAGGTGACGCGTCGTGAGCCGCGCGCTCGCGGCGACAGGCGTGAGCTGCCGCCTGCCCCGGCGTGAGCTCCGCCGCGGGCCCGGCATGAGCTCCGCCGCGGAGACCGACGTGAGCTCCGCCGTGGAGACCGGCGTGCGCTCCGCCGTGGAGACCGGCGTGCGCTCCGCCGCGCGAACCGACGTGAGATCCACCGTGGAGACCGGCGTGAGCGCCGCCGCGCGAACCGGCGTGAGATCCGCGCGGAGACCTGCGTGAGCTCCGTCGCCGGGACACGCGCGGGAACCGCCGCGGGGCCGGCGTGAGATCCGGCCTGTCGCGGGTGTGGGCGGCGCTGCCGACGCTGTTGCGGATCGGCGTGGCCGAGACCGTCGCGTACCGCGCCGAGTTCCTGGTCTGGATCCTGACCACGACCCAGCCGCTGATCATGCTCGGGCTGTGGACCCAGGTCGCGCGCGAGGCGCCGTTCACCGCCGGCGCGCGCAGCTACTCGTCGGCCGACTTCGTCGCGTACTTCCTCGCGACGCTGATCGTCCGCCAGCTGACCGGCAACTGGGTCGCGTGGCAGATGAGCGAGGAGGTCCGCTCGGGCGCGATGGCGATGCGGTTGCTCCGGCCAATCCATCCGTTCTTCGCCTACGCCGCGAGCCACGCCGCCGCGATCCCGTTTCGCTCCGTGATCGCGCTGCCGATCGCCGTCGTCCTGCTCGCGAGCTCGGGCGCCAGCGTGCTGTCGACCGACCCCCTGCAGCTCGCGCTCCTCGTGCCGTCGCTCGCGCTCGCGTGGCTGATCACCTTCGCGTTCCTGTTCGCGATCGGCGCGCTCGCGTTCTTCCTGACCCAGACCATGGCGATCGCGAACCTGTACTTCGCGCTGTTCTCGCTGTTCTCGGGCTACCTGATGCCGCTCGACCTGCTCGGCCCGGTCGCGCGGCTCGCCGCGTGGCTGCCGTTCCGCTTCATGCTGAGCGCGCCCGTCGAGCTGCTCACCCGCGCCCACGATCACGCGCAGCTCGCGGCCCTGCTCGGCGGCCAGCTCGCGTGGGCCGCGATCATGCTGACAACGGCGCTCGTCTTGTGGCGCGCCGGCGTCAAGCGCTTCGAGGCGGTCGGCGGGTGACGCGCTACCTCCGCCTGCTCGCGATCCAGCTCCGGATCAGCGTCGCCTCCGCCATGGCCTACCGCGCGAACTTCGTGATCGAGGGCGTGATGTCCCTCGTCTGGCTCGTCATCACGCTGATCCCCCTGGTGATCGTGTTCGACGGCCGCAGCGAGGTCGCCCACTGGACGCGACCCGACGCGATGATCGTGATGGCCTACTTCGTCGGCGTGCGCGCCGTGCTCGAGGGCATGATCAGCCCGTCCCTGGTCGATCTGGTCGAGAAGATCCGCAGCGGCTCGTTCGACTACGTCCTGCTCAAGCCGGTCGACGCCCAGGCCATGGTCTCGGCCTCGCGCTACGAGCCCTGGAAGGTGTTCGATCTCATCGGCGCGATCGCGATCGTGATCTACGCCTTCGTCCTGCGCGGCGCCCCACCCAGCGCCGCCAACCTCGCGCTCGGCGTCGTCCTGTTCGGCACCGGCGTCGCCGCCGCCTACGCCCTCTGGATCCTCTGTGCCGCCGCCGCGTTCTGGGTCGGCCGCCTCGACAACCTGATGTACCTCCTCGGCTCGATCTTCGACACCGGCCGCTGGCCCGTCATGGTCTTCCCCGCCGCCTGGCAGATCGTCTTCACCTTCGTGATCCCCGTCGCCGTGATGACGACCTATCCCGCCAAGGCCCTGATCGGAAACCTCGACGCGCGCGACGCCATCGCCACCATCGCCGGCGCCGTCGCCCTCGTCGTCGTCAGCCGCCTCGTCTGGCGCACCGCGATCCGCAGCTACACCAGCGCCTCGAGCTAGCCTGCATACA
>Ga0070717_10002637_pt1 | contig 12628 bp, 10 predicted proteins | sample LARL113metaG_FD_71366 | JGI IMG/M metagenome (GOLD analysis project Ga0070717, IMG submission 71366) | Corn, switchgrass and miscanthus rhizosphere microbial communities from Kellogg Biological Station, Michigan, USA - LAR L11-3 metaG | ecosystem: Host-associated > Plants > Roots > Rhizosphere ...
TCGACGATCCAAAGAACCCGAGAATCCGGTTCGAAGGCGGCCGTTTCCAGCTGTTCGGGATCAACATCCCACTGTTGCCGGTCTTTCAGATCGCCCGCGGCAACGAAGGTGCAACCGGCTGGCTTGTTCCCAATTTCGCCCTTTCGAGCCGCAACGGTTTCGAGATTAGCGAGCCCTATCACTGGCAGATCGCGGCCAATCGCGACCTCACGGTCACGCCTCATGTCTACACGAAGGTGCTCCCTGCGATCGAGGTCAAGTATCGCGATCTCAGCAGCCTCGGTGCATTCCAGATCGGCGGTTTCCTGACCTACGGGAGGATCGACCGGACCATCGGAACACCCGGATCCGGGCCGCGAAGCTTCCGCGGCTATTTCGACGCGAACGGCAAGTGGCAGCTTGACCCGGAGTGGAGCATCACGAGCTCGCTCAGGATCGCGACCGACAAGACGGTGACCCGGCGCTACGACATCACAAACGACGACCGCCTCCGAAACGTCGTCAACGTCGAGCGGATCACTCCCGACAATTATGTTTCGATCGCGGGCTGGGCTTTCGAGGGTCTGCGCGTCGATGATCGGCAGAAGCAGATTCCGATCGCTCTTCCCGCAATCGACGCCCGCTTCCGGACGGGCGAGATCGCCGGCGGGCAGGTCGAAATCCAGGCAAACAGCCTCGCGATTACTCGGATTGACGGACAGGACACCCAGCGCGCCTTCGCAAGCGCCGAGTGGGATCTCCGCAAGCTAACTCAGTGGGGCCAGCAGGTCACCTTCACGGCCTTCGGCCGCGGCGACATCTACCATACCGACGAGGCACAAGACACGAGCGTGCCGATCTACAGCGGCACCAATGGCTGGCACGCCCGGGCGATCGGTGCTCTTGCAACGGACATCCAGTGGCCGTTCATCGGCCCTGCGTTCGGCGGCATCCAGCGCCTCGTCCCACGCGTGCAAGTCGTGCTCAGCCCGGAAACTCCAAACATCCAGATTCCAAACGAGGACTCACGCTCGGTTGATCTCGAGGACAGCAACCTCTTCGCTCTCAATCGCTTCCCCGGATACGATCGCTGGGAAGATGCTTCGCGAATCACCTACGGCGTCGACTGGTCGCTCGACCGGAATAACCTGTCGATCGACAGCACCGTCGGGCAAAGCTACAGATTTGGACGGCTTCGAGACATTTTCCCGCAAGGAACGGGACTTACTGGTCGTTTCTCAGATATCGTGGGAAGAACAAGGATTCGCTACGGCCGGCTCGTCGAGCTCACCGAGCGCTATCGCATCGACCCGCATAGCCTCGCCATCAGGCGCAACGACGTCGACCTCACCGTCGGGACGGCGCAGACCTATGCGCAGATCGGTTATTTGAAGCTCAACCGGCACATCGACCCCATGATCGAGGATTTGCGCGACCGCGAGGAGCTGCGCATCGCCGCCCGGATCCTCATCCATCGTTACTGGTCGATCTTCGGCGCATCCGTCATCGACCTCACCAACAAGAGGGAGGATCCGACGTCGACCGCAAACGGCTGGCAGCCCGTTCGAAACCGAATTGGTATCGAGTATGAGGACGATTGCCTGCAGCTTGGCGTAAGCTGGCGTCGCGACTATGAGCGTATCGGAAACTTCCGCAAGGGAAGTACCTTCGCCGTTCATTTGGCGCTTAAGGGGGTAAGCCGCTAAGGCTGCGTTCAGCGGCCGTGCGGCAAGGGCAACCATCGGGAATTAAGGGAAAATCTAAAAGTGGCATCAGCTTTTCGACTGTACGGATCGCGCGCGTTGATTGCTGGCGGCGCAGTGGCGCTTGGCCTCGCGAGCGGTGCCATGGCCCAGGACACTTCCAAACCCGACGAGCAGCAGCCGGCGGTGAACAGCACGCAGTCGCTGAAGTTGCCTCAGAACCCGCAGGTGTTCGGCAACGCCATGCCATCGGTCGTCAAGGCAACGGCGATCGTCAACGGCTACGTCATCACTCAGACCGACGTCCGGCAGCGCCTTGCGCTCCTCGCCATCGCCAACGGCGGCCAGATTCCTGCCGAGCAAATCGATCCTCTCAGTCAACAGGTGCTTCGCAACCTCATCGACGAGACGCTTCAGGTCCAGGCCGCCAAGACCGAGAAAATCGATATCAAGCAGTCGGATATCGACAAGACCGTCGCCAGGGTCGCAGGGAACGTCAAGAAGACCCCGGAGCAGTTGGCGGCTTTTCTCGACGCGAACGGATCGAGCATCAAGTCGCTGCGGCGCCAGATCGAGGGCGAAATCGCCTGGCAGCGGCTCCAGCGCGCCAAGATCGAGGTCACCGTCGGCGACGACGAGGTCAAGGCCGTGCTCGACAAGCTCAACGCCTCCAAGGGGACGGAGGAGTATCATGTCGGCGAAATTTTCATGGGGGCGAGCCCGGCGACGGAGTCGCAAACACTCGACACCTTGAACAAGATCCTCGTCCAGTTGCGCAGTGGTGCCTCCTTCGCGGGCTACGCCCGTCAATATTCTGAATCATCGAGCAAGGCAGTCGGCGGCGACCTTGGCTGGTTGCGGCCCGAACAGCTTCCCACACCGCTCGCCGATGCGCTTCGCCAGATGCCCGCCGGAGCGATCAGCAATCCAATTCCGAATTCGGGAGGTTTCTCGATCCTCGCCGTCCAGGACACGCGCAAGATCCTCACCCCCGATCCGCGTGATGCGATCCTCAGCCTCAAGCAGGTCTCGATCAGCTTTCCCAAGGGCACGAGCCGTGAAGCGGCCGAGCCGATCGTCTCGCGCTTTGCCGATGCGGCGCAGCACGTGGGTGGCTGCGGCGGTGCCGAGAAGATCGCCGCAGATTTCCATGGCGAGGTCGTGACGAGTGACCAGGTGAAGATGCGCGATCTCCCGCCTGCGCTGCAGCGCCTCATGCTGCCGATGCAGGTGGGCCAGGCGACTCAGCCCTTCGGCTCCCTCGATGAGGGCGTTCGAGTGCTGGTGATCTGCGGCCGCGACGAAGTCGACCAGTCGGCGCCGACCTACGATGACGTGTACAACCAGATCAACGAAGAGCGGGTCAACTCGCGCGCCAACCGCTATCTGCGCGATCTTCGCCGCGATGCGGTGATCGAGTTCCGCTGATCGGGCATTTTCGTTAAGTGCGGCGGCTGATGGCGAGCACGCTCCATAGTCCACTTGCCGTATCACTCGGCGATCCTGCCGGGATCGGGCCGGAAGTGATCGCCAAGTGCTGGGACAATCGCAACATCTTTGGTCTCCCGCCGTTCGTCGCGATTGGCGATCCAAGGTCGGTGGCCGCCGTTTGGGACGGTCCGATCGAGGTCGTCGACGACCCGCGGCAGGCGGATTCTGCGTTTGATTACGGACTTCCGCTGATCCAGCTCAACGTTCCGCAAGCGGACCTGCCGGGGCATCCGAGCGTTGCCGGTGCCCACACGTCTCTCGATTCGCTCGAGATTGCCGTCGGCCTTGCGCGCTCGGGTTCCGCTTCGGCCGTGATCACCGGACCCGTATCCAAGGAACAGCTATATTCGATCGGCTTCCAGCATCCGGGCCAGACCGAGTTCGTCGCCGAACGGTGTGGAGTGTCACCCGGAAACGTCGTCATGATGCTGGCGGGCCCCACATTGCGGACCGTACCGGTCACCACCCATCTGCCCCTCAGCGCCGTGACTTCCCATCTCAGCAGCGCCCTCATCGAATCGCGCGGTCGCGCAGCGCTTCGCGGTCTCCAGCGCAATTTCGGCATTGCGGAGCCGCGTCTCGCGGTCTCGGGCCTCAATCCCCATGCCGGCGAAGGCGGCGAGCTCGGCCGTGAGGAACTCGAGCTGATCGAGCCCGCGATCGCAGCGCTCGCGGCCGAGGGATGGCGCGTCAGCGGCCCCCACCCCGCCGATACGATGTTCCATGCACGGGCACGCGCGAACTACGACGCGGCCCTGTGCATGTACCATGACCAGGCGCTGATCCCGATCAAGGCCCTCCACTTCGAGGACGCGGTGAACGTGACTCTTGGCCTTCCGATCATCCGCACGGCTCCGGACCATGGCACGGCATTCGATATCGCGGGCCAGGACCGCGCCGATCCGCGTCCGATGGCGGCGGCGATCCGAATGGCCGCCGAGAACGCGATCCAGCGCGCCGACGCCACTTGAGGGATCCGCCTGAGCCCCTTCGCGAGCTCATCGCCCGGCATGGGCTCAGTGCAAGCAAGGCCCTCGGCCAGAATTTCATCCTTGACCGGCAGCTACTCGCCAGGATCGCGTCAATCCCTGGACCGCTGGAAGGCGAACGCGTCTACGAGGTTGGGCCGGGTCCCGGTGGATTGACGCGCGCATTGCTCGATGCAGGCGCCAATGTGGTCGCCATCGAGCGCGATCGTCGTTGCATCCCGGCGCTTGGCGAGCTCCAGGAATTGTTCGGTGACCGGCTTCAGGTCATTGAAGGTGATGCCCTCAGGATCGATGAGACTTCCACCGCCGGGAGAGGCTCGCACGTCGTCGCGAACCTTCCCTACAATGTCGGAACCGCCCTGCTGCTCAAATGGCTCGGTGGCGATTGGCCGCCGTGGTGGCGTTCCCTGACACTGATGTTCCAGAAGGAAGTCGCCGACCGGATCGTCGCTCGGCCGGGAACCGAGGCTTATGGTCGCCTGTCGATCGCCGCCCAGTGGCGATCGAGGCCCCGGATCGCGATGACGGTCAGCCGCTCAGCCTTCGTCCCGCCGCCGAAGGTCACGTCAGCGGTCGTCCATATCGTCCCGACGGAGCAGCCAGCCGGTGTCGATCCGACCCTCGTCGAGACGCTCACCAAGGCAGCGTTCGGCCAACGCCGAAAGATGCTGCGTTCGAGCCTCAAAGGGATGCCGGGTGCTCTCGAGATAGCCCAGCGGATCGGGATCGACACGCAGCGGCGCGCCGAAACTCTCAGCCTTGATGAATGGATATCGCTCGCTCGGGCCTTGAGCGATTAGTTCGATTTTGGCCCTTCCGGAGCCTTTGCCGATGCGACCGTCGGTCCGCGGCTGATCGCCGCCGACAACTGGGCGACCTGGGGGCAACCCTTCGCGCCGCAGATCGTCTGGAGTTTCTGAAGATTGGCCTGAGCACGCGCGATTGCGCCCATCTCGACCATCGCTTCACCCTGAACGGCGATCGCCTCCGGATCGTTGGGCTCCAGCTGAAGCGCCTTGTTGGTCATGAGGATCGCCTTGCCGAACAGGTGCTGCTTCTCGGCGACGCGGCCGATGTCGACGAAAGCGCTGCGATTGCGCGGATCGACAGCAAGCGCGGTCTCCAAGAGGTCCTCCGCCTGTTCGAGCTTGCCCGCAGTCATCAGCTCCCTCGCCTGATGCTGGAGTTCGACGGACTTGGGCAGGATCTGGTCGTCAGGCCTTTGGCTGGCGACGGGCGCAGCAAGCGCAAGTCCGGCAAAACCGATGAGCAGAAGGCCAGGCAAGGAACGCATCAATCTCTCCACCTATCGCCGCTGACTAGCATGGTCGGCGAAGCCGCGCGACGAAAAAGCCGTCGGTCCGGTCGTGGCCCGGGGTTAGAAGCAGGCCCGCACCGTCCGAACGCCCAGCGGCAATGGACGTTTCCTCACTAATCCACGATGAACGGCCCTCAAGGAAGCGGCCAGTCTGCTCTGACCCTTCACGGGACAGGAGCGAACACACAGCGTAGACGAGCCGCCCGCCCGGCTTCACCAGCTCCGCGCCGATTTCGAGGAGCCGCTTCTGAAGCTGGACGAACCGGTCGAGCCGCTCCGGAGTGAGGCGCCAACGTGCCTCCGGATTGCGCCGCCACGTCCCGCTCCCGGTGCAAGGTGCATCGACAAGGACGACGTCTGCGTTACCCTGCCAGTCGGAAAGCAGCTCGAGCTCCCGGCCTGGATCGAGCAATCGCGTTCCGATCGTTGCTCCAGCACGCTCGGCGCGCGGTCCGAGCTTCGACAGGCGCGCCCGATTGCTGTCGGTCGCGAGGATGCTAGCGCCGGGCGCGACAGCAGCGATCGCGAGCGACTTGCCGCCGGCTCCTGCGCAAAGATCGACAATTCGCTCATTGCCCGCCGATCCGCAGGCAAGCGCGATCAGTTGGCTGCCCTCGTCCTGCACCTCGACCAACCCCGCTTCAAAGGCGGGATGATCATCAACCCGGCTGTTAGGCGGAAGCCGGATACCCCAGGGACTGAGCGGAGTGAGGTTCCCGGCGCTGAATTGATTGAGAAGCTCAGCGCGAGAAGCCCGCGAAATGTTCACTCGAAGATCGACCGGTGCGCGTTCGAGGAGGGCCTTCCATTCCCCTGATCCGACGTGAGGCGAAAGCTCCCCCCAAAGCCACTTGGGGACGAGACCCGCAGGAGCCGCCTCGTCCGAATCGCTCGGCGGCTCGGGACCGCGCGGCTCTCCAAACAGTTCGAGAAGTGCGGGCTCCTCCTCGGCCAGGCGAAGGGCTGCGGAGCGACCGCTCGCCGGCCGTTCGGCAATCGCTCGAATGGTCCGAAACACGAGCTCGCGCACCGCTGCCCTGTCCTTCGACCCAGCATAGCGGCGGTGCCTGAAGTAACGCGTAACGATCGTGTCCGCGGGCGGACCCTCGTCACGCGCTGAGGCGATCACCTCGTCCAGCACTTCGATCGCCGCCTGGAGCCTCGCGGCGGGCGTCATGACTCACCGCGTCGGGTAATTCGGCGCCTCGCGCGTGATCGTAACGTCGTGGACATGGCTTTCCGACAGGCCGGCGTTTGTAATTCGCACGAATTTCGCTCGCTTCTGCAGCTCAGCGATCGTGGTCGAGCCGGTGTAACCCATCGCCGCTTTCACTCCGCCGACGAGCTGGTGGATGATCTCCCGCGCCGGGCCCTTGTAGGGCACCTGGCCCTCGATGCCCTCCGGTACCAGCTTCAGATGGTCCTTGATGTCCTGCTGGAAGTAACGATCGGCCGAGCCGCGGGCCATTGCCCCCACCGAGCCCATTCCGCGGTAGGATTTGTAGCTGCGGCCCTGGTACAGGAAGGTCTCGCCGGGGGCCTCGTCTGTTCCGGCGAGGAGCGAGCCTACCATCACGGTCGAAGCGCCCGCGGCAAGCGCTTTCGCCATGTCGCCGCTGGTCCGGATCCCGCCGTCGGCGATCACCGGGACGCCATTGGCCGCTCGCGATGCGTCGATGATCGCTGTCAGTTGCGGAACGCCGATCCCGGCCACGATTCTGGTCGTGCAGATCGATCCTGGACCAATGCCGACCTTGATCGCGTCCGCACCGGCATCCGCGAGTGCCTTGGCGGCATCGGCGGTTGCGACGTTGCCGGCGACGACCTGGACCGAGTTGCTCAGCCCTTTCACCCTCTCGACGGCTGCCGCGACCTCACGGTTATGCCCGTGCGCCGTATCAATCACGACGCAGTCGCAACCCGCGTCGATCAGCGCCTCCGAACGAGCGAACCCCGCGTCGCCCACTGTAGAAGCAGCAGCAACCCTCAAGCGGCCTTCGGCATCCTTTGTTGCGAACGGCGCAGCGACCGATTTCTCGATGTCCTTGACGGTGATCAGCCCGACGCAGTGATTGCCTTTGTCGACCACGAGCAGTTTCTCAATGCGGCGCTGGTGAAGGATCCGCCGCGCTTCTTCCTGGCTGGTCCCGATGGGAACCGTCGCGAGATTGTCCCTCGTCATCAGCTCGCTGACCGGCTGCCGCGGATTCCCTGCAAACCGCACGTCGCGATTGGTGAGGATTCCGCACAGCTTGCCGGATTTCTCCACAACTGGGATGCCGCTGATCCGATGCGCTTTCATCAGTTCGAGCGCCTCGGCCAGGCTCTGGTCCGGAGCCATGGTGATGGGATTGACCACCATCCCGCTCTCAAATCGTTTGACCTGCCGCACAGCGGCCGCCTGCTCCTCAACACCGAGATTGCGGTGGAGCACGCCAATCCCGCCGAGTTGCGCCAAGGCGATCGCCATGTCCGCTTCGGTCACCGTGTCCATCGCTGAGGACAGAATCGGGATGTTGAGCGGAATCTCGCGGGTGAGGAACGTGCGCGTGTCCGCCTGGCTCGGCAAAACGCTGGATTCGAGCGGCTGCAGTAGGACGTCGTCGAACGTCAGTCCAAGGGGAATGTCAGGAGCGTCAGTGAGTTGGGCCATATCGGCCCATGACAGGCAAAGGACGATTCGCCAAGTGGCCGCTAGCCGAAGGCCCTTTCGAGCACCCGCTGCGCCGACTCAACATGCATGCGCTCGATCATCTCGTTGCCGAAGCGCTCGGCGCCACCGTGGAAGGCTTCGACGAGCGCCTTTGCTCGTTCGACCTCGGCCGGGCTTGGGGCAAAAGCCTGATGGCACGGCACGATCTGGTTGGGGTGAATCAGGCTCTTGCCGTCGAATCCGAGCCGCCGTCCTTCCTGCGCCTCGTTGACGAAGCCGTCGGCGTCGTCGAGGCTGTTAAAAACGCCGTCGAAGGCCGCGATCCCGGCGGCACGTGCGGCCAGTACGATCATCTGCAGAGAGGCGGAGATCGGCTCGCGCGTTGCGTTCAGCGGAAGCCGCAAGTCCGCTCGAAGATCGTTCGTGCCGGCGATCAGTCCTGCACAGCATTGCGCGATCTGCGGCGCGGCGAGAACGCCGGCGGCGGTCTCGATCATCGCCAATACGGGTTTGCTGACCGCCTCGGCGATCCCATGAACGAGGTGGCCTGAAATTGCTCGCGGAACGACAACGAAGTCCGCCTTGGACCGTGCGACAGCATCGAGATCGAGTGAATGCCAACGGGTTCCGACGCCGTTCACTCGAATTGCGACCGCCATTGGCCAGTCCTGCCTGACCGTCTCGACAGCCGCCTTGCGAGCGACGGCCTTGTCCTCCAGCTTCACCGCATCTTCGAGGTCCAGTACGACGAGATCCGAGCCGGCCTCGCGCGCCTTGGCAATGGCTCGCGGGTTGGATGCGGGCAGGAACAGCAGCGACCGTACGGCGAACAGGTCGCGGCTCTTGTCGTTTTTTGCTTCCGATGCTGACATGGCGGTCGCATCATGCCCTGAACTGGGGAGGATGGGAAAGAGACATGCTGACGACATTCATGACCGCCGTTGCGGTCCTCGTGCTCTTGTACGTCATGATGGGCGTGAAGATCGTGCGGCAAGGCTACCGCTGCACAATCGAACATTTCGGCCGGTTCGTCCGGGTGGCCGAACCCGGGTTCAACTACGTGACGCCATTTTTCTACCGTGTCGGTCGCAAGATCAACATGATGGAGCAGGTCCTCGAGATCCCTGGACAGGAGATCATCACTAAGGACAACGCAATGGTCGCGGTCGACGGGGTCGTCTTCTTCCAGGTCCTCGATCCGGCCAAGGCCGCCTATGAGGTCGCCGACCTCTACACCGCGATCACTGCGCTTTCGACGACCAACCTCAGAACGGTCATGGGCTCGTTGGATCTCGACGAGACTCTGTCGCGCCGTGACGAGATCAACACCAAGCTGCTCGCAGTCGTCGACCAGGCGACCGAGTCCTGGGGTGTCAAGATCACCCGGGTTGAGCTGCGCGACATTCGGCCGCCGCAGGACATCGTCAACGCAATGACCCGCCAGATGAAGGCCGAACGCGAGAAGCGTGCCGTCATCCTTGAGGCCGAAGGCCTGCGTCAATCGGCAATCCTCAAAGCCGAAGGCGAAAAGCAGTCGGCGATCCTATCGGCTGAAGGCGCTCGGGAAGCGGCATTCCGCGAGGCGGAGGCCCGCGAGCGCGCCGCACAAGCGGAGGCGAACGCGACCAAGGCCGTGAGCGACGCCATCGAGCAGGGCAGCGCGCAGGCGATCAACTATTTTGTCGCTCAGAAGTATGTCGAAGCGATCGCCGAGTTCGCCCGGTCACCCAACGCCAAGACGATCCTGTTCCCGGTCGAGGCCACGCAACTGATCGGCACTCTGGGCGGAATCGCCGAGCTCGCGAAGGAAGCCGTTGGAGGGCCGAGCACTTCAGCGAAGGCCAAGGCCGTCACCAGCGTGCCCAAAGCTGCCGAATGAACGGGATTCACCTTGATCCGGCATGGCTTTGGCTGATCGGAGGCGTCGTTCTGCTGATCGCGGAGCTGATCGCGCCGGGTTTCTTCCTGATCTTCATCGGCGCTGCTGGCGTAGCGACGGGCGTTCTGAGTTTGATCCTTGGCCTTCCCGTCGTACTTCAGCTGGCCGTCTTCGCCATTCTGGCATTTCTCGCAGCTCGCGTGGGAGGCCGGCAATTCTATGCCTCACGCTATGATTACAGCAGCGATCCGTTCCTGAACGACCGCGCCGCGCGCTTGCTCGGCAAGGTCGTCGTCGTCGTACAGCCCGTCGACTCGCTTTCCGGGCGTGTTCGCGTCGGTGACAGCGAATGGTCGGCGCGCGGCGGACCCGCAGCGATCGGCGAACGCGTGAGGATCGTGGATGTCGAGGGAAATTGCCTGAAGGTCGAACCCGAACACACTCTTCCCCCTGCCTAGTGGAGAATCCCGATTGACCCTGCTCCCGCTCAGCCGGCGCGAAGCGCTCGCCGGTATTGCTGCGACCGGTGCCCTGCCCCTGCTATCAACCTCGGCGCTCGCGGCACCCGCGACCGACGCCCAAGCGAGTTCGCTGCTCGACTCGGTCGCCAGCAATCTTCTCCGGTCCTATCCCACCGAGGCGACCAGCCTTGGAGTCGACAAGGGCGCGCTGGCCTCGCTTCGCTCGAAGCTCCCCGACCGATCAATTGCGGGCCAGGAACGCCTGGTGCAGACCGTTCGAGCCGATCTTGCACGGGTCGAGGCGCTCGACGCGTCCGCATTGTCCTTTCCGGTACGGACCAGCGTCGAGGTCGTGAAATATACATTCCGGACCAAGCTCCAGGGCCTTGCCCTGCCATATGGTGATGCGCCCGTCGCTGGAGATTCGTGGCGCAACACGCCGTATGTCGTGATCCAGAACGTCGGTGCCTACATCGACACTCCCCAGTTGCTCGACACCGATCACCCGATCGAAAATCGCGCCGACGCGGAGGCCTATCTCAGCCGACTAGAACAGTTCCCCCGGCAACTCGACGGGGAGCTCGAACGGATGCGCGCTGCTCGAGGCAACGGCCTGGTCCCGCCGAACTTCCTCGTCGACAAGGCGCTTGATCAGCTCGGCATCGCCCTCAAGAGCACACAGCAAGGTGGCACAATCGTCGACTCCCTCGTCCGCCGAGCAAAAGAGAAAGGCATCCCGGGCGACTGGGATGCCCGCGCGCGCAAGATTGCGACTGCCCAAGTCGTGCCCGCGCTCCAGCGCCAGATCGCCGAGCTGCACGCCGAGCGGGCAATCGCGACGGACGCGGCCGGCATGTGGTCGCGGCCAAATGGCGAAGAATATTATCGCTGGGCCCTCAGGGCTTCGACGACAACCGAGCTCTCCCCTGACGAAGTCCATCAGATGGGTCTCGAACAGCTTCAGGAGCTGCAGGGCCGGATGGACCCGATCCTGAGGTCGATCGGCTACACGCAGGGAAGTGTCGGCGAGCGCATGCAGGCGCTCGCGAAAGACCCACGCTACAAGTTCAGCGAAGGCGACAAGGGCCGCGCTGAGATCCGAGCCTATATCGACGAACGCCTGGCAAAAATTCGCGCGGTGCTTCCACGCGGGTTCAATACGCTGGTTCCGGGCCATCTCGAGGTGAAGCGCATGTCTCCCGAGCAGGAACCCGGAGCACCGGCGGCTTACGGCGGCGCCGGATCAATCGATGGCAAGATTCCCGGGAGGTTCTGGATCAATCTTCGCACTACCGACCTCCACAGCAAGTACAGCCTTCCGGACCTTGCGGCGCATGAGGCGATCCCCGGGCACGTCTGGCAGGGCGAATATGCAAACAAGCTGCCACTCATCCGCACGCTTCTCGCGTTCAATGCTTATTCCGAAGGCTGGGCTCTGTACGCCGAGCAACTCGTCGACGAGCTTGGCGTCTATGACGACTTCCCGGTGGGCCGTCTTGGCTATCTTCAGTCGATCGCTTTCCGCTGCTGCCGACTGGTGGTCGACAGCGGCTTGCACGCCAAGCGCTGGACCCGCCAGCAAGGCGTCGACTTCTTCGTTCAGCGCAACGGGTCGAATCCTCTGGAAGTTGCCTCGGAAGTGGACCGCTATTGCAGCTGGCCCGGACAGGCCTGCGGATACAAGGTTGGTCATTCGACGATCAACCGCCTGCGGGATCACGCGAAAGCGGAGCTTGGGCCGAAGTACGACCTCAGGGCCTTCGACGACGCAGTCGTTTTGGGCGGCAACGTTCCAATGGACGTGCTCGCCCGCAACATCGACGACTACATCAGGCGAACGAAGCAAGCCTAGGGCAGCGCGGCAACGTCCGGCGGAACAAAATTCCGTCGAGCGGCAACCGACAACAGGTGGTTGGGCGAATAGAACCGAAGCGGCCAGTCCCGCCGGCCCATGGGCGACAGCAGAAGTTCATTGACGAGCTCGTGCAGCGGCTGGGACAGGTCGGCTTCGCCGAGGAACAGGCGAACGCCGTGCAGGAACACGCGCGTGATCGTGTCGTGATAGCCCGCAGTGTCGCTGTTCACTCCGCCCACGCTCTCGTTGTAAGCTCGGATGAGGGAAGGAAGCTGCGAATCGAGGTCGATCTCGGAGTGC
>Ga0070717_10002638_pt1 | contig 12626 bp, 11 predicted proteins | sample LARL113metaG_FD_71366 | JGI IMG/M metagenome (GOLD analysis project Ga0070717, IMG submission 71366) | Corn, switchgrass and miscanthus rhizosphere microbial communities from Kellogg Biological Station, Michigan, USA - LAR L11-3 metaG | ecosystem: Host-associated > Plants > Roots > Rhizosphere ...
CAATATAGAATTATGCGCTGGGGATTCTGCATGATTGCACGACATACAAAACGTCAGCACGGCGATTAAAGGTTTCATGCTCTTCACCCTCGATGACTATTCTTTGTCAGATCGCCTGCCTGGCGATGGATGGCACGCAGGAATTGCTCCATTTGCCCGCGTCGTGGGTCGTCCTTAGGCAATTGCGACCAGTTGGTTGTCTGAGCTAGCCGGGCCATGGCCTCGGTGGGGTCGACGAAGGCCCTCAGAACCGGCGACACCCGGAAAATCTTCTTCATCCCATTCGCGAGTGGAATGAATACAAATGCGATGACTCCGCCTGCTCCGTACACCAGGCAAAATAAGTAAGTAACGGCTTGGCGCGCGTAATTGCGGGAGGCGCCCACAATGCGTACCGAATCTGGCGTAAGCGCCGAATATTGGATGCGAACACTGGATCCCTGGTGCAACTGAGTCACGCTGTTCAGATCGATGCGATCGAGAGCGTGTACTGGCTCAGCTGTTCCTTCTGGCGTGAATTCCAACTCAACCACTTGGAAGGGGTGAAGAATGTGCTCTCCGGCTCCATGGCCATAGTTTTCCCATGTACCGCTCCATAGCTCGTCAACCACGCACACTTGTCGTACGGTCGCGCTGGCGCTACCGATTGAATCAGCGGGAAGCGACGAAGAACGTGGAACGCGCCAATACGCCACTCCGACGCTCAAGGCAATGGTTACGATCAGCGCCCAACCGTACCCCTTGCCGGGGTGCCGGCGAGATGCCCAGAATAGCGCCGGAAAAAACAGAACACCGCAGGTCGCGACTAGCGCCATCGGAAAACACATGCTTGCAATGACAGCGCCGATAACAGCGATGACCTTGCTCCTGACGTAATACGCGATGATGAGGAAGATCGTACCAACAACAAGGGCCGCGGCCGTCGCAATGTCCCGCTGATCCGGGGGGCCATACCGCAGACGAGATAACATGGAGGCGTCTTCCAGGTATAGGCCCATTCCACCAAATGTTCTCAGCAGGCGCGACGGACTGTATCGGACCCGGACCGATGAACCGGTGTGCAGTGAGCGATAAAAGGTCGAGTCAACGCGCTGCACCACGGTTTCCGAGTAAGCTGAATCCAGCGGCCGATATTCGTAGGTAATCTCGAAGATATGTTTCGCAGTATCGCCGCCGGGCAACAAAAACGTCTCGCGTTTTTCGACAACACTGCCGTTCACCAGAACTCCAGAACTCTTCATATCGGCAGACATCAGCACCCACGGCAGAATTGCCAGCGCAACCACAAACACAAAACTCGCAAGATATTTTCCCATCGCGTTCCGGCTTTAACGTCCCGCTTTCTGATAGCCCGCTGGTGGCTCGAACATCGAGGGCGGAATTGTTCCTTTCTCGACCAACGCTGCGGTCTCGCTTGCGGGTGCGCTTGTGCGTCCCATCATGCCCGCCATAGTGCGCTTCAGAACAACACCGTGAACGTCGGCGATCTTGCCCGCATCCCCTGTTGGCAATGCAACGCCCGAGAGCAAATTGAAGTCTCGGTAATATGCCGTTGGAAACTGCAGCGATTGAGTGATCCACAGTTCGCCTTGAGCCATGCCGGTCTTCAGCGAATATTTCTCCGTCGGGTAGCCGGCGATGTTTTCGCCGGGCCCGATCTTGGTAAGTTGTGGAGGGACATCCATACCCATTTGGTGCAGCATGGCTTTCTTCTGAGGATCCATATCGGCGAAGCCACTCGTGATCTTGTGGCGCGCCTCCGCTGCTGGTACCTCCTTATAGATCCTGTTGCGGTGATCGATGTAGATGATGGTGCCTCGATCAATGCGATCGATCACATCATTGGCGCCAGGTGTTGTTCTGCGTATTGCGTTTGTACTGACGTAATAGGTTGTACCCTCTGCGCCATCACCCATTTTCATGTGAATTGTGAAATCCTGCGCCGTAGCAGGCAGTACTATGGCAGCGAGCGCGACGCTTATAGAAATTATCCAGAACGAGAAGTATCTTCTGATAGTCATACTGACTCCTAACTTGCGAAATGACGAGATCGAAACTCTGGGCGACCGTTTTACATGGCGAATCCCGCAACTCAAACCATGGAGCAGCGTGCCAAAGGCAAGCCGTTCCTTATTGCATCCCCTTTCTTAACGCTCCAGGCGAACTGTGAATCCCTCAGCATCTGATCCCTCAAAGTAGTTCAGTTCGGCTTTCCGATACCCGGAGGCAGCAACCGGAGTCATCCAATTCGCCAGGGCTACATGCGATGCCGTTGTCGCTGGGCACCTCAACGGCGGCGTTTAGGAGTGCCACGCCTGAGTAAACATCGAAGAGCTGCACACGAACAGGATCCTGCGGGACATGGGAAGCAGGACGCGCTGAGTGAGCACGAAATCCTGTGAAGGCGCACGTCGCAAGCACAGCAGTCGAGATTGACACTGCGATGGTGACGCGTATTCCGCGGTGCAGCGCTGATATCTTAAGCTCTCTGTGCATCGTCATGGCCTAACCAATCCTCATCAGTTCCACTCGCCGGTTTCTCGCTCGGCCTTCGAGAGTGTCGTTCGTGTCTTTGGGTTGCGATCTGCCGAAACCCGAAGTATTGAAACGATCTGCGCCAATCTTGAATTGCTGCACGAGCGCACCCTTTACGGCGGCAGCGCGTCGCTTCGAGAGATCGAGGTTGAACTGATCTCCACCGATTGCGTCAGTGTGTCCGTTGACCTGGAGCTTCCAGTCCGGATGGCGGCGCATCACTTCGGCGATATCCTTCAACGTAGGCTGAGATTCGTCCCTCAATTTATCGCTGTTGAACGAGAAATAGATGCTGTAGATGTCGACCTTCTTATCTTGACCAAGGGCCGTTTCCAGGGCCTTGGCTCCCTCAGACTCGACGCCGCCCGCTCCACTGCCATCTGGCATCTTTCCGCCACCACCCGGGTTCCCAGCGAGATTTCCTGCTGGTGCGATGCAGCGGCTATTGATCTTTATTACGCGCAATGTGTCGAGGTCGCCGCCGGTCGGCATGTCACAGCGCGCCCCGTGTACGGTCATAAAATTCAAACGAGGCATCGGCTGCTCAGGATGTTTTCTCCACTGGTCGCACGTTTTCGTCTGGTCCGGCGTGACAGGAGGAACACCGCCAATTCCGATACGAAAAGCCAGGGTGAGAGGGTTGCTCTCATTGTCGAGAAAATCGAATTCGACCTTGTCGCCCACCGATTCCCCTTGGGCGCGGATGGCGGGGAGCTCAGTTGGCCGATCGTTGACCAGTACCGGCACTTTCAGGGAAGCAACTCGTTTGAGCTTTACCGGCTGCAGATAGTCGTAATAATTGGGGCGCGTGTTGGGGTCGTTGGTGAGTTCCAGACCGCCGTAAGCGTTTGAAAACTTCATCTCAACTTCACTGCCAGCCTTGAGAGCGCGCAGGATCGTCTGCGACGTACCAATCGCCGTAGTGCCAGGAATCATTTCAGCGGATTTCTCTAGGAATACCTGTTGATAGGAGCCAGCTTTAGTCAGATCGCTTGTCATGATTGTGCGATGCAGAAGGGTTTGCTTGAGGGTGGGAGGAGCCGAAGAGAACCCGTCACTGGCCATGGATTCGGACGAGTACTTCAGATGCACTTCCTTGGAGTCCATCGACTCGATTGTTTTGATCGACTCGTAATCACCATTGCCCTGACTTACGGCCGTGACAACTGTGAGGCCGGGACAGAGAGGAATCACCGGTGCAGCGGTTTGCGCAACGGGTATCGCTGAAGCCCCGATGACGCATCCGAACGCGATGAGGAAGTATGGAATTCGCTGTCTCAATGTTCCACCTCTGTCTTGCCTTGTTCGCCAAGGAACTTGATGCCGGCTGCTAAACAGTGCCTTTATGAGGATGGTGGCGTGAACTTAAACTTGGCATCATCGATGTTGGGATTCGCCTGGGGTTCGAAGCTCGTGATCTTCCGGTTTCTTTGGCCGGGGGATGCCTTCGATTCCTCTATCATCTTGCGAATCAAGAAAGAATCGGTATCGATCCATACTGTGGCTTTGCGGATATTCACTTCGTGCTGCGTGGCGGCGTAGACATCGCTGAGGCGGCCGACAATACGATGGCAATGATGCCCGCCAACGTCTTCGGTTCCGTCCAATTCCGGATCATGCAGCGCCAGCATGACCGCTCCGAAAGCCTTTGCATACAACAAACTCGGAATTTTCAACGCAGCCCCCTGTGTGCTGTAGTCGGACAGATTTATCGCTGGAGTGTTGTTCGGATTTGGATAGTCAGTCTGCTGCCCCGTTGTTTTCCACCAGGTGTGGAAAGCGTCTGGATCGGCCCATATGACGTAGTTATCGCCGCCCTGCTTGTGAAAGTCGAGAAGAAGATGTCGGGGAGAGCGATTGAATGCGGTTGAGAATGTGTGCTTGTCCTCGCTCGAGGTCCCATACTCGTAAACGATCTGACCATTGTCGGTATACGACTTCATCTGCGAGTAGGTATCACGACTTTTTTGCAAGATGCTCTCAGCGTTCTGCCCGAGGGTTGCGCCCGCGAATATCACTGTCGTGGAAAGCACCAGCATTGGCTTGAGATTTACGACTTTCGTACACATGATCATTGCTGTTCTCCTCCAGGCGGCAGTTGCGCGCATGCGTGACTTAAAATACTTGCTTCTTGTGCTGCTTGTTGAATTTTCGGGTCGGCGACGGCCGGAATGAGTTGGAGTGGCTTCCGCTGTTCGGCTATTTCCTGGCTACGGCTCGCGTAAGCGATGAAGAGCAGGAAGACTACGACAACGATTGCGGGCCCATGGCTGTTGATCGCAAAATCAAAACATGTGTGGAGAATGGTGGCGAGTCCGATCCCAATCGCACACAATGCGACGCGACGCCTCGTCGTAGCTGCCTGTGCAACGAAATATCCAGCAATTGCGGTGTAAGCAGCGTGCATGAACAGGCCGCTTGTTATGCGCACCAACGCCACAATGAGGACTTCGCCCTTGCTGGGATCTTCCAAGTAGGTGAATCCTTCCCAGGCGCCAAAGCTCAGTCCCGACATGGCTCCATAAAACATTCCATCGATCGGTGTCTTGAGTCGCTTCAAAACAAACGCAAGGATCAGAACCGGCAGTATCTTCAGCAGCTCTTCATTGAAACCGTAAGAGCCCAGGATCCCGATAAATTTCAGGATTTCAGTGGGAGAATCATTGATGCGATAGAAGGGCGCCAGAATCGTGTATTTGAGCAAGTGACCAAACGAACGGCTGACAAAACGAGTGAACACTGCGGTAGCAATTCCGATCCAGAAGCTCGTCCGTCCTTTGGCAATGAATGCATAGAAGCACGCCGCCCACGCCAGCGCAAAATAAATCATGAGAAACAGAAATAGATCCTGGCGATCTGGTGATGATTGATAAAACGGCAGCACGGTATACGCAAAAAGGAAGAGCGCCCAGGTCCCGGGACTCTTCAGCACGCGAATGGAATTAGCATCCGTGAAAGGTAGCATCCACTTCCATTCGCCGAGACCTGACAGGAAGGTACGTCCGGCTGTGAAAGTCTTCGCTGCTTCAGATTGAATGTCAGGCTGATTCATTGCATCCTCACGAGTTCGACCCGCCGGTTACGGGCGCGTCCTTCTTCGGTGTCGTTGGTGTCAACCGGACGTGATCTTCCGAAGCCATCTGTCACCAAACGACTGGCATTCACGCCGAACCTCGCGACCAGAGCATTCTTCACGGAAGCTGCGCGCCGTTTTGAAAGGTCGAGATTCGGAGTATCGCCGCCGATGCTGTCGGTGTGACCCGCTACGCTTAGCTTCCAATCGAGATGCCGGCGCATAATGTCGGCGATTTCGCGCAGCGTGGGTTCCGATTCCTCGCGAAGCTCATCGCTGTTGAAGCTGAAATAGATGCTGTAGATATCGGCTCGGCCCGTCTGTGCGAGCATGCGTTCGAGCCAGCTCTGGCTGTTTAGAGCGGCGTTACAGGTGTACGCGATCTTGATCACCTGCAATGTGTCGCGATCGCCTCCAGCCTTTGCTCCTGTACTGGCGGCGATTCCGAGCCGCCACTTCAGCGCAAGAGGATTGTTCTCATCATCGAGGAAGAAGAACTCGGCCCTGTACCCGTAGCCATCGCTGCGCCCAGTGGCGTGAATCGTTGGGACTTGCGTCTTTAAATCATTCACGATGAGAGGGAGCATTACGGGCGTGGCTTCGACGCGTTTCAGCTTGTATGTATCGGTGTAGTCGAAGACGCTGGGGTGCTGTTTCGAATCGCCGCTGATCTTTGAGGAACCCGGCAGGCTGGGGATATCAAACATTCCGACTTCTGCCTCTCCCTTGGTTTTGAGCGAGAGGAGCACCGCGCGGGAAACGCCGATCGCGGTCGTCCCCGGCATTTCTGCGGGGATATTGGTGCCGAAGATTTGCTCGTATTGCGTCGCGGCTACGAGATCATTCACGCGAATGATGCGCGGGACGTTGAGTTTGCGAATCCGCAATCCCCCGCCCACTTGTTCCGGCGGCTGCTCCGACGAGTACTTGAGCTGAACCTTGCCGGGATCGACAGAAGTAATAGTCTTGATGGATTCGTAGTCGCCTTCCTTTTGGCTGATTGCAGTGACAATGGTGAGACCAGGGCAGAGCGGGATTCTCGTCTCTTGAGCCGCACCCGTCGCGGTCCACATTGATGCACAAGCCAAGGTGATCGGCAGAATGCATCTCATTTGGAGCCTCCGAGAGCGTTCAGAGCGCCACCCGCACCAACCAGCGCTTTCTGCGAAGGTTGCGTCGGATTGCGCGGTCCGGCGTTGGGGTCGACGTTGATTTGGTGTTGAGCCGGGAATTGGGGGTCGGTTGGCGCGTGTGCCGGATCGTTGTAAGGATCTTGAATGGTTGGCGTACCATTGTCGTGTGCTCCCGGGTCGCGAACTGTAGGGGGCCCGTTAGGGTCGCTCACTGAGGGTGATTGGTCGCCGGAAGCCGACGCAGCTCCGCCACCCTGTGGGTTACTGCCCCCACCTGCGTTGGCACTGGGCCCCGTTTCCGGTCCGCCGGGACTTCCTCCGGCCCCTGGTGCTCCGCCGCCAGCAGCCTGATTTGCTCCATCGGCAGGGGGCTGAGCCTTCTTCGGTGGACTCCACCCGCAACCGAGTCCGCCGCGTCCCGCCCTTCCTCTCGCCGCACCCTCCGCCATCTGTGCGTCCTTGAAAGCCTGTTTTGCGTTTACCCACTCGTTGTATCGGGCATTGGTCACCGCCTGATCTTGTTGGTAAATCTTCTGAAGGCGCTCAAACTCAGCCGGATCAAATTTAGATGGATCCCCACCGGTGCGCTCGGCAACGGAGGGCTTGTTGGCGCGGTAACGGATTACGTCCCCCAAAGCTTGGGTTGATTTGCTTGAGGCGTCATCCAGCGCTTGTTTTGCGGCCCACAGATTGTCTCTTGCTTCCTGAAGGCTTTCTCTTGGCTGTGGGCCTTCCACCTCGTTTGGATTTTGGCCTTCTTGCGCCTCTGTAACTTGTTTGCCTGGCGGTGGCTCTTCACCTGGCGGTACGTCGGGACCCGGTTCGTCTGCTGAGCAGCCCCGAGAGCGCCCAGTCGGGGCCGCCGGTACGGGGTCGAAGGGTTCCGACTGTCCAGCCGGAGTGTGCGCTTCCCCAACAACACCAACGACCGCGAATAAGGCAGCTATTCCGCCGATGACAATGCTGTCGCCGACGCAGTGCTCGACGCTGGGTACGACGGCGCCTTCCCAGATTCCTAAGCTGTGATGTAGTACTGTCTTTGCTGCCGTTGCCACGGGCCTATTCAGTGTGTCTGGGTTGCGAATGGCCGTTTCGGCAACTGCGTCTGGAAAGTTCTGGATGTGTTTAACGACTAATGGCACGACACACCAGCCGTAGTTCCCCGCGAATGCAATCGCAAACACACACGCAAACTTTTTCATGTTGATCAGCCACTTTGGTGCGTTCGTGGATGTCCGAGCATTGTGGCCACTCTCTTCGACTGTTGTCGTGCCCCAACCGTTCGATCCGTAGCCGAGCGCATCACCTGTGGCGCGATCAATCCGCCACCAGCCCGAAAAGAGCTGGCCTTTCATACTCACCGCAGATTCGGGGGCAACCACCTCATATCCTCCAGAGAGATCCGCGGCTATTTGCTGGCGAACGTCCTCGGCTAGATCCAGTTTCCCAAGCGCGGCCGCGTCCTGATTAGAACCAATGGCCTTCCAGCGGCGCGAATCTGCAAACGCGTCGCCGGCATTGTCAAGCGTCTTTTCCGCCATTCGAACCAAAGACTCGGCATTGGTATCGAGCACTCCTTGTTCGAGGCGCGAGGCAAAACCATCGTGAGCGCTCAAGCTGACGCCGACTTGATTTGCGACGATGTCAGTTGCGTCACGCATTACAATGCCCTTGCCTGATGGCCGGGCATAGGTGTGTGTCGTCAGGATGTTTGGCCGATTTAGAAAGACTTCTTCCTGCTTGCCCCATTTCATGCGCGCGAGGGCGAGTGAGTAGAGGGAACTCAAAGGCGGAGACGAACGTTCGAATAGTTGATCGACACTCCCTATACCGGCAGGCAGTTGGCCCTGCATCAGAAATTGAAACAGGTCGCGATTGCCGAGTAGGCTTTGCGCCAGAAGATGGGTTGCAAATTCATCGGACAGACCGCATACCATTGGAAGGATTTCAGTCTGCATGCCGAGCGCCAGGCTTCGGCTGAGTCGTTTGCTTTCATCCAGAACCAGCCTGGGGGAAGATGTAGCGCGCGCCGCTGGCCCAAGCAGGTCAAAAACGTTCCTGCGAATCGTCTGCGGCGGCTCAGCGGGAACCCGGATTTCATATTCCAGCCAGACTGCGCTCAGCGCCTTTTTGTCCGAGCGAGAGGAAATATTCATGGAATCCGAGAATGCCGATGACAAGCCACCAAACTCGCCCCCTTTCGGCCTGTATGGGTCATCACCACTGTCGGGAATCGTCGTAGTGGAAAGGACATTGCTGCCAACAGCGAGAACAGCATCCCATTCCTTTTGCGCGAGGACATCGGTTTTCCAATCGCTTGGGGGTTTTCCAGGCCTCTCATCGGTCATCCACCCGGTAGGCCAGAACTGTAAACTGATGGGCTGTCCAATCAGATCAGACGGTCGCACAGGCTGCTCAAGCGCTTTGTACTCGTTCAGTTTCCCATTTGCCCATTGCTCTGCGACTACCCTGATGGTGATCTCGTGATAGATCTGCGCAGGCAGGTCCTTGAGTGCGATGGTTTGCGCCGGGGGCATGAGGGCCGACCCAGGCTTCCCTCCTTCGCTGAGAACATCCAGGTCCACCCAATTGGAACCATTCTGCTGCTGTACCCACCAGTGGTCGGTCAGCGCATTGAGGGCCGCGTCGAATGTGCGCCCCCATACCTCCGCGGCTCCTGTCCGGTCGATTGCTTTCAGCAGCCGCTCGCTTTGATCGGCGACTCGGGCTTGCAGCTCGGAAGAAAAGTGCGACAGCATCTGCTGCTGCGAGTGCAGAGTCTCCGTTACAGCAGACCTGTCGATCTGGTACTGGGAAGCGACCTGCTGAATACCAGGATTCAAGATGGCGAGCGGCCTCCGCGAAGCGAATGCGACTTGCCGATCGGCCACCAAGGTTGGAAGGAGCCCGACGGCATCTTGGCGCCCTAACTCGCCATGCGCCAGCCGTGCCGTGTACCCAGCCCTTTCCAGGAGTTTGGCAAGCAAGATCGCGCGATCCAGGCTGTTGCCCTGCCGGTCCATGAGCACGCCAACCGGCCCGCGCAGCACTCCGTGATAGGGAATCCAAAAGGTATTCTGCTGGACCCAGCGGAACAGGCGCTGCGGATCACGGCCGACCATTTTGACGACATAGTCGGGATCCCATGTGTCGCGCGGCATTTCGCGGTCGCCGTCTTTCAGCGCGCGCAGGCTGCGGTCGAGCAAGGCGACACGCTGCTCTGGCGTTAACCGGGGGTGCGTCTCGAAGGGCAACTCTAGGGAGGTGACCAGCAGCGCGACACACAATGTCAGTGACACCGCCTCATATTTCAGGTTCGAGCTTGAGCCGGTGCGGAATCGTGGAACTCCGAGCCGGATGAAGCTAAGAACCCAGCTGCACGCCAAGATAATAATTCCGCCCACAATTGCCACGTACAATAGGACAGACGCAGTGTTAACCAGAGCGTCGCGCACCAACGCTGCCCGTAACGAAACTTTGAGCGCCGCCGACGACGAGAAACCTCCCACCCCAAACGCCGCCATCACAACCACTACCCAGCGGAGCACTCGCAAGCTACTCGAGGACGAGACCGAGCACGGCCGCCACAGAACCAGGGCACCCAGTATCACTCCTCCGACCATGACCGCTTCGAGCACACGCATCAGGAACATGAAAAGCTCCTCAATTTTGCGACGGGCTGGCCACCTGCCTGGGAAAGAAAACCCACTTGCATTGCTTGCCGAACTTATGGTCTTCGGCTTCGGACAAGGAACCACTGAGTCTTCCGGCGCGCGCTGCCCTGTACTTAGCCCCGGCAGTCAGTGCCTTTATGGCCGCTGGGGTGAATTCACATTGCGCCATGCAGCAGTTGGGCACGTCGATGCTGACCTTGCAGGCATCACCGTTCTTTCCGCGGATCGTGTTCTCTGCAATCGAACGCGCCAGCGGTTCGGGATACTTGTACGTGTACGAGGTGCAGCTCCGCAGGTGGTCCAAGTACTCCTGCGCCGCGACGATCTTGCTTTTCTCCTGCGGGCCGTCTGCGTGCGGCCATGCAACCACCGCGGGCGTTCCTAGGCCAGCCGCGATCACGGTAGCGAGAATCCGAGCCATCATCATGAATGCCTACCCCCGTTTCGTTCCGCCATGATTCAGCCTCGTCGGTTATTGCAGTCGCTTCTGCATAAGTTCGGAGAGGTGGAGCGCCACACCTTCCCGTTTTTCGCCCGCCGCGGTGTCAGCCGTCAGCAAGCAGAATTCACCGTGCCCACATTTGAACCAAAGTTTCCCATAAGTGCGGTCGTATAGTGCGCCCTCGACGAAACCCTTCATGGGTTCACCTTGAGCCTGGGTTTGTGCCCACGATGCATGATCCTTGTCGAACACTCTTAGTTCGATCTTGTCGAACCATCCTGCAGGGAATCCCTGAATTTTCTGGGCCGTGGTCGCGGTCCACTGGCACGTGTGAAAACCCCAAAAGTTGTTCGTGACGCTCTTTCCTGTCAATTGACTTACATCGCGCATACCAGGGTTGTGAGGGCCGATGGCCTCCTGCACTTCGTCATCGGTGAGCAAGGCACAACGATTTATGCCCTCGCTTTGGCTGCTCGGGCTCGTTCTCTTTAAGTTCGAAGAGTTGTCGTTCGCGGAGCCTGGTACGTCAGCCGTCGAAGTACTGGAGCGTTGGCAGCTTGGAAGTGCAAAGAGCCCAACAGCGAGGGTCACCGCAATAATCCAGTGCGCGTCGCACATACCACTCCGCGGTGGATTGCGCCACGTGAAGATGGCGCGAAAGTGCACAGCAATCCTGAAAACGTCGGCGAAACTATTTGCCAGGATCATGAGAGATCGGCTCCAAGCCCCAGACGCCGGGGCAACATTCGCGTAATGGACAACGTTCACTGCAGTTGTTTAGTGCCCCGCGCCCCACTCTTCCCACTTCAATTCGAGAGTGTCCTGATTCCAAAACCATCTGCGTCCCCAGCGCGCCCACACGATGCGCTCGCGGCCCGTCGCTTCCCGCACAACGACGCGATATACATGCTGCGAACGCGAAGTGTCCCACAAGGAGAAGGGGCCGAGTCGCAGATGGCGGTATCTCATCTGGATAGGCGTGCTGCCGGCCTGCTCAATTGCATGACGAATTTCGCGGCGTGCCCGCCGGAACTGCCCCAGAGCCCAAAGCAGAAGTGCAATCATCAATACGACCCAGAAACCGATTGCCGCGGCGATACCCCATCTCGAGAAGACCGCGATGAACCCAACAAGGATCGCGATAACTCCAAGAGGCATCGACAACGCTTTCATCCTGACGTCCTTGGGTCGAGTTGTGCCTTGTTCTGCCACGGTTATTTGCCTGACGAACGAGTCACGATGGCCTCAGCGGCACGTAACACCGCCGGCGTCAACAGATCTTCACCGTCGGTTTTCGCGGTCCGCTTTTCTGTGAGAGGTCCGAACTGAACTTTGCCATCTGGGGATTGCAGGCGATATTCAAATGAAAGCTCATCTTTATTTTTGGTGGACTGGGCCATTGAGGAAGCGGTCTGAAGTCCAGCCGTCGCTCCTGCCCGCACAACCGTCGAAGCCACGGAACTGCCTCCGTAGGGCAGAGAATAAGTAGAGGTGTTTGCTGCTTGCCCGAACGCTTTCAGCAAGCTGTGACTCGATGATTTCCTTCGGACAGATGCAATGAGCAAAGACCCACATCCTTTTTGCTTTGCCTCCGCTGCGGCAAGCGGTTCAAGCCTCGCTTCCAGTGCGATCGCTTTCATCGACGGACCCTGCAGATAACTGGTGATGAGGTCTCGCACTCCGTTCTCTGCATCGCTGGCATTGCCCGGTACACCCTCGAGCGCGGGTGCCAGCACCGCAATACAGCTGGACTGTTTCGCTTCTTGGGC
>Ga0070717_10002639_pt1 | contig 12625 bp, 7 predicted proteins | sample LARL113metaG_FD_71366 | JGI IMG/M metagenome (GOLD analysis project Ga0070717, IMG submission 71366) | Corn, switchgrass and miscanthus rhizosphere microbial communities from Kellogg Biological Station, Michigan, USA - LAR L11-3 metaG | ecosystem: Host-associated > Plants > Roots > Rhizosphere ...
TCGGCGACGCGCTGAACGGACTTCAGCAGGCAGTGGAGCTGCCCGGCGTGGTGCTCATCGGCGCCCTCCGGGGCACCTCGACTGCGGACGCTCAGCGTGAGGTCGTGGCCACGCTCACCGTCACCTTCGTCGAGCCGGAGGGCCCCTTCGACATCGAGGCCTTGATGCCCAAGGACTCGCCGTCCACGATCAAGTCCCAGCAGGACTATCACCAGCTCTCCGACCACATGTGGCGGATCCACCGCATCAGCGGCGAGTCCCAGGGCGAAGGCGAGGAGCCGCTGCCCGTGCTGCTCATCGAGTACGTGTGGAAGACCACGTACGGAGTGGTGACGATGGCGTTCGCCACCACCCGCATGGACATGATGGGCGACAAGCCCCGCGAGCTGTTCGATCAGATCCGGCAGTCGGCGTACATCGGCGAGGAGCCCAGTATCACCGCGTGAGCGCTCAGCCGGGGAGCGCCACCTGGACGAGCTCGAAGCCGCCGGGATCCACCCGGTAGCCGCACCCCGGGCGCACCGGCGGCGTCGGCCGGCGCGGCAGGGTGACGCCCAGCAGCGGCCCGTCGACCTGGACATCGGGCTGCAGCAGCAGGCCGGTGCGCGAGCGCCGGACCCCCACGCTCCAGTGCCCGAGCGTCTTGAGCGCGTCGGTGCGGCCCGCGACGATCGCGTGCAGGTTGGCGCGCGGCGCGCCGAACAGGTCGCTGAGGCCGCGGGTGGGATCGTCCACGACGTCGGCGTCATCGACGAGGAGGATCTGGAGGCGCTCGGAGTCGCGCAACTCGGGGACGACTTCGCCGAGCTCCTCAGCCGTCGTGATCATGCGCGTGAGCGCGCCGCAGTCGCGCAGGGCCGAGCGACGAGTGGCGATCCCAACGAGCGGGATGTCCGGGTACAGGCGCGCGATCACCTCGGCCACCACGACCAGCGCCGTGGTCCGTCCGGTTCGCGCGGGCCCGGCGATCATCGCGTGATCACCCTCATAGAGCTCGAAGCCCGCCGGCTCGAGCGTCTCGTCGCCGATGCCGAACGGGATGAAAATGTCCCCACCCGCCCCGCGCTCGGTACGACCGGCCCGCATCAGAGCATCGATGCCGACACTCTCGGGCAGAACGCCCACGGGCGGAGGGCCGCCCTCGGTGAGAATGCCGGCGACCGCGGCACGGGCCGCCCGGGCCGCCACCTCCTCGGCCAGCGTGCGGTCGGGGTGGGGTCGCGCGACCTGGATCACCTGTGCCGAGCCACCGACGACGGCGCGGCCGGGCACGAACTTGGGGATCGCACGGCGCATGAGCCCGAACTGGGCATAGTCGGCAACGTCGGCGAGCTGGAAGGCGAGGCGCTGCTGGGCCAGCGAGGCCAGCGCCGTGGGGACCGCGCCGAGGCGGTCGGCGGCGATGGCGACGTGGATGCCCAGCTCGGCGCCGTCGGCCCACACCCGCGCCAACGCCTCGCGCAGGGCGTCGCCGCCGATGTCCCCGTGCTCGGAGGCAAAACCGCCGTAGCCGTCGAGCAGGACGACGATCCGTGGCGCCGACGCCCGTGCCGCCGGGTCCATCGCGCGACGGACGCCGAGCTCGCCGCGCAGCCGCCGCAGCAGCCGGCGCTGCCGCTCGTGCTCGCCCGCCCCGATCACCGCTCCCACGTGGGGCAGCTCGGCCAACGCGCCCAGCTCGCCCGCGCCGAAGTCCATGACGTACATGTGCAGCCGCGTGGGGTCCGAGGTGTCGGCCAGCGCCAGCGCCAGCGTGCTCAGGGCCGTGGTGGTGCCGCTACCGCCGATCCCGTACATGACCAGGTTGCCGGCGCTGAGGTTCCAACCGATCGGATACTGCGCCTGGGCCTCGGGGTCGTCGGCGAGGGCGAGCGAAATCACGAGGCCCTGCTCGCCGCCGAGCGCGCGCGGAGCGCCCATGGCCAGCAGCTCGTGGAGCTCGACATCGCCGGGCAGCGGCGGCAGCCACGGCCGGCGCAGCGTCTGCTCGTGGGCGAAGGCGTCGCCGGCGGCGCGCACGAGACGCTCCAGATCAGAGGCGGTGCCGGCACTGGCGTCGCGCCCGTTGGCCCGATCGGCGTCACCGGTCACCACGAACGGCTCGGTCGACACCGCGGCCGCGGCCGGCCCGGCGGTGATGCCTGAGATCAGTGCCGTCTGGACCGGGATGAGCTCCGAGGGGCCGAGGCGCACCTGAGCCCGGCCGGGCTGGTTGCGTGGGATCTTCGCCGCCGCCGGGGAGTCGATCACGTCGGTGGAGTCCTGCGGGGTCTGCACGCGCAGGCACACCCGCAGGTTGGTGTTGGCGCGGATGTTCTCGTTGACGGCGCCGGAGGGCCGCTGGGTGGCCAACAGCATGTGCACGCCGAGGCTGCGCCCCCGCTGGGCGATCCCGACCAGCGACGGCACGAAGTCCGGCAGCTCGGAGGCCAGGGTGGCGAACTCGTCGATGACCACGAGCAGGCGTGGCAGCGGCGACGCTGCACCCTGGGCGACCAGGCGGTCGTACTCGATGAGATCGGTGGCACGATGCTCGCGGAGCACCCGCTCGCGGTAGCGCAGCTCCGCCTCCAGCGAGCGCAGGGCCCGCTCGCCGAGCTGCTCGTCCAGGTCAGTGACCATGCCCACGGTGTGGGGCAGCGCGGCGCATTCGCCGAAGGCCGAGCCGCCCTTGTAGTCCACGAGCACGAAGTTGACGCGCAGCGGCGAGTGCCCGGCGGCGAGCGCGGCCACCAGGCTGCGCAGGAGCTCGCTCTTGCCGGCGCCGGTGGTGCCGGCCACCAGGCCGTGGGGGCCGTCTGAGACGAGGTTAATGTCGAGCGGGCCGTCCTCGGAGAGCGCGAACCTCGCCACCAGGCTGACCTCGCCGGTGCTTGCCGCCCATCGCCGGCGCAGGTCGGTGGCGTCGGGCTCGCCGATACCGAGGAGGGACAGGAGCCCGATGTGAGCCGGGAGAGCGCCGCCGGCGAGCTGGAGGTCGGCGTCCTCAAAGCGGGCCAGGGCCAGCGCGCACTCGCGCGCGGTCCCCGGCGACATGCCGGCCACGAGCAGCGGGTCGATCCGCTGTCCGCTCTGGGGACGGAGGAGCCTCGCCTCCCCGGCCTCGTCAGCGAGCTCCACCACCGTCGTGCAGGCGGCCGGGAGCCGCTCGCTGGTGCGCGCGATGACGATGCCGGACACCTTCTCGCCGGCGCGCAGGAGCGCACGGCCCGCCGCTCCGCGACCTTCGATCAGGGCCGGGCTGTCCAGCACGGCCAGCACCTGGCGCGGATCGTCGGCGTCGCGGTCGGCGAGCTCGGCGGCGAGGGAGGCGCCGGCGGTGGTGCCCACGGCCAGCTGGCGCCCGGCGGTGCCGCCGGCATCGCGCGCGTGCGGAAGCCACTTGACCCAGTCCCAGTCCTCGCGGCCCTCGGGCTCGGTCAGCACGGCGACCGTGAGATCGGCGGGACCGTGCAGCACGGCTGCCTGGCAGAGCAGCGCCCGGGCCAGGCTGAGCGCCTGCCCGCGCTCGCCCACGATCCCCACGACGCCGCCCTTGGCCAGTGGCACCTCCACCGGCGCCAGCTCGAGCCAGCCGTGCTCCGCCAGCACGACCTCGGCCTCGGCACCGGGGGAGTGGCGGTCGGCCAGTCGCGGGCGAAACGGCACCTCGCCGTAGCCGGCGCAGAGGTCCAGGAAGTCACCGTCGAACGGACGCCGCTCCCACAGTCGCGGGTCCGGAGCGATGGCGCGGCGGGCCATCTCGGCGAGGTCCGGGAAGGCCTCGCGCCGGCGCGCGAGCTCGTCCGCCTGGCGGGCGGCGACGTCTCGCTTGAACGCCTTCATCTTCTGGTCGTACTCGCGGCGGTCTCCGCGTGAGGTGCGACTCGCCTGCCGGCGCTGCTCCAGCCAGCTGCCGATCACCATCACCGGACTGAGCAGGCAGAAGAGGGCGAAGAGGATGTTCTTGAGCAGGAGCACCATCACGATGCCGAGGATGAGGGGCCCAAATGCCGAGGCGAAGCTGAAACGGGGCCGGGAGACATCCTTGGGCTCCTCGGGCGCGGTGAGCGCGTCGCCTCCGGCTGGGGCGCGGTTGCGCGGCGGACGGTTGAACGGGATCGTCCCCGCGAGGTTGGCCTGGCGCACCGGGTCGACGGGCAGGCCCGCGACCCGCGGCGTCACGATGAAGGCCACGTCGCCGGCCTCGAACACCGCCTGGGGCTCGACGTCGGTGGGCCGGCGGATGCGCTTGCCCTCCACCCAGGTGCCATTGACCGAGTCCAGATCGGTGACGGTGGCGCGCAGGCCACCGGGGCTGGGCTGCACCCGCAGGTGACGGCGGGAGACGCCCTCGTCAGTGAGGACGAGGTCGCAGTCGGCGTCACGGCCGGCGATGACACCCGCCGCGGTTAGCGGCACCGACTGACCGGCGTCAAAGCCGGCGATGACCCGCAGTTCCAAGACGGTCGGCGCGGGCCCTGACCCCTCGGGGGCGCCGTTGGCCGGATGGATGCGCGCTCCCTCATAGAGCCCGATCTCTGAGAGGGCGAGATCGACGTGGCAGAAGCGGCCGTCAAGCACGATGCCGCGAGCCTGGGCGGCATCGGGCAGAGCGTCGAGTAGGTCGCCCACCGTGGCGTCCTCGCGTCCGAGCCGCAGCTCCAGGTCCTCTGGCGCGCCGGAGCCGTTTTCGAGTACTACGCGCATTCAGTGGTGGGTGACGGAGGCGCGGTCGCACCGAGAGGTACGACGGTGGTCGTCAGGATCCGACGTGTAGCAGCGCGACACGAGGCTCCGAGGACAGCCGGATGACCTGGGCGCGGCCCATTCGGGCGAGGCTGGATGCCGAGCGGGCCGCAAGCCCATGCTGACGGCACCGGGCGTGCCTCGAATGCGAGCGTGTCTCCGCGACCGACCACCGGGGGGTTTGAGGGTACTGGCCGGTCGATACCCCCGGCCACTTCCGCGCACGTGGCCGCCGGCGGATACTCGTGCGCATGTCCGGGTTCGTGGTTGATTCACGCACGCTACTGGCGGTGCGCGACACCTTGGGGCGCCTTAACGAGCAGCTCGTGAACATGCACACGGTGATCTGGCACCAGTGGGGGACGTTGGGCGGCGTCGCCCTGGAGTCAGAGCTTGAGCACTTCTGCGGAACCTGGCACTACGGGGTGACGCAGCTGGGCGGGCAACTCCAGGACCTGACGCGCCGGCTCGGCGAGGCGGCCGCCGCCTATGAGCGCATCGAGGAGCGCATCACCCAGGCGGGCGCGGCGGGGTCGGCGGGTGCCGCGGGCTCGGGCTCGGTGACGGCCGGCTCGCATGTCGGGACGACGCACCACCGCACGGCGTCGCACTCCGGGCATCGGAAGGCTCCCAAGCACCCGGCCGCCAAGCATCATGCGGCCTCGGGCCCCCACTACTCCGGCGGCGCGCCGATCGCCCCCGCAGGCGGTGGCTCAACCCGCTCCGGTGATCAGCATTCCGGCGGTGGCAAACACTCCGGGGGTGGCAAACACTCCGGCGGTGACCGGCACTCCGGGGTCGGCTCGGGCGTGACGGTGATCGGCGGCACGGGCGGACGCGGAGACGGCTCGGATCACACCGGCGGTGAGCAGCACAACGGCAACTCGGGCTCGGGCACGACGGTCATCGGGGGCGGCGGCCCCAGCCAGTCACGCTCCGGCAGCGGCTCGGGAACGACCACCGTCGATGAGAAGATCAACCGTGCCGAGGAGCGCCAGCGTGTGGAGCTCGCCGCCGTCCTGCACATGGTCAAGGACTGACCCGCGCTGGATCGACTTTCACTGCACTACAATTCCGCGCGCTTGAGTAGGAACGCGAACGGACGACGCGGGATCCTCGGGTTGGCGCTGCCCTTCCTGATCATGGCCACTGTGGGCGTGTCGTCGGCGCATGCCGGCGCCTGGATCCAGGTCTCCTGCATCAATCCCGACGGCGCGGCGGCGCCCAGCGAGGGCTGGACACAGGGCGCATCGAGCCCGGCTGACCCCGGAGGCATCGCCTCCACGCAGTGTTCGCCGAGCACGCCCATGCTGGCCGAACTCAGCGTGCTGGCCGGGGCGCCGCCGAACTCCGCGGAGTACCTGACCTATGAGCCGCCCGCGGGATCGACGCTGCTCGGCGGGTCGCTGAACGTGACCATGTCCGCCGACGGATATGGGAACGACTCCACGGGAAAGCCGTCCGCCGTCGCCGTGGCCCGCCTCGAGGAGCCCTCACAAACGACGCCGTTCTTTCAGTGCGTCGCGTTCTTTCAGACCTGTGGGCCCAGCCCCAACTTCAGCGGCGTGGTCAACCTTCCAAACGACGCGCAGGGGACGCTCACCGCCGAAGCGAACTGCACCTCGAGTACCGGTACCTCCTGCGATGCCAATGCCAGCAACAACGCGTGGGCTCTGGTGCAGATCGCCTGGGCGCACCTGCTGCTCTCCAGCAGCGTTTCGCCGACCGGATCGGGCTTCAGCGGGAGCGCGCTGCAACCCGGCAGGGTGCGCGGCACCGCCCACGTCGTCTTCAACGCCGCCGAGGCGCCCGGTCCGGGCATCTACTCGGATTCGGTCGCGATCGACGGCGCCGCCGTCTTTACGGGGACGCCCAACACCAACGGCGGCAAGTGCGTTCCGGTGGGCAGCGATCCGAGCGGCGCGCTCATGTTCGATTACCAGCAGCCGTGTCTCACCAGCGAGGTCGTTGACGCCCCGGTCCCCACGACGGGGCTTCCCGACGGACGGCACGAATTGGCGGTGACGGTGGCCGACGCCGCCGGCAACAGCTCGACGGTGCTCGATCAGATGATCACCACGTCCAACCCGCAGACCACGCCGAACCCTTCGGGCCGACGCGCGCTCCACGCCCGGTTCACCATCTCGTGGCGCTGGGACGGGGCCACGACGATCCTGCGCTCGATCCGCGTGACGCACCTGGCGCGCAATGCCCGCGTGACGGTCCGCTGCGCCGGACGGCACTGCCCGCGCCTGCGCGCGAGCGCCACCGGTCCCCGCAAGGTGGCGACCCTGCTGCATCGCCTCGGCGGGCGGCGCCTGACCGCGGGCCAGCAGCTCCTGATCACGGTCACTGCCCCGCGCCACCGTGCTGAGCGCATCGCGCTGGGCATCCGCAACGGACGCAAGCCGACCGCCAGGCTGCTGAATAGCTAGATGGTTGAGCCCGCGGCCGCGTGGTGGCGGGGTATCGCGCAGTTGATACCTCGGGTCACTTCCCGGCCGCGCATGTGCGCCTGATACTGGCGCGATGATCGATCCGCTCGCCGACCCCCGGGCCGAGGATCTCCTGGCCGCGGTGCCCGCCGATGTCAGCATGCTCGCCGGCGCTTTCCAGACTGCCGCCCACGAGGCCGGGATGACCGCCTCCGGGCTCGTCGCCGCACGCGAGGACGGAACTTGGACCGGCGCCGCCGCCGACTCGTTCCGCGGGTCGATCGGGCACATTCCCACCGAACTCGAGCGCGTGCGGTCGGGTTATCAGGCGGTCGCCACCGCGCTCAGCGACTACGAGACGACCCTGGCGCTCGTACAGTCGGAGTTCGTCAGGGTGGTGGGAGGCCTCAGCGACCTCCGGGCCCAGATCGGAAGCGCGGAGACGGCCGCCACGACCGCTCAGGGCCCCATGACCCCAGGTCATCCCGTGACCTACAACGACCTGCTCGCCGCGGAGCTCGCCGTCGCCCGGGCCAAGCACACGCTCGAGGGATACCACGCCCAGGCCAGAGCGCTCGCGGCCCGCGCACTGGCGCTGCTCGACGACTTCGACACCGCGCGCAAGTTGTGTCGCGCCACCGTGGCCGCCGCGCAGCGCACTGCCCCGGTGTCCCCGCAGGCCGGGCAGGGCAAGCATGTGGCCGGCCCCTCCGGAACGCTGTCCGGCGCCGGAGGTGCCATCTGGCGGATGTCTCGGCTGCGTGGTCCCGATGCGATGGGCCCGACGGCCGAGGAGCGCCGGCGGATCGAGGTGATGATCCGCGAGGCTGACGGCCTGCTCGGAACGCCGTACGTGTCGGGCGGCGGGCACGGCGCCGGCGGCGGGCTGGACTGCTCGGGGTTCGTGTCGGCGGTGCTGCGCTCCGCCGGCTTGATGAACGGTGCGCTCACCACCGAGGGCTTCGCCAACCAGCCGGGCATCGCCGCGGGCCCTGGACGGTACGTGACGATCTACGACCGGACCGGATGCGGCGCCAGCGAGCACGTGATCATCGATATCAACGGCCGGTTCTACGAATCCGGCGGCGGAAGCGCGAGCGGCGGCGCCCCGTTCGTGCACCAGTTCAGCCCCGGCGCACCGTACCTGGCGTCCTTCAACACGGTTCTTCACCCCGCCGGGCTGTGAGCGCGGGACGCCGGCCCAGGGGCCGGCCCACGGGATCGCCGCGCCCGGCCCGTTTTGTACGCTGGCCAGGTGCGTGCTCAGGAAAGGGCCGTGTTGGGAGCTGCCGTCAGCGCGACGGAGCTGCAGACCCTCATCCACGCAGCGCGACGCGGCGCACCATTCCTGTTCCTGCGCGACGACAGCGCCAACCAGATCCTGGTGACGCTCGACGGAGAGCGCCTGGTGCTCGGGCGAGCGCCGGGCTCAGACCTCGAGATCGGATGGGATCCGCGCGTCTCCGGAGTGCATGCGCACCTGGAGCGCCGGGGACCCCGCTGGACGATCGAGGACGACGGGCTGTCGCGCAACGGCACGTTCATCAACGGCGAGCGGTTGCGCGGGCAGCGGATTCTGCGCGACGGCGACGTGATCGGCGTTGGGGACACGGTCATCGGCTTCCGTCACCCCGAGCCCGAACCCGTACTGGCCACGGTCTCGGTGCCGACGCTGTCAGCGCCGGCGGTGTCCGAGGCCCAGCGCAGGGTTCTGCTGGCCCTGTGCCGGCCGCTGGCGGGCGAGGACTCGGCGGCGCCCGCCACCAACGAGCGGATCGCCGAGGAACTGGTTCTCAGCCTCTCGGCGGTGAAGGGGCATCTTCGCGTCCTGTTCACCCGCTTCGGTCTCGAGGATGCGCCACAGAACCAGAAGCGGCTGCTCCTGGCCGAACGGGCGCTGTCCAGCGGCGCGGTTCGCCCCGACGATCTGCGGTAGGGCCGGCGGCCGGGACCGGTCAGTCGCCGCCTGCGGTCAGCGCGTCAGCCGCCGATGGTCGTGGTGCCCGAGCCGCCGCTGCTCTGCTTCTTGTGGCTGCTGGATCCGCTGCTGGTGGGAGGCGACTGGGCCGGGGCGCTCTGCGTCGGCGCCGGGTACACGGGCGTCGAGGTGACGGTGGGCGCGGGCGTCGAGGTGACGGTGGGCGCGGGCGTGGTCGAGGCGGCCGTCACGACCGGGGCCGGTGGCGGTGGGGACGGCTTCGGATGGTGGCGGCGGTGTGGCTTGGGACGACGCTTGAGCGACGACCCGGGCACCGGCGAGAACTGCGAGACGAGCTCGGCGTTGACGCGGGTGGCGGTGGTCTTCGTGGTCACCGTCGCGGCAACGCGCGTCGTCCGGAGAGGAGCGGCAGCGCGCGCCGGGGTCTCGTGCTTGACCGCCCGAGCGACGAGAAATGCAGCACCAAACGCCGCCAGTATGCAGATCAGGGCTGTCCCTGCCACTCGCACGTCGCCAATGGTACCCCTGCTCGGGCATTTCACCGCCTGTTCTGCATCGACATGGTCGGTCATACGGTGCTAAACCGGTGGATTGGCGGGATACTCCCCAGGGTGCGAGTGCTGTGACCGAGGTCGAGGACAACGCGCATGACTGACGAACTGACGCGCAGCGTCGAGTTGCTGGAGCGCCTCCTCGGCGATCCCGATCTGCGTCGTCGCTTTCGCGCCGATGCCGCCTTCGTGCTGGTGGAGGCGGGCCTGCCGGAGCTCGCCGCCGGGATCGGCCATGGCGGCCGCGCGCTGATGACGCTGGAGATGCGCGAGTCGCGGTCGAGCCTGGCCGGGGTCATGGTGGCCGCGGCGGCCGAGGGCGTCGACCTGGCGCAGTTCGCCGAGCACGCCGCCCCCGCCCTGGCCCACGACGCGGGCTCGGCCCTCTCGCATCTCGTGCAACAGCCGCACCGCCCCGCTCCCCCGCCCCCTCATGAAACGGCGCCGAAGGCGCCCGCCAAACCGAATTTCGCCCCTCCACCCGAGGCGCCGAGCCTCGCGCCGACGGCGCCCAAGGCCTCCGCTTCGGCGGAGGCGTCGCTGCCCGCGCAGCCGCCAACGGCCACGCCTGGAGCGGCGCCGCAGCCACAGGGGGCGTCGGCGTCCGCGCCGGCGGCGATGCAGACGCCCTCGCAGGGCGCGCGGCTGGTCACCACGGCAGGCGAGCCGGCGCCAGCGCACGGCGGCGGCGACGGCGGCTCGGGGGGCGCGGCGGTGTCCCAGCCGGGCGCGCAGCACCCTTCGGCCGGTCACGAGCCCGCCGGGCAGCGCCCGCCCGCCCAGCACCAGCCGGCGGGTGCCGCGCCCGAGCCGGTCGCGCCCGAGCCCGCCGACGCGGGCCCGGCCTACCCGGGTGACACCGCCACCCCCGAGCAGATCGCTGCGTGGATGGGCGCGCACGCCGTGCGGGCCGGGCTGCCGGCGGAACTTCCGGTGATGGCGGCGCTCACCGAGTCGGGGCTGCGCAACCTCCCCTACGGTGACCGCGACTCCGTGGGGTTCTTTCAGATGCGGCTTGGGATCTGGGACCAGGGGTCATATGCCGGCTACCCGAGCAACCCCCAGCTGCAGATCCAGTGGTTCATCGACCACGCCCAGGCCGTCAAGTCGCAGTACCCCGGGCTCGCCTCCAATCCCAGCTCGTTCGGCGAGTGGGTGGCCGACGTCGAGCAGCCGGCTGCCCAATACCGCTACCGCTACCAGCTGCAGCTGCAGACCGCGCAGGACCTGCTGCGCGGCGCCGACCTGACCTCGGGCGCGCCCGCGCCGCCGACCGCACCCGCACCGCCTCCGGTGCCCGTCGGACAAGGGGCGCTGAAGGTGGCGATGCGCTTCGTGGGCCACGGCGGAAACTCCGGGGCCAGTCTGGACACCGGGCCGACATCGGCCGAGATGGTCCAGTACGCCTACGCGCGGCAGGGGCTCCAGCTGCCCAAGGCCGCGGCGATGCAGTACGACGTCGGCATGCCGGTGTCCGATCAGCATCTCAAGCCCGGGGACGCCGTCTTCTTCGCCGAGCGCGACGGGTACGTTGACCACGTCGGCCTCTACGTGGGCAACGGCCGTTTCGTCGGTGCGGCGGCGGACGGAGGCGGCGTGAGGATCTCCTCGATCTCGGACCCGCCGTTCGGCGGCCACTACATCGGCGCGCGCCGCTACAGCCCCGCTGCGCTGGGCAATCCCGCCACGTACGCGCGCCCGCTGCCGACGGTCAAGCCCTGATCAATGGGCTACAGCAGCCTCACGTTGGGCTTGCGGCCCCAGCGGAACTCCAATTCGGCTCGCTCCTGGCGGTAGCCCGGAGCCTCGAGGGTGACGAAGAGCTTGTCGCCAGCGCGATAGCGGCGCCCCACGAGCGCATGGAGGAGCTTGTGCACGCCGCCGATGCCCTTGGCTAGGTCCTTGCCGCGGTGGCGCGGGCACCCGCGGCCCTTGCACTGAAACTGGAGGCTGGTCCGGTACGGGAAGGTCCCGACCTTGACCTTGCTGACCCGCGTGGTGGCGCGATTCCAGGTCCAGCTGACGGTCAGCCTGATCCGCAGCGTGCGCGGCCGCGGCTTGGGCGTCGGGACGGGGACCGGCACCGGCACCGTGACGACCGGCCCGGTCGTGGTCGTCGTCTCGGTGGTGGTGACCGGCGGGGCGGGCGGCGCCGGCGCGGGGCAGGTCACGGGCGCCGGCGCCGGGGGCGCCACCGACACGCCCGAGCCCTTGTGATATGTCGCACTGCGCCACAGGACGGTCCCCCCGGGCGCGATGAGGTCAACGTTGCCGTCGCTCAGAAGCTGGAGGTGTGACCCGGGGTGGCCGTTGGTGGCGGTCGACCACAGGACGTGGCCGGTCCGATCGTAGACAACGAGGTTGCCGTCGGTCTGCATGGAGGCATAGGCCCCGGCGTGGCCCGAGGTCCTGGTTGACCACAGCGCATTGCCCGAACCGTCGAACAGCGCGAGGTTCCCGTCAACGAGCATCGTCAACCGGTAGACCTCCGGCGCCCTGGAGTACAGGCTCCACCCCGACCTGAGGACGTCGCCCGCGACCAGCTTGTTGAGGCGGACCTTGGCGGACCAGACGGCGGTCGTCGCGTAGATGACGAGGTTGCCGTCGTTCTGGAGCACGAGGCGCGGGCACCCTGTGGTGGGGCTGTTGGAGCTCCACACCGCCGAGTTGCCGGTGTCGTAGATGACGAGGTTGCCGTTGACCTGCATGAATGCCCGCGCGCCGGGGAATTTCGATGTGCCCGTGGACCAGAGCCAGCGGCCGCCGGTGACCGATTCCACCAGGTTGCCGTTGCTGCGCATGGCAACCCGGAAGTGGCCGTCCGGAGATTGGAGGTACTGCCCGGTCGTCAGCGTCCCGTTGGCGGGGAGGGTCGTCGGCGCGGCGGGGGTGGCCGCGGTGGCCGACAATGCCACCGCCGTGAGAAGCCCGGCCACGCCGGGCAGGACCAGAGCAGCGCGACGCAGGCCTCG
>Ga0070717_10002640_pt1 | contig 12625 bp, 14 predicted proteins | sample LARL113metaG_FD_71366 | JGI IMG/M metagenome (GOLD analysis project Ga0070717, IMG submission 71366) | Corn, switchgrass and miscanthus rhizosphere microbial communities from Kellogg Biological Station, Michigan, USA - LAR L11-3 metaG | ecosystem: Host-associated > Plants > Roots > Rhizosphere ...
GCGATAACTCGGCGTCTGACTTTCGCGCCACATGTCCCCGCGGACTGGAACTCCTTCGCGATCGACAATGTCCGCGTCGGAACGGTCGCGCTAAATTTTCGATATCACAAGACGGCTGAAGAGATCACGCTCGAAACAAGCCGGAGTGGCAGTGGGGATTGTGCAATTGAATTCTCTCCTGCCCTGAGTCCGCGGGCACAAGTGACGGGAGCAGAACTGAACGGCCGCCCAGTCCCGTTTCACCTAGAAAAGAATGCCGCGGATCAGCATGTGACTATTCGCTTTGCGGCTTACGGCGGGCCGAATGTGTTGCGCATTCGTCTAAAAAATGATTTCGGGTTGAGCTTCAACTCCACGCTGCCGGCATTGGGTGCTCGCAGCAGGGGCTTGCGAGTCGTCTCGGAGTCCTGGAATCCGTCGCGCGATGCGCTTACGCTGGACGTATCTGGCACCGCGGGCGGGGAATACGAACTGGCCGTATGGAACGCGCAGCAGATAGTTTCCGTAGACGGTGCTGCATTAGTGAAAGCGAGCGGCGGCGAGAAGAAACTGCGTATTCATTTCGGTGAGAATGCGGGGCAACGCTACCTGCGTGAGAAAATCGTTATTCATTTTTCTGGAAGCCGCACGAGCACTGCTGCACAACAAGAATGGGACGGCTTTGAACGCGGCTGAGGAGGCGCATTTATGCTCATGAAAAGTTTGAAGTCCCTAGTTGCGATTTTGGGCTGCTGTGCTGCGATCAGTCTGTTCGCTCAAACTCAGCCCCTCGACGCCGAAGGTCATCAGTGGTGGCAACACGCGGTCTTCTATGAAATTTATCCGCGAAGTTTTGCGGACAGCAATAACAACGGCATCGGTGATCTCAATGGCATCACATCCAAGCTGGATTACTTGAAAGATCTTGGCGTTGATGCCATCTGGATCACTCCTTGCTATCCCTCACCGCAAGTAGACTTTGGTTATGACGTTTCCGACTACGAGAATATCGATCCGATGTATGGGACATTAAAGGATTTCGATCGGCTATCGAGCGAAGCGCAGAAGCGCGGAATCCACATCATCATGGATTTTGTGATGAACCACAGCTCCGACAAGCACAAGTGGTTCATTGATTCGGAATCGTCGAAGACCTCGGCGCACCGGAACTGGTATATGTGGCACGACGGAAAAGGCCCCGGGCAGCCCCCGAACAATTGGCAGTCAACATTCGGTCATTCCGCCTGGAAGTTCGATCCCAAAACCGGCCAGTGGTACTACCACTACTTCTATCCTGAGCAGCCCGATCTCAACTGGCGGAATCCTGCGGTCGAAAAAGCCATGTTCGATGTGACTCGTTGGTGGTATCAGCGGGGCGTTTCGGGATTTCGCCTAGATGCGGTTGATACATTGTTCGAGGATCCCGATCTGCGCGACAACCCAATTCTGCCGGGGACGAACAAATACGGCGACCCAAACATGGAGGATAAGTACAACACGAAACTGCCGGAACTGCACGATGTTCTCCGCGATTTGCGGAAAGTTGCGGACGAGCACGGAGCGGTGCTCATCGGGGAAACCTGGACAAAAGACATTGATGAACTGAAACGCTACTATGGTGACCACAGCAACGAACTACAAATGCCAATGGATTTTCTGTTCGCGCGAGTCGACAAGCTATCCCCCGCCGAATTTCGCAAGCAAATCGCTGGGGTAGATGCCGCTGGCTGGCCAGTCTACGTGCTTAGCAATCACGACATCGTGCGGGCATACAACCGCTACGGGGAGGGCCAGCACAACGATCAGATCGCGAAGGTGATGGCAGGCCTTTATCTCACGTTGCGGGGCACACCGATTATGTACTACGGCGAGGAGATCGGGATGGAGAACAACGATCCCAAAAGCAAGGAAGATGTAAAGGACCCGATCGGCAAAATCGGCTGGCCCAAGGAAAAGGGCCGCGACGGCGAGCGCACTCCCATGCAGTGGAATGACAGTACTAATGCAGGTTTCAGCCAAACCACTCCCTGGCTGCCGGTTCCGCCCAGCTACAAAACGCATAATGTGGCGAGCGAGCTGAAGGATCCCGATTCAGTTCTCCAGTTCTACAGGCACGTGCTGGCGCTACGGCATGAGAATGCGGCCTTTCGTGACGGGCAATATGTTCCACTAAACGAAAGCGACCAGAACGTGCTCTCATATCTGCGGCGCTATAAAGATGAAGCGGTGCTGGTGGTTTTGAATATGTCCGGAGGTGAGCAGAAGGTGAGCTTCGATTTATCCAGGCAGGGGTTTGGAAGCGCGAAACCTGCAACCCTGATTAGCACTATGAGTTCGCGCCCACAGGATGTTCAGCTCTCCCAAATCACTCTGGAGCCGTTTGGCGTTTACATTGCCAAGCTCGCGAAATGACGCGCGCCGGGGCCCCAGAGACCCCCTATCTGCAACAATCGACTGTACCAACATTCATCCTGCGCATGGCCGGAACCGGCATAGACCTTCAGTTACCTATTTGAAGTTACCTTCGCGCGCTACCATTAGAAGTTCCTAACCAATATGCCCACTGTCGTTGATGAACCCAAACCCAGCGATACTGTGCAGGCGCTGGTCCAACTTCTGCGCACCCGCTCGGCAGAAGAAATTCGCGAGCGCATGTATGACAATCCGCCTGGCAGTCCGTGGTGGTCCGCCTGCAAGACCGAGCTCGACGTTCGCAATGGCGAGAAAATGGCGGCAGCACTCGTGGATACCTCGCGTATCTTGGATAAATTGAAAAGTGCAGCCGAACACCTGGATGGGCTGACCGACAAGCTGGTTCAAACCACCAATGACATGGCCGAGATCGTCAAGGCGGTCAAGGAATCCGGCCGTAGGATGGAACTCACAACCTACGTGATCGTCGCCATAACAATTGTGCAGCTGTTCTATATTGCGTTCCAGTTCTCGGCGAAACACTAGCCATAAAAAAAGCCAGCGCTTCCAGCGCTGGCTTCAGCGAAAATCCAACCTCATCTAAGCGTACAGACGGGACCCGCATCGTGTTTGAAGGTGTTGTTGTCGGAAAACCACCCGTTCACCGCAATCGAAGGCGCCCCATAGAACCAGGAGAAGAACGCCAACTCTTGCAAGTGATAATCAAATCCGTTGACTGGGCTCGTCACCGTCGCTATGTTCTTGCCAGTCAGCGGATCACCAACTTCCAAGTTGCCTTGGCATCCGCCCACTTGGCCGACATGTCCCCACAGCGGCGTGGGATTGTTTCCAAACGGGTCATCCATCCATTCCCCAACCTCGTGAGCCGCGATCGAAGTGTCACGAATGGCGGGACCGAAGAGACCTGTGGTGTCAAAGTCAAGTGGCGAGAAGGTCTGGATAGGAGAACCGACCGCATCATGGAACCCAAGTACGCAGCACTTGTTCAGGTTGTTTGGTACACCGATCGACATCACCATGTTGTACATCAAAAATACCGGGAACTGCGAAGTGTTGACTCCCTCTGCGGCCAGCAGCTTGAGCAAAACAGGGAGACTGTCAAGACGCAAAGTTTTGCATATCCGCACGGAGCGGGCCATTTGGGATGATCGGTTACTATTAGCCGTCCATGCTCCCCTACATAGGCGCCCTCGATCAGGGCACGACCAGCACTCGGTTTATCGTGTTCGATTCTGCTGGGCGAGTGGTGTCTGCTGCCCAGAGAGAACACCGGCAAATCTATCCTCAACCGGGCTGGGTGGAGCACGATCCGGAAGAAATTTTGCGTTCAGCGCAAGCAGTAATGGGAGAGGCTATGGCCGGGCGTGGTTTGGCAGCTACGCACCTCGCCGCCATAGGTATTACGAACCAGCGCGAAACCACCGTCGTGTGGAACCGTAGAACTGGTAAACCGGTCAGCCATGCAATTGTTTGGCAGGACACGCGCACTTCCGACTATGTCTCCGAGTTGGCTCGCCAAGGTGGACAAGATCGTTTTCGCGCAAAAACCGGGCTACCACTCAGCACTTACTTCAGCAGCTGGAAGATTAGATGGATCCTCGATCATATTCCTGAATCACGTGAGCAGTCGGAAGCAGGCGATCTATTGTTTGGAAATATCGACACCTTTCTCGTCTGGCATCTCACCGGTGGCCCGGACGGGGGAATTCACGTCACGGACGTCACCAATGCCAGCCGCACGCAGCTTATGAATCTGAGCACGCTTGCCTGGGATAAGGAACTCTTGGACGCCTTTGGCATCCCAGCAGCGATACTCCCAAAAATTTGCTCAAGCAGCGAAGTTTATGGCGAGGTGAAAGAAGGGTCGGTTTGCGGAGTACGCATCGCAGGCATTCTCGGCGATCAGCAAGCTGCGCTTGTCGGGCAGGCCTGCTTTCATCCCGGTGAGGCGAAGAACACTTACGGGACAGGTTGCTTTCTACTGATGAACACGGGCGAGCAGCCCGTTCAATCCAAGTGCGGTCTGATCACGACGGTTGCATTCAAGTTTGGCAACAAACCGGCACATTATGCTCTGGAAGGCAGCATCGCAATCACGGGAGCGCTGGTGCAATGGCTGCGCGACAACCTTGGTCTGATCGGCACGAGTTCTGAGATCGAAGCTCTTGGCCGTTCAGTCGCGGACAACGGCGGCGTGTATTTCGTGCCGGCGTTTTCTGGGCTGTATGCTCCATATTGGAAGCATAATGCGCGGGGCGTAATCACCGGATTGACGCGATATGCGAACAAGGGCCATCTAGCGCGAGCGGTTCTCGAGGCAACTGCGTTTCAGACACGCGAGGTCGTCGAGGCGATGGAGAAAGACTGTGGCGCGAGCCTTGAGGTGCTGCGAGTTGATGGAGGCATGGTGGAGAACGATCTGCTCATGCAGTTTCAGGCCGATGTCCTCAACCGGCCGGTGGTGAAGTCTTCGATCAATGAAACTACCTCGCTCGGGGCAGCCTACGCGGCTGGTCTGGCTGTGGGGTTTTTCAAGAATACGGAGGACCTCTGCCAAAAATGGACCGCCGCTCGTACCTGGACCCCCAATCTGGATGACGATCGCAGACGGGAGATGTATCGGCTCTGGAAAAAAGCGGTGGCCCGGTCATTCGACTGGATTGATTAGACTCTCGCCGGAACGTCTTGGACCGGATGCTTCTGATTTCAATTTACATCCGGGAGCAATGCGTCGGTGAAGCCGCCAGATTGCCCGTTTAGGCCGACGAAGCTACGAATCTGCCCTGAAGACAAAGAAAGCGAGCCGCTGTCGACGGCAATCGATTTTTGCCCGGCGAAAGCGTAGATAATCTCGTAGTTGCCCGCGGTGAAGTTCTGGTATGACGATGCAGCACCAAACGCCAGGTTAGTTATTGTTGGCGAAACTGTATTGATGTCGGTTCCGGGAGCGACAACGTAGACATCCGCAGGACCCAAGCTAGGAGCCACATTGATGAGCCGCAACTTTGCGCCGCCCGATGGCGGCGCGAATTATCATCCAAGAGCACGAGTGACTGGGGGCTTGAAGAAAAATTGAAGGGCAGAATCGTGGTATCGGTTCCGGAGCTGAAGTTGACAGTCTGAGTCAGGCACACGTTGGAGGTTCCAGACGGTTCGATCTGAATCTGGTGTGAGCCCGCGTGTGCAGACAAATAGCCGGTGCTCGTTGCATATGCCAGGTTATTGGAAACATTGTTGCCGTCTTCCACGATCCTGAGATCGGACTCGTCGACAACGGCATTCACTACTCGAAATCGCGTCTTGGATCCTTGACTGCATCCAGCGGCAAAAACAACTACACCAAGCAGACACCACAAGATCGGCTTCAAGTGACCAGGCAATGATTTTTCTCCTGAGAGGAATGACCGCGAGTGCGGTATCAGGGGAGATGCAAAGGAAGAAATGCGGAGTTGCTGGACCTTTACATTACTTTACGCAATTTTACCGACTCTTTACTGGTCCCGGGTTTCAGAAGTGTTTTAGTAAAAGAGAACCTCCGTTTTCAGTTCTCCCCGGCCTCCGAACTGATTCGGCTAGCGTCGCCCGCAAAGCCGAAAGTTTGGAGGCCTTTTTTGCCTTACTGCGGTAACCTTGCGGTTGGAAGCCATGGTTCGTAAGCTTGGGCAAGGAGTTGAGCCGTGAAGATCTATCGCATTGTGCGCTGGGTGATTTTAGCGGGCTTGGTCGTTTCTATTTTTTTGCTCTTTAAGACGCCTGATCCAGTGTCCAAGCCACCGGATTCTCACACAATTGCGGCTAACGTCGAGTCTTATCAAAGCAAGATGCAGCAACTAGAAGAGGCGAAGCAGCACGGCGAAGCGGCCGAAGTGCATCTCACGTCTGATGAAGTGAGTGCCGCGATGTCGCAGGCCGCGTCAATTCCAGCGCCTGCAGTCGGACCCACCTCTAAAAACGCCGATCAATCCGCAGAGCAGCCGAAGATCAGCGATTACCAGGTCAGCTTCGAAGGAGATGTTGCTCGCGGACAATTCTCCACCGAGTTGGCCGGCAAACAAGTGTACGTCACAGTTGGCGGTCACCTGGGAGCGAAGAGTGGATACGTCACCTTCGATCCCACGGAATTCAAAGTTGGCGATCTCAATGTTCCCGTCTCGCTGGTAAACGATCAGCTCCAAAAGAAAATGGACGAGCAGAAAGATCGGTTGAAGCTGCCGGACTTCGTCGCGGATCTGCGGGTTGAGAACGGACAATTGGTGATTAAAGAGAAATGATGTCTGCTCAAAAGGTCAGGCGGGCCAAGAACCACCGGGTTCAAGCACGGCATTACCGGAAGCCGTCCTACTTGCCGTCGCCTCCTGGAGGCGCCTTTGTCGGCGGTTGGTCGAGACGAACCACCTGCGCGCCAGGAGGCTGTTCAAGCGTGAATTTATCATTCGGCAGCGGCTCGTTAAGCTGCAATTTCACAATGCTCAAGGTGATGTCATACTCCTCCTGCGGACGCCAGATTTCGATGATCGAGGGGAAGTTCACTCCGCTGAAGTCTTTGTAAGACTCGTAATGGATGTCGCTGACCAGATCGCCATTAGGATTGTAGATAAGCTGCCGGTGCGGCAGCAAGTCAGTGCGGCTGAAGAGAATCTTGCGCGCCAGAAACCAGCCGTGCTCGCCCCTGCGGATGACATCAATTTCATAGTTGGGTTGCTCGAGGTTGTGACCTTTTGCATCCCGTACTATCTCCGTGCTGTTCTCCACCACCGCGATTTCGTTTTTCTGATCGATTTGCGGCAGCAGCAGGGCATCGTAAATCTGCTGCGGGCGTAAATTCTCAAGCGGTTGCTGGATGTTATGAGTTTCGATGTCGTTGCGGCCGATGACGAAGCGGTTCTTGGGTGGAATCCAGAGCTTGAATGTCTGTCCATCGCTCACCATATCAAACGCCCGATTCCGGACGATGGGGAGCAGGCCGATCATGCGCAGCATAGCGGGCTTGCGCGCAAGCACGTAGCCGCGAATCTGTTTGTAATCGGTAACTTTTCCCTTCTTCACGCCACCTACCGAAGTGTCGATATCAACGGTCGCCTGCATGGACTGCACTCTGGCTGCCTGGGTGTTCACGTACTCGATCAGTTCAGCCTGAGTAGCAGTCTTGAGTGGCGCCTTGCTGACCTCTCGCGGTTGCACCTTGTGTGAACGAAACAGGCAGCCGGTGAGCGGAAATGTGAATACGACGAGCAGCAGAACGCGATGGAGATTGCGCAAAGTCATGAACAAGCCGACATCTCTCTTCCGGAATCAGTATATAAGGAGCACGCTGGTTCGGAGCAGGTTGCAGGGAGCTATATGCGGTGAACTACCGGTTGTTTACTGCTCTGCGATACGCTGCCACGTTCCGATTGTGCTCTTCCAAGCTGTGGGCGAACCGGTGGTGGCCGTTGCCGTTGCTCACAAAATAGAAGTAGTCGGTGTTCGCGGGATGCAGGGCTGCCTCCAGGGAGCTCTTTCCGGGGTTGCCAATCGGGCCAGGCGGCAGGCCAGCATGGGTGTAGGTATTGTAGGAAGACGGAAAGCGCATGTCAGCGTGGTGTAGCGCGCCGACGTATGCGCCTTGCAGGAGTTCAGCGTAAATCACGCTCGGATCGGCTTGCAGGGCGATGTTTTTTGAGAGCCGGTTGTAGTACACGCTTGCGACGAGAGGACGTTCGTCTGGAACTGACGTTTCTTTTTCAATGATCGAGGCCAGAGTTACCGTCCGCTGCACATCCGTCGTGAGCCCGATTTCTCGGGCCACTTGGCGGAATTGCTTCACCATGGCGGCAACCATTTCTGGCATGCTTTGTGTACGAGTGAATTCGTAGGTGCTGGGGAAAAGATAGCCTTCAAGCGTCTTGGCCTCGGGAGCGAGATCGGAGATTAGGGCTACATTAGCCTGCGCCGCGCGCAGAAAATCCTCACTCGATCCCAATCCGCTATCCTGAACGGCCTGGCCGATATCGAAGATGGTATAGCCCTCGGGGATCACAACAGTATGAACATAGATATCCCCGCGAACTAAGCGCTTGTGAATATCGATCACGTTCGCCGCTTTGTCGAACCGATATTCCCCAGCTTTGAGAGAGTGCTTGTGATGAAGGTAGTGCCAGAGCACGAACGCATCGGCACTGCGGATTACTCCTGCAGACTTGAGCTCTGTTGCGAGGCGGCGAGTCGAATAGCCTGGGCGCAGGAGCACAGATTTCTGCGTCGGCGGGCTGACGGGCATCCACGTGGCCCATGCCAGCCACGCTCCTAGAGCCATGGCGGCCAGCAGGACGAGACTGAGAATCTTACGCAATGTGCCAGTAGTTTAGATGAAGATTGACGGCTGGTCGTCAGTCGATGGTCTTTGGTCTTTAGTCGCGGGCGCAGTGTCCTGTTGCCGTTACTGCGGGATTTGCAGCACCTCCCCGCGTACCCTGCCGGCCTCAACAAGCAGCCTGCCCACACTCACCGGCAGGTTGAACCGCCGTGGGCCGGCGCTGCCGGGATTGAAATAGAGGACCCCATTTTTCATCTCCTGCTTGGGCATATGGCTATGGCCAGAGATCACGGCAGCAAATCCGGCGGCTTCGGGCTTCAGATTCAGTTGATTCAAATCATGCAGCACGCAGATATCTAAGCCGTCAATTTCTAGCACGTTTGTCTCTGGGATTTTCTTAGCCCATGCACCGCGATCCACGTTGCCCCTCACCGCGGTTACAGGGGCAATCTCCGCGAGTCTGTTGAGGATCGCAGGATCCCCGATATCGCCGGCATGAACGATGTAATCGGAGCCTTGCAGCACGGCCAAGGCTTCCGGCCGAAGCAGACCGTGGGTATCGGAAATCACTCCCACCAGCTTCGCTGTCATTTTCCTGTTTATCGGATTCACGGCCCTCACAAGAGGCGGGTGTTTTGTTTATGCCGCAACAGGAATTTTACAAGGCAAAAATTTTACAAATCGAAGATAGACGCGTGACATATGTATGTCCTGCCCAGCCTACTCTGCCTGAAATTGTGGAGTACCCCTCGTGACCCCAAAGCCAAAATTGGAGTGAAATATGAAAAAAGAAGATCCCTCATCCTCCACTTCGTCCCAGCCAATTCTTGAATCCGGAAATCCAAAAAACCAACGTCGGCGGTTCAAACGTCTTAGGCGTCGTTCATTTCTGAAGGGCATCGGCATGGCCAGCGCGGCAAGCGTCGGTGCCGGTCTGTTAGGCCACAGCTCATCCGCGTTCGCCCAAGAGGGTCCGGAAGAACACAGCGGCCGTCTCACTCCGGGAGACGCAGCTCTGCTGCGGTTCGCGGCCGCAGCGGAGATTCTTGAGACCGATTTTTGGGTGCAATACAACGAACTCGGCGGAATCCAGGATAGCGAAGTCCCCGGCGGGAGCGGCAGCCCAGCCTATACCGCTGCACTTGAGGTGCTTGATTCTGACATGGCGCAGTACATTCACGACAATACCGACGATGAGTTTACGCACCAGAACTTCCTGAATGCTTACCTCGCATCCAAGGGCGCGAGTACGGTCAGTCTCGAACAATTTCGCACTCTGCCTGGTAGTACGGCGACCGGATCCAGCGGAAAGCTGCGGCTTACAAATCTCACGCAGCTGACGCTCGACACCAGTTGGTGGACTCGGTACCGTAGCAGCACCAAGAACCCCGATTTCGGTGACACCTTCCCGCAAGCGGTCCCCACGTTGGCGGTTGGGCAGCATACGGCAATTCCCAGAACCGATGATGACTTGAAGGACCCCAACTTCCTTCAGGCGATCGCCAACACGGCAGGATTCCATTTTCCAACAATCGAACAAGGCGGCACCAGCCTCTATCCCTCGATGGCACAAAGGGCCACTCACGTGGAGCTCCTGCGAATCCTGATCAGCATCGGTCCCACCGAGACAATGCACTTTCAAACCTGGTCGGATAAGGCGGGCAATGCGCCTCCTTTGACCGCGGTTGATCCAGTTACTGGCGTGTCCGTCACCTTTCCAGACCTGAATTCTCCGCCGTTTGGTGGCGAGGACTTTCAAACCAACCTGATCATGCCGGAACCATGCCCATTCCTGACCCGAAAGCTTCCCGTGGTTTCGATCATTCGCCCTACCCAGACAAAAGGTATTGCCATGGGCGTGGTCAATTTCCTGACAGCCATGGGGCTTTTCATCGGCCAGTCGCCTGAGTTTTTCGCGTTCATGCGTGATCTGGCGGAGGACGCGGACGAAGCCAGACGTGGAATCAGATAAGGCTGCGTAGGGCAGGTGTCCTCACCTGCCCAGCCAGCTGTCATTTGTAGTCGTCTGACAAAGTACGTTATAATGTCAGACACTGTGGCCTCCGACCGAATAACCGTCCGTGTTCCACAGACCCTCACTGCGCGTTTGCGCAGCCGTTCCCGAGCGAAAGGCACAACTGAATCCGAGCTTGTTCGTGAGGCGCTTGAAAACTATCTGGGGCATTCTGCCGGGGAGCGCTCCGCTTATGAACTGGCCGAAGAAGCTGGGATCATCGGCTGCCTGCGCAGCGCCCCCAAGGACTTGAGCACCAACCCACTCCACCTCAGAGGATTTGGCAAAGGCAGATGAGGCGGGTTCTGGTCGATACTGGCCCGATCGTCGCTATCCTGAGTAGAAGAGATCAGTTTCACGGGGCGTGCGTCGACGCGCTCCGTCATCTACCCGGGCCTTTGTTCACTTGTTGGCCGGTTATCACCGAAGCCGCCTGGCTCTTACGCCGCGACCCGAACGCGGTGCAAAAATTGCTCAACAGCATCGACACCGGATTTCTCGAACTCCTGCCGTTGGCCAGCGCAGATGCCAAACTCATCGCTGCCGTCCTCAAGAAGTACCGAGACATTCGAATACAACTCGCAGACGCAGCGCTGGTTCACCTAGCTGGCCGTAATGTCCTGGACACAATCTTCACCCTCGATCAGCGGGATTTTTCGGTGTATCGCCTGCCGAAAGGGCGAGTGTTTCGGGTGATTCCTTAGCCGCATCTGCAGCAACGCGGTTCCGCGAAACGGCGAGCTACGCGCGCGTGGACAGCCGAAGGCTGCTGTCCCCAGGCGGCCTGTTTATAGGCTAGGGCGCTTTTCTGAGATCACCCTCTTGATCTTCTCCACAAACTCCTCCGCCGCCATGTCTTCCGTCTTCTCTTTCCCCCTGGTGCGCACATTCACCTTGCCTGCCTCTGCCTCTTTATCTCCGACCACCAGCATGAATGGAGCCTTCTGCAACGCGTGCTGGCGGATTTTCGCATTCATCTTTTCATTGCGGGCGTCGACTTCGACGCGCACACCGGCTGCCTTGAGCTGGCCGGCAACTTTGTTTGCATACGCGGCATGTCTCTCGGAGATCGGAATCATCACAACTTGCACCGGAGAGAGCCAGACCGGAAATGCTCCGGCATAATGCTCGATCAGCACGCCGAAGAAGCGCTCGACTGATCCGTACAAGGCCCGATGCACCATCACCGGCTGCTTGCGCGATCCATCTTCAGCGACGTACTCCAGCCCAAAGCGTTGCGGCAGATTGAAGTCAAACTGCACGGTCGAAAGCTGCCACAGGCGGCCGATAGCATCCACCAGTTTGATGTCAATCTTCGGCCCGTAAAAAGCGGCTTCGCCCGGCATGGTTTTATATTCAATATTCAGACGCTTGAGTACGGTTTCGAGCGAACGAGTCGCCAGGTTCCACTGCTCCTCGCTACCGACGAAATTCTTGCGGTCAACCGGGTTCCACGTCGAAAGCTCAGTCTGGAATTGGTCGAACCCGAAATCCTTCAGCACGTCATTAGCAAACTCGACGCAGCTTGCAATCTCCTGTTCAACCTGTTCCGGCGTGCAAAAGATGTGCGCGTCGTCCTGAGTAAATCCGCGCACGCGCAGCAGTCCATGCATCACGCCCGACCGCTCATAGCGATAGACCGTTCCCAGTTCACCCAGCCGCACAGGCAGGTCTCGATAAGACTTTAGCGAGTCTTTGTAGATCAAAATGTGGAACGGGCAGTTCATCGGCTTCATGCGGTATTCGGCGTCATCGAGCTCCATCACGTCGAACATGTTCTGCGCGTAGTAGCCCTCATGACCGGAGGTCTGCCACAATTGCCGCCGCGCCACGTGCGGCGTGTACACCAGCGAGTAGCCGCGCTTCAGGTACTGGTCGCGCATCCAGTCTTCCATCTCTTTGCG
>Ga0070717_10002641_pt1 | contig 12624 bp, 9 predicted proteins | sample LARL113metaG_FD_71366 | JGI IMG/M metagenome (GOLD analysis project Ga0070717, IMG submission 71366) | Corn, switchgrass and miscanthus rhizosphere microbial communities from Kellogg Biological Station, Michigan, USA - LAR L11-3 metaG | ecosystem: Host-associated > Plants > Roots > Rhizosphere ...
TATGGGCCCTTTGTTGAAGTTCAAACTCCGACGGAGGACCGCCATTGGAGCGCAGATACCCAAGAATCGTCCCAACCATGCCGGGCTTGGGTCCGATAAATTCGGGGTCATTGGTCAAATTCAGGTCTTTGATGACGGCCGACTCCACACTCTCCGATTTCAGCACCTGAATCTGACTATCGACGGCGGCGGAGTCGATCGCAAGCTCCGCCGCCGACGACTGCTGCTGCGGAAACGGTTGAGCCTTTTTGGTGTCGATAAGCAGTTCGGCCCGCGCCATGAATTTTGGCGGAGCGACGTAGAGATAGACGACGCCGCAAAGCAGGCTTACGCAGAAGATCAGAATGAGAATGCCTAGTCGCCGGCGCGCAAGGCTGACGAACGAGGCAATGAGATCGGCAGGCGACGTTGCAGTCGACCGGGAGACCTTGAATTCAGCTAGCGGCCTGGCACGAGGAACTTGCAGCATCGCGGGCGATCGGTGCTCTCAAAAGAAGTCGCGTGTTCGATTGCGCACAAGGCTCCGAGCCCTAGCGTCATGATACGCAAAACACATGCCGTCTGACCTCATTTTTGATATCCCACCGCCGTCCGCAGAATCTCCTGCTCGGGCACAACAATGTCCGGTTCACTCCTAGGTTCCTTAACTGCCAAGGCCGAAAACTTACCTGCTGCCTAAAAATTGTTCTTTGACCTGGTATTTGAACAGCTGCAGTTCAGGGAACACGCCAAGCGCCTGCTCTTTGCGCGAACGACCAGGCACTTCGACGTCAGTGCAGTCATCCGTTTTGTAATAGCAGATCTTCGCTCTGATCAAATCGATGCAGTGATTGCTGAGACTGACCAGATGGCTCTGTATCCTCGGATTGGAGGCGAGCGGAATTGCGCTGCCGCTCGTCTCGAGGCATGGCTTGCCGGCAGGATCAAGATGCTTTCGGTCCGCAACATCACTGCTGGCGAACCCTTGCGCGAACAGGGCGCTCGAACACAGCAAAGTGACCACGGCTATTGCTGGACCATACCAACGCATTTTGCTTGTCCCTTGGGCTTTGCCGCAACATATCCGACCAGTGTTCCGACCCCCCACAACAGTCGCGTGAGTCCATGAACTGGATGCAAGCGGAGGACGGCCAAGGCTGCACTGGCAATGGAACGTCCCAAGCGATAGGCAAGATAGGTCACACCGAAATTGTGCTTTTTCAGGACATAACCGAAGCCCTGCGAATACGACCACGCACGTTTTAGTGTTCGCTTCATGCTCGCATTTTCGACCTGGTCGTGACCGACCTTCAGATCGCTGATGTAGACCGCGCGTGCGCCATTTCTCATCAAGCCAAGTATGAAATCGGTCTCTTCTCCCGACTGAAAGCGACTCGACGCTCCCACGCCAATTTGTTCATCAAATCCGCCGCGGATCGGTATGGCATTTTTGCGGACAAACAGCGTGTTTGAATTGCCCGATATCCAGACATTGCTCTTGTCGACGGTACCACTTGTCTCTCTCAGCGGGTTGAGCGACGGCAACCCAAACCGATCGATCGTTCTGCCCAGCAGGATATCGATCTCGGAGTTCAGACGAAAAAATGTCGCAACCTGTCCGAGGGTACTGGGCAAGTACCAGCAATCGTCATCCGGAAAACCGACCAGCTCGCCCGTCGCATGAAGCAGGCCATTATTGCGGGCGATCGACAAGCCTCGGCCGGATCGGACATGTTTGAGCGCAAGTCCGGCGCCCCTCGCGCGAAGAATTTCATCGAGATGCCCGGGCGGATTTTGATCTACGAGAACAACCTCAAACGAGTTGAATTCCTGGTTTTCAAGTGACTCCAACAATCTCTCCAGCTGCTGGCGCCGGTTACCGAGCGTGCATAGCACCAGCGAGATTGTGACGGTCCGCGCTTCAGGGGCTGTCGAAGACATCTGGATTTGCTCACCATTTCTCCCCTCCCCTCATCGCGACAGTGCGATCACGAAGCAAGCTCTCGCACTATCAATTTGATTGACCCATCCCATGGCCCAAGAATCTTTCCAGAACCGCCATTTGCGGGCGATCGGACCCGCCGTCGGGTTCGATATTCGTGAAATAGTCCTTCGACCAGGGCCCCGCAGCCCAATAAGTCCACCCGATCCAGACGTCTCGATTGTCTTGCATGAATTGCAACACCCGCAGGAGTGCGTCCAGGCAATTGGCGTCGGCGCCGACGCCAAACTCGCCGAGAAAAGCCTTGTGGCCATTCGCTCGCGCCCATTCGGTGAATGGAGCAATGGCGGCAGTCGCGGAGGCAGCATCGGTGCAGTTGGCATGAGTTCCGGAAGCGCCTGGGTCGAAATACTGATGAACCTCGTAGATGAAGTTATTTTGCGGGTCGCTCGTCCCTTGCATGACCTTCGCGTTTGGCGCGCCATAGGAAGAGCCGAACCAATCGCGCGCGGAAGACCACCCGTTGCCGGGGACCATGACCATATTGTCGGCGCCGGCCGTTCGTATTTCCTTAATCGCGGCATTTGCCGCATCCAACCAGGTTTCCGTGGACATCTTGACCGGCTCGTTCATCAAACCAAATATGACGCTGTGATCGCCTCGGTACCTTGCAGCAATCCGTCTCCAAAGATCTGCAAAGTCCTGAACCGAGACTTTGTCAGTTCCGATCTTGTTACCTGCGAACGCCGCATAATTGTGGATATCGAGCAAGACACGAACGCCCGTGCTGTGAGCGTTCGCAATGACATCGTCGACTTGTTTCATCTCGGGCTCATTCAGATCCGACCCTAACCGGGGTTGAAGCCGCTCCCACAACACACACAGCCGAATGACATTTGCCCCTTTACCCGCGAAGTAGCCAATGGCGCTGACATTCGGATAGAAATAATCCCAGCCAACTCGACCCGGTATTTTCTCCGCTCCGAAGGCCGCGCCGGCAAAGTTCACACCGACCAGCGGAAGGGGTTTGGCCACCTGCTGGGCGGTAGCACGCTGACAAAACAATGGCAGCAGCACGAGAATCGCGAGCGCCGCGGCATAGTTCTTGTTGTGCATCATTGCTCGGTCCTTCAGCTCTGCTAGCCGCGCCGCGTAACCGCGGCACGCCGGCTACGCGAGAAACTCATTCGGCAGCACGTATTGAGAGGGACGCTTCACTGCCGGAGATCTCAATCGATGATCGTGAATATGTGCGGCAAACATGCGATCGATCCATTGGGTATTCTTGAAGATTCGTTGCGAACGCAGGAGCGTGAAAGGGGCTATTTTCCGCAGTTTGTTTGCGTCGTTGAACTCCCGAACTGCCAAAAGTTCGCCCGTCCAGGGATTGGAGCCGGGGACCCCGATATCATCCAGATAGGTGGCAACGATCGGCAAATACAAATCCGAGGAGCCGGTTAGTATTTTCAGAACCCGTTGGGCAGACGAGTAGTAATCAACATCAACCGAGATGAATCCGATCGGCGCATCCGCGGACAATTGGGAAAGGAACGACGGAACCGTTTCGGAGATGTCGCCGATGACCAGTTCGGCGAACTGTGGCAGGGATTTTGACAACGACTCCACGTTCATCGGAAAGTCGCCTTCCTGAAAGACCTCGGGCAAGTCACGATAGTCCCTCGCGGGCGGCATGCCCTTTCCGGTGTCGAAGCCGAACACCCGAAACTCCACGCCCGTCGCTTTTGTCGCAGCGCGGGCAATTTCGCACATGTTGAGAAGACCCGCGCCGCTGGCGACGCCGAATTCCAGGAGGGTTACGGTACGGATCCCGTGTCGCGCCGCCAGATCCGCGGCAAACAGGATCGGGAACGCATATTGCTGCCTGATGATGAGATCAAAAGCCACCTTGGTTCGAAACGGGCCGAATATCGCGACAAGAACAGAAAGCATGTTCAAATGAAGCGGCTCCGTCAGCCGCTCGACGAATATCTTTTGAAATTTTCCGGGATGTAGAGCGCGCTTGAGCAGGTATCGAAGCATTACGCGTGACCTCTAGGCGACAACAGCATTGCGGGCTGACTAGGCGCTGACCGAATGACCCCGGCGCCCAAAATATTCTCCCCCGGCAGGCACTCCGTTTGGATATTGCTCTGCTTCGCTCGAGATTTCGAATGCCGACATTGCTCCCAGCAGAAGCCAGAGCAACGCGGCCGTCTTGATCGTCATTTGCGACTGGGAGATGAGAAACAAGCTCGTCAGGTAAGCTCCGGCCGCGTTTCTCAGCGCATGAAAGTAGGGGCTGTTTCCATTCAACGACATGAAGCAACACCATAGAGCCAGCGCCCCGAGAACCCCAACGCCTGAGAAAAGGTACGCGTAGCCGGCATCGAATGTCTGCAACGGAGAATCGGCAAGGCCAATCCAGTTCGAGATGTTGAACTCACTCAGCACGAAAGCCGAATAAGCGAGACGGCCCTGCGTATCATTCGACGACAAATCGGCCGGCGTCACAACGAGCAGCAGCACCAGCACCGCCGTGAAAGGCAATGCCGCCGTGACAGCGGTACCCAAGCTCGGCGGCAGGAGCAAAATCAAAATTCCGAGAGCCAGAAAAATCGCGGCAAAGCGCGTATCAGCCAGGACAATGCAAAACAGCCCGAGGAGGAATAGCCCCCACCAGGGCCTGCCATCAATCTTGGAGCGCATCACCGCCCACAACGTGACAATGATCCCAAAGTTTCCAAGACTGGATGGTTCCAGAAATATCGAGGACACTCGGTGTGGCCCCAGCAGCCACGGCAACAACTCGCGTCCCTGGCTCTCGGGGCGCATTCCGCTGACCATGAGGCCGCCCGACGAGAGCCGCGCGGCCTCGGTATCGGCGGTGGTGCCGCGCGCAATATAAAAACCGATTATGTCAAAATACTTTAGGAATAGATCAAGAAAGAAATACTCAAACAGGCCGACACCCAAAATCACACCCACCGACCACCGCACGATGCGATCCGCATCCGTCAGCGAAATTCTCTTTCCGAGCCAGAAAAATGCGAAGGGAATAAGAAAATCCCTGACGATCTTGATATCAGCCCCGCCAAGCGAGTTAATTCCCCGCATGAAGGCAAGGAACGTCACATAGAGGATCAGCACAACCAAAAAATACATCCCTGTCAGGGACGCTGAGGAATAGGCCGTCAGGAAGGTCAGCGTGAGGATTACTAATTCGCATCCGATGACGTGAAGGTTGGACACGGCCGAAATATTCGTGTTCACAAAGCAGAGAGCAAAATTGAACGATAGCGCTGCGGCGACGAGCGAGAATGGCCACCAGCTATGCGATCGCTCGCCAAAATTTGAACCGTCAGTCGCAAGGGTTTCAGTGAACACTGATCTTGCCGCCTCTTAATTCAGCACGCTTACTTGGTTCGACACGCTCATTCGCGCTCGGGAGTACGGTTCCTGCCGCCGAGAAGTTGTGCAAGCTGCGCGGTTCCTGCTCATCTCGCCTGTTGCAGCGTGCCGCCTTCGCCACGCCCCACATCATATTCTAACATGATCACCAGATTTGTAACAGGCGACCGTCGGCAACAGAGCCTGAGGCTTGTCGGAGATCGAGCCCAAGGAGCGGACTACGTGGACAATTCGCTGGAAGACCGATCGCTTGCGAGCCTCGAGGGACTTCGATTCATTGCCAGCGCAATGATCGTCGCCGATCATTATTTCCAATATCTCCATTTGGAGGCCGGCGGACTTCAGTTAGCCGTCGATCTATTTTTTGTCATCTCAGGCATCGTGATCGCGATGATCTACCAAGGGCGCATCCGTAATCTCGCAAGCTACTCGGGTTTCGTGAGAAAGCGCATCGCCCGGCTCTATCCGCTGCATTTTGCGACATTGTTGTTCTATGTGATCATCGGCGCTTTGATCGCGACCGGCCGCATTGCGCCCGAAAGTGCCGAGAAATACAACGCAAGAGAACTCGTCCCGAACCTGTTGATGATTCACGCCTGGTCGCCCTCCGGCGTGATCTCCTACAATTATGTGAGCTGGTCGATCAGCGCCGAATTTTTCGTATATCTCTGCTTTCCGCTGATCCTGTTTGTCGTCACGCGCGGGTTTGGGTCCGGATTGCTTGTTTGTGTAGCGCTGCTGCTGACAGCAATGGCGCTCAGCCACGTCACGCTTGGATACGCACTACCGAAGCTGAACTGGCAGTTCGGCGCGATACGCGCGGTGCCGAGCTTTGCGTTCGGCGTGTGGCTATGGGCCCATCGCGACAGACTGTCGAAGGTCGGGCTCTTGCGGGCCTGCGCCGGTCCGGCGACAGTGGTCGGAATGACGTGCCTTCTGGGACTGATCGCGTTCTATCCGAGCGACTACTTGCTGCTGGCTTGCGTCTATGTGACAGCGGTCGGCGCTTTCGTCTGTGATCTTACCGGCCGCCACACATTTGCTTCCTGGACGCCGCTCAGCTGTCGGGGTTATCTGACCTACTCTATCTACATGCTTCACACGGTCATCGCGACCATCGTCATCTCATTTATCTTTCCGAGACTGCTTGGGAGATCGCCGAGCGCCGTGGTTGCTGCTGTCGCCTGCTCGGCAGCGCTGACCTATGCGGCGGCCTATGCTTCGTATTGGTATTTTGAAAAGCCTTTGCGCTCGTATATCGGCGGCAAGCGACCGCCCAAGATTATGCCGATGTCTTCGCCATCATAGCCAGGCATCGGCTCACCGTATCAACCCGTCTCGACTACGATATCGCTGTGAGAACGCAGGGGTCCTGATGGCTTTCGTGCGCATCGAGAAAACTTGTCCGTGTCGTGTGCACGGTTGATCGCTTTGATTGGCAAGACGATCCCAATTAGACGAAGGCCTTATTGTACATGATACAGTCGATCTCGACCAAATCAGGGAAATGGCCTTCATTATTGGGAACGAACGCACTCAGCACAAAACCTTTGCTTTCATAGAAGTCCAGCATCTCACGGTAGTCTGGCGAGCCTTCGTAAATTGTTTTTATGCTCATCTCGCTCTGAAGACCTACGAATTGCGCCATGCAATCGCCGGCTCCCTTGGCAACCGCGAGATCGTGACCTTGAGTGTCCATCTTCAAGAACGGGCGCTCGAACCCGAATTTCTTGCGGAATTTTGACATCTCCAGAGCAACCGTCGACGTACTGACAGTCAGGGTCTTTTCGACCTTGTTAGATTGAGAAAATATCGCAATCGAGGAGTTATCCGGCCGCAGGAGAGAACTAAACTGATCGCTCGCCATGACGTTAAATTCCGTCTGGCCTGCAACAGCATCGAGGGCCAACTCTTCCACGTGCCAGCCCGGATCGCTTGCAGATCTAGCGCGTAACTTGGCAGCCGTTGCCGGATTTGGCTCAAACGAAATTATCTGGCCCCTGAATCCCACGCGGTCACGCAACGCCGTTGCGTATTGTCCAACGTTCGCCCCGACGTCGAAAACGCAATCAATATCAAAGTGAGCAAAAAAACGTTTGAGATGCTGCTCTTCAAAGAGCAAGGCGATCCGCGAAGGATTCACAATCCGGGCCCCAAGAACCCGTTCAGCCGCGTCGGCTAGCGAGCGTTTCATTCCCATCTGACACCGCGAGCGGAAGATAATTGAGAAACCGTATCCGACCGGCCGTTCGGGATCAACACCGCGCGATCGGCCAGGCAGTCAACGTTGTTGCTGCGACAGATTGTGGTCAGCGGTCGTTGGCGTGCGCGTCGGCCTGTCGAAGAAGCTCACGTCAAACTCCATATCGACTATCAGCGACGGTTCCGCCATCAAGATTTCGCCAGACCCTTGCCCCATTGATCAGGCCAATATTGACCTCCACCCGCAACGCTTATCGGGTCTGCTTCGGCGGCGTTGATCGACAAGCAGAGCGGACACTACAATAGCTTCGCTCGCCGGAATAAGGCGATCGAACGTCGCGACCAGGGTCTTCGACCCTCGCCGCCTTCAGCGAAAACCGGCCGATTCCCGATCGCCTCTAACTCCGGCCTCAAGGAGCGCAATGGCAAAGTTGCTCTACGTTTGCGAGGACGTCGTCCCGCCGGCCGCCAATGGTTCAAATCTTGTTTATCTTGCCTGTCTTGAGGTCCTGGCCCGGCATCATGAAGTCTTCGCGGTAATGTTTGGCGATCGCTCAAAAGTTCCGCACCAAACTGAAGAAACTCTCAAATCTCTTTGCACAGCGCATCTCATCGTTCGCGGTGTACAGAAGGGCTCTGTTCCAAAACTGCTTCGGACATTGTCTCGCGCGGTCACCGGCGCGCTCATTGCACCAGGCTTCTTGGAGGAGCTGGAGCGCAGTGATCCTTACCAACAAATCGCGGAGTTTGTTCAGCTCCACTCGCCGGACATACTTTATCTGCACAAATATCATTGCGTTCCGCGCTTTGGCTTCAAGGCCCTCAATGCCTTCAAGGGCGTCAGGCTGCTCGACCTCCATGATGATTTTGTCACGCGCGAGCGTGCCGAACGGATGATCTTGCGGGATCTCTTTCGAAGCCATCCATCCTTGCGCCGATATCCCGAGTATGCGCGTATTCGGACCAAGCACAGGCTGTCAAGGTTTTCCGAGATCCGGTCGCGTCGACAGGAACTTGAGATTCTATCGAAGTTTGATCGGCTCCTGAGTGCGTCCAAGAGTGAAGCGGACGGCTATTCCAAATTCTTTCCCGGCCGCGTGGTTTATTGTCCCTGGCCAATTGTGATGCAGCCAGATAGTTGCGGCGCCGGCCAGAGACGCTACTCGGCAGGATTTATCGGATCGGACGCGATATTCAACCTGGAGGGACTCCTGATGTTCGTTTCTCGGGTCCTGCCGGAAATTAGACAGAGCAATCCGAATTTCAGTTTTGTCGTGGCAGGCGGGATCTGCGACGCGTTCAAACTGGCGATGCCCGAACATGAAAACGCTGCGATAACCGTCATGGGTCGCCTGAGCCACCCTGCGGACTTTTACAGCTCGGTCTCAACTGTCATCGTACCGCTACTGAACGGAACCGGCGTCAGTCTAAAGACGCTTGAGGCAGCGTCCTATCAAATCCCCGTGCTGACCACCCCTGTTGGCGTCCGCGGGATACCAGACCATGAGCTGCCTTCGAATGTCCTCGTCAAAAATATTGACGAATTCGGCGAAGCTATTTCGCAGCTTTCGGCCGAGCCACAACCGATTCCAGATTATGTCCAGCAATTTCTGTCGACATTCAATGGAGTCATTGCTGTTGGCACCGATCGATGAACCAGGCTGCCGAGGTTTCCATCACACAACCGACATTGGCGCATCGAGCCGCCTCGGGTGCGATGTGGATCGCCGCGGAGATGGCCGGCACACAGATCCTCTCGCTCCTCGTCTTCGCGGTAATGGCGCGCTTTATCACGCCGAGCGACTTCGGCCTGATCAGCATTAGCTATCTGGCTATCTATACGTTCAAGTCTCTCGTCATCGACACTATCGCTTTCGCCGTCATCCGGAAGCAGCAGCCTTCGGACCTCGAATATACCACGTGTTTTTGGCTAACCCTCGCATTCGCAGGCGTGGCGTCACTCGTCACCTTTCTATCTGCGGGGGCCGCCGAACATTGGATGAACGCCCCGCATCTTGGCGACGTGCTGCGCGCGATGAGCGTTATTCTTCTGTTCATGGGGTTGGCCCGTACCCATGAGATGCGTCTAACCCGGTCATTTGAATTTCGCGCTCTTGCGCTGCGTGGCATTGCTGGAGCGACGTTAGGAGGTGGGATCGGCGTCGTGCTCGCAATGCACGGCTACGGACTGACCGCGTTGGTAATTCAGCAGATAGCAACCAGCGGACTGTCGCTGTCGCTGCTGTGGGTCGTGTCCTCCTGGAAGCCCGCATTTCGCTGCTCGTATGCGACCGCCGCCGAAATACTCGTGTTTATGCGGACCATGGTGCCGACGACGGCGATAAGCTTCATAAGTCAGTATTTCGATACGTTTCTCGTTGCTTATTTACTTGGCCCGGCCAGCGCCGGAATCTACGCCATCGCCAAGCGCCTGAAGCTTGCACTGCAGTCTGTTGCCGGAGCGCCCATAAGTGGCGTGATATTTTCGACATTAGCCGAAGTGCAGGAGGATTCCGAACGCCTCATTGCGGTCTCGCAACGCATGGTTGCCCTGGTATCGTTCGTCAGTGCTCCGATTTTTGTGGGGGCGTCGAGTATTTCCAACCAAATGATTTCGATCGGCTTCGGCGGACAGTGGAATGCCGCCGCGCCGATATTCGCAATTCTCGCCCTGAGCGGCCTGTTCACCGCATTACAAAGCTTTTGCGAAACCGTTTTTACGTTGAAGCACCGGCAGACTTGGACCTTCTACATCCTGCTCACCTATATGCTGATGGCGGCGCCGCTGTTTCTATTTGTCGGAAGATTGGGTTCTGTCTATCTGGCGCTTCCGTTCGTCATTCCATATGCGATTATTCTTCCGATCTCGGCGGCGTTGGTCTCCAGGCTCACTGGGTTCTCGCTGTCGAGATGGATGAACGCAGTCGGTCCGTCTGCGATTTCGTCGGGCGTGATGTTCGCCGTCGTTACTTTCATCGAGTCGAAGATCCAGTACTTGAGCAATCTATCGCAAGCATTGATTTGCGTTGCTTCGGGTGCAATTGCCTACCTGGTGGCGATGATGGTTCTAAGCCCAGGAACCGTCTTGTCGATTTTCCGGACCGTTCGCGGCCTGCTGCAGCGGAAGGCGCTGTAGTCAGCGTCCGGACGACGAGAAACAACATTCCTACTCTGGATCGGCGGAGCCGGCCCGCTCAACCCGTGTCAGCGCAATCCGATCACACCCTCGCTCCGGACCACCACTGACCAAGCACCCGCATGAGAAATCCTGGATTGCCCAACAGGTAACGACGCCATAGTCGCCCGGGCTCGCGTAGCAGGCGATAGAGCCATTCCAGTCGCGCGGCGCGCATCCAAAGTGGCGCGCGAGAGGCATCTCCCGAAAGAAAATCAAACAGTGCGCCGACGCCGAAGCCGAGCCGGCAGCCAGTGGCGTCGAGGTTTTCCGCGAGCCACATTTCCTGCGTCGGGTTGCCCATCGCCACCAGCACGACGTCGGCTTGCGACGCGATAATCTTGGCCAGGATTCCCACGGTGTCGCCTGCGCGGGAGTAGCCGTTCTGACAACCCGCAATCCGGTGCCGGCCGCCGCACATCGCGATGAGCGTTGCGGCCGCGCGTTCCGCGACTCCGGAAGAGCTGCCGAGAAAGAATATCCGATAGTTATTTCGGGTATTTTTGAAGTAGTATGGCGTAAAATCAGTTCCGTTCAGATTTTGCGGGAAGCGCGATCCGAACAGGAGCCGGCTTGCCGCGTCGACGCCAACGCCATCGTTCATCACCAGGCATCGCTTCAGAACGGCGCAAAACCTGTCGTCCTTCGAAGCAACGTTAAGCGCGTTGGCGTTGGCGAACGCGACCATCGTCGATTTGGCCTTGTCGTATTCGGCATCGATCTTGTCGACCGCCTCAGCCCGCGTTCCAACAAAGACAGGGACATCGAGAATGGTCCGGCGCCTTGCACCGAGTGCATCGTCATAGAACGACTGATAGCGTCGGGACACATGGTCCCACCCATAGCGCGAAGCAGCGGCAATCGACTTTTTCCGGGTCGACGCATAACTCTCCGCCGCCTCCTTCCAACGTTCCAAAAAAGCCGCAACGGCGCGATCAGGTTCGTCAAAATTCACGTTTACTCCGACGCCGCTACCTGCGACCAGCCGCGCGAACGGAGCAATCTTGCTCAAAAGCGGGAACAGCCCCGCCGACATGCCCTCGATAGCGGCAATCCCGAAACCCTCATATTCGGAAGAGCTGACAACGATCGAGCAGTCTCCGATCAACTGCCTGATCTCCGCATCTCGCGGAGACTCGACAACGGTCAGCGCATCCAGCACGCCGCAAGCACGGGCCATTTCATGCAGTTGCCGCACGTCAAGATCCCATGGCTGCCCAGCGATGGTCAGTTTCCACGCCGCATCAAGCCGGCGCAACTCGGCTAGGAAGAGGATCAGCCGGTCGAGCCGCTTGTTCTGGGAGAACCTGCCAATCCAGATCATCGACTTGACGGGATGCCGCGACGAGGCGTCCTCGAATTTCGAGATGTTGACCCCGTTCTCGACGCAGACCAGACCCCGCGGCCTGATGCGCCCGAACTGTTCCTGGTCAATCAGACTCACCGCGGCAACGCCGTCGTACCAGACCATCGAGCCGCGTGTTACCGTCGAAAAGTAGATTCGCTTGAGCCGCGCGGCGAAGGAAGTATGGAAGAATCCGCCGTGGGTCGAGACGACGAGCTTCTTGCGGTGCAGCGGTTTGGTCCAGGCCAGAAAGTCGAAGAAGAAATCGATTGCGTGCACGTGGACGACGTCGGCATCACGAATGTGGTTCAAAACCGAAGGGGCCAACGGATAACGCGAAGATCCCGCGAACGGTACCCTGGCAATCTCGATGCCGGCGATCGTCTCGCGCGCAGCAAGCTTCCCAGGTTTGTCGGTTTTCAACAACCTGTCCAGCGTTACAACTCGCACCGCATGGCCATCGCCCGCTTGTCTGGTGGCGAGCTCCCAGACGACGCTTTCGAACCCACCGATGGCCGGATAAAACTGGCGAACCACGTGCACGATACGCATGTCAACCTGCCGTCTCTTTCC
>Ga0070717_10002642_pt1 | contig 12624 bp, 10 predicted proteins | sample LARL113metaG_FD_71366 | JGI IMG/M metagenome (GOLD analysis project Ga0070717, IMG submission 71366) | Corn, switchgrass and miscanthus rhizosphere microbial communities from Kellogg Biological Station, Michigan, USA - LAR L11-3 metaG | ecosystem: Host-associated > Plants > Roots > Rhizosphere ...
CGCGTCAAAGCTAAAATGCGCGACATGGCGGACGAGCTCTTGAAGCTCTATGCCCAGCGCCGCATGGCGAAAGGCTTTTCATTTTCGCCCGATAGCAATTGGCAGCGTGAATTCGAAGACGCCTTCGAATACACGCCTACCAAGGATCAATTGAGCGCCGTCTCGCGTATCAAGGCCGACATGGAGGAAGAGCAGCCGATGGATCGCCTTCTATGCGGCGACGTCGGATTCGGCAAGACCGAAGTGGCCATGCGCTCTGCTTTCAAGGCTCTCGGCGACGGCAAGCAAGTGGCGGTCCTCGCGCCCACCACTGTCCTCTCCTTCCAGCACTACGAAACCTTCCGCCGGCGCTTCGCTTCCTTCCCGATACGTGTGGAACTGGTCAGCCGTTTTCGCACGCCCAAAGAAGTGAAAGCTGTTCTCGAAGATCTCGCCACCGGAAAGGTCGACGTGCTCATCGGCACGCATCGCCTTCTGTCGAACGATGTGATCTTCCACGATCTCGGCTTGCTCATCGTTGATGAAGAACAACGCTTCGGCGTGCGCCACAAAGAGCGACTCAAGCAGCTTCGGCATAACGTGGACGTGCTCACGATGAGCGCCACGCCCATCCCGCGCACTCTGCACATGTCGCTCTTAGGACTGCGCGACATGTCGGTGATCGAGACGCCTCCTAAAGATCGTCTGTCCATCAACACCGTAGTGGCGCACTTTGATCCCAACTTGATTAAGACCGCTATCGAACAGGAGCTGGCGCGCCAGGGGCAAGTGTATTTTGTCCACAATCGCGTGGACACCATCTTCATGCGCGCCGCTTTTCTCCAGGAAATGCTTCCCGAATGCCGCATCGGCGTGGGTCACGGGCAAATGGGAGAGAGCCAGTTGGAAAAGGTGTTGCTAGGCTTCATGCGCCACGAATACGACGTGTTCGTCTCGACCACCATTGTCGAGAACGGCCTGGATATTCCGCTCGCGAACACCATGATCATCGAAAACGCCGAGCGCTACGGGCTGAGCGAGCTCTATCAACTGCGCGGCCGCGTGGGCCGCTCGAACCGCCGCGCTTACGCCTATTTATTGATTCCCGCCGACACCCAGTTGAGCGAAATCGCAAGGAAACGTCTGGCGGCCCTAAAGGAATTTAGCGATCTGGGTGCTGGCTTCAAAATCGCCGCGCTCGATTTGGAATTGCGCGGTGCGGGTAACCTGCTGGGTGGCGAGCAGCACGGCCACATCGAAGCCGTCGGCTACGACACGTATGTGCGCCTGCTCGAAGAAACCGTGAAAGAGCTGAAAGGCGAGGAAGTGCCGGTCGAAATTCATGCCACTCTCAACCTCGGGCTCGAGCTCCGCATTCCCGTCGATTACATCTCCGACGACGCCCAGCGCCTTCGCTCCTACAAGCGCATCGCCGATGTGAAAGACGAAGAGCACACTGCCCGTATCGCCGAGGAGTTGAGCGACCGCTATGGGCCTGTTCCGGAGGAGGTCACTACCCTTCTCCGTTTTTCGGCGCTCAAGAGCTTGGCGCAGCGGACCGGCGTCGAATCCATCGATCGGCGCGCGGGCGTCGCCAATATCAAATTCCATCAACAATCCAAGGTCGATCCGTTGAGACTCATGGCGTTCGTGCGCACATTGGAGGGCGCGCAATTTACGCCCGCCGGCGTCTTGAAGGTGCCTCTGCGCGCTCCCACCGGTAACCCGGCCGGCCTTATCGAAGAATTGAAGAACATTCTGCTCGAGCTCACCGCGCCCGAGCCAGTAGCCGCTATCGGATAAACCATAACTTATTGCGATAATGAGAAGAACCATGAAGTATTGCTGCCTTGCCCTGTTTGCTTTGAATGCGCTGAGCCTGAATGCCGCCGATGCCCCCGCGGTGGTCGACCAGATTGTCGCCAAAGTGAACGGGGATATCGTGAGCCAGGAGGAGATCGCGCGAACCTCCAAGCAGATGGCCGACGAGTTGAAAGCGCAAGGCGCGAGCGGACCGCAGTTACAGCAAGCCATGGATGAGCGCGAGAAGGATATTCTGCGCGATCGGATCGATCAGCTTCTCCTGGTCCAAAAGGGCAAGGAGCTGAACATCAACGTCGATTCCGAAGTCAGCAAATACGTCGCGCAGGTACAGCGCCAGTCTAAAATCAGCGATACCGAAAAGTTTCACGACTACATCCGCCAGCAATCTGGAATGACGTATGAAGATTTTCTGAACGAATACAAAAAGCAGACTCTCACCCGCGAGGTCATTGGCCAGGAGGTCGGCCGGCATATCGCAATCACCGATAAAGAGGTTCAGGACTTCTACGACGCGCATAAAGCCGACTTCGTAAGGGAAGAAAAAGTCTATTTAAGCGAGATCCTGATTTCAACTGATGGAAAAGACGCGGCCGGCATGGCGGCGGCGGAAAAAAAGGCTAAGCAACTCTCCTCGGAGGCGTCCAAGGGCCAGCGTTTTGCCGATCTCGCCCGCGACAATTCTGACGCCAGTACGGCGAAAGATGGCGGCGCTCTGGGAGGTTACAAAAAAGGCGACCTGAACAATACCATCGAGGACGCGGTATGGAATCTGCCGCGAGGAGCCGTTACGGAGCCCATCAAGATCCCGACCGGCTATGAAATTTTTAAAGTAGAGGACCACACCAAAGCCGGCCTTGCTCCGCTTGCCGACGTGAAGAGCGAAATCGAAAATGCTCTCTACGGTCCCAAGATGCAGCCGCGGGTCCGCGAATACCTGACGCGCCTCCGCACGCAGGCTTTCCTGCAGATTAAGCCGGGGTTTGTGGATACCGGAGCCGCGCAAGGTAAGGATACAAAGTGGCAAGATCCGGCCGTGCTGAAACCGGAGACTGTTACCAAAGCGGAAGTGGAAGAAAAAACCCGCCGTAAGCGGCTTCTTTGGGTGGTCCCGATTCCCGGCACTTCCACCACGGTCACCGGCAAAAGCAGTTCTCGTTAATTCTCATGAAGTCTCCCTACGTCGGGAACCTGATCCCGAACGAGGTTGCCACTGTGCAACTTCTGGTGCTATCCAAAGAGATCCGGCAGAAAAAAACCGGCGAATCCTATCTGACGCTGCATTTGGCTGATCGCACCGGCGAAATAGAAGCCAAAATGTGGGACAACGTCGCGGAGGTGATCGATGCCTTTCAGCGCGACGACTTTGTCAAGGCGAAGGGCCTCGTACAGATTTACCAGAACCGGGTGCAATTCACCGTCTATAAATTGCGCCGCCTGGAGGATCACGAAGTCGATCTCGCCGATTACTTCCCCTGCTCGGAGCGCGATCCGGAAGAGATGTTCCGAGAGCTTCGCGGCATTGTCGCGGCCTTCGCGGATTCGAATCTGCGTGCCTTATTCGACGCAGTGTTTAGCGATGCCGAGCTGGTCCGTCTTTATAAAATGGCGCCCGCCGCCAAGCACATTCATCATGCCTGCCGCGGCGGTCTGCTCGAGCACGTTCTTTCGCTATGCACGCTGAGCCGGCTGGTCGGATCTCATTATCCGCAAATCGACGTGGACTTGCTCACCACCGGTGCGATTCTGCACGATATAGGCAAGCTCGAAGAACTCTCCTATGCGCGCAGTTTCGGCTACAGCCCCGACGGCCAACTGCTCGGGCATATTATCCTCGGCTTGCGCCTGCTCAATAAGACATTCGATCGGATGCCCGATTTCCCGCCCCGGCTGCGCACTCTTATCGAGCACATGGTTTTGAGCCATCACGGCGAGCTCGAGTTTGGATCGCCCAAGACGCCCATGTTCGCAGAAGCGCTGCTGCTGCATCATCTCGACAATCTCGATTCCAAAATGGACGCGGTTCGCGGCGCTCTCAAGCGCGACCGGCAGATCGAAGGCGAGTTCACGAATTGGATTGCGCCGCTCGAGCGCGTGCTGCTCAAGAAGGAATACTATCTGCGTCCGCCCGCGCCGGCCGCGCAGCCGCCCGCCGCCTCGGTTCCCGTAGAAACCAAGCCCGCGCCATCGACTCCTTTTGGCGAAAAGCTGCAAGCCGTTCTGGAGTCGCAAAAATAGCGCTGAATGTTACCATTGAGAGTTGTCAGGCCCCGGGCTTCGTGCAATGTGCGGTCGTAAACCCCGCTAGGTCCGGAAGGAAGCAACGGTAGCGATTTAGCTCGTGTGCCGCGGATCACCCGGGGTCTGGCATGAATGCTTCTCCTCCCACACCGTCCATGTATCAGGTCATCGCCAGGAAGTACCGCCCGCAAGGCTTCGATGAGCTGATCGGCCAGGAACACGTCCAAAAAACTCTCGCAAACGCCATCGAGAGTGGCCGCATCGCTCACGGCTACATATTTTCCGGCCAGCGCGGCACCGGGAAGACCACGGTTGCCCGTATTCTGGCCCGCTGCTTGAATTGCATCCAGGGCCCGACCGCCAGGCCGTGCGGTGTCTGTTCGGCCTGCGTGGAAATTGCCGCTGGAGGCGCGGTGGACGTCATCGAAATCGACGCCGCCTCCAATCGCGGCATCAACGAAATGCGCGAGATCCGCGAAAATGTGCGCTATCGTCCGGCGCGCGACCGCTATAAGGTATTTATCGTCGACGAAGCGCATCAGATCACCCGGGAGGCTTTCAACGCGCTATTAAAAACGCTCGAAGAGCCGCCCGAGTGGGTGGTCTTTATTCTCTGCACCACCGAAGCGAACGAAATTCCCAATACCATCGCCTCGCGTTGCCAGCACTTTACTTTTCGCTCGGTCGATTTCGCGGAAATTATAAACCGTATGAAATTCATCGCCGCGGCCGAGGGCATCGAAGCCAGCGAAGAGGTACTTTCCGTGCTGGCGCAGGCCGGCGAAGGAAGCGTGCGGGATTCGCTTTCCGCCATGGATCAGGCCATCGCCTGTTGCGGCAAGACTCTGCGGGTGGAAGATGTGCGCGGATTGCTCGGTCTGTTTGGGAGCGAGGTCTTGCTGGCGGTGGCGAATGCCATCCGGCAGCGCGATAGCGTCCGCATGCTTGCGATCGTCGAGGATCTCGAGCGCAACGGACAAAGTCTGCAGCATTTCGCGCGCGAGTTGTCGCGCTATTGGCGAAACCTGCTGGTGGCCAAAATTTCCGGGCAATTCACGCGTTTGATAGCCGCCTCTGACGCCGAGCAGAAAGCGTTCCTTGAAACGGCCGGGGTCTTTAGCGAGGAGGATCTGACCCGCTATCTGCACCTGACGCTCGAGCTTTACAAAACGCTGCAGACTTCTCTGCAGCCCCGGCTGCATCTCGAACTGGGGCTCATCAAACTCGTGCAAGCGGGCAGACTGCGATCGATCGAAGAGGTGCTCTCCGGCCTTCCCAGAACGGCCGCTCCATCTGCGCCACCAGCACCACCAACGAAAGCGCCGCTGTCTAGCGCGCCCACAGGAAATCTTAAGCAAGACCTGTACACAGCCCTCTCAAAAGAAGGTATGAACGTCAGTGCCGACGCGATCGAGCAGGCAGAAGTAGTGGCGCAGGGCGCGGAACTCATAGTCAGAGGTCCGAAGTCGCTTTCTTTTGCCCTGAAGGATAAGTCAATCGAACGCCTGGCTTCGCAGATTCTCGGTAAGCCCGTAAGAATCCGATTTGAACCCGCGGCGGCCGTCGCTGCGCCAGTGAAGGTCGAAAAGTCGCCCGCCGAAGAATCTGATCTGCGCCAGCGCGCGCTTTCCCACCCGGGCGTCAAACGTTTTCAAGAGCTGTTTCCCGAAGCGCAGGTTCGCGCGGTGCGAAATTTAAGTGAATAGGGAGGAATCCATTTGTCGATGAAAATGCCCGGCGGCGGCGGCAACATGCAAGCCATGATGAAGCAAGCCCAGCAAATGCAGCAGAAGCTGCAAGAGCAGATCGCGGCCATCCGCGTCGAAGCTTCGGCAGGCGGCGGAATGGTGAGCGTGAAAATGGACGGCCATAAGAACGTGCTTTCCGTGAAGATCGATCCCGAAGTGGCGGGCGATGTGGAAATGCTCCAGGACATGGCCATGGCCGCTTTCAACGAAGCCGCGAAGAAAGTGGATGAAGAGGCGCAAGGCAAGATGGGCGGAATGCTCGGCGGCATGGGTTTGCCTCCCGGCCTGTTCTAAATGGCGGAGTTTGCGGAGCCGTTGGCCCGGCTTATACAGGAATGCAAACGGCTGCCGGGTATCGGCCAGAAATCCGCCCAGCGCATTGCGTTTCATCTGCTCCGCACCCCGCGCGAGGACGCCGAAAATCTCGCGCAGGCGATTCTTGACATCAAAGACAAGCTCGGCGTCTGCGCATCTTGCAACAACATCAGTGACGGCGAACTGTGTCTCTATTGCCGCGACCCGCACCGCGAACAGGCGCAAATCTGTGTAGTCGAGGAGCCGCACAACATACCGCCGATCGAAACTACCCATGCCTTCCGTGGTCTGTATCATGTGCTGCACGGAGCAATCTCGCCACTACGCGGGATCGGGCCCGAGCAGCTACGCATCAAGGGACTGGTGGACCGCCTGCACCAGCACCAGATCGAAGAAGTGATTCTCGCGACGAATCCGACCGTCGAAGGGGAAGCGACCGCCGTCTACCTCTCGCGCCTGCTGAAGCCTCTTGGCCCGCGCGTCACCCGCATTGCAATGGGTATCCCGGTGGGCAGCGATCTGGAATTCGCCGACGAAGTGACCATGTCGCGCTCGCTCGAAAATCGCCGTGATATGTAGCCGCGACCGCTACACTGGGAAATAAAGTGCTGGTCACTATTTCTTCTCAGCCGCCGCGGCCGAAATGGCTGCGCGCACCGGCGCCTGTTGGCAAAAATTACCGCGAGTTGAAAGAGCTCGTCACGCGCCTCGGTCTGCATACGGTGTGTGAAAGCGCGGCGTGCCCCAATGTCGGCGAGTGTTGGAATCGCCGCACGGCCACTTTCATGATTCTCGGTAACGTCTGTACACGCCGCTGCGGATTCTGCGCCGTGCAAAAAGGCGCGCCGCTCGCGGTCGATCTCGACGAGCCGCGCCGCGTGGCGGAGGCGTGCGCCGCCCTGGGCCTGCGCTACGCGGTCGTCACCAGCGTCAATCGCGACGATCGTAAGGACGGGGGCGCCGAGCTCTTTAGGCTCACGATCGAAGCCATTCGCGCACGCGTGCCAGGCTGCAGGGTCGAAGTGCTCGTGCCAGATTTCCAGGGTTCTCACGGCGCGATGGAAATCGTCATGCGCGCCGCTCCGGACGTGCTGAATCACAATACGGAGACCGTTCCCAGACTGTATCGCCAAGTCCGCCTTGGCGCGCGCTACGAACGCTCGCTCGAAATGCTGCGATATGCGAAGCAGATTCGCCCGCAGACTCCGACGAAATCGGGGCTCATGCTCGGACTCGGCGAAACGCGTGAAGAAGTGGTGCAAGTAATTCACGATTTGCACGATCACCAGGTCGACATTCTGACGCTTGGCCAATACCTGCGGCCTTCCCCGAAGCATCTGCCCATTTATCGCTACGTGCCGCAGGAAGAGTTCGACGAATACAAACGCATTGCCATCCAGCTCGGCTATGCGCACGTCGAAGCCGGACCGCTGGTGCGCAGTTCTTACCACGCCGACGCCTCACTATACAGGCAGAACGAGAACGGCTTCGCAGCCGGGGCCGTCAGTAGCATTGCGCAGGCTTAACGATCCGTTGTGCACTTCGGCAATTTGCCGGCTCAAGACTAGGCCGATGCCCGACCCGCCGCGCTTCGTTGTAAAGAACGGCACAAACAAATTGGCAGTATTCGAAAGGCCGGGTCCTTCATCCCGTACCGTAATCGCTACGTTAACCGGCGTATGCGTGTGGCGCACGAAAACACGGCCGCCGGTGATTTGGGCGGCGTCCACCGCGTTGCGAATGAGATTGATCAACGCCTGCTCCAGTTGATCCGCGTCCGCTTGAATTGTCATAGGAGCGCATTCTTCAAAGAACACCGGCATACGGGTTTCGATGCCGGTGGCGCGCCGCAAAATCGAATTGATTTCCACGGGTCCGAGTTTGGGCGGCGGCAATTTAGCGAGCCGCGCGTAGGAGCTCATGAAGCGGCTCAACGATTCGGAGCGCGAGGCAATCACGTTCAATCCGCGCGACATGTCTTCGCGCCAATCGTCCGGCCGAGGTTCCGTCTTAACCAGGTTCTCCAGGCTTTGGGCGATCGATTTGATCGGCGTGAGCGAATTATTTAACTCGTGTCCCAGCACGCGAACCAGCCGCTGCCAAGCCTGGAGCTCTTCTTCGCGCAGCGCGCGCGTGAGATCGGTTAAGACGAGCAATTGATGCGGCACGCCGCCCTCCCGGAACTGGCTTCGCCGGATGGCCCAGCGGCCAAGGCCTCCCGGAAATGAGCGCTGAATCGTCTGCTCCGGCTCGCCGACCAAAAATTCCGCCAAACCGAGCGAAGTGGCGTCGCGCGCAAGCAGGCGTTCGGCGGGCTGCGCTAGCAGCTTTTCACCGGCGCGATTCACCAGCCGCAGCGACTGCTGCGGATCGAACGCAAATGCGGCCACTTCGATCTCTTCCATCACTTTGCGCAGCAGCGCGGTGGCTTCGAGCGCGCCCAGCCGCTGATCGCGCAGCGTAGCCGCCATGGCGTTTACCTGCTGCATGACTTCGCCCAGCGGCTCCTTCGGATCGTCGACGCGGGCGCGTATCGAGTAATCGCCCTCGCGCAGCGCTTCGAGCAGGTTCGCGAGCGTGCGAAGCGGCCCCGCAATATGGCCGTGCGCCGCGAAGCAGAACCCGAGCCAAGCCAGCACGACGACGATATCGATGGTCCATTGGACGCGCGCGGGAAACCCCTGGACGGCCAGCAGAATAGCGCAGGCAGCAATGGCGGGCAAGCCGCCGGCCAGCGCGAGCAGCAGCACGCGCTTGTCGTGGCTAATTCTGAACATGACTACATACCGAAGCGCTGGAGGCGCCGATAGAGCGCGCTGCGGCTCAGGCCCAAGGCGTTAGCGGCATGACTGACATTGCCTTCGTAGCGCGACAGGGCCTTCTTGATCAAAAATCCCTCCACGTCCTCCAGGCTCATGTCTTCGAGGCGCGGAGAACCGGTGACACCGGCGCGCAGCGCCAGATCGCCCGCTTTGATGCAATTTCCTTGTGCCATCAGCACCGCCCGCTCCACCACATGATTCAGTTCGCGCACGTTGCCCTGCCAGGCATGAGCGTGCATGGCCTGCACGGCGTTCGGATCGAAGCCGCTGATGTTCTTGCGATAGCGCCGGGCATGCTGCCCGAGAAAATGCATCGCCAATGGACCGATGTCCTCGCGGCGCTCGCGCAACGGGGGCAGGTGAATTTCGATCGTGTTCAGACGGAACAGCAGATCCTGCCGGAAGCGCCCGTTGTGGACCTCGTCGGCCAGGTTCGCGTTGGTCGCCGAGATCACGCGCGCATCCACGCGTTTCGTTTTGGACGAGCCCACGCGCTCCATCTCGCCGACTTCCAGTACGCGCAGGAGTTTCGCCTGTAAATTGAGCGGCACATTCGCGATTTCGTCAAGGAACAGGGTTCCCGTGTCGGCTAATTCGAAGCGGCCCACCCGATCCATTTTGGCATCGGTAAAAGCGCCTTTGACGTGACCGAACAGCTCGCTCTCGAAAACGCCTTCGGCTAAACCGCCGGCATTGACGGTGACGATCGGCTTATTAGCGCGCCCGGAGATGGCATGGAGCATGCGCGCGACGACTTCCTTGCCGGCGCCCGGTTCGCCGGTGATTAGAACATTGGCATCCGACGGACCGACCCGTGAGATCAATTCGAGCACGGGTTGCATGCTGGCGGACTGCGCGATCATTGGCGGAATATTGTCGCCGCGTAAGAGCTGATTTTCCGCTTCGAGCCGCTGACCGCGGCGGATGGCCTCGCTCAGCTCCAGTTGCGTGCGCACAATGCTCGCGAGGCGCTCATTCTCCCAGGGCTTTTGAATGAAGTCGCGCGCGCCGCGCCGCATGGCTTCGACAGCGAGATCGACGCTGCCCCACGCCGTCATGACGATTACTGGCAACATGGGGTCGACAGCCTGTATTTTGGCGAGCAATTCGAGGCCTTCCTGGCCCGAGGTGGTATCGCGCGTATAGTTCAGATCGATGATAGCCGCGTCATAATCGCGATTCTCGATACACTGCAGCGCCTGCTGCGGCGATTCGGCGGATTCGATCTTGAATCCTTCGCGTTTCAGCAAGAGACGCAACGCTTCCAGCACGTCCGGCTGATCGTCGGCGATCAGGACGCGCATCTGGGACGCCGGAGTTTTCATGTCAGGTCAGTTGCGAGTGATCCAGCCGTCTTCGATGTAGATGATGCGGTTGCCATACTCGGCGTTTTTCTCATTGTGCGTGACCTGGACAATCGTCGCGCCTTCCTCGTTGAGCTTCTTAAAAAGCTCCATGATCTCCTTGCCCTGGCTCGAGTGCAGATTGCCGGTAGGTTCGTCGGCGAGGATCAATTTAGGGTTGGCGATCATAGCGCGCGCGATGGCTACCAGTTGCTGTTGGCCGCCCGAGAGCTGATTCGGATAGAGATCTTTCTTGGCCACCATTTTGAACCGATCAAGCGCATCGCACACAATGCTTTGCCGCTCCGATTTCTTGATATTGCGATAGGAGAGCGGAATGTCAAGATTCTCGTAGACCGTCAACGAATCGAGCAAGTGGTAGCTCTGAAAAACGAACCCAATGTAGCGCTTGTACACCTCGGAACGGTCTTTCTTATTGAGCCGGTGAATGGCGTGGTCGAGAAAATGGTATTCACCGGTCCAAGCCGAATCGTGCATGCCGAGCAGGTGCAGCAGAGTCGACTTCCCCGCCCCGGATGGACCCATGATGGAAATGAATTCGCCTTCTTTAATGTCGACGTTGATCCGCCGCAATACGTAAGTCTTAGCGGGGCCGTGTTCGAAATACTTTTCAATGTTGCGTAGAGATATCATTCCTGGAAGCCTTATTCCAGCGTAAGGCAATCGAATTGCGGGCGGCCCGAAAGGCGCCTAAATGTTCACGACGATTCGCGGAATATTCGGAACGACGACCACCGGGCACGCCGGCGCTCGTGGGATCTGAACACGTACTGGAGCGGCGCGGGAGACGAGCAGCACGCGGTGCGATTGGGCGAATAACGCCATGGCGCACAGCAGTACGCCGATAGCGACAAAATCGATATGTTTTGAAATCAAACAGGAACCTCCATGTTTTCCTCCACTACGCGCCCGTCGAAAAGATGGATGGAGCGGTCGGCATAGCGGGCATAGCGCGGATCGTGGGTCACCATGCAGATGGTGGCGCCGCCGCGGTGCAGTTCGCGGAGCAGGTCCATGACCTGTTCGCCATTTTGAGAATCGAGATTTCCGGTGGGCTCGTCGGCGAGCAGGATGGATGGGTCGCCCGCGAGGGCGCGCGCCACGGCAACGCGCTGCTGCTGACCGCCGGAGAGTTGCGACGGGTAATGCTTAATGCGGTGCGACATGCCAACGCGCTCGAGCGCCTCGTGCACCTTTTTCTTGCGGTCGGCTGACCCCATGCCGCGATAGGTGAGCGGCAGCTCGACGTTTTCATAAACGTTCAAGTCCCCGATCAGGTTGAATGCCTGGAAAATGAACCCAATTTCGCGGTTGCGAATGCGGGCGCGCTCGGAAAGCTTCAGGCTCTGCACCGGCTTTCCGTTCAAGATATAGGTGCCCGAGCTCGGAGAATCGAGCAGGCCCAAGATGGCCAACAGGGTCGATTTTCCGCAGCCGGAAGGTCCGGAAATGGATACATATTCGCCGCGCGGAATATCGATGTGAATCCCGGCAAGCGCGTGAGTTTCCACCTCGTCGGTGACGAATACCTTCGTCACGCCTTCCAGATGGATCAGGGGATCGGATGCGTTCATGCTCTTTCAGTCCTCCTTGCTATGTTTGGCTAGCGCCATACTAATTCAATACGGACGAACACCCGGTTTGGTTAGTTCAATCTAAGGCGTTGATACGAATCGTACTGGGACATGTCGGACAGAATCACCCGATCGCCCACCTTTAAACCGTCGAGCACTTCGATCGTGTTGACCGAGGCGCGGCCCAGCTTGACATTCACGCGGCTGGCGCCTTTGCCATCGCTGTCAATCTTGAACAGGCCAATGGTCGTGCCCGGCTCACCGGAAACCGGACGATCCATATAAACCACATTCGACAAACGCTCTATTTGGACCACGCCGTCCACGCTCAATTCAGGTCTTGCGCCCTGGGGCAGCGGCCCCAGCAAGGATACATCGACACCCACGGTGCCATTGGTAGCGGCCGGATCGATGCGGATCACACGGCCCGGGATGATGCCGTTGCGCGTATCGACAGTGGCATCGAGTCCGGGACGGACGTCCTTCATTTGAGTTTCGGCGATCTGCAGAACGGCTTTCAGCTTCGTGGGATCGGCCATTTTGGCAAGAATGGTTCCGGTAGGCACACGCTGGCCGACTTCCACGTCCACTTCCTGCAAAACGCCATCGATACCGGCACGAATGGTTAACTGGTCCACTTGCTTGCGCTTGAGATCGTAGGCGGCACGTGCGCTCTCGACCACCACTCTTTGCGCTTCGAGCTTGGCTTTGATGGAATCGTCGGCGATGCTCAGGCGCTGCTTTTGCAGGGCGACCCGGC
>Ga0070717_10002644_pt1 | contig 12615 bp, 7 predicted proteins | sample LARL113metaG_FD_71366 | JGI IMG/M metagenome (GOLD analysis project Ga0070717, IMG submission 71366) | Corn, switchgrass and miscanthus rhizosphere microbial communities from Kellogg Biological Station, Michigan, USA - LAR L11-3 metaG | ecosystem: Host-associated > Plants > Roots > Rhizosphere ...
TCGCCACCTTGGCATTTCATTGGGCGGGACGCGCGAACCGCTACGCCGACCAACTGAAGGATGGGCCCGGACCACACAGAGCACAAAAGTTGTATTACGGGACCGCGGATTTCGCTCTGCCCAACCGGCCGCCGATCACGTTTCCGCCTCAGACCGCGATCATTGATATTAGCGATTATCTGGAAATTAAAATTGCGGCATTCAAGGCCCACAAGACGCAATCGCCGCTTTGGCCTCTGTTTGAGCAAAATGCCCGCCGGCGCGGAAAGAGCGAGCTCTACCACTTAGCGGCCTCGGTGAACGCCGGCGAGCTACATGCGGAGACAGATTTGTTCGCGGGGGTCGACCCTAACGAGTAGATCGCGACAAAATCCTTCAGCGTGCCCGAATGATTTCGCTCAGCGAGTCCGGCTTTGATTCATCACGCACCAGATGCGGATATTTTTCTCCTCCGTGATAATCAAGGACGAAAGTCCGGAAATAGTCCGTATTTTCGACAAGCAACTGCAATGGTTGTGAATTGTTCTTTCCTTCATAGAGAGCATCGCGAAACACTTGTGGCGTGAAGCGCCGCCCGTTCACGGCGAGAATTTTCATTCCTGGCCCAATGCCCGCGTGGGCAGCGTCCATGCCTTCGATTGTGTCTTCGATGTCGCCGTTCTCCTTTACGAGTAGTCCCACAGAAAATGCGGCATTTAGCGTACGGTGATCGTTTTCCCATGCGCGCATCATCTCCGAACGGCTTTCGTCGTAAACAATCTTCCAGCCCGATCCTTCGATTCCACCCAGCGGAGCTTCGGGTCCGTGACTGCTCAATCGCTCGTTCCAGAAGCCGCGCCAGTCGTAAGCAGCGATTTGATTCAACGTATTCACCACGTCATCGAAGGTGTAGGTCTTGACCGTGGGCGGCGTGCTGGGTGCTCCGTGGAACAGTTTGCAGAAATCATCTATCGATTTCTTTCCGCCGGTACGCTGGCGAATAATGGTGTCCACCCACAGCCAGTCGAGTTCGCCTTCGTCATAATAATCAACATCCCGTCGCCAAGAGTCCCACTCCTTAGGCGTGTAATACAGCAGTGCAGCGGCATCTGCGGTGTCTTGCAAATTCCGCCACGTCCTTCCTGGCCGATGGTCGAGCATGGCCGCAGAGCGCGCCAACTCATCGCGATATTGCTGGGGTGTCCACAAACCGCTGCGGGAGGTCAGCACATCGCCAAGGTACTCAGTCAAGCCTTCATAGACCCAAAGCAAATCGTCCTGCATCGCCTGCTCGTAATCAGAGGTGGTCAAGTCAGCTGGCCGCCGGTACTTACCATTCCAAGAGTGCACATACTCATGTGGCAGCAGACTGGCGTGCAGAGCCCTGATTTCTGGATCGATGAGCGTTCGTTCCTCGGAGCGGCTGTCATTCGATTCGTGATGCTCCAAGCCAAAATGGGCGACATGATCACTCAGGCTGAAAAGGAAATGGTAGTCGCGGTAATGGGTGGCGCCGAATAACGTGGTCGCCTGCTTTACCAGATTGCTGTAGTTCTCCCACACCTCCTGCGGAGCTTCGAGAGCAATGGCGCTATCGGCAGCGATGTCCATTTCGACAGGCGGATTCTGACCCTGATTCAGAGGTACGACCTTGAGATACTCGCCGCCAATCACGGGCGAATCGACGAGCGTATAAAGCGAGACCGCTTCGAAGCGAATTTCGTCTCCCGAATGGGATGCCACCGGCAGCGGCGTGCCAAATTTCCAGCCCGGCGGCAGCCGCAGCGAAGCCGAATACGTGAGCTGATCGGCAGTCCAGCCTTTTGGATAGAGCAGCACCTGGTTCCAGCTGATTACCGTCATTTTTTGCGTTGCCGAAGCGCCGGCAGAAAACAGGCTCTGGTCCGATTCGCTTGGAGCAAGATAATCGAGTGAGGCATGTACCTCCTGGACACCGGCAGGAACTTCCACGTGGATCGCCCAGTTATCCGCGAGATCGCGACGCCACTTCAGGAGTTGTCCGTTAGCTGTGAACTTGAGCCCGGCAAGGTCTATAGCCGGACCGCTGGGCGCGTGCTCGCCGGGAATCCATTTCGGATAATAAAGTGTCAGCGTTCCCGGAGTCGCCGGAATGGCGAGCTGGGAATGGAAAATTTTTCGCGGAGCGTCGGTAGCGTCCAGAACAATATTAATATGAGGCGCGGCTCCCGCGGCGCGCAACGCCAACGGACATGTGATTACAGCAACCAAGACCACTACGAGGGGGGAAGTCCTCACCGGGTTCTCCTTTTTTGTTCGTAACAAACTCATGACTATAACATCCGGCACTCTGACCGTCATCCGATCAAAGTCATAGAGAAACGATTTAATTACGGCAAACAGCGGACCGCACCCGGCGAGAACTTTCGTTGGTATCATCGATTGCGTGAGTGTGCGTCGCGGTAAATTCATCACTTTTGAAGGATTGGATGGCTGCGGGAAGAGCACGCAAATGGCGCGCCTTGCTGAAAATCTGATCCAGCAAGGATTCTCAGTGGTAGTCACGCGCGAACCCGGCGGAACCGATACCGGCGAACAAATCCGGCGATTGCTTTTGGACACGCGGACCTCTGGCCTTGCGCCTATGACAGAGCTGGCATTGATGTTTGCCTCTCGTGCGCAACATATTCATGAAGTTATTTTGCCTGGGCTGAACGCCGGACAAATTGTGTTGTGTGATCGCTTCACAGATTCCAGCGAGGCTTATCAAGGGGGCGGGCGCAAGTTGGGTAGCAAGCCGGTGCTGGAACTGCATCGAGTGCTGGGTGGCGACTTGAAACCGGACCTCACTATTCTGATGGATTCCGACGTGGACGCCAGCGTTGAGCGCGCCCGTCGTCGGAATCGGGGGCGAGGCGCCACGGAGAATGACGAGGGCCGGTTTGAAAAGGAGAACCGGGCATTCTTTACCCGTGTGCACGATGCATACCTTGAAATCGCCAAACGTGAGCCGGAGAGAGTCGCTGTAATAGATGCCCGTGGATCGCCGGACGAAACTCATCTCAGGATTTTGGGAACGGTCCTGAAGAAAATCGGTTTGGAGAGCTCTTCCAGGAAATCTCAAAATGTCCGTTGATCGCAGGCAGTTCCTTGCCAATACTGCGAAAGCTGTGGCGGCGGCTAAGTTGTTGCCGGAGTTTGTGAGTTTCGCGCAGGCGGATCTCGGCGCTAATCCTGCTACGCAAAAGCCTTACGGCTCAGGCTATTTCGGCGCTTGGATCGAAGATGAATTTGGCCTTCCGGCCTTTCATTACACTTGTGATCAAATTCACGATCCCAAAGCCGTGACTGAAGTTAATCCTGGACTGCTTTCGCCGACCGAGCACATTCATCAAGTCGGAAACGACCGCATAGTTGCAATCGCTTCGAACTACGGGCACGTCCGTGTGCGTCAAGATGAGGGTGCTCCTAAATTTCTAAACGATTACGCCCCCGAGCGTGGCGCATTTGCCGGCGGTTTCGGTTATTTGACGGACGGCAAATCTATGCTGAGCACGTTCTATCCCGGAGGCGGAAAAGCTTTCGAGCGCATTTTCGGGATCGGATATTTTCGGAAAAAAGTTGCGGATGACGGCTATGGCATTGACCACGTGATCTTCGCACCGTTTGGAGATGATCCGGTTCTGATCTCGCAAGTGAAGATCACGAACCACGGCCCAATTGAAGTGCAGTTACGCTGGATTGAGTACTGGGGCTGCCAACTTTATCAATTTTCCTTTCGCTTTTTAATGGAATCGTTCTCTGGAAAAAGTGTTCACGAACTGCGGCGAGACTTTGGCACCAGGTTCGAGCATAGTTTCCGCAAACTGAGTGACGGCTCCGGACTACGTGAGAGTAAGCAATTCGTCGGTCGCGATCCCGCCGAGGCCCGTCAGTTCGATGCGGTAGTAGCTGATTTACAGAAAAATCCAGATTTGTTTCTGATAGCACCCGATAAGAACGTTCCGAATCTGGCCAATTTCGACGATCTGAATCCGCCGCCGACTTTTCTTCTCTCTCTCGATGCAGCTGCGGATGGGTTCACAACAAACGGCAAAGATTTCTTTGGTGCGGGGGGCGCGCAACATCCAAGCGGCCTTCGCCTTCCGCTGGATGATCTCAGCCACACCGGGCAAGACAGCGGCTTATTGCTCGAACGCAAGTTCGTCCTCAAGCCGGGCGAGAGTCGCACGCTCACATTCCTCTACGGCTACCTGCCGAGCGGAGCGGACCTGGATTCGTTGGCAAACAAATACCGCAGAACCAGCGCGACCGCGCTCGAAGACTCCGGCAAGCAATGGAAAAAATCGGGCCTGCGTTTTAGCACGGAGAGCGAACCGTGGGTCGAAAGAGAAATTACCTGGAACCACTATTATCTGCGCAGCGGCCTGACCTATGACGATTTCTTTCATCATCACATAATTTCGCAGGCCAGCATTTACCAGTACGTGATGGGGTTCCAGGGCGCAGCGCGCGATCCCCTTCAACACGCGCTTCCGTTTCTATTTAGCGACCCGGAAATTGTCAAAGAAATATTGCGCTACACGTTGAAGGAGGTCCGTTCTGATGGGTCCATTCCGTACGGCATTGTCGGTCACGGCATGCCTATGCCAACTACGTTCGATGATTCCAGTGACATGCCAATGTGGCTGCTTTGGGTCGCAAGTGAGTATGTGCTGGCCACGCGCGACATTGCATTTCTGGATTCACAAATCGTCACAATTTATGGGGTGAGGGCGGAAGGGGAAACCGTGCGCGGCCTGCTGGCGCGATGCTATCGGCATTTAATAGAAGACGTGAAAACCGGCCAGCATGGCCTGATGAGAATGCTCCGGGACGATTGGAATGATGCTCTAGAGAATGCATGGGTCCCGCAAACATCGAGGCAGGAGTGTGAGGGGAAGAGCGAAAGCGTGCTGAACTCGGCCATGGCGGCGTTTGTCTTCGACTATTACGCATCGATGCTTAGCTACACCGGTGTTGACGCGAAGTTAGCATCGGAAGTTCGCCAAAAGGCTGAGGATCACCGCGACGCTGTGCAGAAACAGTGGACAGGGAACTGGTTCCGGCGCGCGTGGCTCGGCCCTACCTTGGGATGGTTAGGCGAGAAGGGCCTATGGATCGAGCCGCAGCCGTGGGCCATGATTGGCGGAGCAGCCAGCGAGGAACAAACTGCTACTCTTATCAAAACTATCGATCAGGAACTGCGGCGTCCTTCTCAAATTGGGACTATCCAGATTAGCAACAGTCCTGACAGAGTCACTCACGGCGTTTGGCAGACTGAACCGGGAACGTCGATTGCCGGCGGGGTGTGGCCTTCGCTCAATCAGACTCTGATCTGGGCGCTGGCTCGCGTTGACGGCGTTATGGCCTGGGACGAATGGAAAAAGAATTCGTTCGCACGTCATGCCGAGGTGTATCCAAATATTTGGTATGGAACCTGGAGCGGCCCCGACGTTCTTAATTCTGCCTTGAGCAAACGTCCGGGGGAGACGACCGGCGGCAAACCGTTTGGCTGGACAGATTTCCCTGTACTGAACATGCATACCCATGCTTGCCCGCTGTATTCGCTAACCAAGTTGCTCGGGCTGGAGTTCACGGAGTTGGGTATAAAGCTAGCACCGAAGCTGCCGCTCGAATCGTTTCGCTTTGAGTCGGCATTGTTGGGCTTTGCAAAAAGCGCGCGCGGTTACGAAGGGTGGTACAACCCCTCGACACGAAACACCTGGAGCGTTCGCCTTTCGCTCTCTACGGATCAAGCGAAACATTTCCAGCGCGCAGAGGTCAATGGAATGAGAGTGCGAACCCGAATGGATCAGGGAACAATCGAATTACGTGGTGAAGGAGGCGCTGGAAGTCAAATGCGCTGGGTAGTTTCGCGAGGATAGCTTCCGCTCAAGCACTGTAGGTTTTCCCGATATGCCTTTTTCCGATTTTCACGGCAACGAAGAAATCGTCCATACAATCCGCGACATGCTGGCGCGCGACCGTTTTCCTCATGGCGTGGTCCTCGCCGGCCCTATGGGTTCAGGTAAATACACTCTGACCACGATGATTGCTCGCGCCATGAACTGCCTTGAGCGACCGATGGTGGATGGGCTTCCGGATTTTTGCGGTAAGTGCTCGAATTGCGTTCGTATTGGCCGACTTGAGGACCTTGACGTGCGGTGCGCAGAGGCAATGGAGGCCCGCGAATCCCTCAAAGAAAGCGAAAAGAAGGAAACCCGGCTGTTTATCCAGACCCACCCCGACGTTCTCGTCATCCCGCCGGATCCGCCGCAGATGATGATCAAAGTGGACCAGGTTAGGCGAGTGATCGAATCCATTTATTTCCGGCCGGCGGAAGGACGGGAGCGCGTTTTCATCTTCACCGATTCGGCATTCATGAAAGAGGCCGCGAACTCGCTTCTCAAGATCCTGGAGGAACCGCCGGATTACGCCACGATCTTTTTGTTGACCGAGAACGCGGGGGAACTCCTTGCAACGATCCGCTCACGGAGCATGACTCTACAGTTAAGAAATCTTTCTTCGGCAGAGATCGAGAATTATTTGGCGCGGCATCGCCCGGAGTGGAAACCGCAACAACGGACGCTGGTAGCACGGCTTTCAGAAGGGGCCGTGGGGCGGGCGCGAAATTTCGATCTCGATGCCTATACGGCCGCTCGCGCCGACGCGCTCACCATCCTGAGGACCTCGCTGCAGGCCAGCGATCACACCGAACTTTTTAAAATCACTGAGACTTACCGAGCAGGGGCCGAAGGCAGGGAAAAGGTCGAGATCTTATTGCGCTGCCTGTATTCGTTGCTGCAGGACCTCCTCTTTCTGGAAGCAAAATCCCCTGGGCTGGTCAGAAACACCGACGTTATGGCGGAACTGCAGAAGTTGTCGCAGTCGGCCGATTTCGCATGGCTCTCGTCCGCAGCTGAACGATTAGGCGACGTGGAGCGCGGGTTGCGCCGTAACCTTCTGCGCTCACTTTCACTGGACGCGTTTGAGGCGGCGTTGGAGAAACATCCGACTGGAGTTCATGGGTGATAGCGCCCGATCGTAGTTTGCAGGAACGTTTGCAGTTTGGGCAAAACCTGCGCAAAAAGCTCAAGCGTACTGATCAGTCAAAGTGGGAGCAAAACAAACGCAAACACGATCCTGTCGAAATCATCGTGGACGTGAACCGGCAGCGCATTCCGGAACTCGTGCCGGTAAAGATGGCGCGCATGGCAGTTTCTCCGTTCGCATACTTCCGTGGGACGGTTGCGGTCATGGCAGCCGATCTGGACTCATTGCCGGTGACCGGAATTCCTGTCCAGATTTGCGGCGATGCGCATGTACGAAATTTGGGCGCTTATGCCGGCCCAGATGGCCGGCTGGTTTTCGACCTCAATGATTTCGATGAAACCATTCGCGCACCCTGGGAATGGGACATCAAACGGTTGGCGGCAAGTTTGGTGCTCGCCGGCCGCGAAGCTGGAAATTTCGAACGCCAATGCCGAGATGCGGTTATGGTTTGCGCGAATGTATATCGTGCGAAGATGGTAGCTTTTTCGAGAATGACGTGCCTCGAAGTGCACCGATACAGAATCCATCGCCAATTCGCGCAGGGCCCCGGCATTTCTGTTTTACAGCGGGCGGAGCGAATGACACCGGAGCATATCCTTGCGAAGTTTACCGTCCAGCGTGGGGCGAAGCGCGTCTTTAAAGAGCTCAAACCCGTCTTGACGCATCCTCCAAAATCTAAGAGCTATCAAGTTGTGCAAGCGCTAAAGACCTATCGCGAAACTTTGCCCGGATGCAGCCAGCAAGCACTGGATTTTTACCGCGCGGTCGATGTTGCGTTCAAGATTGTTGGCACCGGAAGCGTTGCGACGCACGATTATGTGGTGCTGCATTTGGCTGGGGAAGGCACTCGCGATCCTCTTTTCTTGCAGGTCAAAGAAGCCGTGCAATCCGCCTACGCGCCTTACATAAAATCTCCCGAAACCACCATGCACCAGGGTCAGCGTGTTGTGCATGGACAACGCATGCTGCAACTGCAATCCGACATCATGCTGGGATGGACGTCAATTGGAAACGCCGATTACATGGTGCGCCAACTCAGCGATCACAAAGCGTCAATTTCGAATGATGATTTGCGCGGGGCGGGATTGACCGAATATGCCACCACGTGCGGCGAAGTGCTAGCGAAAGGACATGCCCGCTCCGGCGATCCGGTGGTACTTGCAGGATATCTAGGAACCAGCGACCGCTGGGACAAGGCACTGGCAAAGTTTGCCCTTGCATATGCGGACCAGACCGCAAAGGACTACGACGCGTTCAAGAAGGCAATACGCAGCGGGAAAATTAAAGCGGGACGAGCATACCTGTGATGCGCTTCACGTCTTCCCGTATGCGTTACAACCGACAGATCAACAGTTCGCGCTCATAAATCATCTCCGGAGGAAGATGTGCGTGGAGCAGTATGAACAACTCCTCGTGGCTGATCACCTCGCGCTTCCACGCCGGCCGGTCGACTTTTTGCAATTCATCAAATTTTTCGCGCGCAAAATCCAAACCCTTCCAGTCGATGTCCTCGTAAAACGGCGTCCATCCGATGGGAGTTTCTTTTGTGCGAGTTCGCCCGTGTACACGATCGATGATCCATTTGAGGACGCGGAAATTCTGCCGGAACCCGGGCCAGTAAAATTCTCCGTTGGCGTCTTTACGGAACCAATTGACGTGGAAAATTCGCGGTGTCACGCTGAGGGAGCGTTGCATCTTGATCCAGTGGCGGAAGTAGTCTCCCATGTTGTAGCCGCAGAATGGAATCATCGCCATTGGATCACGACGCACTTTGCCGACTTCTCCCGCCGCGGCGGCTGTCATCTCTGAGCCCATAGTCGCGCCCACGTAAACTCCTGCGCTCCAGTTGAATGCCTGATAGATGAGCGGAATGGTGTGGGCCCTGCGTCCGCCAAAAATAATCGCGCTGATGGGAACGCCGGTCGGATCTTCCCATGCGGAGTCAATGGTCGGGCACTGCCGCGCCGGCGCTGTGAACCGCGCGTTCGGATGCGCCGCTTTCGCTGCTGTTTTCTTTGCGATCTCTGGAGTCCACAAGTTCCCCTGCCAGTCCTCGCATTCTGCTGGCGGCTTTTCGGTCATGCCCTCCCACCACACTCCTCCCTCAGGGGTCAGCGCGACGTTGGTAAAGATTGAGTTCTTTGCCAAAGTCGCCATGGCGTTAGGATTCGTCTTAACGGACGTTCCGGGGGCGACCCCGAAAAACCCGGCTTCGGGGTTGATGGCGCGCAGTCGGCCATCGGCATCGGGGGTGATCCAAGCGATGTCGTCACCAACCGTCCAGACTTTCCACCCTTTGAACTCCTCCGGTGGGACCATCATGGCGAAATTTGTTTTGCCGCATGCGCTGGGGAAGGCAGCGGCAACATAGGTCTTCTCGCCCTTAGGATCTTCGACCCCGAGGATCAACATGTGTTCGGCCATCCAGCCTTCATCTCTCGCCATGGCCGACGCGATGCGCAGTGCAAAACATTTTTTGCCGAGCAGCGCATTACCGCCGTATCCCGAGCCATACGACCAGATCTCGCGCGCTTCCGGGAAGTGCACGATGTACTTCTCGTCATTGCAGGGCCAGGGCACATCTTTCTGCCCTGGTTTTAGCGGCGCGCCCACGCTGTGAAGGCAGGGGACTACGCGCTTGTAATCTTTATCGATCTCCTTGAATACCGGCATTCCGATTCGCGCCATGATTCTCATGCTGACGACCACATACGGAGAATCGGTCAACTGCACGCCGATCTGCGACATGGGCGAGCCCACTGGGCCCATGCTGAACGGCAACACATACATCGTTCGGCCGTTCATTGAGTTGCGAAAAAGTGCGCGCAGCTTGCGGCGCATTTCGTAAGGATTTTCCCAATTGTTGGTCGGGCCGGCGCTGTCTTTTGAAAGTGAGCAGATGAAGGTGCGCTCTTCCACCCGGGCGACATCACTCTTATCGGAGCGGGCGAGGAAGCATCCCGGCCAAAGCTCCTGATTCAGCCGTATGAACGTGCCACTGGTGACCATCTCGTCGCAAAGCTGATCGTATTCTTCCTGCGAACCATCTACCCAATGAACGCGGGCCGGGCGGGTGAGTTCCGCCATTTTTTCTACCCAGCGGAGTAAGTGCTCATTCTTGGTGAGCGGAATCGAAGGATTAGTTTGAGAAATGGTCGCCATATGAAGAATTCCTCAACCAGAGTCAGGCGTCGGAAGGGCCTGTGTACAACCTTTAATGGTACCTCAACAAAGAAGAAAATCGCTGCCAGCCCATCCGTTCTAAGCTTCCGGATTAATACCGTAGGAATTCAAAACATCCCGCAAGCTTACGGTCCCTTCCAGTTTGTGAATATTCGCACGATTCACGACGGGCAGAATATCGAGGTGGCTTGCCCCCATCCGCTCCAGGGCGACGTTGATGCCTTGATCGGAGTGGACATGAGGGAACATGAGTCCATCCACGATCTTGCCCAGCTCCTTCCCGGGATTTTGCGCAACCTCCTGCTCCAGCGTGAGCCGGTTAATTACGCCTACGACGCCACTTTCACTGACCACCAGCCAGCTGTGAAATTTGCTTGCGCGGATTTGCTCGACCCCCTCAGCAACGGTGAGGCCCGCGGCCAACAACTCAGTCGGTGGGCGCATGATCTGCGCCGCCCGGCGCTGGCCGTTTACTTGTCGCGACTCCGCAGAAGGAAGATGGACGCCATCCTGAATCGCCAGTGCCTCATAAATCGGTGTCCGCTGCAAATGCGAAGAAATGAACAAGCTTACAAGATTCGAAATCATCAACGGCACGATGACCGCATAGTCCTGCGTCATCTCGAAAATCATCAGCACCGAGGTCATCGGTGCACGGACAATTCCGGCGAACGCCGCGCCCATCCCGACCAGGGCATATGCCCCCGGGTTTGCCGTGTACACCGGGAACAAACGATGCGCCCAAGTTCCGACTGAACCACCAAGCATGGCGCCGATAAATAAAGCCGGGCCAAAGATGCCGCCAGCATTCCCCGATGCGTAGCTGGTCGTGACCGCCACAAGCTTCAGCACGACCAGCAAGGCCATTAACTCGATCGCCATCTTTCCATTGAGGGCGTCGCCTACGTAGCCGTAACCTACGCCAAGTACCTGAGGCACAGCCCATCCCAGTAACCCGACCACTAAACCTCCAACCGCAGGCTGTACCCAAACAGTCTTTTGGGGCATTCGCAGAAAGTATGCGCGCATTCCTAAGAGAAGTTTGGTGAAAACCACCGACACCAAACCGCCGATCACCCCGAGGACTGCGTAAATAGCGAATTCTGCCGGATGTACTAACTGGTATTGCGGAACTTTGAAGAGCGGATTGTTGCCTAAAAGTAGGCGCAGTACACTCCACGAAGTCGCAGAGGCGAGCACAACGGAGCCAAGCACGGGCGCGTGCAGGTCTCCCACAATTTCCTCGAGCGCGAAAAGAACGGCCGCGAGGGGGGTATTGAATGCGGCGGCAATGGCGGCCGCTGCGCCTACTGGGATCAGGGCCTTTACTTTTTCCGGGCGCAAGCCCAACCAGCGTCCCAACACAGATGCGATGCCCGCCCCCACCTGGACGGAGGGGCCTTCTCGTCCCAGAGGGATTCCGCTGGCAAGAGTTGCGGATGTGCAAAAGAATTTCCCGAGCACCGTGCGTAGAAGAATGCGGCCTTCGCGTGCGTAAAGTGCTGCCTTGGTTTGCGGTACACCGCTCCCGCGAGCGTTAGGAAAATAGCGGTACAGAAGATATCCAATGATGAGTGATCCAGCGATGGGGAACGAAACTCGTCGCCACGCTGCGCTACCCGGCGGGTAGAGGCGCATGCCCATGCGCTCGGTGAGCAGAATAAATGCGACTACCGATAGACCGGTGAGAGCGCCAATAACCAATGCGAGCACCAGAAATACCTGGTCCTCGCGCTGCTGAAGTTTCTTTCGTGCAAATTGCAGAGGTGTCCGCCGCCAGCTGATTGTGCTGACGGGAGTGGAGATTTCCGTGGCGTTTGCCGTCGCCGCACCTTTAATAGAGGCCGACTTGTGCTCAGGACTCAAATAATGCACGCTACGATGTTAACGTACCGTTTTCTGCCGAGAGCTTCAGTTGAGCTCCCGCCAATCGAGCAAAACCTTCCCGCAGTTTCCCGACCGCATCGCATCAAAGCCTTTTTCATATTCTCTATAGGAGAATTGGTGAGTGATCACCGGCGAAATGTCGAGCCCGGTTTCGAGCATGATCGTCATCTTGTACCAGGTCTCGTACATCTCGCGGCCGTAAATTCCCTTGATCGTCAACATGCTGAAGATCACTTGATGCCAGTCGATGGCCATCTTCCCCGCCGGAATTCCAAGCATGGCAATCTTCGCGCCATGGCTCATGTTCTTGAGCATCTCGCGAAACGCGGCCGGATTCCCCGACATTTCCAGGCCGACGTCGAATCCTTCCTGCATTCCTAATTTCTTTTGCACTTCAGCAAGGGGCAAGACTTGCGGGTTCACCGCCAGCGTGACTCCAATTTTTTCCGCAAGGGCCAGACGATAAGCGTTCACGTCAGTGATCACCACGTA
>Ga0070717_10002645_pt1 | contig 12613 bp, 14 predicted proteins | sample LARL113metaG_FD_71366 | JGI IMG/M metagenome (GOLD analysis project Ga0070717, IMG submission 71366) | Corn, switchgrass and miscanthus rhizosphere microbial communities from Kellogg Biological Station, Michigan, USA - LAR L11-3 metaG | ecosystem: Host-associated > Plants > Roots > Rhizosphere ...
GCCGTAGACGACCGCCGCACGGCATCTTCATACCACATATTGGGCTACCTGGGACAACGGGATGAGCGTTCATCGAAGGGTACCATTCCATTTTTCTTTTCCAACTGCGCAGGCGTCGTAACAATAAAAGTCTTACCTTCCAATAATTACATACGAAGAGTTACTTCTTTTATCTCACCCTTAAACTTTGGGTCTTCCTACGTCGAGATGCGATGTTCCTCGCGACGGAAAGGACATTCGCCGGCCGGTGTTACGGCATGATTTCAGGATCGAAGAATTGGGTTACGATTGTAAACACGGTGGGGGGCGTGGAGGACGCGTGACCTCCGCGGCGTCCGTACAGTGACCTTCCGACTAGCCGTATGGCGGGGGGGCACCTGAAACTTCCTTCCCCCACTCACGGGTCACTGGAGTGGACGGGAGGGGCTATTGGGAGGCATGGGGGACCTGGTGGTCCCCTGTTTCCTCCCTAATAACCTCACGGGCAGGAGACCAACTGCTTCATTCTGGCCTTTCCCTGCTCGTCTCGTCGGCCCATAAGTTAGGGCGTAAACGCCGAAAACGCGTTGAAAAAGTTGAGTGTGTTCGTGGTCAACGCGTTCAGAGCAACGACTGTGTTCGTGTTAGCCGCCACCAGCGTATTGAGTAGTGCCGTGCTCGACGCTAATGTAGAAGACGCGCTAGCACCCGCGGTGACCTGGTCGAGTTGACCGTCCGTCAGCGTTACCGGACCCTTAGCATTCGCTATGCCGACGGACGCCAACAGCGCCACTGCGGCCACCAAACCGACAACCTTACCATGCATCGTACTCTCTCCATAGTTAGATGGTGTTCAACGCGATCCTCAAGCATTGAAGAGCGGTCTTCAACGCGATCCTCAACGCATCGAAGAGCTGTCTTCAACGCGATCGCTCAACGCATCGAAGAGCGATCCTCAACGCGTCGAAGGTGGGATCCCATTTTTCCCTTTACGACTGCGCATGCGTCGTAACCATAACGGTCTCGTCTGCTTAAGGATATTTACGAGGAGTTACTTCTTCAGGCAAATTAGGGACAGCCGGCGGGATGTGGAGTGGCTCCAGTGAGCCTCTGGGGAGCCCGTACAGCGACGTTCTGACGAGCGGTAACTGGGGGACAACTGGAAAGCCCTTCCCCCCACGCACGGGTCACTGGGAGTGGACCCAACAGCGCGCCGTGGGGGGCCCCATCAAGACACTTCTTGGCGGCGCCGCCAAACGCAAGCAGAGATGCGATAGGTCGAGCCCATCATATCGAATCGCCTGAATTGCGGCATAGAGCCGCTTCGGCGTGAAGCCGCTTGCCATAGTCATCCCTGGTGCTGCCGCCCCCGGACCAGCCGCCCAATGTCCGGACCATCTCACCGCTCATCTCAGTGTCCCGCAGCGCGTCGCGGTAGTCATGGCGCAGACTGTGGAAGGTGGTTTTTCTTCGAGTAGGCAGCGACGGCGGAGCCTTTCAGGTATCGGCCGAACCACTTCGAGAACGGGTCTGAGTAGTAGCGATTGGCGCCGGTGACCTGAGGTCGGGGAAAATACGACCGCGCCCGGCCTTCCTCATTGCCTGCCAATGGCGCAGAAAGCCGAAACGCTCCAATTCCGGATGCACCGGAGCAAAGCGTTCGCCGGCGTCGGTCTTCACGCGCTTGGCGTCAGCTTCGTCAGCGCCACCCTGCGGGTCCTCCGCAATGACGATGATGGGGATGTCCCGGACATAGCGGACGTCATCAATCATTAGCTGCCAGCACTAGCTGGCAGCACTCGTTAAGCCGCATCCCGGACCACAGGGAGAGTAGCGGGACCCAAAAAGTGGCCATTGCGATCCTCTAGCGGCGTCTCAGGTCTGTAGAGGAGCGATGCAGGGCCGAAGATCCGCCCTAGCTGCTCCACGCTGAACGGGTTACGCCGGTCCTTCTTTCGGGTCGTGATCGGCAGCACAAGGCCCCGCGCCGGGCTCTTTGGGATCAGCACTTCGTTCTCGGCGTAGTTCATCAGGGCCGCTAGGTTGTTGAGATAGGAGTTGACGCTCTCGGGCTTGCGCCTGGGGAGGTCGAGTTCGCGGCTGATCCGCGCTGCCTCCTCCATGCTGAGGCCGCGGGTGGCGGGCAGCTTCGTGTAATTCGGCGCCAGGCTTCAAGCACCTGGCGGACCCGCCGGCAATCCTCACGGTCTATTGAGGCCACCGGCGCATGCTCGCCAAGGAACTCTCGCAGTGCCCGAAAGATCAACACATAGCCGTCCCGCGTCTTGCCCGACCATGCTCGCCCCTTATCGGCCTCATAGCGGGCAATGAGGTCGCCGAGAGTGATCCCAAGGCCATTGCGTGCCGGGGGTGGGGCGGGGGAGGTGAAGAGGGGATCGGGAGGCGTGAAGCTCCTCTCGCCGCGAGCCTGACTGGCGAGGGTCCGGTTTGCCGCGACAAACGCGCGGGCGATCTTATCGCAGGCTTCGCAGAACTCAGGGTGATCGGGACCGCGAGAGGAACCGGCCGCGGCCAGGGCGGCGACGACGATTTCATTCTCCTTCCGCGACCAAGCCCCCTGCTGTAGACCCTCTATCCAAGGGTCCGCCGCAGCGTCCAAAGCAACCTCGGTCATCTCAGGGTCGCGCATCATCTCGTCATGGAGGGCGGCGCCCTGGTCGGCAAGCTCCTCACGGTAGAGCCGCTGGGCGATCAGGTCGATACGACGGCCGCTCGGCTCATTGCTCGCCGTGTCCGGCTCTTTGCGCCGCAGAGCGAACTCTTGATCGACGGCGACAGCGGCGCTCCGCTTCCCGCCGATCCGAGGTTTTGAGGTTTCGCAGATCTCCGAACTCCGTCCCGTCGCCGCGTAGAGGTCCTGAAGGTCTCGCGGGATGCGCACACAGATGAAGAAGGCGTTGCCGCGTTTAAACAGGCGGTTGCCGAAGGATTTCCAGGGGGGCGAGAGCACTTGGTGGGAATTGTCGGTGGGAATATCCCAGCATATCCCGATACTTAAGACCAATCCTTGGCACCAACGCCCGGGAGCGGATGGGGTGGGATTCGAACCCACGGTACCCTTGCGGGCACGCCGGTTTTCAAGACCGGTGCCTTAAACCGCTCGGCCACCCATCCAAGTAGTTTGATTTCGCTAGCCTTCTCTCCATGGCTCGCGGTTGGGAAATAGTGATTGCGACCGAACCTTTATAGTACCATGAAACGTGGCGTCGAGACGGCTTGCAGCGTCTTCGATTGGCGATCCCAAGACGACACTTTGCTGAACTCAGCCAGTTTCGGGGCCGCGTTGGCCTGATGCTGGAATTTCTCGACACAGATGGCGGCGGCACGCCAACGACCGGGAGCGGAACGGATGGGTTACGGCACGAAAAGCCGGATCACAGGAACCTCGACCGACCCCTCCTCCCGCTCGTGATCGCGCTGCAGTGGATACCGAAGAAATCGAGACCGAACTCGCCAAGGCGCCACCGGCTAAAAAGTGGCGGCTCCGCGAACGAGCTGAGTTTGGATCACCTGTCGTGAGCCGGGCGTGGGGACGCTCCGCGAGGTTTATGAGGATGCGTTTCGATATCGGCGATCGCGCTGCTCTTGCCCTCATGGGGAGGGCCGCACTTCCGCTGACGCCGCGAGGAGCGGCTGTGAGTGCGCCGCCTAACCAGCTAAGGCCCTGTTAATAGGCATCACCATACCAATATGTCACCTCACTTGATCCGGTAAAGGCATAGTGTGATGACCCTTGAAGAACTAACGGGCGCCGCCCGCAATCTCGCTCATGGACTCGGCATTCCGGTTTACATTCGGGATGGCCGGATTTACCAGCACGGGCCGGGCATCGAGTTCTTGCCGCCCAAGGACGATCGGCCAACCCCCTCTTTCGACGAAGATTTCTTTACTGAAGCGCGCGACGGGGAATAAGGATCGACAGCTTCGCTTACGATATTTCCGCGGCCCCCGCTGGGCGTACGCTACGGGATCGACCGACCCGCCGTGACCCAGACCGGGACCTCCTGCTCGGGTCGCCTCCTCCGATATGGGCGGTCTGGCCGGCGGCGGTGGCACAGGTGCCATCGCCGGTTCCCCGTCCCTCCGAACCCCGTGCGGAGAGGCGCCGAGCTGTCGCACGGGCGGTCTCGAAACGCGCTGCGCGCCGTCCCACTCCATCCTTAAAGGTGAGATTTCCTGCGCCTCACGGCTCGCGATCGAACCGCCGTCCTGTAACGTCAGACCGTTTGCAGGATCTTTTCGGGGGTGATATCGGGCGCCAGGATCTCGCGCCACCTGCATCGCGCGGCAGCACCTCCAGGGACGAGCGTAAAGGGTAGTAGCTAGGTCGCAAGCCAGCCGGAAGACCACCCTCTTGAACCGTCTTCACCGCCTGGAGCAACAGCCGGCGCATCTGGATGATCGCTTTGTCGGCCGGACCAAGGTGCTCTTTGGTGCGGTCGACGAGCCGCCCCATCGTCTCCTGGATCGCGCGATCCTGCACGTTTATCCCGTCGATCCCGGTGAAACTCTCGGTGCGTTGTACCGCACGATCGATCAGGTAGTCGTTCTGCCGGTTTGCTTTGGAGCGAAACGTCGCCTGGTCGACGTGCAGCGGGCCGTTGCCGAGCCCGCGCTCGAGGCGGTCCTCCTCGTTGAGCGGCTCGTCGGTGCGGCTGTACGACCAGTTGTAGACCATGGTGGTCACGTCATCCATCGGTACCCAGATGTGCCCCGCATCGGCCGGGAAGCCGCGCTCCGTCTGGGAGGCGCGGATCTGATGGAACGGCAGGATGAAATGGTAGGTGCGGACGTGCTGCTCGTCGCCGCCGAGGGGTCGGATGCCGACGTATTGATAGCCGTAATCGGTGATGTCAACGACGAGGTTGGGCGCCTTGGCCCGCACATAGGGGTTTGACGGCTTGATCCCGCCGCGCTGGGCATTATCGGTCAAGAGCCGGTGCATGATCGGCGCGTGCGACGTGTCGAGGCCGCCCTCGAGCGCTTGCAGCCAGTTACATTCCTGGATGACTTTCGTGACGTGCCGGTGCGTCTCTGGAACCTGGGTCCAGGCGAACTTCGGGGGCGCCGGCATGCGTTCGGGCGGCCCCAGATAGGCCCACACGATTCCGCCCAGCTCTACCGTCGGATAGGCGGTAACGTGAACCTTGTGCTTGAACTGGTGCTCGGCAGGCTCGTTGAGCTGGTCGACACAGCTGCCGGCAACATCAAACTTCCAGCCGTGATAGACGCAGCGCAAACCGCACTCTTCATTGCGTCCGAACCACAAGGAGGCGCGGCGGTGCGGGCAATACTCGTCCAGTAGTCCGATGCGACCTTTTGTGTCGCGAAAGGCTACGAGATCTCCCCCAGTAGGCGCACGCGCACCGGCGGCCCGTCAGGCTCCGCGATCTCACGCGCCAGCAAAGCTGGAAGCCAGTACCTCCGCATCGTGTTACCCATCGCAGTGCCTTGTCCCACTCGCGTGATGAGCTCGTTTTCTTCTCGCGGCAGCATCGCCGATCCTCCTGGCTGATCCTGGGCAATATTCTCGCTGCGGCCCCCCAAGCGCAAGGTTCGCGGTACTACGGCCGGGACTTGCCGTCATTCACGACCTCCATTACTCTCGTTGAAGGGCACCTATGATCGTGCCAGGGAGGTCGTCACATTCACAATCGGGCACGCCGATGGCACGAGGACAGAGGGTGCGCCCATCCGGCTGCCCGAGAAAGCTGAAGGCTATCGTCTCTGGGCGCCTTACCTTGGGTGATTCGGGGTAAACGTGCGTGTCACGACCTGGAACGTAGCCGCCGCGCTTTTGCTGACGCCGTTTCATCGTGGCCGGCTATCGTCTCTGGGCGCCGCGAAGGTGTCGTTCGTCAACCGCCGAACAGGTCGACGTGATCGCATATGCGGCTCTGTTCCGCGCCGTCTTCTATGAGAAGTGACAATTAACCTCGAATGTTATCGACTTAACTATCAATTTGCCGATTAAATTAACTTTTCAAGTCTAAACTCGGTACTCGACGAGAAAGATCGGACTGCCAGAGAAGCTGCTCATCGAGAAGAGGGGCGATAGTTGGTCGCTGCATCGCTGTAGCACTGGGCCGCGAAACCGTTGCCACAACAACAACCCCGGCAATTGACTTCTAGAGAATGCGTGTCGTGTGAGCCAAGTCACACGCTGGTTGGGCGATCTGACAGATAATTCGTAAAGCGCATCGCCTGCGCGCGGAGCGTAATGGCAAGCCGATGGTGATTCGGACACCTGTTGAAAGGAACCGCCATGCATATCGTGCTTGGACCTGTTCTAACCAGGAAGGGTGGCTATGCCTTCGACTACTGGACGCCGGAAGAAGGGCTAAGCCTCGGGTACACTTACGGCCGCGTCGAAGATGCCCATTACGCGCGCAACGTCGAAATCAGATCCCGCAAAAAGGGCTCTTCGGATGCCACGATTGCCTGCAGCACGGTCGATGAGTTCGTGCGGTTAATGATCTGAGACTATCCGACGCAAGGCCGATTTTATGATGACGGGAAGCGCCAGGCCACCGTGATCCGTCTGGTGGTCGCCCTCGATTTTGCCCTTCACACTTCCTCCCCCTAGATGTACGGATGCCTCGGCGTGCGAGAGGATTGTGTTCCGCGCGTTAGTCGGGATTTTTCGGTTGGAGCATCCGTCCCGCATCACAATTCATTGGGTCCAGGCATCCCTGGATTGACATTCGCGGACGCGCCTCGCTGAATAGGGCAACCGTGGACTTTTGGGCAGACGACGTACCGACCTTTCCCGCCGAGATTCGCGCGGGCGGCGAGATCTGGGTGAAGCCGGTATTCGGCTAGTCAGATCCGGTTGAACAATGGCGCAAACGGTTTCAAGCCGGGCTCGGCCATAACCTCCACGTCACCGCCAAGGCCATGCACCGTCAGCCGGCGCGCCGTGCCGAAGTCCCGCGTAAGAGGGGGAACGCTGTTCGATACTTTCCCCCTCCCCGAAAGAGACCAAAGGTCGAATCCCGCTTCCGTCATTTACACATTGGTGCGCGCCGAATATCAGGTTCGCAAATGCATGCCGCATGCCGCGAACAACGCCTCAGCTAACACCGACGGCGATGCTATGATCGGTGGTTGAGGTCGGACGGCTCATCGTCATCGCGCCCCCTGAACCCGAGGAGACGCTCCCTATGGCTGATATCGTGCTGATCAATCCTCGCTTTGAGGTCTCGTATTGGGGTCTCGAACACGCGATGCCCTTTCTCGGCATCAAGGCCGTCCTGCCGGTTGCAAACCTGCCGCTGCTCGCGGCCCTGACCCCGACAGGCCACAGCGTCACGTTGGTCGACGAGAATGTCGAGGCGATCGACTTCGAGCGATGCGCCCAAGCTGACATCGTCGGCCTGACCGGCATGAATGTACAGCGCCGGCGGATGAAGGAGATCTTGTGGGAATTGAAGCGCCGTGGCGTCTTCACGGTCGTCGGAGGTCCGTGGGTTACCGTGCGGGAGGATGATCTCGCCGATCTCGCCGACGTCATCTTCATCGGCGAGGCCGAGGAGACCTGGCCGCTATTTCTCGCCGAATGGGGAGACGGGCGCCATGAGGCCCGCTATGAGCAGACGGGGCGCACCGACATGGCGACAGTCCCGGTCCCGCGCCTCGACCTCCTGCGGATGAAGGATTATGCGTTCGGCAGCCTACAGCTCTCGCGCGGCTGCCCGTTCGAGTGCGAGTTCTGCGATATCATCGTTACCTTCGGTCGCCGTCCCCGGATCAAGACCTCCACCCAGATGCTCGCCGAGCTCGACGCACTTGTCGCCGCAGGCAAGCATTCCGCCTTCATCGTCGACGACAACCTGATCGGGAATAAGAAGGCGATCAAGCTGTTGCTGCGCGATCTGGTCGCCTGGCAGGAAGAACATGGCTATCCGCTAATGTTCGCCACCGAAGCCTCGATCGATCTCGCCGAGGATGCAGAGCTGATGCAGCTGATGGTCGATGCCAATATCAGCAACGTTTTCGTCGGCATCGAGTCCCCGAACGAAGAGTCGCTGCGAGAGACCAAGAAGCTACAAAACCTGCGCCCCCGCACCGGAACCATGCTCGAAAAGGTGCACCGCATCCAGCAAACCGGAATGGAAGTATGGTGCGGCATCATCGTCGGCTTCGACAATGACGATCCCAGCATTTTTGCTGCGCAGAGCCGCTTCGTCAGTGACGCGCGGATCGTGCACGCGATGGTGAACATGCTGGTGGCGATACCGAGAACCCCGCTCTATTCCCGACTGGCGAGCGAAGGCAGGCTCGACCTCTCGGACGACGCGTCGAGTTGGGGAGGCTTCGGCACGAATGTCATTCCTCGCCGGATCAGTCGGGAGGCGCTGCGTGCCGGCTATATCGAGTTGATGCACGACCTCTACATGCCGGACGCCTATTTCGGGCGGCTCGACGAACTATTTCTCGATGCCGGGCTGCAGCTGGGGCGGGCCCGGACACGCTATCTGCGCCGTCACCCGCTGCGCCGGTTCACGCTCAATGCGCGGCTCCTCGCCGAGGCGGTTGCGATCTTCGTGCTGCTAATGCGCGGCGTGCCCGACGCGGCGCTGCGCCGCGAGTATCGCCGCCGTCTGATGCGGGTCGCCTGGCGCCGGCGCGAACCGGAGGTCATCCAGAGTTACGCCATAAAATGCGCAATGCACTTTCACGCGCACCGGATGGTTCAGGAGATGCTTTCGCAGCCGATGTTTTCGACCCGAGCCGCTGCTTGAATTACGAGGGATGAGGATGGCCCACCGATCCTGTACGGCCGGGCCGGAGACCTCTCGAATCTCCCGCAGCAGCTCGCCGCCGCAGGCCAGATCCCAATCCAATAGCTCGGTCTCGATCCATCTCGGCACGGTGCACCTTGGCCTTTTTCGCCAGGGCAGGCTGCGTCGCAACGGCGCTCGGCCGTAATTTACCGCTGCACCTCGGGAATCGGGGAAGGTCAGTTGGTGGGGGAAACGCAGGTGATGACAAACCGTCGAGAACTGCTCAGCCATGCCGTTGGCGCGCTAACCGGGGTTGCGTTCACCGGATGCGGTCTAGTGAGCCCGGCGCTGTCGCAGGCGCCGCCGCGGCGACGCGAAGTCGTGGTCAACGGAAAGCGCGTTAAGACCGTCGACGTGCACGCCCATTGCCATATCCCCGAGGCGAACACGCTGATGGGGTTGAAGGTGCAGCCTTCGCTCGCGATCTCGCCGGAACGCATCAAGGCGATGGATGAGCAAGGGATCGACATCGAAGCGCTGAGCCTCAACCCGATCTTTTGGTACAAGGCCGAACCTGACCTCGCCGGTCAGGTCGTCAAGCTTCAAAACGAGAAGCTCGCCGACATTTGCGCGGCACAGCCAGACCGGTTCGTCGGCCTGGCTTCGGTTGCCTTACAGCACCCGGAGCTCGCCGCCGAACAACTCGAACATGCGGTCAAGCAGCTCGGTTTGCGTGGCGCGCTGATCGGCGGCAGCGTCAATGGCGAAGAACTTTCTGATGCGAAATTTCATCCGTTCTGGGCCAAGGCCGAGCAGCTCGGCGTGTTGATTTTCATTCATCCGCAAGGGACGCCCGAGATCGCCGCCGCCGGCCGGCTCAAGGGCAATGGAGTGCTTGAAAACGTGATCGGCAACCCGCTCGAGACGACGATCGCTCTGTCGCATCTGATTTTCGAGGGAACGCTCGATAGTTATCCCGGGATTAAGATTTGCGCTGCCCATGCCGGCGGCTATCTGCCCTCCTACGCGGCCCGCTCGGATCAAGGGTGCGTGACCTTCCCCGCGCGCTGCACCAAGACGCTCGAGAAGAAGCCGACCGAATATCTGAGGCAGCTTTATTACGACTCGATCGTTTTCACACCTGAGGGGTTACGCCACCTGATCGCCGAAGTTGGCGCAAGCCAGATCGTCCTGGGGACGGACTATCCGTTTCCCTGGACCAAGACGGCCGTCGACCACATCCTGACCACCCCGGGGTTGAGCGATGCCGAGCGCGTCGCGATACTCGGAGAGACCGCGGAGAAGCTTCTGGCCGTCAAGCCTACATAGACGACAGGCAACATCGCTTACGGTGACGATCGATCGTGGCGCCTCGAAACCTCGCGTGAGTGGTAGCACTGGGGTCCCGCCGATGGCGTAAGACGCCGTCTTGCTGTAGTGGGTTTTTGATGTGAGCGGCCAGGCATCAGGCAAGAGGCTGTTCGCGTAGAGATCGGCACCGGTGATGAGGCAGACGAAAAGCGGCTGGGTCGGTATGGGCTGCTCCTGCACCGTCATATCGGGCCGGCGGGCGCCGCCCAACGATTACCGAGTGCGACACCACAGCGAGTCAACTCCCGCCCTGAGCGGAGCTGCCCTTGCTGCCAATTTGCCAGCGCCGCATCAACATCCGCGCGCAGGCTACGAATTGCGTCGGCAAGCCCTGCGGCTTCGCCGGCTGCTTTGGCCGCTGCCGCCGCCGTGTGCGGCCGAACCACGAAAGCCGCATCACCAAGAAGACAGGCACGACCGAACACGGTCTGCGGCACCACGACATCGACAATCGTCTGAATGAACGGGTCCGGTGTCGCCGCGACCAGCTCGGCCAATTTGGGATGCACCTCGCGCCGAGCCGTGTCGCGGAGCGCACTGACCACAGCCTCGGCGGCCGAGCCCTGCGGCAGGGAATTGTGATGTCGTCGCCCGTCGCGATCGGTCAGGAGCCGGTTCAGCGCGTCGTCGTCGGCGTGTGTATACCAGACCCAGTTAAGCCGTCGCCGGCCAGGGCTCACATCCGCGTTTGCGCCGGGGATCAGATAGACCAGGATATGCCCGCCCGCTCGCGCCTCGGAAAAGGTGAAAGCATCGTCGAAGAAAGCCGCGAGGCCGGCCGGCGCGACGGCTTCGTCGAGCGTGCCCCGCCAAGCGATGTAGCCCGCGTAATGCGCCGTCACATTCGGAAGAAGCCGGCGGCGGATCTCCGACTGCGCCCCGTCCGCGCATACAAGTAAGTCGGTCTGGAGCGCGCCCCGCCCCGCAATGTCAGCCCGCAAGACGCTTCCAATCGTCTCGAAACCCTGAATGGATGCGCCGGTATGGTAATGCGCCTCGGGAAATGCCGCCCGCAACGTCAGGTAAATTGCTTCCCAGGACGTGAACTGCTGCGGCATCGCCTGCACGCGTCCGTCGCCGTCGTCCGGCTCCAAATACCGGCGTATCCGGCACGAGGTTGTCGGCAGCGGCAGCGCATCGTGGCGGTGCAGAAGGCTCGTGAGTTCAGGCTGCACCACGATGCCTGCGCCACGAGTCTCCACCGCTCCCACGTGTCGTTCGAAGATATCGACCACGGCTCCGGCACCGCGCAAAGCGATGCCCGCGCAAAGGCCGCCGATCGAGCCGCCGGCGACCGCGACACGCAAGGGAGCGGGATCGGCCATCAGAATGATCCTCCCGCGGCTGCACACAATCGCGACGCGATTAGCTCCGCCCGCTGAGCTCCGGAAAATAGCTCGCGTCCATCGGCGACGAAGGCCGGCACGCCGGAGACCCCCCTGGGCATGAGCTGTCGCTTCCTCGCGGGAGACCTCCGCCGCGCCTTCCTCGCCCTCAATGAAAGACCTGTCCAAAGCCGTGACACTCGGCGGGAACGATCTGGGCCGGCGGCTCCCCGGGACGCTCAGCCCCCAAACTCTGGACAGTCCCACCCTCGCATGCAGGCATTTCGAGCCACAGCCACTCCCAGGCCGCACCTGGGATTTCTGCACCTGGGGCTAGCTCTTGATGAACGCCAACAGGTCGGAATTGATCGTGTCCGCTTCCGTAGTGGGCATGCCGTGCGGGAAGCCCTTGTAGGTTTTCAGGGTTCCGTTCTTCAGCAGATTACCGGACAGCGGCCCCGCGGCGACATAGGGCACGATCTGGTCGTCTTCGCTATGCATGACCAACACCGGGACGGTGATTTTCTTGAGGTCTTCCGTGAAATCGGTCTGGGAAAAGGCCACGATGCCGTCGTAATGCGCCTTGGCACCGCCCATCATGCCCTGGCGCCACCAATTTTGGATGACGGCCTCCGAGACTTTCGCGCCCGGCCGGTTGTAGCCGTAGAACGGCCCCGCCGCCACGTCGCGATAGAATTGTGAACGATTGGCGGCGAGTTGCGCCTGCAGGCCATCGAACACTTCCCTGGGAAGGCCGAGCGGATTGGCCGCCGTCTTCACCATGAGCGGCGGCACCGCGCTGATCAGCGCGGCCTTGGCCACCCGGCTTTCGCCATGCCGTCCCAGATAGTGCGCCACCTCGCCGCCGCCGGTGGAATGGCCGACATGGATGACGTTTTTCAGGTCGAGATGCGCCGTCAGCGCCGCCAGGTCGTCGGCATAATGGTCCATATCGTGGCCGTCGGCCGTCTGGGTCGAGCGACCATGGCCACGACGGTCATGGGCGATAACGCGATAGCCATGATGCAGGAAGAACAGCAGCTGCGTGTCCCAATCATCGGCCGACAGTGGCCAGCCGTGGCTGAACACGATCGGCTGGCCCGAACCCCAATCCTTGTAGAAGATCTCCAAGCCGTCCTTGGTGGTAATGGTGGGCATGTGAACTCCTGTGAAAGGGGTGGCTGCCGTTCC
>Ga0070717_10002648_pt1 | contig 12606 bp, 14 predicted proteins | sample LARL113metaG_FD_71366 | JGI IMG/M metagenome (GOLD analysis project Ga0070717, IMG submission 71366) | Corn, switchgrass and miscanthus rhizosphere microbial communities from Kellogg Biological Station, Michigan, USA - LAR L11-3 metaG | ecosystem: Host-associated > Plants > Roots > Rhizosphere ...
CCGCGCTTCTCGGCGAGGGCTGCGAGCTCGGGGTTGATCCGCTGCTGGATGTCGAGGTGCGCGTTCTGGAGCTCGACGTAGACACGGTCGCGGCCGAAGACCTGCTCGAGCCGGTCGAGCTCTGCCTCGGCGTCGTTCGGGCGGCTCTCCTCGAGCGCCTTGCAGACGCGGCCCGAGAGGCAGCCGGACAGCGCGATCAGGCCGGGGCTGTGGGTCTGCAGAAGCTCCCAGTCGACCCGCGGCTTGTAGTAGTAGCCCTCGAGGTAGCCGAGCGACGAGAGCCGGATCAGGTTCGCGTAGCCCTCGTTCGTCTCGGCGAGGAGCGTGAGGTGCGCCTGCCCCTTCTGCTGGACGTGCCGGTCGTCGGTGACGTAGACCTCGCAGCCGAGGAGCGGCTTGACACCCTCGGTTCGGGCCGCCTTGAAGAGGTCGACCGCGCCGGCGAGCGAGCCGTGATCGGTGAGCCCGACGGCCGGCATCTCGAGCTCGGCGGCGCGCTTCGCGAGGTCCGGGATCCGGCAGGCGCCGTCGAGGATCGAGTACTCGGAGTGGACGTGGAGGTGGACGAACGGCGCTTCGGGCACGGGGAGACGACTCTAGCGCCGGCCCGAGACGGCGCCCTTCGCCGCGACTTGACTGCCCTCGGACGCCTTGGGATTGGCCTCGCCTCGCCGGCGGAATTCTCGCGCTGGCCGGCGGTTGGCTGGTCGGACTCCCGCTCTTCGCCGCCGGCCTCATCGCCGTGCTCGCCACCTCCGTGTGGTGCGTCAGGAACTGGGACTTCTAGAGCGACCCGGTCACGAGAACCTGTCCAGGAGCATGTGCACCTCGCCGACCCGCTCGAAGCCCAGGCGCTCCAGGATCGGGCGTGACATGGAGCCGCCCTGGGTGATCAGCGCCGGTGTCCCGAGCGCGACCGCGTCGTCCCAGCGGGCGCGGATCAACGCTCGATAGGCGCCGCGGCCGCGCGCGTGGGCGGCCGTGGCGCCGCCGTACAGGAGCAGGCCGTGCTCGGTCGGGCTGGCGGTGCCGGTGCAGACGATCTCGCCGTCGAGCCAGACCGCGTGACGGAGATTGGGGCTGTCGCGGAAACGCTCCGGCAGGAGGCGGCGAGCCTCCTCGATCTCCTCGGGAGTGGCTTCGAACGCCTCCCACTGCACCCGGGCCGCGTCCTCGAGCTCCTCGAGCGTCTCGACCCGGCGCGCGCTGAAGCCGGCCGCCGCCGCGGGCGGCTCGCGGGTGAGCACGAGCGCCACCGCGTAGGGGTCCTTGTCGCGCACGAGCCCGCGCTCGAGCAGCGCCTCGACCAGCCCCGGCGTGGCGGAGCCGCCGACCTCCCACTGCGTCTGCGTTCGTCCGCGCCCGCGCAGCGTCGCCCGTACCTCCGCGAGCACGTCGTCGACCTCGTCGAGCGGGAAGCGCTGCCGCTGCACGGTGTTCCAGGTCGAGCCGGCGCCGAGGTAGAGGGTGTAGCGCTCGGTGTCGATCCGCTCGTCGCCGGGCGCCAGCGGCCCGAACGAGTTCGGATACTCGGCTACCTCACGAAGCATCGAGCCGACGCTACAGCAGCTCTCCTCAGTGCCCGCCACGGAGCAGCAGCCGGGACCGAGGTTTCCGTCGCCGTGATCGTCACCCTCGCGGGAGGGCGGCGGCCACGATTCGGACACGAGAAGCCGCGAGAAGTTGGTTATTTGCGGAACAGCCGGCCCCCGTGCGGGTCGACGTAGAGGCTGCCGTCGATCGCGTACGCCCTGAACGCCGCCGCGAGTCCGAGGCCGGCGAGAATTCCGGCGAGCAGCGCCGCCAGCGTCGGCTGGAAGGCGAGCGTGACCGCCGCGAGGATCGAGACGCCGACCGTGCTCGGCAGCGCCGCGTGGAGCGCATGGAGCCACGCGGGAGCGACGCTCGCATCCGCGGGCAGATCGGTCGGCTCACTCGGAGCTCCGCGGAAGCGGGCGCGCGGGTCGTTCGGGACGAGGAACGCCATCGCAAATGCTCCCGCCGCGAACGCGAGCAGCGTCGCGCCGGCGGCGCCGCCGGCAGCCCTCGCCGCGGCGAGGAAGACGATGCTCAGCACGAGCCGCAGCGGTGCGATCAGCAGGAGCCTGAGCCGGACCGACTCGACCGTCACGGCGCAAGCGTAGAACGTCGGTCCTGCGAGACTCCAGCCATTCCCAGGCGCCGTCTCGTCACGCTCGCGTTCGTCGTCACCGGCCTCCTCGCGGTCGTGGCGGTCGCGGCGCGCGGGCGGCCGCTGGGCTCGAGCGGCGGCTCCGGCAACGGCCTCCCGCTGACCTTCTGGGACTACGTCTTCACCTCGTTCCTCATCGTCGAGGTGTTCATGATCCTCGCGGCGTTCGCGTTCCTGTTCCTCATGCGTCGCCACCCTGACCAGCGGCAGAGCTACTCCAGCCGGACGTTTCGCGCCCTCGCGATCCTCATCGGCGTGGCGTTGCTCGTGTTCCTGCTCGGGCGCCACGTCAACCTGTACCGCCTCCTCCACCCCAACGCCAAGCAGCCGACCACACCGACCGTGACGCAACCGCTCCACGGCAAGAACGCGAAGCACCACAGGCAGGCCCCGCCGCGGCACGTGCAGTTCCGCTGGGAGGAGCTGCTGATCGTGCTCGGGGTCCTCGCGGGCCTCGGTGTGCTGGCCGCCGCGACGCGCACGCGGCTCGGGCCTGCGACCGATCCTCGGCCCGCGCCCGAGGTGCTCGCCGCCGCGCTCGACGAGTCGCTCGACGACCTCCGCTCGGATCCGGACCTCCGCCGCGCGATCATCGCCGCCTACGCGCGGATGGAACGGGCGCTCGCCGCCGCCGGGCTCCCCCGTCATCAGGCCGAGGCGCCGCTCGAGTACGTCGAGCGCGCGCTCCTGACGCTCGACACGAGCGCGGCCGCCGTCCGCAGGCTCACCGACCTGTTCCAATGGGCTAGGTTCAGCCAGCATGAGCCGGAGCCGTCGATGAGGGACGAGGCGGTGGACGCCCTCGTCGCCGTGCGCGACGAGCTGCGCGCGTCGGAGCTGACGCCCGCGTGAGACGGCTCGGCCTCCCGGCGGTCCTGGCGGCCGTCGTGCTCGTGATCCTCCTCGCGCTGCGGCCGCTCTCGACCTCGCGTGCCCTCGCGATCTGGGTCGTCGTCGTGGCCGCGCTCGCCCTCGTCGTGCTCGTCCGGCACTCACGCGGCCGGCGCGGGCCACAGCAGGCGAGCCGTTTCGAGGCGGCGCTGCGCGGCCGGAAAGAGGAGCTGCAGCCTCCGGTGGAGCTCCTGCGGATGGAGCGTGAGCTCGAACTCGGGATCGCCGACGCCGCCCACGCCCACCGGCGGCTCCTGCCGCTGCTGCGGGCGGCGGCGGAGGCTCGGCTCTCCTCGCGGTACGGCATCGACCTCGACCGCCGGCCGGAGTCTGCCGAGGCGCTGCTCGGCGAGGACGTCTGGGAACTGCTGCGCCCCGACCGGCCGGAGCCCGCGGACCGGCACGGGCCGGGCATCGCTCGCGAGCGCATCGCCGCTACGATCGCGCGGCTGGAGTCGCTGTGACCTCCCTTGCGGACGTCCGTCAGCGCTCGCAGCAGATCCTCGACGAGGTCGAGAAGGCGGTCGTCGGCAAGCGCGGCCCGCTCGAGCTGATCCTGCTCGCGCTGCTGAGTGACGGCCACGTGCTGCTCGAGGACTACCCGGGACTGGCCAAGACGCTGATCGCGCGCTCGTTCGCGCAGGCGACCTCGCTTCGCTTCGCGCGCATCCAGTTCACGCCCGACCTGATGCCGGGCGACGTGACCGGCTCGCAGATCTTCGACCAGCGGACGGCCGAGTTCGTGTTCCGCCCCGGCCCGATCTTCGCCAACCTCCTCCTCACCGACGAGATCAACCGCGCTCCCCCGAAGACGCAGGCCGCGCTGCTCGAGGCGATGCAGGAGCGGCAGGTGACGATCGAGAACTCGACTCACCTGCTCGAGCCGCCGTTCCTCGTGCTCGCGACGCAGAACCCCATCGAGTACGAGGGGACGTACCCGCTGCCCGAGGCGCAGCTCGACCGGTTCCTCGTACGCATCTCGATCGGCTACCCCGACCGGGAGCACGAGATCGAGATGCTCGAGCGCCGTCTCGAGCGCGGCGTCGACGAGGTCGAGCTCGAGCCGGTGGTCGACGGGCCGACGCTCGTCGGGCTACAGCAGGCGCTCGAGCAGGTGCACGTCTCCGACGCGATCGAGGGTTACGTAGTCGACCTCGTGACGGCGACGCGCGAGTCGCGGCGGCTCGCCGTCGGCGCGAGCCCGCGCGGCAGCATCGCCCTGCTCAAGCTCTCACGTGCGAAGGCAGCGCTCTCGGGCCGCGACTTCGTCACTCCCGACGACGTGAAGGCGGTCGCGGTGCCGGCGCTCGCGCACCGGCTGATGGTGAAGCCGGAGCTCTGGGTACAGCGGCTCCGAGGCGAAGACGTCGTGGAAGAGGCGCTCGAGACGGTGCCGACGCCACCGGCCGAGGACCGCTTGCGCACCGCCGAGGCGTGACGGCGCTCGGCTCGTCGCGCCTGTCCGCGTACGCGGGGCTCGCCGCGGCCGGGCTCGTCGCCGGGCTCGCCCTGGGTCGAGTGGAGCCGGTCGCGCTCGCAGCGCCGTTCGTGCTCGCCCTCGTCGCGGCGGTGGCCGGGCGCAAACCCGACGTCTCCGTCGGCCTGTCGCTCGACCGCGACCGGGCGCTCGAGGGCGACGAGGCCACGGCGACGATCGAGCTCTCCTCCGCAGAGGGTGTCGAGCGATTCGAGCTGCTGGTCCCGCCGCAGCCGGGGTTGAGCGTGGAAGGCGGCGCGGCGCGGGCCGTCGTGCTCCGCCCAGGCGAGGAACGCACGCTCGAGCTGACCCTGCGCTGCGAGCGCTGGGGGAACTTCTCGGTCGGGCCGCTGCTCGTGCGGGCGCGCGACCTGCTCGGCCTGCGCTCGTGGGAGGCGGCGGCGGGCGAGGCGCAGCCGCTGCGCGTCTACCCGAGCGAGGAGACGCTGCAGTCGCTCGTGCCGCCGCTCGAGACGCAGGTGTTCGCGGGCAACCAGGTCTCGCGGGCCCGGGCGGAGGGGATCGAGTTCGCCGACCTGCGCGAGTGGCAGCCCGGCGACGCGGTGCGCCGCGTCAACTGGCGCGCGACCGCGCTCCGCGGGGAGCTCTGGGTCAACGAGCAGCACCCGGAGCGGAACACCGACGTCGTCCTCTTCCTCGACACGTTCGCCGAGGTTCGCGCGCAGGGGCGGAGCACGAACGACCGCGCCGTGCGCGCGGCCGCGACGCTCGCTCACGGCTACCTCCAGCGCAAGGACCGGGTCGGGCTCGTCGGGTTCGGCGGTGTCCTCTCCTGGCTCGTACCGGAGTCGGGCACGCGCCAGCTCTACGCGATCGTCGACACGCTGCTCGCGAGCGACATCGTCCACAGCTACGCCTGGCGCGGCGTCGACGTGCTGCCGCCGCGGACGCTGCCTGCGAAGGCGCTCGTGCTCGCGCTCACTCCGCTCCTCGACGACCGGACGGCCGCCGCGCTGCTCGACCTCCGCGCCCGCGGCTACGACCTGATCGTGGTCGAGGTCTCCCCGCTCGAGCTGCTCGAGCCGGAGCCGGATTCGTCCCTCGCGCTCGCCCACCGCCTGTGGCGCCTCTCGCGCGAGGCCCTCCGCTGGCGCTACGAGCAGGTCGGCGTGCCCGTCGTCAACTGGCGCGAGGGAGTTCCGCTCGCCGCCTCGCTCGAGGAGGTGAACGCATTCAGGCACCTCGCCAGGCCCGCGTAGCGCTCGCGGCCGCGGCGCTCGCGGCGTACGGCGGCGTCCTCGCCCTCGCGCTCGCGCGCGCCGGATCGGCGGCGGGCGCGCTCGCCGCCGGCGCCGCCCTCGGGGCGGTGCTGCTCGCGGTCGCGCTCGTGCGCGGCGGGGGGACGCTCGGGCTCGCCCTCTTCCTCGGCGGCGCGACCTATGTCGCCTTTCTCGTCGCCGAGCACGGCCGCGTCGATGCGACCGCGCCGCTCGTCGCGACGCTGCTCCTCCTTTGCGGCGAGCTGACGGCGTGGTCGCTCGACGAGCGGTGGGAGATCCGCGACGAGGACGGGCTCGAGTGGCGCCGCGGCGGAGCGCTCGCGATCCTCGCGCTCGCCGGCCTCGCCGTCTCCGCACTCCTCGTGGCCCTGAGCGCGGTCCCCTCCAGCCACGGCCTCGCGTGGACGGTCGCGGGCGCGGCGGCCGCAGTCGGGGCGGCCGGCACCGGAATCTGGGTCGCTGGGAGAGCCGGGCGCGACCGGCCCGGCTCTCCCTGAACTAGTCGCTCAGCTACGGATCGTGTTGCTGCGCGCGGCGAGGTAGCAGGAGCCGACCTGCTTGGCGCCGAGCGTGGCCCGGACCTTCACGCCGCTCTTGATGGCGGAGCGGAACGCCGCCGACGTGATCACCGTCGGGGCGACGCCGGTGGTGTTGGCCCGCAGCAGCACGCGCTTCACGTTGACCCAGCGCTTGGTCGAGCTGCGGTAGCGCTGGAAGGTGGCGTACTTCCCGGCGAAGCTGTCACCCGCCGAGACGTGGAGCGAGAACTTGTGCTTCCCGGTCTTGCCGAGCCGCAGGCGAGGCATCACGGAGACGCCCACTGCGACGCTCGTGAGACCCTTCGACTGCACCGAATACTGCGTCGCCTTCAGGGGCTGCGCCTGGTACGTGAAGGCGCCGCCGGTGGTCGTGGTCACGCTCGCGAGCTTGGTCGGAGTCGTCGCACCGCACTGCAGCGCGAGTACCTGCAACTGCTGGCCCGACAGCTTGCTCGCAAGCGCTCCCGAGAGGGTGACCTTGCGGCCGTAGGGAGCCGTCTTCGGCGCGACCGCGAGCGTCGTCGCCAGAGGCGTGGCCACGTTGACGGTCCCGCGGAAGTTCTTCCCCTTCCCGGCCGGATCGGTGAAGTTGAACTTGCCGGCGCTCGCGAACGTGCAGCTCGCGCTCTGGCCGGCCTGGACGACGAGCGGCGTCGCGGGGCACTTGACTCCGGTCGTCGACTTGAAGTCGACGGTGTGGGCCACCGTGTCGGTGTTGGAGAAGAGCACGGCGTCACCGGTCTGGATCGAGACGGATGTCGGCTTGTAGCCGGTCTTGCCGATCGTCACCGTCTGCGAGGCGGTCGCCGCAGGCCTCGCCAGGTCGGCGACGGCGCCTGCCGCAGCCAGCGAGGCGACCGCGAGAAGAAGCAAGAGAAGTCTGCGCATGTGTGGGTTCCCCTGAATCCTTGGACACGGCGAACTCCCAGCCGCAGCTCCAATTGTGTTGTCTCCGACGTAAAGGCGCTGTAAATCGGGCCGTCACGAAGGGCCGCTGCCGTCGGAGCCGGCGATGCAGTAAACGCCCCGCTCAGGCAGGGACGGCGACGACCTGCTGGGTCATGCCGCCGTCGATGACGAAGCTCGCGCCCGTCACGGCGACGTTGCTCCAGACCCAGTGGATCTGCTCGTCGCCGTACCGCTCGCGCAGCTCCGCGAACGGCCCGGCGTGCTTCTCGTCGTCGTCCTGCGTGGCGTAGCCGAGCTTCCAGCCGTCGGCGAGGAGGCGCTCGGCGATCGAGAGCCCGATTCCCGTGTTTGCTCCGGTCACGAGTGCGACCGGTCGGCCACGCTTGAGTTCTTCCGCGCCCGGCAGCCGCTAATCCGGTCGTAGACTCCACGCGCCGTGTGGAGGCGCAAGGAGGACGACGAGGAAGCAGTCCCGGAAGGTGGGCGACTCCGACGAGGTGCTGCCGTGCGTGCGGTGTCATGAACGCGTGCGTGGGGCTTCCTGCTCGGCGACCTCGGCGAGCTCTTCACGGGCGGGACGAAGCTCGAGCTGTGGGCCGGCGAGAACTGCGGCCATGTCGAGTTCTTCCTTCCCGGGGTCCGGTGATCTCCGCGCCGCTCTAGGATGCGGGCGTGGACCGGGCCGAGCTGCAGGCGGTGCAGAAGCCGCTCAAGGAGCGCTACCGCGAGGAGCCCACGGCCGCGCTCGTCACGCTGCGCCGGGAGGGCACGCTCGACGCGGAGCAGATCGCGTGCTCGGTCGCGACGGGCCGCGCGCTCGTCGAGGCGGGACTCCACCCCGCGACCGGGGGCACGGGCGCGCTCGCGTGCTCCGGAGACATGCTGCTCGAGGCGCTCGTCGCCTGCGCCGGCGTCACGCTCCGCTCGGTCGCGACCTCGATGGAGCTCGACGTAGCCGGGAGCATCCACGCCGAGGGCGACCTCGACTTCCGGGGCACGCTCGGCGTCGACCGCGAGACGCCGGTCGGCTTCACGTCGATCCGCCTCCGCTTCGAGCTCGCGTCGGACGCATCGGAGGAAGACCTCGCGAAGCTCCTCGAGCGCACCGAGCGCTACTGCGTCGTCTACCAGACGCTCGCGGGCGGCGTCCCCGTCGAGCTCTCCTACGCGACCGCGTAGGCCATCAGGATCGCGTCGACGTACTCGCCGCCGCGGCGGTAGTGCGCCTTGCGATAGCCCTCGCGCTCGAAGCCGAACGACTCGTACAGCTTGATCGCGGCGTCGTTCCAGGGGAAGACGTGGAGCTCGAGCTTCCGGACGCCGGCCACGCGTGCCCAGTCGACGGCCGCCTGCAGGAGCGCGCTCCCGACCCCTTGCCTGCGGGCGCCGGCCGCCACCATCAGTCCCACGTCGGCCACGTGCTCACTCGCCGGATGCGGGTCACGGCCGACCGAGAGCCGCCCGACCACGCTGCCGTCGTCGGCCTCGGCGACGAAGACCGCGGCGTGCGGGTAGCGCCGGAGCGCCTTGAGATAGCGCCGCTCGTCGCCGGCGCTCCGCCACTCCCCCGCGATGCTGATCAGCCAGCCCTCGGGCTCGGCGCTCACCGCGTCCGCGAGTCTCGTCAGCTGCTCTGCGTCACCCGGCTCTCCGGGACGGATCCGGTAGTTCACGCCCCAACAACTACCGCAGCGCCGCCCCGCCGCGGGTCACCGGCTGCCGCGAGCGAGCCGTCGTCACGGATCTCGACTGCCGACACGCCGCCGAAGAAGAGGTTCCGGCGCGTCCAGCGGACTACCGCGTATCCGGCCTCCTCGAGCTCGTCGCCGACGACGGGATCCTCGCAGTGGGCGATGCCGCCCTCGACGTACAGCCGGGGCGCCTCCACCGCCTCCTCCACCCCGTACCCGCGGCCAACGACGTTCGCCACGACCTGCAGCAGCGCTCCGTGCAGCCGACGGCTGCCGGCCGAGCCCAGGACGAGCCGCGGCCGGCCGTCGCGCAGGAGCAACGACGGCGCCATCATCGACATCAGCCTCTCGCCCGGCCGTTTCTCGCCGAGCAGATGCGTCTCGCCCAGCATGTTGTTGAGCCCGATGCCGGTGCCGGGAACGACGATCCCGCTGGCCGAGCCGAGCGAGCACGAGAGCGAGGCCACGTCCCCGTCGCGGTCGACGACACTGATGTGCGTCGTGCCGCCGACGGCCTGCTCCGGCCGCGCCGCTTCCTGCGCCTCCATCGCCCGGGCGACCGCGAGCGGCGTGGGCTCGTCGTCACCGAGCGTCTCGAGCCCGACCTTGAGCAGGCGGCCGCCGCCGGCCGGCGGCGGGTTGGTGCGGATGAGATCACCGCGGTAGCTCGCCGTGAGGGGATCTCGCTCGATCACCTCGTAGCGATCGAGGTCGCCGAGGGTGATCGGGACGTGCGCGGTGATCCGCTCGGCGAAATCGCCGTGATAGAGGAAGTCCGGCCCCTCGACGGCCAGCCGCGCCAGAGTGTCCGCGAGCTCCGGCACCGCGAACCGCTCTCCCTCGCGCAGAGCCCGGCCCGGCCCGTAGAGCGCATCGCCCTCCGGCGAGTGGCGCAGGAGCGGGTCGAGGATCTCGTGCAGGTATCCCTGTGCCGCGTCGAGCACAGCCCCCTCGCGCGCGAGCCGCGCAGCCGGAGCGAGCAGCTCGGCCCAGGGCACCGTTCCCCAGAGGCGGTGCGCCTCCCAGAGCCCGAGGGCAACGCCGGGGACGGCCACCGACGCAGGCCCGGTGAAGAAGACCTGCGTCGAATCTCCGAAGTCGACGACCACCTCGAGCAGCTCTTCCGGAGACGCCGGACGCTCGGGGACCGCCACGAAGAAGTCGAGCAGCCGCGTGCGGCGTGCCGCCGCCTCGTGGTGGAGGAGGAAGCCTCCGCCGCCCAGTCCGGTGAGCGAGCTCTCGCAGATCCAGGAGACCGCGGCCGCGGCGATGCAGGCGTCGACAGCCTTGCCGCCGGCGCGCAGAACCTCGCCTCCCGCCTCGGCCGTGAGCCGATTCCCTGCTGCTAACGCACCTGTCATGCCGGAACCGTACGCTTGCAGCCATGTGGTCGCAGCGCCCTGTGGCTCGCGAAGCGCTGCTTTGCGCAGCGGCCGGCGCCGCCGTCGCCGCCCTCCTCGCCTGGCTCGGGCCGCCCGGCACCGACCTCGCGGCGCACGCCTATCAGCGCGCGCTCTTCCTCCGGCACGGCTTCGTGCTCTGGGACGACTTCTGGTACGCAGGGCGCTTCAGCTTCGTCGGCTACAGCGTCCTCTATTACCCGCTGGCGGCGCTGCTCGGGATCCGCGTGCTCGCGGTCGCCACCGTCGCGCTCGCGGCGCTCGCATTCTCGGCGATCGTCGCCCGCGAATGGGGGCCGCTCGGGCGCTGGTCGAGCCGGAGCTTCGCCGTCGTGTGGGCCGGGATCGTGCTCTCCGCCGCGTTCCCGTTCGCGCTCGGCGTGGCGCTCGCCCTGCTCGCGCTGTGGGCGCTGCAGGCGGGACACCGCTGGCGCTTCGCCGCCCTGACGCTGCTCACGGTCGCCGCCAGCCCCGTCGCTCTTGTGCTCCTGGCCGTCGTCCTCGCCGGCGTGGCCCTCTCGCGGCGCGGCACGCTTCGCGGCGGCTGGATCCCGGCCCTCGCGATCGTCGCCGCGATCGCGGCCGAGCTCGTCGTGCTCCGTCTCTTCCCCGGCTCCGGCCGCTACCCGTTCCCGGCGTCGGAGGCAGCCGCCGCGCTTCTGTTCTGTGCGCTCGGCCTCGTCTGCACCTGGCGCCTCGAGAGCGCGCGCGTTCTTCGCTTCGTCTTCGTTGCGTACGCGCTCGCCGTCGTGGCGGCGTGGCTCGTCCCCTCGGGGCTAGGCGAGAACGTCGTCCGCCTGCGCTACCTCGCCGTGCCGCTCGCCGTGCTCGTCCTCACGCTCCGCCGCTGGCGACCCCTGCCGCTCGCGCTCGGGGTCGCCGTGCTCGCGCTCTCGTGGAACGTCAGTCCGCTCGCGGCGAGCTGGACGCACGGCGAGGCCGACGCCACCTCCCACGCGGCGGTCTGGCGCGCTCCGATCGCGTACCTCCACGGCCACCTCCAGCCCGGCTACCGCGTCGAAGCCGTGGACACGGCCGACCACTGGCCCGCGTTCTATCTCGCCGACGCCGGGATCCCGCTCGCGCGTGGCTGGTTCCGGCAGGACGACTTCCCGCTCGACAGCCTCCTCTACCGGAAGCTCTCGCCGGCGGCCTACCTGCGCTGGCTGCGGGAGCTCGGCGTCCAGTACGTCGTCCTCGCGAACGCACCGCCCGACTACAGCTCGCAGCGGGAGGCCCGGCTGGTGCGCGGCGGCCGCGCCGGGCTGCGACGGGTCTTCTCCACGCCGGTCGTCTCGGTCTACGCCGTCCCTCGGCCCCAGCAGATGGTCACCGGCCCGGGCCGGGCGGAGGTGCTCCGGCTTACCCGCGAGGTTCTCGTCGTCCACGTCTCGCGGGCCGGGGAGTACCGGGTCGCCACCCGGTGGTCGCGCTACTGGCGCGCCTCGACCGGCTGCCTGACCCAGTCGGCTAACGGGCTGCTCCTGCTGCACGCGCACCGGCCCGGGACGGTCCGGATCGCCTTCGACGTGGACACGAGCAGCCTGCTCGGCGCCTTCGCCGGCACGGCTCGCACCTGCCGCTGACCGAGGGCTACTGCTCGTCGGGCGGTGGAGGGCTTGGCTTCCGCCGGGTCAGCCACCAGCCGATGCCGCGACGCCAGGGCGCGGCCTCGGCCTGCCGAAGCTCCGAGTCGAACTCGGCCGGGTCGATCCCCATGCGCACCTCCGCGGCCTCCTGCTCCTTGCGCAGCTCCTCGTCGCTCTCCCGCATGGCTGAAGGCTACGCCGTCCTAGTCGACTTCGCGGACGAGCTCGGAGAGCGGCTTGCGGTTCGCCCGCGCCGACCACTCGGCGGCGCTGCGGCTCTCGACGTCGCGCGCCCGCGCCGGATAGCCGAAGGAGAGGATCGTCCTGACGTCGCCGCCGCAGATCTCCTCCGCCGTGTCCGGGTCGCGAACCCCGTTCGGGCACGAGGCCACGCCGTCACCCCAGGCGGCGAGCATCATGTTCTGCGCGCAGCGTCCGACGTCGATGCCCCCGGCCTCGCCCACGATGGCCACTACCAGCGCGGCTCCTCGGATGTTGTCCGGTGCGTAGACCGCCTCAGCGAGGCGCTCCCGCGCGGAGCCGGAGACGAGGACGAACTCCCACCGCTGTCGGTTCTGCGAGCTGCCGGAGAGCCGGCCGGCGTCGAGGATGCGCTCACGCACCTCTTCCGGCACCGGCGTGTCCGCGTAGGCGCGCTCGTCCCGCTTCGAGGCGATG
>Ga0070717_10002649_pt1 | contig 12602 bp, 11 predicted proteins | sample LARL113metaG_FD_71366 | JGI IMG/M metagenome (GOLD analysis project Ga0070717, IMG submission 71366) | Corn, switchgrass and miscanthus rhizosphere microbial communities from Kellogg Biological Station, Michigan, USA - LAR L11-3 metaG | ecosystem: Host-associated > Plants > Roots > Rhizosphere ...
CCTGCCCCATGCCGCTGACCCTTTACAACACGCTGACCCGCCGCAAGGAACCCTTTGAACCGCTCGATCCGAAGCAGGTGCGTCTCTATGTCTGCGGGCCGACGGTCTATGACCGCGCGCATATCGGCAACGCGCGAGCCTTTGTCGTATTCGATGTCCTCTATCGGCTGCTGCGCGACATTTATGGCCGCGATCACGTTTGCTACGTGCGCAACATCACCGACATCGACGACAAGATCAACGCTGCCGCACGCGCCAATGGTGAGCCGATTGCGGCCCTGACCGCGCGGACCACGGCGGCCTTCCACGAAGACATGGCGGCACTGGGCACATTACCGCCCGATGTTGAGCCGCGAGCGACCGGGCACGTCCCCCAGATGGTCGCGATGATCGAGCGGCTGCTCGCGTCGGGCCATGCCTATGTCGCCGAAGGCCACGTGCTGTTCGCGGTCGCGTCCGACTCCCATTACGGGCAGCTCTCGGGACGCAGCCGCGACGAGATGATCGCGGGCGCCCGGGTCGAGGTCGCCCCCTACAAGCGCGACCCTGCCGATTTCGTGCTGTGGAAGCCTTCGGATTCGGATCTACCCGGCTGGGACAGCCCGTGGGGGCGGGGTCGTCCGGGCTGGCACCTCGAATGCTCGGCGATGAGCGAGAAATACCTCGGCGAGACCTTCGACATCCATGGCGGCGGCCTCGATCTGATATTCCCGCACCACGAAAACGAGATCGCACAGAGCACGTGCGCCCATGCAGGCCGCCCGTTCGTCCGCTACTGGATGCACAACGAGTTTCTGACCGATGCCGGCGCCAAAATGTCGAAATCGCTCGGCAATTTTCGCACGGCCCGCGAATTGCTCGACGAGGCGCCGGGAGAGGCGATCCGCCTCGCGCTGCTCGGCACGAATTACCGCGATCCGCTCGATTGGACCGGCGACAGACTGCGCCAGGCGCGCCAGAGGCTCGACCGCTTGTACCGCGCGCTGACGCTGCCGCGCGATTCCGTGTTCGAACGATTCGGCGAGGCCGAGGAGGCGCTCCGCCCGGTCCGCGCGGCGCTCGAGGACGATTTGAACACGCCTCTCGCATTGGCGCAGCTTCATGAGCTGGCCGGGGCGATCAACCGGACGAGTTCCGACGCCGAGCGCTCCGCGTTGCAGCGGGCGCTCGAAACCGGCGGGCAGCTGATGGGGCTCTTGGGCCAGCCCCCGCTCGATTGGCTGCGCGGCAGCGACAAGGCGGAGGCCGAGCGCATCGAGCAGCGCATCGCCGCGCGGGCAGTGTCGCGGCGCCAGCGCCGCTTTGGCGAAGCCGACCGAATCCGGGCCGAACTCGCCGCCGAGGGCATCATCCTCGAAGACAAGCCGGACGGCACGACCACCTGGTGGCGGAAGGATTGATATTGGCCGGCACCGATCATCGCCGCCTGGCGGTGACAGCAGGTCCCGCAATCGTCCTGGTGGAGCCGCAGCTCGGCGAGAATATCGGCACCGCGGCGCGGGCGATGATGAATTGCGGTCTCGCCGATCTGCGGCTGGTGCGCCCGCGCGACGGCTGGCCCTCCGACAAAGCGATTGCGGCGGCGAGCGGCGCCGACGCGGTGCTGGCGAAGGCGCGGCTCTATCCGACCGCGCCGGCGGCTATCGCGGACCTCGTTCATGTCTATGCGGCGACTGCGCGCGACCGTGGCATGGTGCGGCGAGAGGTGACCCCTCGCCATGCGGCGCAGGAGATGCGGAGGCGGCTCGCGGCGGGTGAGGCCTGTGGCGTCATGTTCGGTCCGGAACGAACCGGTCTCCTCAATGACGATGTGGCCCTTGCCGACACGGTGCTGACGGTGCCGCTCAACCCCGGGTTCTCGTCCTTGAACCTCGCCCAGGCAGTAATGATCATCGGCTATGAATGGTTCACATCGGGCACAGCCACTGCACCGGAGAACCTGCACCGGGGAGGGAGCAGGCCGGCGACAAAGGAGGAATTGCTCAACTTCTTCGATCACTTGGAAGAGGAGCTCGTTCGCAACGGCTTTCTGCGCAATCGCGAAAGCCGTCCGAGCATGGTGCGCAACCTGCGCAGCCTCTTTCAGCGTGCGCAATGCACCGAACAAGAGCTTCGCACCCTGCACGGAGTCGTCACCGCATTTGCGGGACCGCGGGAGCGCGGCGGGAAAGTGGAAGAGATCCTGGCGTCCGACGTGGATCCGCCGGATCAAGCCCGGCGATGACGAATGACCGGAAGCTCAGGTCTCTTGCAAACGGATCCAATTAGCGATCGCGCGACCGATTTGTGAACCGGAATCCTCTTGAATAAAATGGTTTCCTGCGACCGTGACCTCGGTCTGATTGGGCCATTTCCGGCAGAATTCGCGCGGGGCTCCAACGAGGATCGTACCGGGATCCGCATTGACGAACAGCTTGGGGATGGTGTTGTCGGCCATCCAGGCGGCATAGGCAGTCACCAACTCGACCACCAAGGCAGGCACTCCTTCGATTGGGATCTCGCGAGGCCATGAGAGGGTCGGCCATCGGTCGTCGTTCGATTTCGCGAACGGACGCCGATATTCTTTCATCTCGGCCGGCTCGAGCCGCCGCAGGATCGACGCTGGCAGAACGCGTTCGACGAACATGTTCTTCTCCAGAATCATCTCCTCGCCGGCAGCAGAACGGAAGCCCTGGAAAACCCGCCTTGAGGCCTCCGGCCATTCTGCCCAGGTCAGTGGGCGAACGATCGCCGCCATGTAGACTATCCCCCGCACTCGGTCGCGGTGGTGATTGGCCCAATCGAAGCCGAGCGCGGAGCCCCAATCATGGCCGACGAGCACGACCGGGTGATCCCGGCCGATCGCAGCCTCGATGTAACCCCACAGAAATTCGCGATGCGTCGCAAACCGGTAAGTGCCGGGGCCGGGCTGTTCGAGCTTCTCAGAGTCGCCCATCCCGATCAGATCTGGGGCAAGACAGCGACCGAGCTTAGCTACCTCCGGCATCACGTTGCGCCACAGGTAGGACGAGGTCGGATTGCCATGCAGAAAGAGGAAAGCCGGGTCGCCTTCGCCGAGCTCGACTTAGGCAATGCGGTTGCCGTTCACCAAGGCAAATTTCTTGGTGTGGGGCTCGATGCGGTGTGGGGTGGTCATAACTCCTCCCAAAAGGCGGAACAGCGAGTGCTATTCTCGCAGATGATCATTCCTGGACCATCATGCGAGGAAGTCGAACATGCCAAAGGCGACCTATGAGACTGCGTTGATTGTCGGCGCTGGAAGCGGGTTAAGCGCGTCCCTGGCGCGTCTCCTAGCAGGCGAAGGCCTGCGGGTGGCCCTCGCCGCGCGCAACACCGAGAAACTGGCGCCGCTCTGTGCCGAGACCGGTGCCAAGGCGTTTGCCTGCGAGGCGACCGACCCGAGCCAGGTGGCGCGGATGTTCGCCGCGGTCGAGGCCGCGACCGGCACCCCGGATGTTGTCATCTACAATGCCAGCGCCCGCGCCCGCGGCCCGGTCGCCGAGCTGGTGCCGGCCGAGGTCGAGCGAGCCATCATGGTCAGCGCCTATGGCGGTTTTCTCGTGGCCCGCGAGGCCGCCCAGCGGATGCTGCCGCAAAAGCACGGGGCGGTGCTGTTCACCGGCGCCTCGGCCAGCGTCAAGGGCTACCCGCTGTCGGCGCCGTTTGCGATGGGAAAATTCGCGCTGCGCGGTCTCGCTCAGAGCATGGCTCGCGAGCTTGCCCCCCAGGGCATCCACGTCGCCCACTTCGTGATCGACGGCGCGATCCGTAACCCCGGTCGCATCGAGCCGCCGGACCGGCCCGACAGCATGCTCGATCCTGACGCGATCGCTGCCTCGTATTTGCAAGTGCTGCAACAGCCGCGCTCGGCGTGGACCTGGGAGGTCGAGCTGAGACCGTGGGTCGAGCGGTTCTGACGCAACCTCGTCTCGATCCTAGCGGCTGCACAACGTCATTAGCCGCAACACTGCCGTCGGAAAGCAGTGGCGCTCTGCGTGTCTGGGGCGCCTTTGCACTTCTCATGATGCTCGTTACAGTGCCGCTGTTTTCAACGGTATTGCCGCCGCTAATCGACTACCCGAACCATCTGGCGCGCGTGCGCCTCCTCATTGAGGGCGGCAACGCGTTTTACGCCGTGCGATGGGCGCCGCTGCCCAACCTCGCCCAAGATCTGATTGTTCCGGCTCTTGCGTGGTTAATGCCGCTCGAACTCGCGTCGAAGCTCTTCCTGGTCATGGTGTTTGGCGTCACCACAGCGGGTACGATCTGGCTCAACCGAGTCGCCACCGGTGTTTGGCGGATGTGGCCACTATTAGCGTTTCTGCTGCTCTACAACCGCATCTTCTTGTGGGGGTTTGTCAATTATCTGTTCGGGGTCGGCGTCGCGCTCTGCGGCATCGCATTGTATCTCGCTCTCGAAAGGAGAACTTGGCGCCTCCGTGTACTGGCATCGTCGCTCGTCGCTCTGCTCTGCTACTTCAGCCACATCGTCGCATTCGGCTTTTACGCGCTGGTCGTCTTCGGGGTCGAGGCGCCCCTGGCCGTTGCCGAACTGCGCCGCCGTGACTGGCGCGCCCTCGCCCGGCGGGCCGCCATAGCAGGAACCCAATTCCTGGTCCCGGCTGTGCTCCTCGTCAGTTTCAGGCAGAGTGCCGAGAGTGGGCCCATCAACTACGCGAGGTTCCTCCGCAAGGCGGATCTTTTGTTCAATGTGTTCGACAATTACGATCGTGTCTTCGACATTACGTGTTTTGCACTATTTGTCGGCCTTTTTGTCTGGTTGGCTGCCGCCGGACAGTTGCGTATGGCCCCCCGGCTGGCCTCGGCAGCAGCAGCGGTTTTCGCGGCCTATCTGTTGCTGCCGAGCCAGATGTATGAGGGCTCGGGCCTCGATCATCGCCTGCCGCCAGCCATGTTTTTGCTGCTGGTCGCCTCCTGCTCGCCGCGGTTTCCAAGCCGTTGCTATGGCATTGCCATTGGAATACTGGTGGCCTCGGCGCTGATTATCCGCGTGGCAATAATCGAGCGCCTTTGGCTTCAGGCCGATCGGGTGTATTCGGCCGATTTAGCCGGCATCGACTTGTTGCCGCGGGGCGCCAAATTGGCGGTGGCATATCCGTCCCGTGCAGTCAACTTTGCCCCAGCCCCCGAGCTGCACCTCGCTGCTTTGGCGATTCCCAGGCGCGACGCCTTTGTGCCGATCCTCTTTGCGCTGCCGACACAGCAGCCGATAGTGATGAGACCACTCTATCTCGCTCTCGCTAAAACGGCACGGCCTGAGCACCTTTGGTCCGCCTTTGTCGAAGGCGATGCCTCTGAATTGGCAACTCCTGCGCCCGGGTTTTGGCAATACGATTTCGTCGCCTTCACCGACAACCAGCCGGTGCATGTCTTGCCGAGCCGATGTCTGCAGCCAGTCTTTGTACAGCCCACTTTTCAGATCTTTGCAGTGGTCCATGCGCCGAGCTGTACGCGTGCTGAAGAGTAACCAGATCACAACTGCCGGCATAGTGGCCCCCAGGACAGGATGTGCTGCCATCGCATCTGGGCCGCATCGGCCGGATAGGGCCATGCAGCGAGGAGATGCCATCCAACCGAATCGTATTGGAGCAGCACCGCCTCGCTGGGCGGAAGATCCGTCCACCCTTTCGGCGTGCAGGATATCAGCGCGAGCCGGTAACCCAGACGGGCCACTTCGTCGAGGGTCGCCTGATCTGCGGTATAGCGGCGCAGCAGGTCCAACATGCGGCGTCGTGGTGCGGTGTCAGCGAGCACACCCGTTAGCATCGTGGCGACGCTCCCATTGTCGCCGGGCAGGAGCAGCGCAAGGCGGTCGCCGTCCTGTAGGTGATCGGAGAGTTTTTTCGCCAGTTCCCAGACCAGGGGTTGCGGCATATCGAGATCAAAGCGCAGCCGCTTTACAAAAGCGACTGGCGCCAAGATGACCACGACCATGACGACAGTGCTGGCGAGCCGGTATCGCTCCGGCCTGAGCCAGGCCAGCGCGCCGAGGTCGCGAGCTGCCAGTGCCAAGGACAACACGAGCACCAGTGAGATATGTGTATTGTAACGGAAATATGAATGCGCTTCGCTGCTCATCGCGGTTGGAAAAACAGCGATGTAGGTCATCAAAATAAAAAGATTATATAGTATCGATAGCACTGCGTTAAATGTCAAAAGCCGAGTTGTTGGTGTCCAGCCTTGGCGCGATAATTGCCATGGCAAGATCAGTAGCGCGGCGGCGGCACAGCCGAAATAAAGGGGTTTACCTGAGATAACATCGAGAATGCTTTCAGTCGTCTTGGAAAGATTCGCCCAGTTCCATTCGGCGACCGGCAGCGGCTGCAGTTCATCGACACCTGCGTGCAAGACGTGATACTGCCAAATCACACAGAGGAAGACGGCGGGGAGAACGGCTAACCCGGTGAACCTCACTGCAACTGCGCGTTCCACGCCCCGCTCCGCCCAGGCGCCGATCAGTGCGGCGCCGGCGAGCGCTGCAACGAGCCCGAACCCCGTTTGCTTGATATTGCTTATTGCCGCCAGAATGAGAGCGAGGGGCAGGAGCTGGGCTGGACGGCGTCCAGCGGCCAGCTCTCCTTGCGCTACGAGGAAGAGCCAGGCGGCCAGCACTGTCATCGCGGCTAATGCGGGCTCCCCATAGGCGGCAAAATGAATGCGCGGGACGAAGCCGGGATTGAGTAAGGTTGCCAGTAGCATGCCAACCGCCATCAATCCCCAGGATGGGGGCGTGGCCGATGCCATTGGCCGCGGGTCGAGAGCGCGGGCAATCGCCAACGCGGCCATGAGCTGGAGCATGATATTGACCAGCGACATGCCGGATGAGGGGTAATCCGGCTGGAGGAGCGAGCCGAGAAAACTCAAATATTGTGTATTGTACGGTGCACCCGGAAGGTAGGAAAAGCTCGGCGCCAGGAACATGGTCGGCAGCCGGCCGTAGTCTGTCAAGTAAAGAGCGTTTGGCAGCAGATTGAGGAACGTGTCCGGCTGCGACGGTCGGATAGGCGCCATGATTACCCACAGTGGCAGCGAGATTACGAGCACACGACCTAGTGCACGCCACGCGCCGCCCCGCGGCCGCCGCCGTGATACGAGAACCGCCAGCCCGAATAGCCCGAACGCGGCGGCGGGATAACGTAGGCTCCAGGGCAGGTAGACACCCCAACCGGTCAACATAAGGCACAGCGCTCCCCAACCCGCGCCGATTTGGAATTCGGGCAGGATACGATTGCCGGTCAGCCCGCCTCCGGCCAGAAAAACCACCGCACCGATTGCCAAGGTCACAAAAACAGCGAGAACGTCCGGCAAGTGCGGGAGGTATATGGTCACAATGCCGCTGGCAGAACTATTTAGCAGGACTCTTGGCGACGGCGACCGCGACCGAAAATACCTTCTCGACCGAAAGGTCTGCGAGATTCTGTTCCATCAATATGCGGACGATCTTGCCGCGCGGTGCGCATAGATTTGGATCGGAGGCGCGCGAGAACAAGACGACGACCGGGTTGCCGCCAGCTGCCGCGACATGTGTGGCGCCGGTGTCGTTGCCTACGGTAAGTGTCGCTGCCCGAGCGAGAGCGGCGAGTCCTGCGACATCGGTGTGGCCGATAAAATCCAGCGCCTCGGGGCAGATCTCGCAGATCGCGCGGCCAAGATCGGCCTCGCCGTGGACGCCCACCAAGACCGGCAGGTACCCTACGCATTTCAGACGTCTTGCCAACTCGCCATAATGGCGCGCCGGCCAGCGTTTGGCCAGGTGGCTCGGTGACGAGCCCGGGATCAAAACAACAAAAGACCTGCCGCCGACTGCCGCCGGCACGGATCCGGCAGGGGGCAGCCATGGCGTCAGTGAAACAGGGTAAACACCAGCCATCAGCAATTGTTCAGCCTGCCGTTCCATCGTGTGTTGGCGGTCTCGATTGCGGTTGGCATGCGGGTGAGAACATCGCCACACGATCCCGGACCATTCCGGCATGCGCCCCGGTCGGAACAGCCAAGCGTAGATGCCGGACCGGTCGGAGGTCTGCAAATCGTAAACGCGGCCGAAGCCACCACGTTTCAACGCGCGACGAAGTGCGAGCCAGCCTCTGAGATCAAGTGCCTTCGGACGACGATCGATTAAAATATCGTCGAATAACTTCGTCTCCGAAGCGAGCGCAGCGTAACGTGGTGTCGTCAGCAAGGTGATGCGGTCATCGGCGTGGTATTGGCGAATCTCGGGCATGGGACCGAGGGCTTGGATGAAATCGCCGAGAGCACCAAGCTTGATGATCAAAATTTCCCGTGACGCCGCGGAGGCGGGCTTACAGCGCGGGCGCAAGCGAGCCAGGGCGGCGAGATCGACGTGTCTTGCCAAATCCTCAAACGCGCCAAAAACTGCGGCATGCGCGGCAAGATCGTCGGCGCCGATGCTCGCTACCAGCGAATCGATAAGTTTTCGCGCCGCGGTAACGGCCGGGGACGCCTGACTTCCTGCAACCGAACTTCGGGCGCCCCTAAGGCGTCCAGCGGACACGACTGTGCGCCGACCCCAGCGCCACCGAATAATCGGCCAGTTTACCAGGTGGGTTAGGCAGATCTCGACGTCTCCGCCGAACCTCAGGAGCAGTAGGTGAATGTCGCGGGCGAGAATGTATCGATGATCCCGAACGACTCGTGCCTCGTTCCAGGCGAAAAAGGCGTTGAGCGGCGTTCCTTTTGGAAAGGCGCCGGCGGTTAGGCGGGATGGCAACGGATTGGTCGACCGGACACGCACCGATACTGTACCAGTAACGAGACGACAGGACCGGGCGGACATTCTGCCCGGGTGACCCTTATACGGCCGTACTGACACGGTCAGCGAACGGCTCCGATCTTCATGCTATCCCTTGTAGACCATTTTGGTCGGTCCCGCGGTTGCGGGTTGCCGCAGCCGCTGGGCAATATCGTGCTTTCGAAGCGATGCGAAATTAGGGCATCGTAACGCTTTCCGGGGGAGCGATCGAGATCGCGATGTTCGAAGCCGAGGCCTGTTGGCTCCGCCGCGCGCTCGACGTGTTCCCATCGGAGCGGCTGTCGCCGGTGCTCAACCTCGGCAGCAGCTCAGTCATGGTGCGAGAAGCGGTGCAGCCATGGATCGAAGGCGAGGTGTTTTGTCCGCTGCGGAATCGCGGTGTCGAGATTGTTCATGTCGACATGCGCGAAATGCCGGGTGTCGACGTCAAGGCCGATCTGACCGATGCCGCCGATGTGCGCCGGCTCTGCCGTCTCGAGCCGAAGGCGCTTCTGTGCTGCAACCTGCTCGAGCACGTGCTCGATCCCAAGCGGTTGGCCCTGCATTGCCTCAAGCTTTTGCCGAGGGGTGGACTTCTCTTCGTCACGGTGCCTTTCAGTTATCCTTATCATAGGGATCCCATCGATACGATGTATCGGCCCGACCCGGCCGAACTCGCCAAGCTATTCGCCGGCGCTCGTCTGGTCGAAGGCGCGATCCTCGGTGCCGGCGTATCGTATCGCGACGCTGTGCGTGAGCGGCCGTGGATCTTGCTGCGCCATGTCTGGCGCTTTCCTGTACCGTTCCTGTCTTTCGAAAGATGGAAGCGTTCCATGACGCGGCTCTACTGGCTCGTCGCGGAATACCGAATCACCTGTGCGGTATTCGAGAAAATTTAGTCTCGTAACGACTGAGAGCTTCGACATGGACGAGAGAATATTCAGCAACCTTGCTGGCTGGGTGACGGAAGCCGGGCTTATCGGCCGCACCGAGAACGAGCTGATGGCCGGCTTTTGTCGGCGGATCGGCGAGGCGGGGGTCCCTTTGGCGCGCTCAATGGTCATTCTCGACACACTTCACCCAATCTACGAGGGCCGCGCTTACCGTTGGCGCGCCGATATGCCGGAGGCTGTCGAGGCAGTGGATTATGGGCGAACCCATGAGGGCGAGGCGGCGGAGAATTGGCAGCGGAGCCCGTTCTTTTATTTGCTGCAATCGGGCGGCAAAGCGATGCGGCGGCACTTGGTAGCGGGCGATCCGGCGGATTTCGCGACAGTCGTGCAAGCCCGCGACGAGGGGATGACGGATTACCTTGCGCTTGTTCACCGATTTGCCGCCGAGGGCGTCATCGGTGAAATGGATTGCATCTACTCATCCTGGGCGACCGATGCACCGGATGGCTTTGATCAAGGCGCAATGACTGCGTTGCAGCGGCTTGCGCCGTTTTTGAAGCTCGCCATGAAGTCGGCGGCGCTTGCGCGCATGGCAGGAACGCTCGCCGAAACCTATCTCGGCCGCGACGCGGGCAGACGGGTTATGAGCGGCCGCATCATGCGTGGCGTGGCCGAAAAGATTGGCGCGGTGTTGTGGTACAGCGATCTGCATGGCTACACCCATATCACCGACAGCGCACCACCCGAGCAGATTATTCCGCTCTTAAATGACTATGCCGAGGTTGTCGTTTCGGGCGTGCATGGCCATGGCGGTGACGTGCTGAAGCTGATCGGTGACGGGACGCTCGCGATCTTTGCCGGAGAGGACCGTGAAGCGGCCTGCGTGGCCGCGCTTACCGCCGCGACACAGGTTCGACAGGCTGTCGCCAAACTCAATCGTAGCCGGGCTGAAGCCGGGCTGCCGACGACCCAAGTCTATCTCGCGTTGCACGTCGGCGACGTCTTCTACGGCAATGTCGGTAGCAAGGATCGCCTCGATTTCACGGTCATTGGCCCGGCGGTGAACGAAGTCAGTCGCATCCTCGCGATGAGCCGGTCGGTCGAGCAGGATGTGCTGTTATCGACGAGCTTTGCCGGCGCGCTCGCTCCGGAAATGCGCCGGCGCCTGGTTTCGGTAGGTCGCTACGCGTTGCGGGGTGTGGCCCAACCACAGGAGCTCTTCACTCCCGAACCCGGTTTCGACATCCATTGAACGTCTGCGAGTTTGTGACCCTGGGGCTGCTTTATCAGCAAGTCGCTGACGTCGGACGCTGGGCGATACTGCACCAGTTACTTCGGCAATCCGGACCCGTTGCGATGTTGTTGAACCGAGACGAAATTCGCGAAGACAAGTACTTCGATAAGCTGACCGAGGCGATCCTTGAGCGCGATCAGCCACGCACCAGCGATCTTTTCTTCCAGATGACGCGGGACGGGCATTCCGTCGGCGACGCGCTCAGCGTCGTGGCTGCGGCCGAGGCGCCTTTCGTACAGGTGCCGAGCCACATCAATGTGCGAGACGGGCAGATCACCCTGATCAACAACGACCATACGATCCTCGGGCTGCGTGCCTCCGCCTACCTGATGCCCTACCTGCCCGAGAAGTACCGGCTGCTGCCATTACTGCAGAGCGTCTGGTACATTCCGGCGGGGCTCGACATCTGGAACCAGCTGCTTGGCAAATACCCGGGGCGGTACGCCACAGTGAAGGGCGTCGTCGTCCCGCCGCCAAGCTACGGCCCGGTCGTGTGGCAAGACGACCACCAGCCGATCCGCGAGCAAGGCACCGTTCAGGAGCGGCTGCACGCGCATATGGTCGCCACGGTCAGCGGCGACCCGCGGCGGTCCTACGGCCTGTTTCTGGGCCTTGCAGAGGAGGAAGAGGCACGTCCGCTGCTGGCCGATCAGCTGAACTTTCTTGGGCTCATCGATCTGCAGGACACGGTAATCGGCCGCAAGGCCCGCAACACCGGACACAAGGCAATCCGAGCTCGTTCCATCACCGACCTCGCCGATTTCATCGGCTGGGAAAGCTCTCATGGCGTCTATTACATGGGCGTTCCCGACATGGCGATCGGCCGCTCTACTACTCGCTCTACGATGCCGTCTGTGTCCGGATGGCAAGCGAGTTCTCTGACGGCGGGATCGCCCTCAAGCAGACCAACCAGACGCCGCTGACCCCGACCGAGGTCGAGGAGATGGTGCAGAAACTGATGACGGCCGATGCCGACACGGTGTGGGATCTACTCACGGCTTACCTGAAGAACGGCAAATCGATCAGGAGTCTCGGCGACACGATCCAGCTCGGTGCCGCTGAGCTGATCCTTAGGACGACCGTGCCCCGCCAGTTCACCAACGGTTAGCATCCGTTTGACTATTGTAACGTCGCGAATAATTGGTTCCGTACGAGCGACAATCCGTACCAGCCGCGCGTCCTTTACCTGATGGCCAATTTCATCAACGACGTCGCGCATGAGAACAAGCTGACCACCTCAGTAATCGAGCAAGAATGTGCCGCGGTCGACACGAGCGGCCGGACCCCTGAGACGTTACTGCGCGATCTGGACGAGGCGATCATGGCCCTCGACTTTCCGCGCGCTACTGCTATCGCCAATGCCTATCTGCAATCGGGTGCTGATCGGAGGGTGTATCAGACCGCCGTCGCGCTTGCGGCCTGCCGCTTCCAGGACGATCCGCACAACCAGAAGATCACGATCTCGACTTTCGAGGAGTATGCTCACAATTCGACCCATCTGCGCGATCGTCTCCTGCTCGCGACGGTCCGGCTCCTTGCGGGCTGGGTCAAGATGCCAGGCGAGCGCGACTGCTACGCGCGTTTTGAGAAAGACTGGATTTACAATTGACCGAGGAGGAAGGTCATGGCCGGCACCTACAACGTC
>Ga0070717_10002650_pt1 | contig 12601 bp, 7 predicted proteins | sample LARL113metaG_FD_71366 | JGI IMG/M metagenome (GOLD analysis project Ga0070717, IMG submission 71366) | Corn, switchgrass and miscanthus rhizosphere microbial communities from Kellogg Biological Station, Michigan, USA - LAR L11-3 metaG | ecosystem: Host-associated > Plants > Roots > Rhizosphere ...
AGCGATATCGTGATCGGATAAACGTAAGAAAGACCGAGCCCGGCGAGACAGGCGCTCACCGCCACCCCGCGCAACCCGTGTGACAAAACCAGGCCCGCCATTCCCGCGCAAGCAATCAGCAGTCCTGCTTGCACCAATCGGATTTCGTCGGTCAGTCGCAACAACAGCGGCGCCAGCCACCTTCCGAACATAAGTGCCGCATAAAAGAATGAAGGAGTCATGAGCGCGATGGCGGGCGCCAAATTCCCCAAACTCTTCGCATACGATGCCACCCATCCTCCGAAGCCGTTCTCGACGCCGACATACAGAAAAAACAGCGCCGCCAAAACGAGCATCGCACTGTCCTTCCAATGAATGGACATGTGCCCGATGTTGTCACCAGCAACTTTCGCCGTCGACGGTTCCACAATGTTCGCCGGCATGGCTGCGATGCCAAACGCCATCACAAGCGAAAACCCCGCCACCAGCGCGAGAAACAGTGGAATATGTTGGCTCTTCGCGGCCGCCGCAACGAGAAAAGGACAAGTCACCGAGCCCACGCTCCAACAGAAGTTGAGCAGATTCAGCGTGGCGCTTCGCCTGCCAGGATTCACCTCCGCCACCAGCAGATTCGCCGCTGGAACAGCCAACCCTATGCCGAACCCCGAGGCCGCGATGCACAGGATTCCCATGATCTTCGGGCCAGCGAGGAGCAATCCCACGCCGGCGCTCATGAGCAACAGTCCAGCCTTCATCGCGAATCGAAATCCCCAGTGCGACACCAGCACTCCCGAGAGTGCCACGGCGAAAGTCGAAGCCAGATACTGCACAGTGAACAGTGCGCCCGCCTGGGAATAGTTCAGCGACCAGCGCGCTGATAGCGTCGGCAGCATGGGACCGAGCAGCACCGTCGCGATTCCAATCGGCACGAATGACGCGTAGGCAGCAAGCGTGAGTGCGTTGGCCGAGAGTGCGGCGTTCGGTGAGTCAGACGAGGGCATGAAGGAGACGCGATCCGCTTACTATATCGGAAGTGTGCTGCTAGGAAGACCCGGGCGCCTTCGCCGTGGATTCCCGCACCACCAACTCAGGCTCTATCGCGATTTCGGAAGGATAGTCTTTCTTACCCTCAATTCGTTCCAGCAAACTTTGCGCCGCCACATGTCCCATCCGGTTCAAGGGTTGGCGGACGGTCGTCAAACTCGGAGTGTAAAACGCCGCTCCCGGAATATCGTCGAACCCAATCACCGAGACATCTTGCGGAACGCGCAATCCCTGCTCCTGGATAGCTCGAATCGCTCCAATCGCCGACATGTCGTTATACGCAAACAACGCCGTAAACGGCTTGCCGTTCGCCAGCAGTTTCTTGGCAAACGGATAACCCAACATCGGCGTCGGATCGTCCGCATCGATCTGTATCGTCAGTTCGGGATCAATCTTCATCCGAATCTGTGCCGCGACCTTGCAGATCGCGTCCCACCGGTCTCCGGAGTCCGAACTCAGCGGATTCCCCTTCATGAAAGCAATGCGCTCGTGAGATAAATCTTTCAAATGATTCAGCGCCAGAACCGCCGCGCGTTCGTGATCGAGCACAATGTTGGTGACACCCTTCAGCTTCTTATGCCCTGCAATGGCGATCGTAGGCAGAACCGGCGCCTCGTGCACGGTCGTGTCTACGGTGATGATGCCTTCGACTCCTCGCTCCGAAAGCATTTGCGAATATCGGTTCAGCAACACCGGATCGTGCCGGTGCACCACCGTCAGAAAGAAATAATCCCGCTGCCTCAAATAATGCTCAATACCGCTTATGATCGGCGAGCTGTAAGAATCGCCGATCTCTTCCGCGATCACTCCGATGGTGTAAGTCCGCTTGTTGCGCAGCGTCCGGGCAAAAAAGTTTGGCTTGTAGTTAAGTTCCTTGGCCGCCGCGTGGATTCGGTTCTTGGTTTCTTGCGGAATCGAGCGCGCCGAAGGCGAATTATTCAGCACCGCCGATACCGTCCCTGGAGTGAGTCCGATATGCTGGGCAACGGCCTTCAGGGTAATCACGGCCGGCTTCTGGGACGGTGTCTTAATTTGACCCATGATCTGTAAAAGCATTTACAACCAACAACTTTGTAAACTCTGCACGAATAAATTCTACTCAATGCGAGCAGCTTGTCAGTGATTCCACACACGCCCGCATGAATACGCTTCCGCCCTTCTTTCTCGCAGCGCGTCCCTACGCCTTGGCGTAACGCTGGCTGTTCGGCCGCGATCCGCTCAACGCGAAGAACAAAATGTACAGGTAACACACAACCGGCAAGAAAAACGCATGATGAATGCCGATACGATCGGCAATCGCACCTTGCGCCACCGGAATAATCGCTCCCCCAACAATCGCCATGATCATGATCCCGGAACCGTCTCCCGTAAGCGGCCCCAGTTCGGCCACTCCCAACGTGAAGATGCTCGGGAACATGATGGAATTAAAGAAACCCACCAGGATGATGCTGTACATGGCCGTGTGGCCCGCGGTCAGCATCGAGATCGCGACCAGGCCAGCCGCGCACACGGCGCATATGCCAAGCAGCCCTCGAGTACTTACCTTCTGCAAGAGCGCAGAGCCGATGAAGCGACCCACCATCGCGCCGCCCCAATAGAACGCCACCAGGCTAGCCGCAACTTTTTCTGTCAGCCCGCCAATCTCCGGCTGGCTGAAGTAGTTCACCAGGAAGCTCCCAATGGAAACCTCGCCGCCCACATACACGAAAATGGCAATCGCGCCAAAGATCAAATTGGGATGCCGCCAGATCGAGTCGTTTACTTTCTCGCCGACTTTGTGTTGCGCGTGCTCAATCTTCGGCAACTTGAAGCTGCCGATCGCGATCGCCAACAGCACCAGCGCAATCCCCAAGCCCACATACGGCGTCTTGACGGTTGCGGCTTCGTGCAAACGATAAGCCTGCAGGAGGTCGGGCGCCATGCCTCGGATTTCAGTCATGGTCTTCGGCGCCGCGCTCAGAATCAGCAGCCCGCCAAAAAACGGCGCCAGAAATGTTCCCAGGGAGTTGAATGCCTGCGTCAGGTTCAGCCGGCTCGACGCCGTCTCCGGTTTTCCCAGAACCGTCACATATGGATTCGCCGCCACTTGCAAGCAAGTGATCCCCGCGGCCAGCACAATCAGAGCGCCCAGAAACAACGGATACGAAGGAACGCTGGCCGCTGGCACGAACAGAAAAGCCCCCAGCCCCATCGTCAGCAGACCCACCACCATCGAGCGCTGGTACCCAATCCAATCAATGAGCTTCGCCGAAGGAATCGAGAAAAGAAAGTAGGCTCCAAAAAATGCAAACTGAATCAGCATGATCCCCGCGTAACTGAGATCAAAAATCGACTTCAGGTGGGGCACCAGAATGTCGTTCAGGCAGGTAAGGAATCCCCACATAAAAAAAAGTGTGGTCACCGTAGCCAGTGCCGCGCCGTAGCTTTGCCCCGTGCCCGGAGCCGTGGCCGTAGTCGAAGAAGTATTAGGAGCCGCGATCGCCATGCGTCCAGTATCCGCCCTTTCAAAGACTGTATGAACCTACAACCGCGCCATCATAGCATCGCCGGAGGGCCGTTTTACGCATTTTTATTTCTCGCAACATCATATCCACACCCTACAAAATCGTTTCTCTACTTGACAAAGTGATAGGGAGAGAAGAAAGGGAGTGAAGTATGACTTTGAGACTCACAAGGCGAACCAGACAAGTAGCGCCGGCACCTTGCCGGCTGTCGCGGGAGCCTGCCCTGAGCCTGTCGAAGGGGCGTCCCGCCGCCCGCGCAGTGTCCGGATTCGAAAAGTGCTGGTCAGAAATGAACACGGCCCGCAGGCACAGGGCCGTAATTCTTTCGCAGAAATCCAATCCTGGAGAGCTGTAAAAACTTAAGACTTCTCCGGCCGAACGAACCGCTCTAACCCTCTTTCGACGCCGAAAACCGCTGCCGCACCCGCTTCCACTCCTCGGTAGAGAACAGTCGCGGCCCCACCTCAATCAGCCGCGGAGTCATATTGAAGAGCGCCACGCGAGTCCAAGGCTTGCCGTTCCGCATCCGAAAGCCTTTCTCATTCAAGTCGCTGACGATGCTGGAATAAGGAAAGTCCTGCACCAGCAACGCCATCATCAGCATGAGCACTTTGTTCTCGACGGGATCGACCTCCAGGCGCTGGCAGTCGTCCGAGATGCGCAGCCCGTAAGGAATGTCCTCGCTAAAAGCGCCCTCCGTCGGACCCTCCGACTCGGGCAGTTCGCGCCGCCATTCCAGCGATACCAGTTGCCATCCCGCCGCCGTCCGCTGCCTGATGACCTCAGGACTAAACGGCCCCGAAATTACATCCCGAATCCGCTCAAAATGCGCCATGACAAGCCTCCGTCAATTGTTCTTCCCGCCGAACCAATGGCAACTCACCTGCCAAACTTCAATCGGCATCTACGCCATTCCGACACCGTCGACTTGAGAATCGACTGGCGGCGAAATCTGTAATCAACTGCTTTCGTCACTTAGGGAGACAGGATTACGGGAACATCCTCGACGATGAGTTGCGATCCCTGCAGAGATGTGTCCTGGCACGCGACTTCCCAGGAGAATAGCAGTGCATCCTTGACCACGCCGGAAACCGCGCCCAGCCTGAGATGTACCGCACTGACCTGCACGCCGCGACGCTGCGATTCGTCCAATGCAGCATCCACAATGCCCATCGCAATCGACAGTTCGTGCATCCTCTGGCGTATTCTATACCCGCTCCACGAGAAGCCTGCACCGCGCTCGGATTTGTCATCCTGAGCGAAGCGAAGGACCTATGCAATTGACCGCACCATTCATGCTGCCTTCGCATCGCGCAAGCTGACGCGCTTCATTTCGAAAGCTGCCCGATGAACACACCGTAAGGCGCGAGCGTCACGACATTTCCACTCGCCGAAGACTCTCCGCTTGCCACCAAGCTCTTCGCCGAAGCAAACCCATTCCTGCTCAAATCGAAACTGACCTTCTGCTCCGCCCCCGACATATTCAAAGCAACCAGCACTGCCTGTTCCTTATACACGCGCAAGTACGACAGCAGGTTCTGATCGTTCTCATTCAGCGGAGCATACGTTCCGTCCATCAGCGCTCTGTTGGTATGGCGCAGCTTGAGCACTTTCTTGTAGAACGCGAGCACCGACTCCGGATCTTGGGATTCGTCGGCGACGTTATAAGTCTTCGCAGTCGCAGGCACAGGAAGCCACGGTGCAGTTTTTGAGAAACCAGCATTCTCGCCCTCGTCCCATTGCATCGGCGTGCGCTCGCCGTCCCGCCCTTTTTCCTTCGGCCATCCCGTGCGGCCAATCGGATCCTTCACATCTTCCTTGCGAGTCGGCGGTGTGGTCTTCATTCCAATCTCTTCGCCGTAGTACATGATCGGCGTGCCGCGCAGAGTCAGATAAAGCCCCGCCATTAACTTCGCGATCGGATCGTTGTGCTGGCCGTCTCCATAGCGATCGTAGGAGCGCATGATGTCATGATTGCTGATGACAAACGTCGGCCAACCGGAGGCGGAATCGACTGCTGCGATCTGCTTGCGGAATTCCGCGGGTGAGAGTTTGTTGACTGTGGTGAAAAGAAAATCCATGGGCAACTGCAATTCGTTATTGCCGTGCCCGTAATAAGCGTTCAGCTCCTCGATGTTGGCGGTCCAGGTTTCACCGATCAGCACAGCGTTGTATTCATCCGCCACTTTCCGTAATCCGCGCAGCGCCTCGTGCACCTCAGGCAATTTGGTTGTGTATTTTTTCTCTTCGAAAGGATCGCCAAAAGCATTTGTGCCTGGCTTAACTGGATTGTCGGTAAGGTTGGGATCTTCGAAGAGCGTGTCGACCGCATCCAGACGAAACCCGGAGACGCCGCGTTTGTACCACCAGCGCGTCACATCAAACATCGCGTCCTTCACGGCTGGGTTGCGCCAGTTTAGGTCGGGTTGCTCGGTATAAAAGTAGTGATAGTAATACTGATTCGTCGTTGGATCGAACTTCCATGCCGAGCCGCCGAAATCAGAGGTCCAATTGTTCGGCGGTTGTCCCGGTCCCTTGCCGTCGCGCCAGATGTACCAGTCGCGATGTTCCGAAGTGCGAGAGGACTTCGAATCCAGGAACCACTTGTGCTGATCGGAAGTGTGGTTCACAACGAAATCGAGGATAATGTGAATGCCGCGCTTCCTGGCCTCGCTGGCAAGCCGGTCAAAGTCCGCCAGCGTTCCATACATGGGATCAATATTCTCGTAGTCGGAGACGTCATAACCAAAGTCCACTTGCGGTGACGGAAAACAGGGTGAGATCCAGATCGCGTCCACGCCGAGGTCTTTCAAATAATCCAGCTTCGACGTGATGCCGTTGAGGTCGCCGACTCCATCATTGTTGCTGTCGGCAAAACTGCGGGGATAAATCTCATAAAACACAGCATGCTGCCACCATTGATGGCTTTCCGCATCCACCGCCTTCTTCGAGTTCTGAGCACACGCCGTAAGAATCGCCAGAGATAGGAACGCAGACATCAGAGCCCAGGAGGACTTATGTGGCATAGGGAATGACTCCTCGCAATTCAAATTGAAAATATCGCAACCCACAGTGGATGCGGCGAAGCAACGTTTCAGTTGCCGCGTGCGGCGAGATCGATCGAAAGTAGCGATTGGCCGAGTGTACGCTTTTCTGATTTGATGCGCCCGCGAGATTTCTTCAGGGCCGTCCGAAGTGAATCACGACTTTTTGCTGCAAATAGGAGTCAGCCGCTCCCTGCGGCACCTGGATTTCGAGTTTCCCGAGCTTGGTTATGACTGCACCGTCTACCGAAGAGACCTGGCCGGAATTCCACACGTTAAACTCGTAACGACTACCTGCTCTTCCCGACACTTCCAACGTCAACTCGGTCTTCGAAGTATTCCACGACTCGGAGAGGACGCGCAGTCCGCTGCTCGCGCTCCCCAGAGCCGGCAATTCGTTCGACAGCGCCAAACCAAAATCGTTCTTCACTCGAATAACCAGGTTATTCGGTCCGGCGTGCACAGGAAACCGCAGCGCTAAATGCTGATCGTTGTTGTTCGGCTGCAGCTTGAACAGCAGAGGCCGTCCGTTCATCTCCACGCTGAGGACCTGGGTGCGCAGACTGAATGCCGGAGAGAACTCGACCCAACAATCGCCTGTGCCAGTTCGTTTAGTCGCAAGCTCGAGGCCGTCCGCGGTCTTGTGATACTGAAAGTCCACTCCGACTCCGCCGACGCGGACATTACGAATGGCGAACGATATCCAATCCGATGGTACGTGAGGAGCGAAACTAATGTGATGTTTTTCCGCGTCGGTCTGCAGGCCAAACAGGCCCCGCAGGATCGGACTGATGACCATGGCCGAAGACCAGATTTGATGAGGCGAACTGGTCGCGAACGACTGGTAGTAGTCGCCGGAGAGAACTTCCGTGAAATGACCAAGAGCGCCGTCGGCGCCGAGCAGCGCGTTGGACCGCAGATTGAAGTAGGCCGGAAAGGCGCGATGGTAGTGGTATTCGGCCACCGACGCCCATCCCGTGAAGAGCGGCCATACCGAACCATAGTGATAGCCTGAGCCGTCATAAACTTTGGACTTCTGCGAAATAATCCGCATGCCCCAGTCAGTCTGGTGATCTTCCGCCGCGAGTTGCGTGATGGTCTGGTCCGCGTGGTTCGGGTCGGATAGACCAAACCACATGGGAACAGTCGTGAGCACACTGGCTTCGTCTGCGCGTTGGTTGTCGGGCTTCAAGGCATATGCATAAGCCTCGATCTCGGGCGACCAGAAGGCGTGATCGAGCGCGGGCACGCTGTGCTCGAACTCCGCCGCAAGTTGCTTGCTGACGTCGTCCTTGCCGACAAGTCGAGCTAGGTTGGTGAGCGCACGCAGCGCTTCCACCGCAAGTCCAGCCTGGTAGTACTCGTTCTTGACGGGAAGCAACGGTCCTCCCTCGATCCAGCCGTGACCGACGCCCAGATTTTGCGCGAACCCTTGCGCATCGTAGGTCGAATGCATGAACTGGTATGCGCGCCAGACGTTGTCCCATTTGTCCCGGGCGAAGGCCACGTCTCCGCTCTGGACTGCATAATCATTCAAGGCGATGATGAACAGTGGCGTCGCGTCGGCGGACACATAAGCGTAGGGATAATCCTTGAACCAAGGCACCAGACTGGCGCTCTGCGAAATCTCATGCGGGACCTTCCCATCTTCCCGCTGATATTTGCTGATGAAATCGATGGCGGTCCGAGTCGTGGAATAGTCGCCCTCAGCGTTGAGAGCAAACGACGTCCACATAGAATCGCGCCCGAAGAACCACGCGAAGCCCGGACGCTGGCCGACTCCCGAGGTTCGATAGCCCGCAACCAGCCCAAATCCCAGGTAGGGATTGTTCACCATTCCCTGAATTGTGCTGATGCGCGCCCAGTCGTACGCCTGCTGCAGAGTTGCGTCCGGCAGTTCAAGGCTTACGGTCTTGTCGAGATAAGCGGCGTAATACTGAGCCGAAGCGCGAACTGCGTCCGCATAAGAGGTCAGCAAGTGTTCGTAGTTCTTCTCGGCATCGGCGGGGCCCGCGACGGAGGCAGCCATGACCAACACCTTCGTCTCTTTTCCTTTCTGCGTTACTCCTAAATGGAGGGAGTTCTCCTCGGATGAAGAATAGTTCGTTTGATAGGCAAGGTGAGCGCCGGCGGCGGTCGGCGATCCCACTAATGCAGCATACTTGCGCGCCTCTTCGCCGAAGGCGACAGCCCGTTCTTTCGCATCCCAGTTCACGTAGGTTCCGCCGAGGGCAGCGGGCCATTCCAGTTGGAAGTCGCCGATGAATCCAGCTTCTACTTCCAAGGGTTGCGCAGTTTCGACCTCGAGCAGAATGACCGCTCCCGCTTCATTTACTGGAACACACAGGGTTTCGCGCACGCGAAAGTTGTCGCCCGCATACAGAATGGACGCTGACTCGGGGCGAACCGTCAGCGTGCGTGCGAGACTCTCGGCAGGAAGTTCTCGATCGCCGACGTGAAAGGTCAGGTGAAATTCACGAAAGATCTTGAGCGGGTAAACCCATGCTTCGAATCGTCCCGCTTCGTTGCCGAACAATCCCGCGCGAGTACCGACGACGGGAAGAAACTCCCAAGTGCGGATCGGGCGCGATAACTCCCGCGCGACTCCCGGAGTTTCGGCGGATTGCCGGGCAACGCAGAGTGAGCCGCACAGCATCCAGACCAACAGGCAAATGCCGCGTGCGATCCGAGATGCCGAAGTAGAAAGCTGAGGACCATCAAGGTAAGAATTCATTGCGACCTTCTTTTCCAACGGGAATTGGGTGCGAGCGGAACTTGCAAAGTCGCGGTACCCTGAATATAAGAAGTAGGGGCGAATTTTAGCACGAGCCGAGTGGGCCAGGTAGCGACCTCTTGTTTTCTTCACGCCGCGTTTTTCTGAAATCTCTCAGCCGTTCGGCACTGGTGCTCTCGCTGGAAAGCGTGCTGGCCTTGGCTCGTCCGCGTCCGTTGCGCGCGAATTCAGGCCAACAACAGAGAACTACAAAAGACGAGCCAACCGCGCAGAGTGGTGATCTTGGACTTAGCTTCATCAATATTGGGCGCGAGTCTGGGCTGAACGCGAAAACCATCTTCGGCGGCGAACACAAGAATAAATATCTGCTCGAGACCACTGGCTGCGGCGTTGCTTTCTACGATTATGACAACGATGGATGGCTCGACATTTTTCTAGTGAACGGCACGAGGCTCGAAGGCTTCCCCGCGGGCAGTGAACCGACCTCGCATCTTTTCAAAAATAATCGCGATGGCACATTCACCGACGTTACCGCGAAGGCCGGAGTCGCCCACTCCGGCTGGGGACAAGGCGTTTGCGTCGGCGACTACGACAACGACGGATGGGACGATCTGTTCGTCACCTACTTCGGCAAGAACGTTCTGTATCACAACAACGGCGATGGCACGTTTACCGACGTCAGCCAGAAGGCAGGCGTGGCGGGCAAAGCCACGCGGTGGAATACAGGTTGCGCTTTCGTTGACTACGATCGCGATGGACGACTTGATCTGTTTGTCGCCAACTACATTGATCTGGACCTGGCGACAGCACCGGTGCCGGAATCCGGACCGTGCCTTTACAAGAGCGTGATGGTCGCGTGTGGGCCTCCGGGACTGCAAGGCGGCAAGAACATCCTGTATCACAATAATGGCGATGGAACTTTCACCGATATTTCCGAGGCGTCCGGGATTCTGAGCGCGAACGGCACGTACGGCCTGGGCGTGCTCACTGCGGATTTCGATAACGACGGCTGGCCCGATATTTACGTCGCCAACGATTCCACCGCCAGCGCGCTCTACCAGAACAAGAAGAACGGGAAATTTCAGGACATCGCCATTGAGGCAGGATGCGCGCTCAGCCCCGACGGCAAGCCGCAAGCGGGCATGGGCGTTTCCGCAGCGGATTACGATCTCGACGGCAATCTCGACATCGTTAAAACCAACTTCGCCGGTGACACCCCTTCGCTTTACCACAATTCAGGCGGCGCGAGTTTTGAAGACACGACTTTCACCGCAGGGCTGGGCGCACACACGCAATTTCTAGGCTGGGGCTGCGGCTTCTTCGACATGGACAACGATGGCTGGGCGGACATCCTGATCTGTAACGGGCACGTCTATCCGGAAGTCGAGCTACTGAAGACGGAAGCTGGTTATGCGCAACGCAAGCTGCTTTATCAGAACCTGCACAACGGGCATTTTGCAGACGTTTCGTTTCAGGCCGGGCCGGGCATCTCAGAGCCAAGTCCGTCGCGTGGCGCAGCTTTTGGCGATTTCGATAACGACGGAGATATCGATGTGGTCGTAAATACCGTGAATGATTATCCGCAGTTACTGCGTTGTGATTTGAAACTCGATCACAACTGGATCAAGATTCGTACGATTGGAACGAAATCGAACCGTAGCGGAATTGGCGCCCGGCTGATGTGTGTGACCCATTTGCCCGGGGAGACTAAGCCGCATCAGCAGATCGACGAAGTCCGCAGCGGCGGCGGATATTTTTCGCAGAATGATCTGCGGGTTCACTTTGGGCTGGGGAAGGCTGAGAAAGTCGACGTGCTGGAAATTCTTTGGCCCAGCGGGCAGGTCGATACGCTCAAGGACATCAAGGCGAACCAGCTGATCTTCGTCAAAGAGGGCGCCGGCATCAGCCGGACCGTACGGTTCAACACTGCGACGAACGTCGGAAAGAAATAACCACAGAGGGCACAGAGGCACACGGAGGTCTTCGTGGACGTTGCTTCCTGCTCAAGGCTTCTTCGCGGCGGCATCACCCGTGCCTTCTTTGAGCGTGTGAATCTGATCGACCGGCAGGTTCGTAAAGCGCTCCGTCAGGCCGCTGGGCCACAGAATTTCAACCCATTCGATCTTTGCCGCGGTACCCAAGCCGAAATGAACACGCATATCGCTGTTTGACACGTAACTGGAGCCGCTGCGAACTTCATCGACCAGGAGGCGCTCCTGAGTCTTCACGCGGATGCGCGCGCCAATGCCGTCGCGATTGGATTTCGTGCCGATGGTATGAATCGCGATCCAGTGATTCGCATTGCGAATCTGATTCACCAGCAGACTGGGGCGATCGTTCATATTGCTGATGACGATCGAAATCTTGCCGTCACTCCACAAGTCCCCAACCGCGAGGCCGCGCGACGAGGACGCGGTCGTGATGCCGGATCCGGCGGAAGCGGAAATGTCGCTGAATGTGCCGTCGCCATTGTTGTGATAAAGAATTCTGGGTTCCTTGTAGCTGCTGCCCAAGTGCTGGCTATCGACTTCGGGATAAACGTGGCCGTTCACCAGGATCAGGTCGGGCCAGCCGTCGTTGTCTACGTCGAAAAACATTGTCCCCCAGCCCAAGTATTGCGTGTAGAGGCCAAGTGCTGCAGTAGTGGTCGCGTCGGTGAAGGTGCCGTCGCCGTTATTTTTGTAGAGCGTGGAAGTGTCGTCGGAAAAATTCGTTTTGAAGATATCGAGGTGGCCATCGCCGTTGTAGTCGGCGATGGTCGAGCCCATGCCGGCCTGCTCGCGACCGTCTTCGTTAAAAGCCGCGCCCGACACGACAGCCACGTCAGTGAAGGTGCCGTCGTGATTATTGCGATAGAGAATGCTGGGTGTGCTGTCGCAGGCGACGAAAATGTCCGGCCATCCGTCCTCATCAAAATCGAGCGTGGACACGCTGAAGGCGTAGTGGCCGTCGGTGCGGTCGATGTGGGCCTTGGCGGTAACGTCTTCAAACGTGCCGTCGCCGCGATTGTGATAGAGGATGTTCTTTGCTCCCGGCAGCCCGCGCGGGCCGCACATCACCGGAACGCCTTTCCAGATGCAGGTGGGCCGCTCGCCGGGCGCGGGTGCTGTGGCGAGATCAAAATCGACGTAGTTCGCCACCATCAGATCGAGATGGCCGTCGCGGTCGTAGTCGACGAACGCGCAGCCCGTGCCCCAAGCCTTGCCCGAGCCGGCGACACCGGCTTTCTCGGAGACTTCGGTGAAAACTCCGTGCTGGTTGTGGTAGAGGCGGTTCTTGCCGTAGTAGGTGACGTA
>Ga0070717_10002651_pt1 | contig 12597 bp, 12 predicted proteins | sample LARL113metaG_FD_71366 | JGI IMG/M metagenome (GOLD analysis project Ga0070717, IMG submission 71366) | Corn, switchgrass and miscanthus rhizosphere microbial communities from Kellogg Biological Station, Michigan, USA - LAR L11-3 metaG | ecosystem: Host-associated > Plants > Roots > Rhizosphere ...
CGGAACATTCCGTTCCGCTCAAGCAGGTGATGCAGGAGGCCGCGCGCCTGTTTGCCGCCACCCGAAAGGATGATTGATGAATCGTGCGCAGATCGAGGCGCTGCTGAATCAAGTGCGCGACGGCCAGACCGGCGTCGATGATGCCATGGAACGGTTGCGCGGCCTGCCATTCGAAGACCTGGGTTTCGCCAAGCTCGATCATCATCGCGCCTTGCGCACCGGTATGCCGGAGGTGATCTTCGCCGGGGTGAAGACTCCGGAACAGGTAGCCGCGATTTTTGCGCGCATGGCCCACGCCGGCGGAAACGTGCTGGCCACGCGAGCCACACCCGAGTGTTTCGATGCGGTGCAGGATGCGGAACCGCGCGCCGTGTATCACGCGACCGCACGCGCCATCACCCTTTCGCAGGCGGCTCCCATCGAGGGCAAGGGCACCGTGGCGGTGGTGTGCGCCGGAACGAGTGATCTGCCGATCGCCGAGGAAGCCGCGGTGACCGCGCGCCTGATGGGCAACACGGTCGAGCTCATCGCCGACGTCGGCGTCGCGGGCATCCACCGGCTGCTGGCGCAGCGTACATCACTGCAGTCTGCGCGCGTGCTCATCGTGTGTGCAGGCATGGAAGGAGCGCTTCCAACCGTGGTGGGCGGCCTGGTGAATGCGCCCGTGATCGCCGTGCCCACCAGCATCGGCTATGGGGCGTCGTTCGGCGGCGTGGCCGCGCTGCTGGGGATGTTGAATACCTGCACGCCCAATGTGTGCGTGGTCAATATCGACAACGGCTTTGGCGCAGCTTGCATTGCCACCCTGATTAACCGACTGTAATCGCTATTTGGCATCGCCGGTTTCGAGCCGCAGAATGCTAACATTCTGCTTCCATGAAGTCGCGTTGGATCACGCTCGCTCTTTGCCTGCTCGTGGTGGTGGTTCTGATCGTGCGTGTGCTTCCGCGCGGCGGGCGTCACAGCCAGGGGCATTCGTCTTCGGGCCGCCAGGCAGCCTCGCCAAACGCCTACCTGGGTCTGCGCAGCCTTGTGCTCGAGGGAAGCCGCGCCAATTTCGGTCTCGGCCCGGCGTCGAGCCCGACGCAGCCCTTTGCGGTGGTGGCCGACTGGGGCTCTCCGCAGGGCTCTACCACGATTGTCGCTATTGCCGATGGGAGCGCGAGCGTTTACCTCAGCAGCGGAGCCGGTTTTATCGGCGGAGGGCAGTCGCATGAATCGATTCGCGATGCGGCTATCAAAACTGTGGAACTTGCGGCAACGGTGCAGCCGCTGATGCGGCCCACCACCCAGTTTCCGCTCGCGAACCCGCAGCAGGTCACCTTCTACGCGGTGACCGATGCGGGCGTGTTCACCGCCAGCGCGTCAGAAGGCGATTTGGCTGACAACCGCAGCCCGTTCTCGCAGCTCGCAGCCGCCGCGCAAAAAATTCTTACCGAATACCGGAATCTGCCGCCAGCCCGCTAACACTGTCGATCGGAATCGGGATCGGTCTCACTGCGGCTTGGTTTGCGCGGGCGGCGTCTGTGCGGGTTGCCCCTGGGCCGGCGGAGTGCTCTTCGGCGGCGTGGCGCGCTTTTTCTTTGGGGCAGGCTTGGGCGGGGTACACGGGGCCGGCGCCGCAGCCGGCTCGTGCTTGTGTTCCTGGGCCGCAGCCTCCTGCGCCTTGATGGCGGCCTGCAGGTCCGTTACCTGCTTTTCCTGCCCGGCGGCACGCTCCTGCATGCTGTCGTAGAGCTCGATGCGCGTGCTCCCAAATTTTTTGAGGGCCGCTGCCAATTGGTCCACCTGATCCCCCGGCGCGGACACGCGCGCTCCCTCTTCCACCCGCAGCAACACGTCGTAGAGCGCGTCAAGATGCTTCATCAGCGGGATGGATTTGCTGAGCGCACCGGGCGCCGCATCCGCGTCTGCCACCAAAGGCGGGACATTGGTCTTCAAATCATTCAGAATGGCGGCTACGTTCTGGCCGGCCTCGTCGCGTATGGATCCCTTCTTCCACTTATCGAGTTTGAGCGAATTCAGGGTGCTGTCCACCAGGGTAAGCGCCGGTTGGAGCAGAGTCGAAGGCGCCACCGGAGGGCTCGGCGGAGCAGGCGGTTTATCGGCGGGGCTGCCTTGGCCGTACAGGAAAAGCGGCGCAACGGCAATCAACGAAATCAGGGTTCCACGGGGAATCTGCATGGCTTGCTCTCTTGATTTGTGAATCCCGGGGTCGAATGGTGGAAATGGAAAGTCTCCCCACGCCTTTTGATGCCAAGTCCGGGCCGGCGAACAAACAATACCGAAGCAGACTCCGGTGAGTCCGCAGCGGCCAATTGAACCCTTGGTTTTACACCCACTCGCCGTTCCGCATCAGGGGCTCGGCTGTCCCAGACGGGGCAATGCCGTCGATATCGAGTTTGTCCGAACCGATCATCCAATCCACGTGGATCAGGCTGTCGTTTGCGCCGCGGGCGGCGAGCTGCTCGGGAGTGAGCTTTTCTCCATCGCGCAGGCAGGACGTATAGGCCTGGCCCAGCGCGATATGAGATGCAGCGTTCTCGTCAAAAAGGGTATTGAAAAATGTGAGCCCACTTGAAGCGATAGGCGACGAATGCGGAACCAGTGCGACCTCGCCCAGACGCCCGGCGCCGTCGTCGGTGCCGATCAGCTTGCGCAGAACCTCTTGTCCGCGGCTGGCGTGCGCATCCACAATTCGACCGCGCTCGAAGCGGACACGAATGCCCGCAATCATCGTCCCCTGGTATGAAAGCGGCTTACTGGCGGTCACGGTGCCCTCGGCGCGGTCTTTGTGCGGCGTGGTGAAGATTTCCTCCGTCGGCATATTGGGGATGCAGTAGAGGCCGTTGCCCGCCGTGGTGCCGCCGCCCAGCCAGAGATGGTCGTCGGCAAGGCCCAGACGGAAATCGGTTCCGGGGCCGCGATATTGCAGGGCGGCGTAGCGCTTTTCATTCATGTAGGCGGCACGGCGGTGCAGTTCTGTGTCGTGGGTCTTCCAATTGCTGACCGGGTCGTCGACATGAATGCGCGTGGTGGCGAAGATGGCTTCCCATAACTTCGCGAGGGCGTCTTCGGGTGTGTCGTCGGGAAACATCGCCGCAGCCCAGGAGGGCGTAGCGCTGGCCACAATGGTCCAGTTGATTTCGTGACGGGTAATCAATTCCAGCGCCGGCCGGTAGGCCTTGGAAACCGCCTGGTTGGCGCGTCCGACCTTGTCGGGGTCCTCATTCGACAGCAAAGTGGGATTGGTCCCAGTGATGGCCAGCCGCGCGGCGCCGCTCTTGAATGCTGCGCCCATCCCATCGTAGAGCCAGCCAGGTGCGCGATCGAACGCATCGTCGGGGGCAAACCGGTAGCGCATCAGCATCGCTTCATCGTCGCTGTAGAGAGTCGTCACCAGCGATGCTCCGGCGCGATAGGCATGCTCGGTGATGCGCCGGACGAGGGGGACGGCTTCGAGGGATGCGGTCATCAGCAGTTCCTGGCCGGCTTTCAGGCCGAGACCGACTTCGATAGCTACGCGGGCAAGCTGGTCGAGCTTCTGTTCAAATGTGAGTTCCTGCGCAAGAGTCGCCATGGTGGTTTTGACGTAATGCCTCCAGAAAATGATTCTCTCAGGTGGGGGGTGGGATTGGGATCGCGGGCGGGCCGGGGAATATGCTGAAATGAGTGGTCAACTTCAAGGACTCGTTGCTGATTTTCGGGGCATTTTGGAGTCCGTTAATTGGGAGAGCGCACATGACTTATTCGCGTAGGGAATTCCTCGAAACCGCGGGCGCGCTCGCCGCGGCTTCCCTGTTGCCGGCGCGGGTGGCGCTGGCGGACGGAACGGCGCCGGCGCCGTTGCAGCAGTTTGAGTATGGCGAACTTGAACTGCTCGAAGGGCCGTTGCGGCGGCAGTTCGACACCAATCATTCCTTCTATGCCGCGCTGGACGAAGACGCGCTGCTGAAGCCCTATCGCCAACGGGCTGGGCTGCCGGCGCCGGGCGAAGACATGGGCGGCTGGTATAGCTGGGAGCCGCTCAGCGATCTCGATGCACGGCCCAATAACGGGTTTGCTCCGGGGCACAGCTTCGGGCAGTATCTTTCCGGACTTTCGCGCGACTACGCGGCCACCGGCGACAAAGCCACGCAGGAAAAGGTGCACCGGCTGGTGAGGAATTTCGGGCCGGCCATTACGTCCCATTTCTGGGATGGCAACCGGTTCCCGGCCTACACCTACGACAAAATCTCTATCGGCATGCTGGATGCCCACCAGTTCGCCGCCGCTCCCGATGCGCTGAAGGTGCTGGACAAGACACTCGATTCGGTGTGGGACCGATTGCCGCCGCGGGGCCTCTCGCGCGCGCAGCAATACGAGCGGCCGCACAAAGATGAGTCGTTCTGCTGGGACGAGCCCTATACGCTGCCCGAAAATGCTTTCATCGCTTATCAGCGGGGCGCGGGCGAGCGGTACAGGCAACTCGGGATTCGCTTCCTCGCCGATGACTGGTACTGGGACCCACTGGCCAACGGCGAGAATGTGCTTCCGCACAAGCACGCTTACAGCCACGTGAATGCGATGAGCTCCGCCATGCAGGCGTATCTCGTCCTGGGCAGCGAAAAACATCTGCGCGCGGCGAAGAACGGGTTCGACTTTTTGCGTACCACGCAGAGCTTTGCGACAGGCGGGTGGGGCCCGAATGAAGATTTTCGCGAGCCGGGCAAAGGTGAAATTGGCGAGAGCCTGACCAAAACACATTCGAGCTTCGAAACGCCCTGCGGGTCGTATGCGCATTTCAAAATCACGCGCTACCTGACCCGCGTTACGCGCGACAGCCGCTACGGCGACAGCATGGAGCGCGTCCTCTACAACTGCATTCTCGGCGCCCTGCCCATCCAGAAGGACGGTCACGGATTTTACTACTCCGATTACAACAACGACGGCGTGAAGGTTTATCACCCCTATCAATGGCACTGCTGCACGGGAACGTTCTCTCAGGTCACGGCGGATTACGGAATCAGTTCGTATTTCCACGACGGGCAGGGAATCTACGTCAACCTGTATGTGCCTTCGCGCGTGCAATGGAACCGCGCGGGCGGGCGGGTTGCGCTGCTGCAGAAAACCAACTATCCGCACACACCGGCAACCGAAATCGCGATCGAGGCCGACAAGCCGGTGGCTTTCCCGGTGTATCTGCGCATTCCGGCGTGGGCTGGCGCGAAGACTCGCGTTTCGGTGAACGGCAAGGGGACTGCGGACACTGTCGAGCCAGGAAAATTCGCCCGCGTGGACCGCACCTGGAAAAAAGGCGACCGCATCGAAATCGAATTCGATATGCCGATGAGATTGGAAGCCGTCGGTCCGCAGCACCCGAATCTTGTCGCGCCGGTGCATGGTCCAGTGGCGCTATTCAGCGTTGGGTCCGTTCCGGCGAGCGTGCGCAGGCCCGCGCTGCTCGCCGCGACCCAGGCGGCCACCGGTTCAACTGATTGGCAGGTGAAGACCGAGGGCGCGCCGATTACACTGCGCCCGTTCACAGCCATTCAGGATGAACATTACCGCCTGTATCTGAATGTGGAAGGCTGACGATTGAACGTTCAAGAACAGTTTGGCCAGATCGATATCTACGTATTCGACCAGATTCTGCGCGGAAATATTGCCCCCGGGATGCGCGTGCTTGAGGCTGGATGCGGCTACGGGCGCAACCTTGTCCACCTGCTGCGCGAGGGATACGAGGTATTCGCGATGGACCTGGATGCGGACGGAGTTGAGCATGTTCGCCGCTTGTCCGCATCGCTGAATACCGGGCTACCGGCGGAGAATTTTCAGGTGGGCTCCATCGAGCGGATGCCCTTCCCCGATGAGTTTGCCGATGTGGTGATTTGTTCGGCCGTGCTCCACTTCTCGCGGGATGACGAGCAGTTCCACGCAATGCTGGCGGAACTCTGGCGAGTGCTCAAGCCGGGCGGGATGTTGTTCTGCCGCCTGGGCTCAAGGATCGGGATGGACTTTGAGCGCCTCGAGGGTGGCCTCTTCCTGATGCCCGATGGCCAGCACTGGTTCCTGGTGGACGAGGACATGCTCCTCGACCTCAGCGACGAGCTCAACGCCGTCCTCGTCGACCCCCTCAAGACGACGGTCGTGCAGGACCATCGCTGCATGACGACGTGGGTGTTGCGGAAGAAATCCGGCGCATCAAGCCGGACTTAGGGGCACGGCCGTTTGTCGCACGCCGCAAGCTTTGTCAAGACGTTACTATCGTTCATGTTTTTTAGTTAGAACCACTTAGCTGCCATTTTAGTTTGCATATAATTTGGACCTTTTGGCGCACAATTAGAACAGCATGCCGGAATTGGCAACTCAACGGGCCATCCGAACTCCAGTGTCACCGGTTCTGCACCAGGTGATCTTGTAAATACAACTAAATCAGCAGGATCAAGCTGGACGATCAAATGTACAATTGCGCGGTTTTCAATGCTAACCCCAATGGAGTCAGCAACAAACAGCAAAAGTGCAGGACCCTCCCCCCTCCCTGGCAGAAACTGTCAAACTGTATAACTGTCAGAGGGTGTATCCGCATTGTCGACGCGGCGACCGTGCGGAACTAACTCGCTAACTCCGCTACTCCTCTGCCCTTCACGGCCGGTCGTAGAAGCGGAAAAACAGCGACGGCTTGGCGCAGGGCTCGGCTTTCGCGACCAGTTCGCCGGCCTGCTTGTCGGTGATGGGCGTGAAGTCGCGGGCCAGCTGGACATTCTCTTCCAACTGGGCAATCGAGTCGCAGCCGATGATCACCGTGCTTACCGGCTGCGAGAGCGTGTAGTACATGGCTTCGCGCATGGTCAGCGCGCCGGGCGACGACGTCTGGATCGTCATGCCTTCCCAGGACTTCTTCTGTTGTTCGATGGGCGGCGGATTCCAGGACGAGAGGATGCGCCCGCGCCCAGGGATCTTCATGCCGATGATGCCCATCTGCTTCTCGACCGCCAACGGCAGCAGCGCTTCATTGAAGCTGTGGTGGTGCGGGTCGGCGGCGTTCACCGCCATCAGGACGGTGTCGAAGTCGTGACGCCGGATGCACTCCATCAGCGCGTCGGGCCGGTAGTGGCCTGTAATCCCGAGGAACCGCACCACCTTCTGCTGCTGCATGTCGAGCAGCGCTTCCATGGCGCCGCCCTTGGCGAACACCTGGTCGACGTCGTACATGGTGCCGATGTCGTGCAACTGCCACAGGTCAACGTGATCGGTCTGGAGCAGTTCGAGCGACTTCTCGATCATGCGCATAGAGTCGTCGCGCGTGCGCTCCTTGGTTTTGGTGGCGAGGAAGGCTTCGTTGCGGCGTTTCGGCATCACCTTGCCGACGTATTGCTCGCTCCATCGCTGCGGACCGCCGTAAATGGACGACGTATCGATGTAGTTGACTCCCATGTCGAGCGCGCGGTTGATGAGGGGGACGGCGGTGTCGAAGTTATTCGGCTTCTCCAGCGCGGCCTGACCGCCGAGCGAAAAGATGCCCACCTTATAGCCGGTCTTGCCCAAGTTGCGCGTGGGCATGGCCGCCATGGTGACCGGGTTCGAGGGCATGGCGGGCAGCGACTTGTTGGGCGTGACGGCGAAAGCCGAGGGGGTGAGCATGGCCGCGGTAGCCACGCCGCCCACCTTCAAAAACTCACGCCGGCCCTGGAGTTGCACCCGCTTCGAACTCATTTCGCTCATGGAAATCCTCCGCCCGCGAGTCTCGTCTCGCACGTTTCATGATAAACCGCAGCATGGGTTTGCGCTGTGAACAGCGAGGCTTTAGTGGCCGGGAACGGCGGTGCAGTCTGATCTACAATCGAAGCATGAGTTTCCCAGAAAACCGCATGCGGCGCCTGCGCCGGACGGAGTCGCTGCGTGCCCTGGTTCGCGAGACGTCCCTGGAGCCCGGCGACCTGATTTACCCGCTCTTTATCTGTCCGGGTGAAGGCATCCGCAAGCCGATCGGCTCCATGCCTGGCGTTTTCAATCTGTCGGTGGACGAAGCCGTAAAGGAAGCCGAAGAAGTGGCCGGCCTGGGTATCGCCGGGCTGCTGCTTTTCGGTCTGCCGGAGTCAAAGGATGAGCACGGCGCCGGGGCCTATGACGATGAAGGCATCGTACAGCAGGGCTTGCGCGCGCTGAAGCGGTCGAGCGCGGCGAAGAAGCTGGTCCTGATCGGTGACGTGTGCCTGTGCGAGTACACCAGCCACGGGCATTGCGGCATGATCATCGAGACCAAGGACGGGTGGGAAGTGGAGAACGACACGTCGCTCGACCTGCTGGGGCAGACGGCCGCCAGCCTGGCCCGTGCGGGAGCCGACATTGTGGCGCCCAGCGACATGATGGACGGACGGGTGGCGGCGATCCGGCGCGCCCTCGACGAGGACGACCGCACGGAAGTTCCGATCCTGAGCTACGCGTCGAAATTCGCGTCGGCATTTTATGGGCCGTTCCGCGAGGCGGCCGATTCGGCACCCCAGTTCGGCGACCGCAAGACGTACCAGATGGACGGCGCCAATCTTCGCGAAGCCATGCGGGAGATCGACCTGGATATCGCCGAGGGTGCGGACATGATCCTGATGAAGCCGGCGATGCCCTATCTCGACGTGGTGCGCGAGGCGAGGCGGCGGGTCGATGTGCCGATGGGCGCGTATCAGGTCTCGGGCGAATATTCCATGCTGCACGCCGCCTTTGAGAAAGGCTGGCTGGACCGCGATCGGGCCATGCTGGAGTCGCTGATTGCGATCCGGCGCGCCGGTGCGGATTTCATCGTGACGTATTTCGCTAAGGATGCGGCGAAGCTGCTGTAGGTTTCATCCCAGGTCTCAGAATCGAGACCTGGGCCACCCAGTTGTAGGAGAGTGGTCAGTGAGCAGTGATCAGTGGTCAGTCTTTTTGGCAGTCATCCACTGAGTCCTGTTCCCCGTTCCCTTGTTCCCGTTTCCCTCGTTCCCTGCCCTCTCAACGCGCAGCTTACAACTTCGCTAGTATCGGATTATGGCGGTTGGCGGGCGCGCATGAACACTCTGGAGATCATCAGCATCCTGGTGGCCACGGCGGCCCTGTTCGGCTGGTTGAGCTCCCGCGTGCTCCGATTGCCGCTCACCATCGGGACCATGCTCCTGACGGTGCTTGCTACCTTCTCCCTTGCAATTGTCGGGCGCGCGGTTCCGACCGTACACGCATGGGCGGAGCACCTGACCCATCGCATCGATTTTCAGAGCCTAATCATGCACGGCATGCTGCCGCTGCTCCTGTTTGCCGGAGCTTTCCTGCTGGATGTGGAAGAGCTGGCGCGCGAGAAGCTTCCGGTGGCTGTGCTGGCGGTGGGTGGAACGATCATCTCGGTATTCGCGGTGGCCGGGCTCATGATGCTCCTGTCCGGCACGGGCGCGCGCTGGATGGACTACCTGATTTTCGGCGCGCTCATCTCGCCCACTGATCCCATCGCCGTGCTTGAACTTCTGCGCCGTGTCGGCATTCCCAAAGCCCTCGAAGCGCAGCTTGCCGGCGAATCGCTGTTCAACGACGGCGTGGGCGCGGTGCTATTTCTCACCATGATTGAAATCGCCCAGGGCCATGCTCCAAGTGCCGGGCATGTTGCCGGCTTCCTGCTGCTCGAGGCGGGCGGGGCGGTGGCGCTTGGGGTTCTGGGAGCATGGCTGGTGTCGCGCCTGATGTGCCTGGTGGACGCCTACCAAGTGGAAATTCTGCTCACCCTGGCGCTGGCGCTGGGCGGCTACGTGCTGGCCGACACGTGGAATCTTTCCGCGCCGCTGGAGGCCGTGGTCGCAGGCATCGCGTTGCGCCACTTTAATCGCAAACAGCCCAAAGGCCGCATTGCCGACGAGCAGGTGGACGAGTTCTGGACGCTGCTGGACGAGGTGCAGAACTCGCTGCTGTTTGTGCTACTCGGACTGGAAGCAATGGCGGTGAGGTTGAACGAAACCACGCTGCGCGCCGGCGCGTCGGCAATCTTCTCGGTCAATCTGGTGCGGTTCGCGGTGGTGGCCTTGTGCCTCGCTATTGTGCGGGTCTGCGATAAGAGCCGGCTCAGGTCCATCAAGACGCTCACCTGGGGCGGGCTGCGCGGCGGCCTGTCGATCGCGCTGGCGCTGTCAGTACCGGCGACCCTGGGTGGAGTGCAGACCGCCCCATGGATCTTCGGCGCAACCTACATGATCGTGGTCTTCTCGATAATCATCCAGGGCGGCTCGCTGCAATTTGCGCTGGCTCGCAAAGGGCGCCACGTGGCGCCCGCGGAAGTGCATACTTCGTAGTTGTCAGTCTTCAGTTGTCAGTTCTCAGTTGCGAGTTGACAACTGATCACTGAAAACTGACAACTCGCCTCACAGCCTGGCGCCGCCGGAGGCGCTGATGGTCTGGCCAGTCACCCAGTAGGAATCATCGGAGGCGAGAAATGCCGCGACAGTGGCAATGTCTTGCGGCTGGCCGATACGACCGAGAGGCGTTTCCGATTCCGTCTTCTTCATGAAATCGCTGCCGATGATGCCCGCGGCATGCACTCCCTCGGTCTCGACCATGCCCGGATTGAGCGAGTTGACGCGGATCTTCTGCGGGCCCAGTTCCTTCGAGAGCGAGACGCTGATGGAATCAACCGCGCCCTTGGTTGCGCTGTAGACTGCCCCTGCGGCTACACCGGAAGCGGCCACCGACCCGATATTGATGATGCTGCCGCCTTTGGGATTGAAATTCTGCAGGGCTGCCTGGGTGGTCAGAAGCAATCCCAGCACGTTGAGGTTGAACTGCTTGTGGAAGTGCTCCGGCGTGATCACGTTGATGGGACTGAACTCGTAGATTCCGGCGTTGTTGACCAGGATGTCGATGGGCCCCAGTTCGCGCGCAACTCTGGCCACAAAGGGACCGATGGAATCTGAATTGGAGAGATCGGCTTGCACCGCGACCGCTTTGCCGCCGGTGGCGTTGATCTCGGCGACCAGCTTCTCGGCGGCTGCCTTGCTGCCTGCATAATTGACGGCCACCGCGGCGCCGCGGCTGGCGAGTTCGCGCGCGATAGCCGCGCCGATGCCCTTGGATGCGCCGGTGACCAGCGCCACTTTGCCCTGAAGATTTGCCATGATTGAAGCTCCATTCCACGAAATGTATTCGTTTCGACATTTCGATAACTGTCGAATTGATTAGCGAACTGCAGAAATGGATTCAGTTGAGTTGTGGAATTTTTTCGATTCTTTTATTCGGGAGAATCTGACACGCGGTCGCAGTTTTCGGGGCGAAGCAGCGCGAGGTGCGCAATGAGGGCGTCGAGCCCGCCGGTGCGCAGCGACAGGAAATGAAATTTGCCTTGCCGCGTGACATCGATCAGTCCGGCGGTTTCGAGTTCTTTGATGTGGTGAGATACCGTGGCGGGGGAGATGGCCAGTGCCGGACCTACTACCGAACACCCGAGAGGACAATTTGCCCTGGCAATTCGTTCCAGCAATTCAAACCGCTTCGGGTCGGCCAGCGCCTTCAGAATGGCCGTTCGGCGAGCACGGGTGAGGCGGGCGGGTTTCCGGGAACCAGGTAGCGATGTGGAGGATGCGCTCATTTAACGACGTGCTCTTGTTGGATGCAATGGTAGCGGGAACAGTGGACAGTGAACAGTCGACAGTGATCAGAAGAGCAGCGCGTTCAAGGACATGAGATAGCGGAGGCGCCGGTCGGGCCGATAGACGCGGCCGGGGCTTTTTCGCCAATCGCCAGCAGGGTCTGGAACTGCGGCGGTTCTGTCTCCCGGTCGACAATGCACGTGGTGACGCTCCGGAAGCCGGCCTTCTCCAGCAGTTCCATGAGTTCCGCCTCGCTGAAGCCGAGCCGCTCGTCGGCATACAGTTCGCGGGCTTCTTCAAAACGGTGCCGGGCGAGGTCGAGAATGGCGATACGGCCGCCGGGGCGAAGAATGCGCCACGCCTCCTGGGCGGCCCGCTCCGCATGTAGGGCGTGATGCAGGGACTGCGAAAAGAACACCAGGTCGACGGCGGCGTTCTCGATGGGGGGCTCTTCCATATCGCCGAGGCGGAATTCGACATTATCAATGCCGTGACGGGCGGCCTGTTCGCGGCCGAATTCGAGCATTTTGGCCGATGAGTCAACGGCGATGACCTGGGTGGCGCGTTGCGCAAGGAGAAGAGCAAAAGCGCCATCGCCCGCGCCGAGGTCGGCGATGATCAACGGCGGCATCAGGCGCAGAAGCGCTTCGGCCAGGCTCTTCCACGATTTTCCCGGTACATAATCCTTGCCCAGACGGCCGGCCATACTGTCGAAGAAGGCGCGCATCTTGTCCTGGCGCTTTTTCACGACGCGGCGGGCGGTGGCTCGGTCGTGGGAGGCCTCGGGAGTCTCGCGCCCAGCTTCGGCAAGGAGCTTTTCCAGGACGTCACTCCCCCCGGAGGTGCTCGTGAGGCTGTAAAGGCTGTTCTTGCCGATGCGGCGGTCTTCGACCAATCCGGCCTGCTTGAGCTGCGAAAGATGCGTTGAGATGGTGCTTTGCCCCATGACGAGGATCTCCTGCAGCTCGGCGACTGAAAGCTCTTCGGCCTTTAGAAGCAGCAGGATGCGGAGCCGGGTGGG
>Ga0070717_10002652_pt1 | contig 12597 bp, 5 predicted proteins | sample LARL113metaG_FD_71366 | JGI IMG/M metagenome (GOLD analysis project Ga0070717, IMG submission 71366) | Corn, switchgrass and miscanthus rhizosphere microbial communities from Kellogg Biological Station, Michigan, USA - LAR L11-3 metaG | ecosystem: Host-associated > Plants > Roots > Rhizosphere ...
TTGCAAGGAGCAAACGAGTGTCCACACATGTGCTGCGGCTCGCCCATCGCACCTGCGACCGTTGCTTCGTTTACGAAAGGGGGTCTTACATGCCTCCACCAGTTAATGGGGCTATACCGCATCAAGGGATACAAAGACACGGTTAGAAAAAGCTTTTTCCCGTAATTCCTCCCAAATATGCTCAACAGGATTGAGTTCAGGACTGTAGGCAGGTTGAGGGATCAAGCGAATATTCTCAGGAATGATCAGATCTTTAGCGCTGTGCCATCCTGCTTGATCGACCTGTATCACCAGAAAATACTTTGAAAAGGTGCGGCTTACATGCTTTAAGAAGAGATTCATCATTGAGGTGTCGGCGAATGGGAGGATCAGGGAGACCATTTTTCCCTCTTTTGGAGCAACAACAGCATACACATAGGTATACTCACGCACAATTTGTCTAGGAGTAAGCGGTCGAATATGTTTTGGTGCCCATGACCGTCTTGTCGTGCTTATCCGACCAAAACAAGCCTCATCTTGCGCCATTTTGAGGACGGGCCGCTCGTCTTCTGGATCTCTTGACTGAATAGCTTCTTCAACCAGTGTGGCAAAGTTCTGCTGGAAAAGCCTCTGTTCCTCTTTATCGGCCTTTGGATGAAAAGGGCGCGGCACCAGCTTTCGCCACTGGTGCCGTTCCAGTAGTCGGTAGATCGTCGTTTCATCTACTTCATGTCCTACTCTCTTCTCAAATACTTGTTTGATGTGGGCAATCGTCGTTATTTCTCCCTTTTTTGCAAGCTCAAAAAAAGGCGTAAGCAGTTCCCGTTCTTCCTCCAATGTCATGTATTCATTACGTCGTCCTCCCTTTCCAGGAGTTTCCACTGCTGCCACTCCCAACCGATTGTAGGTGGAAATCACCTTATGAACAGTAGCAACTGAAACTCCTGTATGTCTGGCAATATCTTTTGCCTCCCTTGGATCTAGTAACGCATTATAAATGATCAACCACCTTTTTCTGTACAAAGGATGGGGATCATTGCTCATTCTCTCTTTTACTTCTTCCTCTGATAAATGTAATGCCGCTCTTGTTATCCTTGCCATTGCTCTTTTCTCCCGATAGCGGTTTTCCCTTTTCAGAATTCTACCACAGACCGCAAGTTGGTATTACGCCTCTTCTGCAAGGCCTTCGACCTATACAGCCGTGCTATACTGGATAGACCAGAATAGCAGCAGCAATCGGAAGTGGTCCTATGGTCAAGATCTACCCAGAAGCACTCTCGAATTACGTGCGCAACGACCCTCGCAAACGCGCTGAAGTCAAACTCTATGACGCCCTCTGCCAGCAGTTGGGCGGCAGCTGGGTCATCTTCTACCATGTAGCTTGGTTGGGGCGTATCACCACGACTGGCGCGCCACGCGATGGCGAAACCGACTTTATCATCGCTCACCCGGACTACGGCATCCTCCTTATCGAAGTCAAGGGGGGAATCATCAGCTACCAGGGGTCGCAGCAGCAGTGGATTTCCAGGGATCGCGCGAACAACGAGCACCGCATAGACCCTTTCGGACAAGTTGTCCAGTGCAAATACGCGCTGCTGCAGAAGATCAAGTCCCTTCCTGGCTGGTCTGCTCGCTGGATCACCATCGGTCATACTGTCGCGTTTCCCGATTCCAGCATCGCCCATATCCCGCTGCCGCCCGATGCTCCTCCGGAGATCATCATCGACGGGCGGCACCTCTCGCTTTTGGCAGAACGCATCGAAGAGATCATGCACTACTGGCGTAATCAGGACCCGGCCGCCTCCCCATTTGGCGCGGCCCTGATCGCCGACCTGGAACGGCTGCTTGCCCCGACCATCACACTCCCCAATCCCTTGGCCATCCAGGTGGAGGATGAAGAGCAAGAAATCCTGCGCCTCACCGAAGAGCAATTCCGCATGCTCGACTTGCTCCAGCGCTCGCGCCGGGCCGCGATCTATGGCTGCGCGGGCGCGGGGAAGACCACGCTGGCGGTTGAGAAAGCCCGCCGCCTCGCCAACGAGGGCTTCCGCACGCTGCTCACCTGCTACAATAAAGCGCTGGGCACCCACCTGAGCGAAGTCGCCGGGAAGATAGAGAACCTGACGTTCTGTACCTTTCATCAACTCTGCTACCGGATGGCGCGGGAGGGGCAGATTGAGCTTCCCGCACCAGACGGGATCAACCAACAGCACGTCTTCGACGTGGACTACCCCAACGCGCTCACCACAGCAGTGAGCGCGCGGCCAGACCTCTCTTTCGATGCCATCGTTGTCGACGAGGGGCAGGATTTCCAGGACACCTGGTGGGCTGCCCTGGAAGCCTGCTTGCGCGAGGGGAAAGCTGGCATTTTCTATGTGTTCTACGACGACAACCAGCGCGTGTACCGGGACCGCGGCGCGATCCCGGCTGATCTGCAGGCGTATCCGCTCCTGGAAAACGTCCGCAATACGCGCAATATCCACCGGGCGCTCGTAACGTACTACCAGGGGGAGTACGACTCGCGGCCACGCGGACCGGTAGGGCGGAGCGTGGAGGTCTATCCCTATAGCTCGTCCGCGGAATTACGCAGGCTGCTTCCCCAGCTCTTGCAGAAGCTCACGGCCATCGAGCAGCTCGCGCCAAAGGACCTGGTGGTGCTCACGCCGAAAGCGCTCAACCGTTCCCAACTGCGGGGCCTGGAGGTTGGCAGCGGGCTCAGGCTCGTCGAGCAGCCCACAGGACGCGGGCGCGAGATCCTCTGCGCGACCATTCACAGCTTCAAAGGCCTGGAGCGGCGCGTGGTCATCGTCATCGAACTGGACGAAGAGCTGCTCGGGTCGAGTGCTTCGCGCGATGCTCTCTGCTACGTGGCGTTCTCCCGCCCGCGGAACCACCTGATCTTGTTGGGGAAAAGAGAGGTCATCCTTGAAGTCCTTCCCCAGGGCGACTAGTGGAAGCGAGCGTGGCACATGAGCATTTTCAAGGGGATTCCTGCAGACGAGGCCTACACGACGATCGGGGCTGCGGCTGCGGCCATCGCACGAGCAGCCGAGGCGCAGGGGTTCGGGGCGTCCGCCTGGTCGTTGGTGGAGCTGCGCCCAGGCCAGGAGGATTACGCCTGGCTCTGCGACTGGATGCGCCACCTCAGTTCCGGTGTGGCCGCTCGCTGCCTGGAGGGGCAATGGCGCAAATTCACGCAGGACGAGCTGATCTTCTCCTATAGCGCCGGGATTGGCGCGCTGCTCCTCATGTCCGCAGTGGAGGTCGCGCGCCGCGAGGCGACCCTGGGCTCCCTGTGGACCGCTGTTGGCCGGGGCCCGTTCCCTGAGACCACCCGCGCGCAGCTCTTTGTGCAGAGCTACCGTTTCTCTTCAGCGGCGAGCCGCTCTGCAAGCAACGAGACCTTCCGCCCACCGTTCTTTCTGCAGGGCTACCCTACCCGCGCCTACAAGGATGCCGTCGAACAGGCCGCGCGCTGGCTCCATCTCCGGCATGTCTTTGGGATCGAGGGCGTGCAGAACTGGTACGACACGGTCTACCTGCAATTCGGCTTCTCCCGTCCGGGCTTGTTGCGGCGGCTCCCCGAATGGCTCGTTGGTCAGGGGCAGACTCAGTCGATCCAGCAGCTCCTCTCCGGGCCGATGCGCAGTCAGACCTTCTGCGCGCTCTGGGAGGCGCTGCGCTATTTCCGCTACAACAACTGGACGGAAGTACAACTCCGCGCGCTGCTGCGCGGAAATCCCTGGGTCCTGCCAGAGTGGACTGACGACCTGGTCAAAGGGGCCAGGGCCAAACTATATCTGAGCGATGGGAGCGGACCCATCACCGCACCCTCGGACGAGGACATCCAGGAACCCTTCCTGGGCCCGCCTCGGCTGCGCTGGGATCTTGCTCATCCGCCGCGCTTCTTCTGCGCGGTGACCAATCTCGCTGAGCTGGGCTTGCAGGAGGACTGGTATGATATCGTGATCGCCGGTCAGGTCTGCGGACGTCTGCGCAGAGCAGCCGACGGCAGCTACCTGGCCTCCGCAGATGACATCGAGCTGCCCGACATCGCACCCCTGCTCGCGGCACGCCTGGTCGCCCCGGATGGGCAGGCGGTGCAGAGCCTCACGCTCGAACTCTGGGATGCAAACGAAGACGTGACGGCGTTTTCCGCGCGTAGCGGAGAGCGGTTCGACCCCTGGAAGCAGGTCATGCGCCCGCAGGCCGGCGTGTTTCTCCTGCTCGCCTCCGACCTCTCCCTCCAGCCGGAAGTTCGCACATGGCACGTATTCTCCGAGCCTGCAAGAAAACTGTACTACCTCGCGCCGGACTGGTCTCGAGAGACGTGCGTCCTCCTGGAGAACCAGGTGCTCTGGCAGCCGTATCTCACAGGGCCGCCGGCCAGAGCTCCCGAGCGGACGCTCTCTCGTGCCATTCGTGTGCAACTGTATTCACCTGGAGATCATCTCTTCTTCGGGGAGCGCGTCCGGCTGGCTATTACCTTGCCGGAAGGCGTCAGTCTCGCATTCGTGCGTGCCTGTGGCCAACCGCTCGCCTTCGAGGGGCTTCGCTCTAACCAGGCGCTCACGGAACCGCTTACCGTCACACCAAAGCTCTTCACTCTTGAAGAGGTCTGCAGGATCGAGTTGCTCCTGGGGGTAAAGACCGGGTCAACCACGACCTCCCTACACCACTTCGTCGAGTTGCCCTTGACTGGCGCGGCGGTTCTGACGGCGCAGGGCTGGACCGCGCTGCGGGCGGGTGACGCACTCGAACTGGAACAGGGACGACTGCAGCCCGTCAAGGTGTTTGTGATGGACATTGACCAGTGGGTTCTGCTCGAAGGCGACCTCTGGGTCGGGCGGCTCTGGAAAACGCCGCGACCGCTGGGCGCGCTGAGCGGCTTCGGCGCGCCGCTTCAACTCTGCGAGGGCGCCTACAATCACTACCAAGAACCCCGCGTCCTCGCTCGAGAGGTCACCGACCATGGCATCCTCACATCGGTAGAGGTCGATGCTATCTCTCACCCCGCGCGCACCGTTGCGCTCCAGCTCTCGCGTTCCATCGAGGCGGATGCACAGCATACCATCCAGTGGTGGGACCAGAACGGCACATTCCAGACGCTCGTTCCCGAGTGCTGTGAGCTGCAAGGGCAAGCGATGTGGTGGCTGGCCAGTGTCGGGGCGGGCCTCACAGAACCGCTGGCCGTTGCCCTTGCCTACAACGGCCTCAGATTAGGCAGCTGGTGGAGCAACCATTGGCACAGGTTGCTACGCCTGCCGATGCGCCAGCCGCCCCAAACCGTCGCCGCGCTGCTGCGCTGGTTCCACCTCCCTCTCCTGGGCTATACCTTTCAGGAGGCTGTCCGCCGCTTTGCCTTCACCTATCCGGGTGAAACCCTGGCAGCCTGGGTGAGCGAGAGCGGGCTTCCACACCCGCTCCAGTGGAGCGAGGTCGATGATGGCTGGCTCTCAGCAGTACGGGCGATCTTCTGGTCGGGGCCACCTGCTTCCACACCTATCAGGCAGGTCATTGGACCCTTGCTGCCCGAAGATGGTGGAGAGACGCCGCAGGAGTTTCTCCCAACGCTCGCCTGGAAGCTGCTACGGGTGAACCCTTTGCTCATGGGACTGATCGTGAAGCGCTGGGCGATGGAGGAGGGACTCTCCCGCTGGGGTGCCAGCAATGTCCGTGCGCTGCTCCACCAGCTCAGGGACGATATGGCTGGGGCGACGAGCAGCTTCCATTTGCACAGCGATCGGGCGCGGCTGCTGGAACAGGTGGCGGTCACGATGAGCGTGGATCCCACCTTCGTTGAAAGATCGCTCATCGGGCGCGCGCTCTCTCTGTTTCAAGGGCAGGCGACGAGCCACCTGGATCAAGAGAACCTCGCGGTCGCGATGAACGTCGAGCCCTTTCGCCGCCTTTTGGGTGTGAGAGTGCTTGAAGTGATTGAAGACCTGTCCGGGGAGAGGAGAGAACGATGAATTCGCAACTCGATGCCATTGCGCTGGCGCATGCCGTGAAGGGACGCCTGGTTGACTTCGCGTTAGATGACCATTTCGTGCAAGATACCCGCTTGATGGAGGCGTGCCGTGCGCTCTGGTCGGGGCTATCAGAAGAGGGCGGGCTGCTCAGCGACCTGTGGGTGGAGGGCGCTTTTCCAGCGAAGAGCGCCGGCGAGTCCCTCCAGGACCTGGTCAAGGCTGGGCTCTTTGACGAGTGGCTGTGCCAGCACCTCGATGCGCGAGGTGCCGTCCCAGCCGACCGCCCTCTCTACCTCCACCAGCGCGAGGCGATCAGATTAGCGCAGGTGAGCTATCCGCGCGAGGCTAAACCGGCCCTGGTGATTACCGCCGGGACCGGCGCGGGCAAAACCGAAAGCTTCCTCTTGCCCATCCTCAATGATCTGGTTGAGCATCCCGAGCGCGGCGCCTCGGGCGTGAAATGCCTCATCCTCTATCCGATGAACGCGCTGGTGAACGACCAGGTGGATCGTCTCTACAACTGGCTCAAGGGACAGCGCGCCCTCACCCTGTTTCACTTCACGAGCGAGACCCCCGAGGACCGGGTGCAGGCCGACCGCGACGGAGTACCCCAGTGGGAGCCCTGTCGCACGCGCACGCGCAACGAGGCGCGCGGGCTGGAGACACACGGCGGGCGGAGGATCAACCTCGTGGAGGCGCCGCGCGGTCCCATCCCCGATATCCTCATCACGAACTACTCGATGCTCGAGTACATGCTCAGTCGGCCACAAGACGCGGTCTTTTTCGGCCCGGCCCTGCGCGCCCTCGTCCTGGATGAAGCTCACCTGTACACGGGCACGCTGGCCGCCGAAATTACCCTGCTCTTACGTCGCCTGCTGGAGCGCTGCGAGCGCTCATCGGAGCAGGTACTCCAGATCGCGACGTCTGCCACCATCGGCACGAACACCCCTGGTGAACTCGAAGCCTTCGCCACACAGCTGTTCACCAAAGACAAGGAGGTCGTCTCGGTTATTCGCGGAGAGATGGCACGCATCCCACTGCCGGCAGCGGCCCCACCCAGCGCCTCACCAGTAGTCTCCGAACTCGCGGCCCGGAGCTGGTTGGAGACGCCGACCATCACACTCGATGCCGAGAACGAACCCGAACTCGCCGTGGACAGCGCGCTTTGCCAGGCGCTTGCCGAGAGCCTGCCACTGCTGGTTGACGAAGCGGTGGTGCGCGAAGCTCGCCTGCAGGACGCCGATGTGCCGGCCCGCCTGCTGCACGCAACCCTGGGGCGCTCACCGCTCATGCACCGCGTCGAAGAGATCCTCTGGAAGCGCAAGCATCTCTCACTGCGCGAGTTGGTGCGCGAGCTGTGGGGCATCGACGACGATACCGCGACCCGCGCCACGATGCTGCTCCTGCAAATAGGCGCATCCGCGCGCACCGCCGTAGGGGAGTATCCCGTCCTGCCCAGTCGCATCCACCTGCTGGCTCGTCCCACCGATGGGATCGCCGTCTGCCTGAACACGGAGTGCCTCGGGCCAGGGGAGCGCCGGTTGGAGGGGTTAGGCTGCATCTCCGAGGGACTTCAGGATCACTGCCGCTACTGCGACAGCGCCACGCTCTCCCTGTACCGCTGCGGCAACTGCGGCACCTGGGTGCTCGCCGGAGTCCCGGCTGAGACAGCGGGCCAGTTCAAGCCGGTGCCCGCCGGACATCCTCCTGAGCAGATCCAGCGCTTCAGTCTCCAAGCCATCCCGGGCGCTGAGCAGGTCGTGCTCGACAGGAAAACGGACCCACGGGGAAAAACAGGCCCGATACCGGTGTACCAAGTCAGACAGTGTCTGTGCTGCGGGGCAGAGGATGCCGACGATTGGCAGCCCTTTGCGGCATCCGTCCCCCTGACGCTCTCCATCCTGGCCGAGAGCGTGCTCTCTGCGCTGCCCGAATATCCCGCCGGGTACAATCTCTGGCTCCCGGCGCGCGGACGGCGCATGCTGGTCTTCAGCGATAGCCGCCAGGCCGCGGCAAGGCTGGGACCACGCCTCACCCGCCAGCACGAGATCCAGCTGGTGCGCGCGGCCATCATCCAATGCCTGCGATCCTACCCGGTGACCGACGAGGCGGTCATCCAGGAACACCGGAACACGATCGCACGCCTGGAACACGACCTCTTGCCCGGGCAGGGAAGTCTCTCGCCAGCCCTGCGCCAGCTCAAACAGCGACAGCTCGAGCAGGCTCGCCAGGACCTCATCAATGCTCAGGTGGGCGGCACCATGCAGGAGTGGACAAGTGCGCTGGGAAACGTCGAAGTCGTGGAGGAGTTGATCGATATGGAGACGGCTTCCGAACACGAGGCGCCGCTCTGGCTGGAGGATGCCCAGGGCTCCTGGCATGCCAACGTCAGCCGCGTCCGCAGTCGCCTGAAAGCGCTGCTGGCGAACGAATTTGCGCGCTCCACGCGTCGCCAGGTCTCCCTGGAAACACTGGGGCTGGCCGAAGTGACTTACCCTGGACTGGACGGCCTGGCTGCCCCGGACACATTGCTTGGTCGGCTTCCCACGCAGCTCGCGCGCGAGCGCGTGCAGGGCTCGTGGGGAGCATTTCTCTCGGCACTGTGCGATACCCTGCGCACCGATGGCGTCATCACCCTGGGCAGTGAGAGTGAGGACCAGGCCTACCAGTTCAGCACGCTCATCGGCCGCTGGTGTGCAGAGAATGCTGAACAGGGGAACCTCCTGGTGCGCTTCGTCGGCGTCCAGGTGCGTCAAAGGCGCCGCAAGTTCGCAGCGGATGTCCTGCTCAAGTGTGGTATCATCGGGACCGAGATCGACGGCTATGCCGAGGAGATGCTGCGGGCAGCCTTCCACCAACTGCAGCGTTCTGCCGGAAACGTGTTGACATGGCTCGAGACCGGGCAGCAGCAGTCCTATGCCCAGGGAGCCGTCTGGGCGATCCGGCTCAAGTTCGCCGAGCTGGGTCTGCGCCGACCAGAGACCCTCTATCGCAGTCCGTCGACCTTGCATATCTGGCCCCGCGAGGTGCTCGGATGCGCCCCCGAGCCCGGCTGCGTTGATCTGGAGCGGGTGGACGAAGAGACGCTCGACCAGGACCCGAGGGTCAAGCGCCAGCGCCATGAGTACTCCTCGACCGCCGTCTTCACCACCGGTTTGTGGGCGGAAGAGCACAGCGCCCAGCTGTCGCCCAAGGAGAACCGGCGCTTGCAGGACCTGTTCAAGACCGGGATTCGCAACATCCTCAGCTCGACCACGACGATGGAGCTTGGTATTGATATTGGCGGCCTCAACGCCGTCCTCATGAGCAACGTCCCGCCCGGCAAGGCCAACTATCTCCAGCGCGCGGGCCGTGCCGGTCGCCGGGCGGACGGCTCCTCGGTCGTCGTCACGTTCTGCCACCCTCGCCCATTCGATCGCGAGGTCTTCGGGCATTTCGACCATTATCTGGATCGCCCACTGCGCAGCCCCCGCGTGTTCCTGGATCGCACGCGCATCGTCGTCCGACATGCGCACGCTTTTCTGCTCGGCAACTTCTTCCGCCTGATCTACCCACCAGAGCTGCATGTAGGGGCGATGCGGGCCTTTGGCAACATGGGCGAGTTCTGCGGCGTGCTGCTTCCGCCCTACTGGGAGCGCAATACCAACAAGCCCGCGCTTCAGCTCTTCCAGCCGGATTGGCAGATTCCCCGGCATCTGCCCTGGTGGAACCCGGCGTACCACGAACCCGGACTGGAGGGCCATTTCCTTTCCTACCTGTACTGGATACGGGACTGGGGCGAGGAAGAGGTGCGCCCGGCCCTCGAGCGCCTCTTGCAGTTGACGGGAGCCAAGTCCGATCTCGATGACTGGAGCGCCTTCCTGAACAGCGTCGTCGATGACTTTGCTGCTGCCGTGCGGGATTGGCGCGCCGAATACGACGCGATGCTCCAATCCTGGCTCTTTGTCGATGCTGAGACCGTTCCGCATGCCTCTGCCCAGGCCAACGCACTGCGCTACCAGATGCGCGCGCTCTATGAAACAACGGTCATCGAGGCCCTGGCCGACCGGCAGTTCCTGCCGCGCTACGGCTTCCCGATCGGCAACCAGCGGCTGCGGGTGATCGTCCCGGACGAAAGACGTCCGGGGAGAGTGCGCGAAGAGGATCAGTATCGACTGGAACGCAGCGGGCTCATGGCGATCGGCGAATACGTTCCGGGCTCGCAGCTGCTGGTGGGGGGGAGGCTCGTCACCTCCCACGGCCTGCTCAAACATTGGACCGGGGCCAACATCGACAACTACCTGGGGCTGCGCGGGCAGTATACCCTGTGCGTCAACGGGCATTTCTACTATAAGATTGTCGCCGGCTCCCTCGGTTGCTGCCCGATCTGTGGCGGGGAACCGCAGAGCGCTCCGAAGGATTTCCTCTTGCCCATGCATGGGTTCAGCAGCGCGGCCTGGGACCCCCCGAAATTCAGCACCGACGTTGAGCGCGTCGGTCACACACAGCGGGCGACGATCACGTTCGCCCTGCGCGAAGGCGCAGACATCGCCGAACAAACCGATTTCGCCGGCATTGACGGGCTGGGCGCGCTCTACCGAGAGGACGGAGAGTTGCTGGTCTATAACGCCGGCGAGTACGACAAGGGGTTCGCCATCTGCCTGAAATGCGGCTATGCCGAAAGCGAGAAGCATGTCGGGGAAGGCCAGGTAAAGCTCCCGACCTCCTTCAAGCGCCACGCTCCGCTCCACTCACCCAAAGCGCATCTTCTCTGCTGGGGCAGCGGCGAGACCCCGCAGGTGCTGCGCAACCAGGCGCTTGCCGCAAAGCAATCAACCGATGTCCTGATGCTGGACTTCTCCGCTTGCCTGGGGCAGGAAGCAAACGACCTCACGCTGCTCTGGACCGTGACCCAGGCGCTGCAGATCAGTGGAGCGAAGCTCCTCGAACTCGATGGGCGCGAGTTGGGGGCCCTGGTGACACCAGCCGGAATAGAAGGCCGGGGACTGGGTGCTGTGCTCTATGATAATGTGCCGGGAGGGGCAGGCCACGTCCGAGAGCTGCTGTCCTTGGGCCGCGAATGGCTCGAAGAGGCATACAGGACGATGTATGTGAACGAACAGCATGATGCGACCTGTGAGACCGCCTGCCTCGACTGCCTGTTGACCTTCGACGCCCAGGAACCCATGCAGCTTGGCATGCTCAACCGTCGTCACGCCATGTGGATTCTCGGCATCTTGCTAGGCGAGAGCATCACCTCGATTCCAACGCCTTCCACACAAGGGGACGAGGGTGATCCCGGAACACGTCTCCCACCAACAGGACCTGGTGATGCGACTCGAACAGCATTGAAGCAAACGAGTGAGGAGCGATTGCGACGCGGACAGCAACGCCTGACAGACCGGCAAAAACGTTCATAGCGATTATAGACTCCTTCTTATGACGAAATTCGATGAAAGGTACGTGGCACTCTCGCTCACCTTGCTCAGTTCCTGCGTTGAAGAGGAGAGAGGGAGTTAGGGCCCGACCTTGACCCAAAGAAGTATCGTGTTCATAGTGGATACGAATTCTGAACCATCGGACGAGACGATAGCCGCATCGAGAGCCAACTATTTTTATAGTCTTTTCACCGTTTTTCTGTACTCGCCATAGGTCATGTGCTCTCTTCCAACTGGGCACAATGATCAGGGGTTCTGGCGGGGGAGGGAAGCCACGATCAGTGCTCACCCTACAAGCACTGTGAGAACCGCTGTTCTGGCCACAGTAGCGCCGAGCAAGCATAACAGAGGTACATCAACAACTGGCTCAGATCTCGTTCCAGGTCTTAGAGCCGGGCATCAACTGGCTGAACAGCGACGACAAGAAAGGCATAGCCACAAATATAAGTCAGGAGGGAAAAGCAGGAATGACGTTGCCAGAACAGCCGAATGAAGCGGATAGCCTGGAACGGCTTTTCGAGGTGTTTGTACAGACAACATTGGCTCAAATGAAGAGTTGGTCAAGAGTACAAGAGATACCACGGGGCATTCATCGTTTCCTTGAATTTACCGAAAATGGGTTCATACAACGATACAAGATAACAGTTGAGTACAATGATTGGCTGATGGGCTATGTCTACAACCCGTTCTGAAGTCAGGATGCAGTTGACCAGTTCGTGCAGAAACAATGGACTGCTATGAGTGCGTCTCCTTGGGTGAGAAATATTCATGCACCTTCCTCATCCAAGTCATTGCTTTACCAGGAACTCTTCCCTCTAATTCTAGACATACTTGAGCAGTACGATACTTTTGAACCAACGCAGGAACAGCTCAAAGAGACTTACTCCCGCTACCAGAAGCGGTGGGCCTCTACTAGCACCCAGAAGGACGTAACTATCCCGTTACTCGGATTTACCAGTGACCATCAACAACCTGTACAGGTCAGTCCTCATTTCCAATTAGCTCCGTTTACACCTGAAGAGAAGACACAGGTGTGGAATCAGAGTCTGGATATAGATGATCTCCTGCGACAAGCGCTATTACCTCCAGTCAAGTTACGTGAATTCTGCCTGGCATCTTTCAAGCTCACTGGTTCTTATATTGAGAAAGGGGATACACAGGAAGGAGATCAAGAACTAACGGAGGAGTTACAGAGAATCATCTCTGCACTTCGCTTGGTTCATGCTGGC
>Ga0070717_10002654_pt1 | contig 12595 bp, 14 predicted proteins | sample LARL113metaG_FD_71366 | JGI IMG/M metagenome (GOLD analysis project Ga0070717, IMG submission 71366) | Corn, switchgrass and miscanthus rhizosphere microbial communities from Kellogg Biological Station, Michigan, USA - LAR L11-3 metaG | ecosystem: Host-associated > Plants > Roots > Rhizosphere ...
CCCATCCAGAGGAGGCCGGCGCCGACCGCGACCATGGCGAGGTTGTTCGGCGCGTCGACCTCGCGGTCGCGCGCCAGGCGCGGGCCGATCACCCACGCGGCGATGAAGCCGGAGACACCTGCGGAAAGATGGATCACGTAGCCGCCGCTGAAGTCCACCGCCCCGTGGTGGGCGAAGTAGCCGCCGCCCCAGATGAGGAATGCATTGATCGTGTACACACACGATCCCCACAGGACGACGAACGGGATCCACGCCTTGAAGTTCACGCGGCCGAGGACTGAGCCGAGCATGAGGATCGGCGTGATTCCCGCGAAGACGAGCTGGAAGTAGACGAGCGACGACTGCGGGAAGTCCGTCTTCCCGACGAGGGGAATGTTCCCCTGCCCCTGCAGCGACTTGTGGTCGAGCACGTGCCCGGGCTGGCCGACGAAGTTCCCGAAGAAGCCCGAGTGCGACAGGCCGTGCCACGGATTGCCGAAGCCCATCTTGTACCCGTAGAGCACCCACTCGACGAGCACGAGGGCAAACGCGACGAACGCGAGCATCATCGAGTTCACCGACCAGCGCTTCTGCATCACGCCGCCGTACAGGACGACGAGACCGGGAACGCTCATCAGCCCGACGAACGTCGCTGCCGTGAGCTGCCAGGCGTTGTCGCCCGGGTTCAGCCATTGCGGGTACAGCATCGACCTCTCCCCTCGTCTTGGTCCAACAAAAAAGCCCCAGGACTCGACGAGTCCTGAGGCGACACTGCCTCCGCGGGGCTTCTTTGCCGACCGCGTGGGCAGGAGGATACACCGCTCTTCGGCCGGACCGGCGGAAGAAACCGGTCAACCTCGGCGACCGCCGGACGTACAGTTGCGCGATGGAGATCGTCGAGCGCGAGGCTCGCGCGGCCCGCGAGGCGCTCGCGCACGTGACGGACGCACGCGTCGACGCGGGGCTCGACCGCGTCGTCGAGCTCCTGTCCGAACGGGCCGAAGGGATCCTCGCTGCGAACGCCGCCGACCTCGAGGCCGCCGACATCGACGAGGGTGCCCGCGACCGGCTCCGGCTCGACGCCGGACGGCTCGAAGGGATCGCGGACGGGGTGCGCGCGACCCGTGCGCTTCCTCCGCTCGAGCGCGACCTGCGCACGTGGACGCTCGCGAACGGGCTCGTCGCGTCGGAGCGGCTCATCCCCGTCGGCGTCGTCGGTGCGAACTTCGAGGCGCGGCCGAACGTGGCCGTCGACATCGCGACGCAGGTGCTGAAGAGCAGGAACGCCGTCGTCCTGCGCACAGGTGCGGCCGCGCTCCGCACCGTGACGGAGCTCGTCGACACCGTGTTGCGGCCGGCGCTCGGCGATGCCGTCGGGCTCGTGCGCACGGCGGGCCATGACGGCGCGGAGGCGCTCGTCTCGCTGCCGGAGCTCATCCCGCTCGTCATCCTCCGTGGCAGCGGCGCGTCCACCGCGTCTCTCGCCCGCCGCGCCGCGGAGCACGGAGTCCGCGCGCTCGCGCACGCGGAAGGCGGCGGCGTGCTGTACGCGCACGCCGCGGCCGACCCGGCCAAGGTCGAGCAGCTCGTGCGCGCGAGCCTCGACCGGCTCGGGGTCTGCAACCGACTCAACCTCGCGCTCGCGGACAACGACGAGCTGGCGGAGGTCGTGGCGCGCGTCTGCGGCGAGCTCGGCATCGACGTCGCGGACGAGCTGCCGCCGAACCGCGAATGGGCATCCGAGCCCGGGCGCGTCGGCACGATCACGCTGCGCCGCGTGGGCGGCGTGGAAGAGGCGGTGCGCGCGGCGAACGAGGAGACGTCGGGCCTTGCAGCCGCGATCGTGACCGAGGACCGCGACGCGGCGGATCGCTTCCTCGACGGCTACCGCGGGACGGCCGCGTTCTGGAATGCGCCGACGCGCTTCACCGACGGCTTCGCACTACTGGGAACGCCGGAGACCGGGATCAGCGTCGACCGGTTTCCCGGCCCGCGCGGGCCGGTGACGTATCGCGATCTCTGCCTCCGTCAGTACCGGGTCGTCGGAGACGGCACGCAGCACCGGTGACGGTCGTGGTGAAGCTCGGGTCGTCGCTCGTCACCGACGGCGCCGGCCGCATCCGCCGTTCGGTGCTTGCGGCGCGCGCGGCCGACGTGGCGGAGATCTCCGAGCCCGTGTGCATCGTCTCCTCCGGCGCGATCGCGCTCGGGCTGCCGCTGCTCGGCATGGCGCAGCGCCCGCGCTCGACGCCGCAGCTCCAGGCGGCGTCCGCGGCCGGCCAAGTGCGCCTGCAGCTCGCGTGGGAGGCGGCGTTCCGCGCCCATGGATTGCGCGTGGCGCAGGTCCTCCTCTCCGCCGGCGATCTCGCCGAGCGCGCGACGTATCTCAACGTGCGCAACGCGTTGAACGCGCTGCTGAAGCTCGGCGCGGTCCCCGTCGTGAACGAGAACGATGCGACGGCGACCGACGAGATCACCTTCGGCGACAACGACGCGCTCGCGGCGCAGGTGGCCGTTCTGCTCGGAGCACGGCTGCTCATCCTGCTCACGGAGGTCGACGGCGTCTACAGCGCGAGCGCGGAGCTCCTCACGAGCGGCGACGCCGTCGACGACGCCTCGCTCGGCCCGGGCAGCGCACTCGGGCGGGGCGGGATGACGAGCAAGGTGACCGCGGCGCGGCTCGCGGCCGCGGCCGGCATCCCGACCGTGATCGCGTCCGGCCGCGGGCCCGGAGTCGTCGGCTCGATCGCGGCGGGAGAGGCCCGTGGCACGGCGTTCGCCGCCGCGGCAAAGCAGGCGAGCGCCTTCAAGCTGTGGCTGCGGCACGCGAAGCCGGCGGCCGGGAGGCTCGTGCTCGACGACGGCGCGCGCGACGCGATCCTCACCGGCGGCCGCAGCCTGCTCGCCGTCGGAGTGGCCGAGTGCGACGGCGCATTCGAGGAGGGCGACGCGGTCGAGCTGGTCGCGGCGGACGGCACCGTGCTCGGCAAGGGCATCGCCGGCGCCGGCGCCGCCGAGCTCCGCGGCCGGCCGCGCGGCGTCGAGGCCGTGCACCGGGACCGTCTCGTCCTGTACTAGGAAAGGGTCTCGATGATCGCCTCGGCGATCACGCGCATCGGCCGCCCGGAGGTCTGGCTCGCGCGGCGCAGCCGCACGAACGCGTCCTGCTCGCTCAGGCCCTGGTTCTCCATGAGCAGTCCCTTTGCGCGCTCGATCGCCTTGCGCGCCGCGAGCGCGTCGGCGAGGGAGTCGGCCTGCTCGCGCACGGCCGAGAGCTGGTCGAAGCGGGCGCGCGCGGTCGCGATCGCGGGCAGGAGATCCTCCTCGCGGAACGGCTTCGCGAGATAGCCGTACACGCCGGCCTCCGCGGCGCGGCGAACGAGGCTTCGCTCGGTGAACGCGCTCACGATCACGATCGGCATCGGCCGCTCGTCGAGGATCCGGCGCGCCGCCTCGATCCCGTCGAGTCGCGGCATCTTCACGTCCAGGACCGCGAGGTCGGGCGACTCCGAGTCGGCCAGCTCGACCGCTTCGACGCCGTCGCGCGCCTCCGCGCACACCTCGAGCCCCGCGCTCTCGAGCATGCCCTTCAGGTCGAGCCTGATCAGCGTCTCGTCCTCGGCGATGAGCACCCTCATCGCTGCACCACGCGGACGTCGAGCGAGCCGTCCTCGGCGCGCTCGATCCGCACCGGCCAGGCGTGGCCGCTCGGCGAGGGCAGGTCGAGGTCGATGCGCTTCGGATGCTCCGTGCCGAGCCGGCGGCGCGCGGCGAGCAGCTCCGCGTGCCGCGCGGTGGCGGCGGACAGCGCCGGCGCGACGTCGCCCTCGCGGAACGGCTTCAGGAGGTAGCCGAAGACGCCTGCGGCGACCGCCTTGTCGACCGTGGCGCGATCGCGGAAGGCGGTGAGCATGACGATCGGGAGCGGACGCTCTGCGTAGATGCGCCGCGCGGCCTCGATCCCGTCGAGGTTCGGCATGCGAACGTCGAGAAGCGCCGCGTCCGGCTGCGTCGACCGCGCCAGCTCCACCGCCTCGACGCCGTCGCGCGCCTCGGCGCAGACCGTGAATCCGTGCCGCTCGAGAATCGCGCGCAGATCGAGACGGATGAGCGTCTCGTCTTCTGCGATCAGGATCTTCATGACGCGCCTCCTTCGGTCGAATGACTCGGGAAGGCAGCGTCGCCTCGAACGCCCATGACGCTAGCAAATCGCGCGGCGTATGCCACGCACGGCCTGCGCGATGCGTTGTTCGTTCTCCACGAGCGCGAAGCGGACGAATCCTTCGCCGTCGGCTCCGAAGCCGCTGCCCGGGCTCACGGCGACGTGCGCCTCGCGCAACAGCCGGAGGGCGAAGTCCTGCGCCTTCTCGTTCGTCGGGATGCGCGCCCAGACGAACATCGTCGCCCTCGGCCGTGCGACCTCCCAGCCCGCGCGCGTGAGACCGTCGCACAGCGCGTTGCGCCGGCCTTCGTACACCTCCGCCGCGTGGGCAGGCTGGTCGCGCGCCTCGCGCAGCGCAACCGTCGCCGCGATCTGCAGCGGCTGGAAGCTCCCGTAGTCGAGGTACGACTTCAGGCGCGCGAGCGCGCCGACAACGTCGGCGCGGCCGAGCACGAACGCCACACGCCAGCCGGCGAGCGAGAAGCCCTTCGTGAGGGAGTAGAGCTCGACCGCGACCTCGCGCGCGCCGTCGCACTCGAAGATGGACGGCGGGCGGTAGCCGTCGAAGGCGAGGTCGGCGTAGGCGAAGTCGTGCACGAGCACCATCTCCCGCTCGCGCGCGAAGTCGACGAGCCGCTGCATGTCGGGCAGCTCGACGCATGCGGTCGTCGGGTTGTGCGGGAACGAGGCGAGCAGGACGCGCGGCCGCGGTTGCGCCGCCGCCCACGCCTCCTCCACGCCGGCGACGTAGTCGAGCGCAGGCACGCGCTGCACGGTCGCGCCGGCGAACCCCGGTGCGAACAGGTGGATCGGATAGCTCGGGCTCGGAACGAGCGCCGAATCCCCGGGCCCGAGCAACACCCAGAGCAGGTGGACGAGCCCTTCCTTCGCGCCGAGCGCCAGCGTCGCCTCCGTCTCGGGGTCGAGCTCGACTCCGTACCGGTCGCGGTAGAGCTCGCACACCGCCGCGCGCAGGTTCGGCAGCCCGCGGCTCGACGAGTACCGGTGGTTGCGCGGGATGAGCGCCGCCTCGCGCAGCTTCTCGACCGCGACCTCGGGCGGCGGGACGTCCGGGTTGCCGAAGCCGAGATCGATGACGTCCCGGCCGGCCCGGCGCAGCTCGAGCTTGAGGCGCTCGACCTCGGCGAAGGCATAGGGGGGAAGCGCGTCCACGCGCCGGAACTGCATGGCCAGGAAACCTAGACGTGGCCCTTGACACGAGAGGCCGGCAGCGTTAGCTTCCGCCGAACGATGTTCGACAATGTCGAATGTCAGTCGGGAGTCGGGCAACGGGGCCCGTGCAGCGCTTCGGCGGGCCGGTGACATAGGAGGTTCCGATGCAGGAGCACTCGACGATCCAGCGCGCGGCAGCCGAGGCAATCGGCACGGCGTTGCTCGTCTTTGTCGGCGCGGGGTCGGTTCCGGCGATCCTCCTCCTCGAGGGCGGCTCGAAAGCGCCGTTCTCGGGAGCGGACCTGGGAATGATCTCGTTCGCCTTCGGCCTGATCGTCGTCGCGATGGTGTACACGGTCGGGAAGGTCTCCGGCTGCCACATCAACCCCGCGGTGACGTTCGCGCTGGCGGTCACGAAGCGGTTGCCGTGGCGCGAGGTGCCGCTCTACTGGTCGAGCCAGCTCGTGGGGGCGACCGCCGGCGCGTTCGCCATCTGGGCGACGTTCGCCTCGCGCGCGGTGCATCTCGGTTACGGGTTCGGAATGGTGAACTTCAACCATGCGTCGGTGAGCTGGGGATCGGCGATGTTCGCGGAAGCGATCGGCACCGGCATCCTCATGTTCACGGTGCTCGGCATCGTCGACACGCGCTCGCCCGAAGGCTGGGCCGGGCTCGTGATCGGTCTCGTCGTGGTCGCGATCATCATCGTCGTCGGCCCGGTGACGAACGCTGCGATCAACCCCGCGCGCATCTTCGGCCCGCTGCTCGTCCAGTCGATCGACGGCTCGCACACGCACAACTGGATCAAGTTCCTGGGGGCCTACCTGCCTGCCGATCTCATCGGAGCGGGTGTGGCGGCGTTCGCGTACGACTTCATCGCGACGCCGCGCCGGATCCTGCACACGATCGAGGAAGCCGTCACCGAGCCGGACCGCGTCGAGGCCGCGGCCGTCTAGAGAGGAGAACCGACGTGAGCGTTGCAGTCGCAAGCGTGAAGAAGCTCATCAACGAGCCGGCGGACGTCGTCAAGGAGTCGCTCGTCGGCCTCGGCCTCGCCCATCCGGATCTCGTGCGGATCGACTTCGAGAACCAGCTCGTCCTGCGCAAGGACGCTCCGGTGTCGGGGAAGGTCGCGCTCATCTCCGGGGGCGGCTCCGGGCACGAGCCCCTGCACGGCGGGTTCGTCGGCGCGGGCATGCTCGACGCCGCCTGCCCGGGCGAGGTGTTCACCTCCCCCGTGCCCGATCAGATGCTCGCCGCGACCAAGGCCGTCGACGGCGGCGCCGGCGTCATCCACATCGTCAAGAACTACACGGGCGACGTCATGAACTTCAAGCTCGCCGCGGAGATGGCGGAAGACGACGGCATCTCCGTCGAGTCGGTGCTCACGAACGACGACGTCGCCGTCGAGGACTCGACGTGGACGGCCGGACGACGCGGCACCGGCGTGACCGTCCTGCTCGAGAAGATCGCCGGCGCGAAGGCGGAGGCGGGCGGCTCGCTCGCCGAGGTCGCCGCGGTCGCACGGAGGGTGAATGAGAAGGGGCGGAGCTTCGGCGTCGCGCTCACCTCGTGCGCCACCCCGGCGGCGGGCACGCCGACGTTCGACATCGGGGCCGACGAGATGGAGTTCGGTGTCGGCATCCACGGCGAGCCCGGACGGCGGCGGGAGAAGATCCGCCCGGCGGCGGAGATCGTCGAGGAGATGGCGGACGCGATCCTCGGCGACCTGCAGCCGGCGAAGGGTGCAAACGTGCTCGCGTTCGTGAACGGGCTCGGCGGAACGCCGCTGATCGAGCTGTATCTCGTGTATGCCGAGCTGGCGAAGCAACTCGAGAAATACGGGGTGACTGCGACTCGCAGCCTCGTCGGCGACTACATCACGAGCCTCGACATGGCGGGTGTCTCCATCACGCTGCTCGAGCTTGACGACGAGCTGACGGCGCTGTGGGATGCCCCTGTACACACTCCCGCGCTGCGCTGGGGGATCTGAGAGGGATGGAGGACGCGAACGTGGATGCCGGCACGGTGAAAACATGGCTCAACGAGGCGGCGGCGGTGGTTCGCGACCAGCGCGACTACCTCACGCAGCTCGACGCGGCCATCGGCGACGCGGACCATGGCACCAACATGGACCGCGGCTTCACGGCGGTGGTCGAGAAGCTCGACGGGATCGACGGGCCGCCCGGAAAGCTCCTCACCGCTGCCGGCTCCACGCTCGTCTCCACCGTCGGTGGCGCGAGCGGGCCGCTCTGGGGCACCGCACTGCGCCGCGCCGGCCGGTCGCTCGGCGATGCCGAGTCGTTCGGCGGCGCGGAGCTGGCGGAGGCTCTCGACGCCGCGCTCGCGGGAGTCGTCGAGCTCGGCGCGGCACAGGAGGGCGACAAGACGATGGTCGACGCCCTGGCTCCCGCGGTCCGTGCGCTCCGCGCCGGGATCGACGGGGGCGGTGAGCTCACCGACGCGCTCGCGGCCGCACGCGCGGCCGGCGAAGAGGGCATGCGGGCGACGACGCCTCTCCAGGCGTCGAAGGGTCGCGCGTCGTATCTCGGCGAGCGGAGCATCGGCCACCAGGACCCGGGCGCGACGTCCACGGCCCTCATCATCGCCGCGCTCGAACGCTCCGTCACCGCGTCGCCATGACCGAGCGCGAGATCCGCGGCCTGGCCGCGTCTCCCGGCGTGGGCGTCGGGCGCGTGCTGCTGCTCGAGCCCGCCGACGCGGATACCGCGCCGCATCGGGGCGCAGCGGCGGAGTCGGAGGCGGCGGTCGCTGCGCTCGGCGCCGTGGCCGACGAGCTCGGCGCGCGTGCGGAGCGGCTGCGCGCCGACGGATTCGGCGCCGAGGCGGAGATACTCGAGGCGAACGCGTTGATGGCGCTCGACCCGATGCTGCGCGCAGAGGTCGAGCGGCTGGCCGCCGGCGAGACGGCGTCCTCGGCGCTGCGAAGCGCAACGCAGCGCCACGCGGACCTCCTCGCCGCTCTCGACGACCCGATGCTGGCCGCGCGCGCCACCGACGTGCGCGAGCTCGGGCGCCGAGCGGCGCGCCGGCTGTCGCACGACGGCGTGCACCCGACCGCTGACGGGCCGTCGGTCCTCGTCGCGGACGACATCGGCCCGGCCGACGTCGCAGACCTGCGCGAGTCGGACCAGCAGATCGTGGCGATCGCGCTGGCCGGCGGCGCTGCGACCTCGCACGCGGCGATCATGGCCCGGTCGCTCGGACTGCCGATGGTCGTCGGCGCGGGCTCGATGCTGCTCGACGCGGCGCCGGGAGCGCGGGCGGTCGTCGACGGCGATGCCGGGTGCGCGTATCTCGACCCGACCCCCGAGCGGGAGGACTGGGGACGCGCACGGATGGCCGCGCTCGTTCGCCGGCGCAGACGCCACGCCCGCGAGCGCGCGCTCCCGGCTGTGACGCTCGACGGACGCTGGGTGACGCTGCTCGCGAACGCGGCGACGACGGTCGAGGTGCGCTCCGCGATCGAGATGGAGGCGGAGGGCATCGGGCTGCTGCGCACCGAGCTCGCGTTTCTCGAGGCGCGCTCGTGGCCGACGGAGGAGGAGCACGTCGCAGCGCTCGAACCGCTGCTCTCCCTCCTACCCGGGCAGGTCGCGACGGTGCGCGTGCTCGACTTCGGCGACGACAAGACCCCGCCGTTCCTGTCCGGCATCGACGCGCGCGGTCTCGCGTTGCTCCTCGACCACGAAGACGCTCTCGCCGCCCAGCTCCGCGCGATTCTGCGCGCCGCCGGCGGCGCGTCGCTTCGGATTCTGTTGCCGCTCGCCGAGTCGGCGGATCAGCTGCGCCTCGTGCGGCGACTCGTGCGCCAGGCGGCGTCCGACACGGGATGGACGTCAACGCTGCCTCCCCTCGGCGCGATGATCGAGACGCCGCTCGCCGTCCGGCGCGCGCAGGAGATCGCGCTCGAGGCCGACTTCATGTCCATCGGGACGAACGACCTCGTCCAGTACACCCTCGGGCTCGATCGCTCGCAGCCGCTCGCCACGGCCCGCTCGGCCGCGCACCCGCGTGTGCTGCAGCTCATCGCCGAAACCGTCGTGGCGGCGCACGAGGCCGGCTTGACGATCGAGATCTGCGGCGAAGCTGCTTCCGAGCCGGAGCTCGCCGTGCTCTTCGTCGGTCTCGGCGTCGACGAGCTCAGCGCGGCTCCCGCACGGCTCGACGAGCTGCGGACGACCGTCCGCCGGATCAGCGCCGAGGACGCCGCCGGGGCGGCGGCGGCAGCGTTGTCAGGCGAGCGCCGGGACGAGCAGCGCGAGGTGCTCGGCGGCCTCGACGGCGTCGTCGCCTGAGGCGTCGATGACGATCTCGACGCCGCCCTCCGCTCCGAGCGAGAGGATGTCGAGGATGCTCTTCGCATTGGCACGGCGCCCGTTCACGCTCACGAACACGTCAGCGGCGAACGTCGACGCCGCCCGCACGAGCGCTCCCGCCGGCCTCGCGTGGAGCGCGACACCGTCCGGAAGGCGAACGCGGACCTCAGAGCTTCGCGACACCGCGGGCCTCCTCCGCCGCACGGGCGGCCTCGGCGTGCGAGCATCCTGTCGAAGCCGCCACGGCGGCCGCGATCGCGCCCTCGACGAGCGGGGCGTCCGCGACGCTCAGATGCTCGAGCTCCTCCGGATCCAGCTCGTTCAGCGCGGCCCGCACCGAGAGGACGGAGCTGCCGAGGTCGACGAGGACGACGGCGCCGGCCCCCGCCGCGGCCGCCCGCATCGCCTCGAGGACGCGTCCGCCGTCGGTGCCGAGCGAGCCGTCGACGGCGCCGCCCGCGGCGACGATCGGGACGGTCGGACCGGCGATCTGGGCGGCCATCTCGGCCAGCCCGGAGGCGATCTCCGCGCTGTGGGAGACGAGGATCAAGCTCACGGCACCGTTGCCGTCCACCATGCCGGCCATTCTACAATGTCGAACGGGATTCGACAATAGCTCCGAAAACGATTCAGTCCGTGGACCGGGCGGTCCGTATTCTCAAGGCCTTGGGCGAGCATCCCGGCCGCCTCGGCCTGAGCGACCTCTCAGACCGGGTGGGGCTGGCGAAGACGACGGTCCACGGCCTCCTGCGAACGCTCCAGGAGCACGGGCTCGTCGAGCAGCACCTCGACACGGACAAGTACCAGCTCGGCCCACAGCTCCTCCAGCTCGGGAACAGCTATCTCGACCTGAACGAGCTGCGCTCGCGCTCGCTCGCATGGTCGGAGCTCCTCGCGACGAGGGTCGGCGAGGCGGTGCGCGTCGCCGTGCCGCACGGCGATGGGGCGCTCATCGTCCACCACGTCTTCCGGCCGGACTCGAGCCTGCAGGTGCTCGAGGTGGGCGCGGTCCTGCCGCTGCACGCGACGGCGCTCGGCAAGGCGATCCTCGCGTACCTCGACGACGGATACGTGGAGGATCTCACCGCGGGGACCCTGCCGAGGCTGACCGGCCACACGCACGTGGCGGCAGCGGCGATCCGGAAGGAGCTCGCGCTCGTGCGCGAGGTCGGCTACGCAGTGGAGCGCGAAGAGGCGCTTCTCGGCGAGGCGAGCGTCGCCGCGCCGATCTTCGACCGGAGGACGGAGGCGATCGGCGCCGTCGGAGTGGCCGGCCCGAAGGAACGGCTTCTGCGGCGGAACCGCCTTCCCGCCGTCGCTGCTGCAGTGCTCGAGACCGCGCGCGGAATCTCGCGCGATCTCGGTGCGCCGCGGCGACCCCCGCTCTGAAGCGCCTCGCGGACGGCGACGACGTCGCCGATGACGACGAGCGCAGGCGTCGCGACCGCGTCCTCGAGCGCGCCGAGCGGCGAGACGACGACCTGCTCGTCGTCGGTCGTCCCGCGTGAGATGACCGCCGCCGGCGTCGATGCCGGCTTGCCGTGCTCGATGAGCCGCTGCGCGAGCCGGCGCGCGTTCGCACCGCCCATGAACGCGACGAGCGTCCCGGGGACGCGCGCGAGCGCTGCGGCGTCGAGCGCCTCCACGTCGTGCGCGGCGAACGCGGTCACCGCCGACGACAGCCCGCGATGCGTCACCGGGATGCCGACCGAGCCGGGGACGGACGCGAGCGACGACACGCCGGGGACGATCTCGAACGGGACATCGGCGTCGGCGAGCGCGAGCGCCTCCTCCCCGCCGCGGCCGAAGAGGAGCGGGTCGCCGCCCTTGAGCCGGACGACGAAGCTGTCGCGGCCGAGCTCGACGAGAAGCTCGTTGACCTGTTCCTGCGACAGGCGGTCGCGCTCGATCATGATCCCGTCCGACTCGGCGACGAGCTCGGGCGAGACGAGACGGTCGTAGACGAGCACGTCCGCCTCGCGCACGTACGCGAGCCCCTTCACCGTGATGAGGCCCGGATCGCCCGGGCCGGCGCCGACGAGGGCGACGCTCATCCGGCGGGCGTGGGTGTCGACGTCGAGCGAATCGATTGGTCATTTCCGACGGACGACGGGGCAAAGCCCCGCCGTCCTGAATGCTCGGCGCCGCAAGCGGCGCCGAGGGCCTTCGTGACCGCATTGCGGAAGTAGTCGCGGCGCTCGTCGTACGTGGCGTACGTCTTCTTCACCCATGGGCGAACACGGCGGAGCTCGCGTGCGAGCTGCTCGTGCTCGAAGCCCACCTGCGACGCAAAGCGGTCGCGCAGCCATTGCGCGAGGGCGGGCGACGCACCCGCCGTCGAGACCGCGACGGTGATGTCGCCGCGCCGGTGCAAGGCGGGAAGGATGAAGGTGCAGAGCTCGGGGACGTCCTCGACGTTGCAGAAGACCCGCCGGGCGCTCGCATCGGCGAAGACACGCTCGCCCTGCTCGACGTCGACGACCACGACGAGCCAGACGTCGTCGAGCAGCTCGGGCTCGTAGCGATCAACGGAAACGACCTCCGCGCCGCAGGCCTCGAGCGCCCGCACCTTGCTCTCCGAGCGCCCGACGACGAGGCAGCGCCGCCCGGTCAGGTCGAGGCAGGCGACGTAGTGCATCAGACGCCGACGGAGTGGATGCGCGCGCCCGTCCGGTCGAGCTTCACCGACAGCTCCAGCCCGTCGACGGCGATGGACACGACGAACGCGCCGGGGCCGCTCGACTGCACCGACACCCGTTCGAGCAACTTGCCCTCGAGCGCCTCGAGCGCCGAGGTCACCTCCCGCGCACCGTCGGCAAGCTCGCGGCCGCCGGGCAGCCGCCGGTAGGTCTTCAGCGCTGCCTGCTCTCCTTCCGGGCCGTACACCGCGCGGATGCGGCCGGTGGTGAGCCCGAGCTCGATCAGCTCCTCGAGCGCCTGG
>Ga0070717_10002658_pt1 | contig 12586 bp, 13 predicted proteins | sample LARL113metaG_FD_71366 | JGI IMG/M metagenome (GOLD analysis project Ga0070717, IMG submission 71366) | Corn, switchgrass and miscanthus rhizosphere microbial communities from Kellogg Biological Station, Michigan, USA - LAR L11-3 metaG | ecosystem: Host-associated > Plants > Roots > Rhizosphere ...
GCGCGCCTTCGAGATCGGCTTCCTGCTGTTCCTCCCCTTCCTGATCATCGACCTCGTGGTCGCCTCCGTGCTGATGTCGATGGGCATGATGATGCTGCCGCCGGTCGTGGTGTCGCTGCCGTTCAAGCTGATCTTTTTCGTGCTGGTCGACGGCTGGTCGCTGGTCGCGGGCAGCCTGGTGCAGAGCTACGGGGGGTGATCTTGCTCCGACTGCGTTGCAGCGAATAGTTGCCGCGACGCAGCGAACGCAGCGCTGATGACTTCTGCCGCGCTCTACTGGTAGGCTACCATCAAGTTCGCTTCGCGGACGCTCCGGTCATCGAACAAACGAACCGGGAGGAAGCCATGCTTCATTTCGGACGCAGCCGCTCCAGACGAGGCCTTGCGGCGGCCCTGATCGGCGAGATCGCCGCCGTATTGGAGGACATGGAGGGCTTCGAAGAAATTCGCAAGCTTGAGGATATGGAGATCGGCGCTGAGGAGCATCTCGGCGAACTCGGCGCGTTCGCATTGCCGAAGTTCTCGGTTTACGAGTCCAATGTGGATCGACTGGATTTGTTCGACGCCGGCGTCCAGCGACAGATTACCTATTTTTTTACACGCGCCGGAAGCCTGGCCGACCATATGCACGCGCTGGCGTCGACCAGAACGGAATCGAAGGAATTGTGCAAGCAGCACGCCATCGACGCGCAGAAGGAAATCAACGGCCTCTGCGAACTGGGCGATGACTTGCTGCGAGACTTGAGAAAGCTCGTCTCCAAAAAACAGCCCTGCTCGATATCGAGAGCATAGCCGCGCTTTAGCTTGCGCATGTCATTTGGCTTTGGTTTCGGGCAGCCCGCCGGCGCTGATTTCGGGGGCTAGTTTTCTTTGACCTTGCCACGGCGCGTTTCCTCACTACAATTAAGCAACTTTGAGGGGATGGAGTCCCCCCGTAACCGCCGATCAGGCTTGATCAGGCTGATGACTCCTACCGGACGCTTGGCGTCGGTAGGAGCTTGCCCGGTTCCCACGACACCAAGCAGCATTTTGTCCGCGCGGCCGAGAACGCCGCGGGGCGGGTCATGCGTGGCCCGATGCGAAAGCATTTGCGCGCGTGACGACTGGCGAACGGGAGATTTGCCGATGACGGGAGTTTGGGCACTTGCAGCATTGTGGTTCGGTCTTGCGCTGATCGCGAGCCTGCTCTCGATCTGGCTTCGCATTTCCACCGCGCTATCGGAAATCGTCGTCGGCACGATCGCCCAGCTGATCATCGGCGCCGCCGTCGGATCCGCGGTATTGGGCACGGACGAGTCGTGGGTAAAGTTTCTCTCCGGCATCGGCGCTATTGTCCTGACCTTCCTCGCCGGAGCCGAACTTGACCCCGTGGTTTTCAGGTTGAAGTGGAAGGAAGCCGCCGCGGTCGGGTTTGCAAGCTTCTTCTTTCCGTTTCTGGGGTGCGCGGCGGCGGCTCATTATCTGCTCGGATGGGAGGTCATGCCGAGCTGGCTTGCGGGCGTCGCGATGTCGACGACCTCGGTCGCGGTCGTTTACGCCGTGATGATCGAGTTCGGTTTCAACACGACCGAGTATGGCAAGACCATACTGGCAGCCTGTTTCGTGACCGACCTCGGCACGGTTGTGGCGCTGGGCCTGATCTTCGCGCCCTTCACGATGAAAACACTGACCTTCCTTGGCGTCGGCATCGTGGTCTTCATTGTCCTGCCGTGGCTCACGCCGCGTTTCTTCCGGCTGTATGGAGGCCGGCCCTCGGAGCTGGAGACCAAATTTCTGCTGCTCTGCCTGCTCGGCATGGGCGCACTGGCAACTTGGGCCGATAGCGAGGCGGTGCTTCCCGCCTACCTCATCGGGATGGTGCTTGCCGGAACCGTCGGCAAGAACCACGCGCTGGTGCGGCGGCTGCGCACGCTCACCTTCGGCCTGCTGACGCCGTTTTACTTCATCCGCGCCGGCTCGTTCGTTTCCATCCCCGCGCTGGTGACCGCGCCTGCTGCGTTCGTCGTGTTTCTCGTGGTCAAGATTGCCGCAAAAATAATTGGCGTCTATCCGGTCACCAAATTCTTTGGATCGCCGGGCAAGGAGGCGATGTACACGACGCTTCTGATGTCGACGGGGCTCACCTTCGGCACCATTTCCTCGCTTTTCGGCCTGTCGCACGGAATCATCGATCGAGGTCAATATTCGGCGCTGGTTGCCGCGGTGATTGCGAGCGCGGTGATCCCGACCGTGATCGCCAATGCGTTTTATCTCCCGCGCCATCTCTTGCCGGCGGCTGACCCGGAACAGGCCGCCGACGGGCGCCGCGAAGTGACGCAGCTTCGAACCCTTGGACGAAAGGCCGAATGAGGCGGGGTGGCAGATGTTCAGCAAGATTTTGCACGCCAATGACGGGTCGGAGCATGCCTTTCATGCACTCGCGATGGCGCTCGCGCTGGCGAAGCAGAACTATTCAAAGCTTCACATGGTTTCGGTGCAAGAGATCGATTACATGCCGGAGTTCATCGAAGAGGTTCGCGAGGAGACCGGGACGGCCGCGCGGCGCTTTCACAAGGTCCTGCAACGCGCTCGCGCCATGGCCGAACAAAGCCATGTCAAACTTGACACACATGTTATCGCCGGACATCCGGTGCGGTGTATCGTCGATCTGGCCAGAGAGCTTGACGTTGAACTGCTCGTGATCGGAGCCACCGGCCATTCGGCGCTGTACGACCGATTGATCGGCAGCCGAGCCGATCGAATCGTGCAGCTCGCGCCCTGCCCGGTCCTGGTCGTGAAATAACGCCGCTGGCGAAGCGCGATGGAACGGCTGGGTGCCGCCTCAATCGATGCAATTGCTCACCCATGAAATCATCGAGTGAGGGGCTGCGTTGAATTTTTGTCCGCTATCTGGAGCGGGAAAGATCGGCTATCAAGCCTGAAGCTCAATGAAGAGACCCAGATGCTTGCCTCGCAACGCGACCTGTTCGAGATCCCCCGCGATATCTGCTACCTGAATTCGGCCTCCTATAGCCCGTTGCCGCGCAAGACCCAGGAAGCCGGCCGCGCCGCGGTGCTCCGCAAGGCCGCGCCCTGGACGCTGGATGCCGCCTTCGCCAACCGCCAGCACGATCGCGCGCGGGCTGCCGCAGCGACGCTGATCCATGCTGACCCCGCCGACATCGCGCTGATCCCCTCGATCAGCTACGGCGTCGCCACGGCCGCGAAGGTCATAAACGTTGCGCGCGGCGCGCGCGTCATCGTTCTGGAAAACGATCATTCCTCGCCGGTGCTCGAATGGCAAACGCGGGCCGAGGCGCAAGGTTTTGTGATCGAGACGGTCCGCCAGCCCAGCGACGGCGACTGGACATCGGCGGTTCTTGCGGCGATCGAACGGCCGGGCGCGCCGCCGGTCGGCCTCGCCTCGATCTCTTCGGTGCACTGGTCGGACGGCGGGCTGATCGCGCTTGAGAATGTGGCGGCCGCGCTCAAGCGCCAAGGCGCCATCTTTCTCATCGACGCCACGCATGGCGTTGGCGTGCTGCCGATGGAAGTGGCGCGGCTCGATCCGGACTTTGTGATCTTCCCGACCTACAAATGGCTGCTCGGGCCTTACGGGCGCGCCTTTCTCTACATCGCCAAGCGCCATCAGGGCGGCACGCCGCTGGAGCAGACGTCGTTTGGCCGCCGCAACGTGCGCGCCGAGAATGCGGTCTATTTCGCCGACACCAGCTACGTCGCCGATGCCAGGCGATTCGACATGGGCGAGCGCGACCATTTCATCTCGATGGAGATGGCCTCGATCGGCATGGAGATGATGGCCGAATGGGGCGACGCAGCCGTTGCAGAGCGTCTCGCCATGCTGACGGAACGGATTGCCGAGGGCGTGCGCGATCTCGACGTCGGCATGCCGGCGCGTCATCTGCGGGCGCCGCATATTTTAAGCCTCGGCTTCCGCGACGGGATGCCGCCGGGGCTCGTCGAGCGACTTGCCAGCGAAGGCGTCCACGTCGCGGCCCGTCTTGGCCGCATGCGAATCTCGCCCCACGTTTTCAACGACGAGGCCGATTGCGATCGCTTCGTCAAAGCACTCACGCTGCGGCTCCGCGGCTAATTCGCGGGAGCGTATGCGCGGGCGACATTGCCACCCTCGAAAGAAAAGCGGAGACTATCCGCTCGCATTCGCCAAGGGATCGGGAAGCCCGATGCATATAAGAAAGCTAGCCATCGCGGCTTCGGTCACGCTTCTTGCCTGTGCCGGCAGCCGGGCAGAAGACAGCAAGGCCTGCGTCTCGAAGGCGACGCAAACTCTGCCGCATATCGAAGGACTCGTGGTCAAGAAAACACGGACCCGTCCCGTTCCGCCGGCGATCTTGGCGACCTGGCAGGGTCAGGGGCGGCCGATCATCGTCGACCTCGATACCGTCGCAAGCGGCGTTGTCGAAACCTATTCCTATATGTGTGTGATGACGAAGGGCTCGGCCTATGTCCGCCGGGTGATGAGCTAGGACGAAGCCCCAATCCGACGCCAGTGTTGCACTAACTTCGCCGCCAACGCGCCGCAGGAAAAGCCAAATCGTAAATTTAAAGTGTCCCGGTTCGACGCACGAAAGGGGGGACACCAAATGCGCTGCGAACGCCAGCCGGCCAGCGAAGAAGGGGAGACGGTCGCCTATACGTTCCATTTTCAGATCGCGAACGGGTGCGGAAGACGGGCCTGCTCCGTCAAGGTGCAGGCGCCCAACATTCACGACGCCACGACATTCTTCCGGCAAAACTGGCCGATGATCGAATCCATGGCGCGAGATGGTCTGGTCAACAGATCCGGCGAAGACCGGACAATCAAGCTGGCGATGCCCCCGATAGCGGGTCCCCTTTAGCGGACTTTGGCATCTCTCATGCGGCGGCCAACACCGCCTTTTTGATCGATTGCGGCAACGCGATCATTCGGAAGAGTGACCTTGGATAGAGGTAATCTTCGCCGGATTCGTCGATGATGCGCAGCAGCCCCTGCTTTTCGGCGGCGACGTCACGGAGCGCCACGTAGATCTTTCGCTTTTCGAGCGAGGTTGGATAGCCTGCGCTGTTGATGCATACGACGAGTTGTCTCGATACGGATTTCGGCATCTTTGGCTTTCACACTGGCGATCTCGCGGATACCGGACCCGGTTGCAAACGTCTCAATTTCCGAAATCTCGCCGAGAATCTCGAATTGCATGAACGTATCGTCCTGGATGGAGCCCCCTACCCGCTCACGTCATATTGCTTGCTGAGGTGGTCGCCGATCTGGACCAGCATCGCGACGCATTCGGGATAGCCGGGTTTTGCCACCGTCGCCTCACTGGCCTCGGTGCGGAATTCCCAGGAATCTTCATCGCGGAGCACAAAAATCGCAATCCCGTCCGGACAGTCGGCGTGAACCTTCAGCTCCGCTCTTGCCATCGCAATGAGTTCGGCTTCGCTCTTGGTGGGCTTGCTCATGATAGGCGCTTCCTCCGGACGGTTTTGCCCGCAGGTTGCCGGTTTGGGAGGACGATGTCGAGGGGACGAACGCGGCGTGCGCCGCGCTACTTCACCGCGTCGGCCCGCGTCAATCCGATGATCCGCGGCAAGGAGCCGGTCGAGACCGGGTCGGGCGTCTCGCTTCCGGGAGCCATTTTCGCCCGCGCGACCGTATCCGGGAAGCGGGTCTTCATTTCCCGCAAAAAGCCTTCGAGCGTATCGACGCTTGCCGCGAGTTTGGCGATCGCGGCGAATTCGGCGCTGCTGGAAGCGCCCGGCTTGCTCGCGGTCTCGAACGTCAGCCGGTCGGTCTCGGCGCTCATCAGGGCTGCATATTTTTCGCGGAAGCGCGCCAGCCCGATGGCATCCTCGGCCAGTGCGTAGCCGACCACGGCGCGCAGGATGTCGCCTTTTTCCGCGGCGTTCAGCGGTTTGAAATCGCGCCAGCGCTCGCCGTAATAGAGCTCGATCTGTTCGGAGGATTCGCGCCATTGCCGCGCCGCCCAGTAGATATCGGAGCGCAGCCGGATCGCCTCGCGCCCGTTGAGATTGGCGATGATGTCGAGCGCAAGATCATGCCGCCCGACGTCGCTCAGCGCCCTCGCCTCCAATAGCAGCCGCTGCTGACGAAGTTCGCCCGAAAGGTCGGCGATGCGGGTGGAGCGAAGCGCTGCGATGGCGCGGTCCGGCTTGCGGTTGGTCAGGTACACCATGGCAAGGCGGGCCGCGACCTGGGCGCGCGCCGCGCCCTCGAGCCGATGATCGATCTGGTATTGCAACAGCTCGGCGGCCTGATCCAACAGATCGACCGCGACCAGCCGATCGGCGAGACGGCGGATCATCTCGTCGCCGCGCCGGCCGATCGGCGTCAATTCGCGGAAATCATAGAACATCCCAAGCGCCTCGACCGGCGGAAGGTCGTCGCCCTTGGGGCCGAGGAAGAGCTGGGTGAACAGTGCCGACGCCTCGTCCTGCGCCAGCCGCGAGGCTTCGGAATTCGGCTGTAGCTTGGTCGCGCCCCGCGCCGCGGCCAGCGATTCCGGGAAGCGGCCGCTGTCGGAATAGATCCGCGACATCATCTGTAGCGTTTTCACCTCGATCACATCGCCGCGCCAGATCGCGGATAGCGTCTCGAGCTCGCGCAGCGTTTCGGCCTGGTTGATCTCGCCGCGCTTCTGCCGCAGCACCACCTCGGCGAGCTTGGCTTCGGCCGCCGCGGCCCGGTCGGCGGAATTCACCGCGAATTTGTATTCGTCGAGCGCATCCTTGTCGTGGCCGAGCGCTTCCGCAAGCCGGCCGCGCAGCACCGCGACCGCAGGCATGGTCGCCGCCGGCACGCCGATCACCTCCAGCTCGCTGCGGCGTCTTGCGGCACCCGCATAGTCCTTGACCTCGAGCGAGGCGCGCATCGCTTGCAGCGTCACGATGGTTTGCAGTTCCAGCGGCAGCGAGGCGATCGCGAAATCGACGTTCTTGAATTTCTCGCGCGCGTCCGCCCATTTGGCCTGACCGGCATAGGCGAGTCCCTTCCACAATTGCGAATCGTAATTTTCGCCGATCGCGGGACTATTGAGATCCTTCAGCCCCTCGCCGGGCCGGCCCATCACGATGCTGGCGACCGCATCCACCATCCGGACCACGGATTCCTCGACCTTCGGGCCAGGGTCGGCGAGGATGACTTCGGTTTCGCCCTTGGCTTCCGGATACATGCCCCGCGCCACATAGAACCGGGCAAGATCGAGCCGGGCCTGCGGACGCTGCTCCGGTTCGGCCGCTGTGAGCGCCAGCATCAGCGCGTCTTCGCGCGCGACAAACCGTCCCGCCTGATTTTTGTGCCACTCGTCGATATCGAAAAGCGGCCGCACCGCGGTGGCCGCGCGCTCCGCCGCGACACCGGCCGATGACAGTGTCAGGCCGCCCGGCCGCCCGAGAATGACCTTGTCGGCCGCGACCTCGGCGGCGATGTCGTCGGAGTTCGGACGAACGGCCACGCCATGCGCGGATTCGAGCAGCGACAGCTCGACGAAATCCTGCCGCTTGACGAAGCCGCGGACCGGCGGCGGCGCCGTCACGACCAGCAGCGTGTCGCCGGCATCCGGATCGATCAGCCGGTGCAGCCGGCCGGGACTGGAAAGCGGCACCGCGACATTGGCATGCGCGGGGTCTGCGATGTTGCGGATCACGTTGAGCGGCTGCGGCGGCGCCAGCACCTTGTCGCCGAAGGTCAGCGTCCAGTTGGCGCCGCTTTCGCGCTCGTCCGAGCTCAGCGACTGCATCTGCGGACGGTTGAGGCGGATGCGGATCGCCTGCCCGTTCTCGAGCGGTAGCCGGCTGACATCGCCGATCAGCGCGCCGCCGTTGACGCGGATCCGCTCGACGTCGAGCGACTTGGTCGAATCGAACACCAGCCAGACGGCGTCGCCGCGGCGGAACGAGGCCGCGGGCGTCGGCGTGCCAAAGGAAAATTTCAGCCGCAACCCTTCGCTGTCGCGCATGACGTCAACCAAGGCCGCGTCGTCGCCGACCTTGTCGCTTGCCTTGGCCTGCGGCGGCGGATCGGACGCCATTGTCGTAGGCTTCGGCGCTGTGGCCTCCGCCTTGGGTGTTTCAGTCTTGGGTGTATCGGCCTTCGCCGCTTCCGGCTTCGCTTCCGGTTTGGGCGATTCAGATTTGGGCGCTTCCGATTTGGCCAATTCCGGCTTGGACGGTTCGGCCATCGCAGCCGGCATCTGCTTCGGCGGCACCTCGGATGATTTTACCGGTTCGGCAGCGGCAGGTTTGGCGGCAGGCTCCGCCGCCATCTCGCGCGCCGGCGGCATGTTTGCCGCCGTCTCGGGCTTGATCTCGATCTTTGCCTCTCGCGCCACGCTCTCCGACGTCGGCGGGATGATTTGCTGATCGGCCGACACTTCCTTCGCCGGCGTTTCGGCGGCAGCCATGGTCGGCGCCGGCAGCTTTGCACCGTGCGCAGCATCGGCCAGGGGCGAGGCCTGAGCCTTCTTGTCCAGCTGCTGGAAGGCGACGTCGATGATGTAGTTCTTGTCTTCGCGGAACGAGTGAACGTCGACATCGCCGACCAGCAAGATGTCGACCGAGGTCTGGTCGCCCTCCACTCTTTGATTAATCGAGGCGACGTTCGGCGGCGCGGCGATCTTGGCGTCGGCGAGATCGAAGTTGAGCGTGCCGCCGAACGCCAGGGTCAGCTTGCCGTCGTTCAAGACCGAGGAGACGCCGACGCCGTCCGGCATCTCGAACACGAAGCGCACGAAAGTCGGCTGCACGAGAGCGCGCACCCGGATCGGCGGGCGCTTCTTCGCCAGCGCTTCGGCGCGCTGGAGGCGCAACGCACGCTCGGCGGCGCGCGCCCGTTCGGCGAGTTCACGGACGACTTCGATCGGCAAGCTCGGCGGCGGGCCGCTCCAGCTGTCGGGCAGGAAATCGACAAAGATCCGCTCGCCGGCGGTCATGGTGTTGATGGTCGCCCGGCGCGCCAGCGACAGCCGGATCGCCGAGCCGTCGGGGTCGCGCCGCGCCGAAGAAACGTAGTCGGGTGCCGATTCCGCCAATCTGTCGACCGCGATCTCGACCGGGCGGGCGAACCGGATCACGATGATCGAACCGGCGGTGGTCACCTCCGAATTCACATCCTCGGCGAGCTTGAGGACGAGGCGCGCGTAACCGCCGGACGCCGAAAAAGTCGCTTCGCCCTTGACCGCGTCGGCACAAAAGGCACTGGACGAAAATCCGGTCGCGAGCAGAACTGCGAGGAAAACGGATTTCGTCAGGCAATGACCGGCCGTCCGCGCGCAGGCGCGCAGCTGCAACCAAACTCCTCTGGCGGCCGTTCGCGCCATCCCAACGTGTCTTCCGATTCAACAATCGCCCGGCGGCGAAGCGCCCTCGCCTCGTCGCGTCTTTTTCCGAATCTAGAATTCGCAAATTAAGGACTTGTTAAATATCCGCGGCTCAATTCGGCTTTTGCGACAGCATCTTGCCTTCGATTTTGGGTAGATCGGCGGCGGGATTGCTCTTCTCGCCTCCGGCGCGGCGGGCAAGCTCGACCGTCAGCCGCTCGGCCGCCTCCGACTGCATCAGGCCGAGGATGTCGGACATCTTGCGCGGCGCGATCTGCGAAGCGATCTCGATCAGCACCGGCATCTCCAGCCGGTCGAACACGCGAGCCGCGTCCTTTGGCTTCATGGCCTCGTACATGGTGATGATGCCCTTGAAGCGCGCGCTCTCGGCTTCCGCCTTTTGTTCTGATGTCGCCGAGTTCCGGGACTCGACGGCCTTCATTTCCTCGACCCGCGATTCGATCCGCTTCTCCGCTGCCTTCAACAGGCTCTCGCGGATGTCGATCTCGCGCGCACGGGCTTCAAGCTCCTGGCGCCGCGCCTGCAACCGCTCGAGGATGGCGCGCTCGGACGGCGAGACCGGCTGATTGTCCTGCGGATGGATCACGACCTCGGGCTTGGTCGCAGGCGCTTCGACCGCCGGCTTGACCGCCTCGTCCCTTTTCTCTTCCTTCGGCTTGTCGACCGAGCCGGTGACGTCCTCTTGCCTGGCTCCGGGAAAATTCAGATTCTCCTGCGCCCAGGACGATTTGGTCGATTGCGGCTGATAGTCGAACACATAGCCGCCGTCGATCACAAGGCCGGCGATCTTCAGGACCATAAGGCCGAAGATCGCAACCAGCACTACCGGTATAACGCGAATGTCACGAAAGGATTTCATGCGGCAAGGCCATTGGACCTTCTGCGTTCGGAAAACGCCTGGGCTGCTGCGGCAACCGCCTTCGCGCTTGATACCTGGGTCGTCACCGGCGCTGTCACCGGCTCGGGCGCCGATGTCGGCCTTGCGGCAATCGCGATCTTGGACAGCCGCCGCACCACGTTGTCGCCCTCGGCGAGCTGCCGCTTCAACTGATCGACCATCTGGGCTGCGGAGGCCAGCTGGCTGCCGAGGTTTTCGTTGACGTCGCGGACCGTGTGCTTGAGGCCGCCGATCGCGCGCTCGGCGATTTCGGTCGCGGTGATCAGCTCGGCGATGGTGGCCTTCAGCGAATGCTCATCCGCCTTCAGCCGCTTCAGCCGTGCGTTCAACAGCATGCAATAGCCGATCGTCAACAGCAGCAACACCGCCACCAGACTCTCGATTGCGATACCTAATGAATGGTTCATTGGGCCTCCAACATCTTGTTCTGCTCATCGACCTTTTCGAACATCGCAAGCGTCGTCGACGGCCTGCGCAGCTGCTTGGTGACGCGGATCGCGACGCGGTCGCCGACCCGGCCCATCCGCCCCTCGGTCAGGGTCACGCTGCCGCAGCGCACCGATACCAGCGCGTCGGCGCGCATTTCGAGCGGCAGGGTGTCGCCGACCTTCAGCTTCATCAGCCGCTTCAGCGGAATGTCGGCCTCGTACAGCACCGCGTCGACCGCGATCTCGGCCTGCGCGATTTCGCTGGCGAAATGGCCTTCCCAGATCGGGTCGCGGCCGAATTTCTCGCCCATGAACATCTGCAGCAGCACTGGGCGGATCGGCTCGATGGTCGCATAGGGCAGCAGCAATTCGATATTGCCGCCGCGATCTTCCATGTCGACACGCAGCCGCACCAGGATCGCGGCGTTGGCCGGCCTTGAGATCGCGGCAAAGCGCGGATTGGTTTCCAGCCGGTCGATCGAAAACGTCACCGGCGACAGCGGCCGGAACGCCTGTTCGGCATCGGATAACACGACCTCGATCAGGCGCTTGACCAGGTTTGTTTCGATGGTGGTGTAAGGCCGACCCTCGATCCGCATCGCGGTCTGGCCGCGGCGGCCGCCGAGCAGCACGTCGATCATCGAATAGATCAGGTTCGAATCGACGGTCGCAAGCCCGAAATTCTCCCACTCCTCGGCCTTGAACACGCTGAGCACCGCCGGCAGCGGGATCGAGTTCATGTAATCGCCGAACCGCACCGAGGTGATGCGGTCGAGCGACACTTCGACGTTGTCGGAGGTGAAATTGCGCAACGAGGTCGTCATCAACCGCACCAGGCGGTCGAAGACGATTTCCAGCATCGGCAGGCGCTCGTAGGAGACCATCGCCGAATCGATGATGGCGCGAATGCCGGAATGATCGTCGAGATTGATTTCGCTGACGGTGAAACCGAGCAGATTGTCGATTTCCTCCTGCGACAGGACGCGTTCGCCGCTGTTCTTGCCGGTGCCGAACTCGCGGCCGCCATCCTCGACCATGGCGGCCCATTGCAGCGCCATCGACTCGGAGAGTTCGTTGGACTCCGCCGCATCGGCCGCTGCCGCCGGATCCTCCGAGCCGAGCGAGGCTTCCCATTGCGCGGCGATGGCATCCTGGTCGACCGGATCGTTCTTGCCCGCCATGATCTCAGATCCGTCTCGTCACTGAACCACGATTTCCTTGAACAGCACCGCGGTGACCGGGGTAGGCGCCACGGCGGCGTTGACCCGCCGGGTCAATTCTTCCTTGAGGCGAAACAGGCCGGCCGAGCCGTTGAGGTCGCTCGGGCGCAGTTCGCGCAGATAAGTCTGGAAGATATCGGTGACGCGCGGCATCGACGGCTTGATCGCCTCGCTCTGCTTCTCTTCCTTGACCTCGAGCACGACCTTCACTTTGAGGTACTGGATGCGGTCGCCGGGCGAGCCCGCCAGATTGACCAGCATGTCCGGCACTTCGACGAACACCGGCGGCTTCGGCGGCGGCGCCATTTCGGCGTGCGCCTCCTCATCGTGATGGCGGAAGAAGAAGAACCAGGTCGCTGAACCACCGCCGAGGATGGCAAGCACTGCGACCACCATGATGATGAGCTTGAGCTTGCTCTTGGGCGCGGCGACGACTTCCGCGCCCTCGGCGGCGCCGCCTTCTGCCGGTTCGTTGTCTGCCATAGCCTGCTCGGTTCGCTCACGGAATTGAAAGTGATGCCGCAAGGCAGGCTTTTGACGCGGTACCAACGACCCCCAGCGCGACACGCGCTCATCTCGATGGTGACGCTAAGGTAACAATGGTTAACGGATGCTTTCTTTTGTCCGACGACTGGGAAAAACTTGCCGGGCAAACATGGTCAACAAGACCTTTCTGCCGCCCGC
>Ga0070717_10002659_pt1 | contig 12584 bp, 11 predicted proteins | sample LARL113metaG_FD_71366 | JGI IMG/M metagenome (GOLD analysis project Ga0070717, IMG submission 71366) | Corn, switchgrass and miscanthus rhizosphere microbial communities from Kellogg Biological Station, Michigan, USA - LAR L11-3 metaG | ecosystem: Host-associated > Plants > Roots > Rhizosphere ...
GTCACGATCTCCATGTCTCGGTGGCCGTGCTTGCCGAAGCCCTGCCCCGGCAGCACGCGATCGTCGTTGATGACCCGCAGCGGCCCGTAGGCCACCCAGTCTGGATCGTAGTAGTCAGCGAACGAAAAAGTGTGAAAGCTCTTCAACCAGCCGTGATCGGCATGGCCGCGCTCTGCGCTGCGACGGATCTCCAGCATGCTGCGCTGCCTCTCAGCCGCCGCGTTTCAGCATCATCTGCCACGAGTACATGATCCGATCCTTCAGCAGCAGAATACCGGTGGAGCGATAGTTGTCGGCGTCCAGCTGCGCCAGGTGCTCTGCGCCGTGGTAACCGGACTCGTCGCAGCCGTAGACCGAGAGGATCGAAGGACCGATCACCGCGTAACGTCCCTGGAGTTTTCCGAACATCGCGTTCTCGAACGTCCATTTCACGCTTCCCCCTTGCGGCCCGGGAGGCTCGATCCAGTAAGCGTGCACGAACTCCACCGGCGGTGAGCTCAGCACCTTGAGCTTGCCCGACAGCAGCCAGCATTCCTGACGATGCGCAATCTCGGTCCGGCCGACGGCCTCGAGCTCCTGACCGTCGGCCCGCCAGAACGTCCCGGCGACACCCCACACGCCCGGCTCGAACAGATAGGTGTGCTTCACGCAGCCATTATGGCGCGCGTTGGGTTTTGGGGGTACGTTGCCTCGGGTAAAAAGCGCGGATGGAGATGGCTTTATGCTGGTGGAGCGCATCTGGTCGGGAAATTTCCTGCGCAACTTTCACTATCTCATCGCCTGTCCGCAGACGGGCGAGGCGCTTGCCGTCGACCCGCTCGAGTGGCGCATGTGCCTGACGGCCGCGGAGCGCAATGGCTGGGAGATCACCCAGATTCTCAACACCCACGAGCACAGCGATCACACCGGGGGCAATGCCGGCCTCAAGGGCGCAACCGAGGCGAAGGTGCTGGCACATGCAGGCGCCGCCGCGCGCATCGGTGGAGTCGACCGGGGTCTCGCCAAGGGGGATGTGATCAGGGTCGGCCGCACGGTCGAGCTCGAGTGCCTCGACACCCCCGGGCACACCATGGCGCACATCTGTTTGCTGTCGCGCACCGAGGAGCCGGCACTGTTCTGCGGCGACACGCTGTTCAACGCCGGGGCGGGCAACTGCTACAACGGCGGACGCCCGGAAGCGCTGTACGACACCTTCGTGAACCAGCTGGCGCGGCTGCCCGCGAGCACCCGTGTCTACCCGGGGCACGAATACCTGGCGCGAAATCTCGAGTTCACCCTCGATCGCGAACCGGGCAACCAGGATGCCGAGACGCTGCTCGGCACCGCGCGGCATCACGATCCGGCCGCGGCAACGGTGACGAGCATCGCTCAGGAGAAGCTCATCAACAGCTTCTTCCGGCTGCAGAATCCGCGCATCATCGCGCGGCTGCGCGAGGCGTTTCCCGACCTCGAGGAGCTGCCTGATGCACGCACCGTGTTCGTGAAGCTGCGCGAGCTGCGTAATCGCTGGTGAATCACCGCCGGGAGCGGCGTCGACGCCCGGGCAGGGCGCAACATCGCGCTGACCGCGCCCTACATGCACGATGCACGCTTCGCAACGCTGCCGGAGGTCCTCGAGCCCTACTCGAGACGCGGCGAACGCGTTGAGGCGCATCGCGGCACGCTAAATGCGCGCCTGCCGCGACGACCGCTCGAACCCGAGGAGCGTGCCGAGCTCGTCGCCTTTCTCATGAGCCTGACGGACGTGTCCTTCGTACAGCGATTCGCTCGTGGCAGCCGCGACGAGGTGCAGAATGGCGATTCTGCGGGGCTCGCCGTACCTCCCGGCAGCTGAGCAGCAAGGAGGAATCGCGCTGGACGCTGCTTCCCGTTACGCTTAGGCCTCATGCACTCCACCTTCTACCGGCGCTGCTTCCAGATCGTGACGGCGGCGCTGCTGGGCTATGCGCTCTACAAGCTCCTCAATCCGCTCTTCGGCATGATCGGCTGGGCGGTGGTCCTCGCCTTCATCCTGCATCCGTTGCAGGTAAGGTTGGCGCGGCGCCTCCGGGGCCGCCGCTCGCTCTCCGCGGGCCTGCTCACCGTGCTCACGCCTTTTCTGGTGCTCGTGCCCATCTCAGTGCTCGGGGTGGTATTCGCAGGGCAGGTCGCGCGACTCATCCAGTACATGCGCGACCACAGCTCTCTTTTCTCCTACGCCGAGATCCTCGATGGCGCCGCGCGTATCCCGCTTCTCGGGCGCGCGGTCGACTGGACGCGCGAGAACGCCTCGGTCAGCGCCACGCAGGTGCAGGAGTGGATCACCGACAGCGTCCAGTCGGCGCTCAAGACCGCGGCGACCATGGGCGGGGACGTCGCGCTCGGTGTGTTCGGCACGCTGGTCGGATTTTTCATGATGCTGTTCATGCTGTTCTTCTTCCTGCGCGATGGCCGCAGCATCGTCATGGGGCTCACGCAGCTCATCCCGGCCGAGCCTCAGCGCCGCGCCCAGCTGCTCAAGTATCTGGGCGAGGTCACACGCGCAGTGGTTTTCGGCTCGGTGGCTACGGCGCTGATCCAGGGCGTCATCGTCGGCATCGGCTTCGCGCTGGTGGGCCTGCCGTCGGCGGTGGTCTGGGGGGTCATCGCCACCCTCGCCGCTTTCCTCCCCGCAGGGGCATCCATCGTGCTCATCCCCGCGGTGATCTACCTGGCCTTTCAGGGCCGCTGGGGCGCCACCATATTCCTTGCCTGCTGGATCGCCGTGCTGTGGATTGCGGAAAATCTCCTGCGTCCGATCCTCACTGCTCACCACGCAGAGGTGTCCACACTCGCGCTTTTCATCGGTGCGATCGGGGGCGCCGCGGCCTGGGGGATCCTCGGGCTGTTCATAGGGCCGGTGCTCCTGAGCTTCGTCGTCGCCCTGGTGCGTTTTGCGCAGGAAAGCGTGCCCGCGAACGCGTGAGGAAGCCTCGCCGCTCGCCCGCAGCAGATCTCTGAAGCCGAGCAAGACGCCGGCTTTCTCACTCGGGCTCTGCCGTAACCGCGGGTCTTTACACCGTATAGAATTCGCCCCCCATGGATTTATCGCCGATCCTCAATCCGCTGAACGACGCGCAGCGCGCCGCCGTCACCGCCCCGCTCGGGCCGGTGCTGGTGCTTGCGGGGGCAGGCAGCGGCAAGACGCGCGTGCTCACGCACCGCATCGCCTGGCTGATCCAGGCCGAGGGTGCCTCGCCGCACGGGATCCTGGCCGTCACCTTCACCAACAAGGCGGCCGGAGAGATGCGCGGGCGTGTGGAGCGGCTGCTCGGTGTCCCGGGCGGAGGGTTGTGGATCGGCACGTTCCACGGCATCGCCCACCGGCTGCTGCGTATCCACTGGCGCGAGGCCAAGCTCACCCAGGGTTTCCAGATCCTCGACTCCGAGGATCAGCAACGCCTCATCCGCAGGGTCCTCAAGGCCGCGGAGCTCGATGAGAGCCGCTGGGTGCCGCGCGAGCTGCAGTGGTTCATCAACAACAGCAAGGACGAGGGAAAGCGTCCGCAGCATCTCAAAGCGGGCAACGACCCGACCCTCGCGCAGCGGATCAAGCTGTATAGGGCGTACGAGGAGGCCTGCGAGCGCAACGGTGTCGTGGACTTTGCGGAGCTGCTGCTGCGGGCCTTCGAGCTGTGGCGCGATGATCCGCAGCTGCTCGAGCACTACCGCAGGCGCTTCCGGCACGTGCTCGTGGATGAGTTCCAGGATACGAACGCCATTCAGTACGCCTGGATGCGGCTGCTGGCCCCGCCGGTACAGGCTGCGAGCGATGCGGAGCGCGCACGCGCGAGCCATCCGTTCGTGGTGGGCGATGACGATCAGTCCATCTACCGCTTCCGCGGCGCCCGCGCCGAGAATCTGCAGCAGTTCCGTCGCGATTACCCGCAGGCGCAGCTCTTCCGCCTCGAGCAGAACTATCGCTCCACCTCCAATATTCTCGAAGCCGCCAACGGCCTGATCGCTCACAACGCGACTCGGCTCGGCAAGAACCTGTGGACGAGCGGTGCGCGCGGCGACCCCATTCGTCTCTACACGGCTTTCAACGAGCGCGACGAGGCGGAGTTCGTTACTCACCGCATCGGCGAGTACGTATCACACGGCGGCGCCCGCCGCGAGATCGCCATTCTCTACCGCTCCAATGCGCAGTCACGCGTGTTCGAAGAGGCGTTCCTCTCCGCGCGCGTGCCGTACCGCGTCTACGGCGGTCTGCGCTTCTTCGAGCGCGCGGAGATCAAGGACGCGCTCGCCTACCTGCGCCTGATCGCCAACCGCCGTGATGACGCCTCCTTCGAGCGCGTGGTCAATCTGCCGACGCGCGGCATCGGTGCCAAGAGCCTCGAAGTGCTGCGCGAGGCGGCGCGCGGCGCCGGCAGCTCGCTGTGGGAAGCGGCCGCGGCCTGTAGCGGCGGGAGCGCGCTCGGACCCAAAGCCGCTGCAGCGGTGCACGGCTTCATGGAGCTCATCGAGCGGCTCGCCCGGGACACCGCAACCCTCGCGCTGCACGAGCAGGTCGACAAAGTGCTCAAGGCGAGCGGGCTGCTCGAGCACTACCGGCGCGAGAAGGCCGACCGGGGCGAGGCGCGGGTGGAGAACCTCGATGAGCTGGTGAGCGCCGCGCGCGGCTTCGCGCCCGAGGGCAGCGAGCTTGGTCCCCTCGAGGCGTTTCTCGCCCACGCCGCGCTCGAGTCCGGCGAAGGCCAGGCGCAGGAGTGGGAAGACTGCGTGCAGATGATGACGCTGCACACCGCCAAGGGGCTCGAGTTTCCGGTGGTGTTCCTGGCGGGTCTCGAGGAGGGACTGTTTCCGCACCAGCGCTCGCTCGGCGATCTCGACGGGCTCGAGGAGGAGCGGCGCCTGTGTTATGTCGGTATGACGCGCGCCATGCGCCAGTTGTACCTGAGCTACGCCGAGCAGCGCCGCCTGCACGGCATCGACAGCTACGGGCAGGCGTCGCGCTTCGTGCGCGAGATCCCGAAGGGCCTGATCGAGGAGGTGCGCCCGCGCGTGCAGGTGTCGCGGCCGATCGCGGTCGGCCGCTTCCGTGCCGAAGAGCCGGAGAGCGCGGGCGTGCGCCTCGGGGCGCGGGTGCGCCATGGCAAGTTCGGCGACGGCGTGATCCTGAATGTGGAAGGCTCGGGCGCGCACGCACGCGTGCAGGTGAATTTCGAGCGCCAGGGCACCAAATGGCTGATGGTGCAGTATGCCAACCTGCAACCGCTCTAACGCATGAAGATCCTCATACTCGGCGCCGGCCAGGTCGGGCGCACCGCGGCGGATCACCTCTCGCGCGAAGAGGCGAACGAGGTCACCGTGGTGGACAACAACGAGGACACGCTGCGCGATGTGCAGGACCGTTTCGACGTACGCACCGTGGCGGGTAATGCCGCCCATCCGAGCGTGCTCGAGGCCGCGGGCGCCGCCGAAGCGGAGATCATCGTCGCGCTCACCTCGAGCGATGAGGTGAATCTCGTGGCATGCGAGGTGGCGTTCACGCTGTTCCGCACACCCACCAAGATCGCGCGCATCCGCGCGGCCGAGTACACCAGCCGTGCGGGCCTGTTCGGCGTCGACGGCCTGTCGGTCGATGTATTCATCAGCCCCGAGCAGCTCGTGACTGAATACGTCGAGCGTCTGATTCATCACCCCGGCACGCTGCAGGTGCTCGACTTCGCCGACGGACGCGTGCGCCTGATCGGGGTACGCATACGCAGCGGCGGGCTGCTCGCCGGGCGCACCCTGCGCGAGCTGCCGCAGCATCTGCCGAAGACCGAAGTGCGCGTGGTGGCCATCTACCGCGACGGACGCAGCGTGCCGGCCGAGGGCGACACCCTGCTGGCGGATGGCGATGAGGTTTTCTTCCTCGCCGCGCGCGATGACATCCGCCGCATCATGAGCCAGCTGCGGGTCGATGACACCGCCGCGCGGCGCATCGTGATCGCCGGCGGCGGCAACATCGGCTTTCATCTCGCGCGCACACTCGAGAAGCACAACCAGGTCAAGCTGATCGAGCGCGACGCGCGGCGCGCCCGCAAGGTGTCCGAGCTGCTCGAGAGCGCCATCGTGCTGCACGGCGATGCGGCGGACGAGGAGCTGCTGATCGAGGAGAATATAGACAGCACGGACGTGTTCGCCGCCATGACCAACGCCGAGGAGGCCAATATCCTCGCCGCAATGCTCGCCAAGCGCCTCGGTGCGCACAAGGTCATGGCGCTCATCAACCGGCCCTCCTACAGCGAGCTGGTGGAGTCCTCCAGCATCGACATCGCCATCTCCCCGCAAACCATCACCATCGGCTCGCTGCTCGCGCACGTGCGCCGCGGCGATGTGGTGCGAGTGCATGCGCTCAAGACGGGCGCGGCCGAGGCGCTCGAGGCGGTGGCGCGCGGTGATGAGCGCACCTCGCGTATCGTCGGCCGCACGGTGGCGCAGATCGCGCTGCCCGAGGGCGCCTCCATCGGTGCGCTGGTGCGCGGCGACCAGGTGATCATGGCGCATCACGACACCCTCGTGCTCGCCGACGACCACGTCATTCTCTTCCTGGCCGATCGCCGCCACCTCGAGGCGGTCGAGCGGTTGTTCGTGCGCTCACCACGTTAGCGCCCAGTGCTTGCGGTCGCGCACGTTCTAGGCTGGCTGCTCGCGAGCTTCGCGCTCAGCTACGTGCTACCGATCGGCTGCGCGTTGCTGCTGGGCGATGGCTTGTGGACCCGTTTCCTGCTGGCCGCTGCCATCACGGCAGCGGTGGGTCTCGTGCTCGCGACCGCAACCGTCCACGCCCGCCGCGAGCTCAAGCCGCGTGATGGATTCCTGCTCGTCACGCTCGGCTGGCTGCTGCTGTCGGGGGCCGCGGCGCTGCCGCTGCTGCTGGCGGTGCCGGGGCTGAGTTTCAGCCGCGCATTCTTCGAAGCCATGTCGGGTCTTACCACCACCGGCTCGACGGTGCTCAACGGACTCGATGGGCTGCCGCCCTCGCTCAACCTGTGGCGCCACACGCTGCACTGGATCGGCGGCCTCGGCATCATCGTCATGGCGCTCGCCGTGCTGCCGCTGCTCGGGGTCGGCGGCATGCAGCTCTACAAGGGCCAGGCGCCGGGCGCGGTGAAGGACGAGCGGCTCGCCCCGCGCATCACCGAGACGGCGAAGCAGCTGTGGCTGGTGTACACGCTTATTACCGCCGCGGGCATCCTCGCGCTGCGCATCTGCCACATGTCGTGGTTCGACGCCATCTGCCACGCGTTCTCCGCGGTAAGCCTCGGGGGCTTCTCGACCCACGACCGCAGCATCGCCTACTTCAACTCACCGGCCATCGAGCTCGTGCTGATGGCACTCATGGTCATCGCCGCACTCAACTTCGGCCGCCACATCATTGCGCTGCGGCGGTTGTCGCTCGCGACCTACCGGCAGGACCCGGAAGCCAAGGCGATTTTCCTCGTCCTCGCGCTGAGCGTCATCGGCGTCGCGACGCTGCTCAGCGCGCACGGCGTGTACGCCGATTTTCTGCCGGCGCTGCGCTACGCGGGGTTCAACGTCATCTCGCAGGCCACCACCAGCGGCCTCACGAGCGTGGATTTTCAGCAGTGGCCGGTGTTCGCCCCCTGGTGGATGCTGTTCCTCTCCTGCATCGTGTGCAGCACCGGCTCCACCGGCGGGGGCATCAAGATGTTCCGCACGCTGCTGCTCGCACGCCAGGCGGGACGCGAGATGCAGCTGCTGATTCATCCGGCCGCAGTGGCGCCACTGCGCATCGGTGGCCGGCCGATACCGGACGGAGTCGGCGCCTCGGTGCTCGCCTTCATCTTCGTCTACTTCATGACCGTGACGCTGCTCACCTTCGCGATGCTGCTCACCGACATGAGCTTGGCGGACGCCGCAGGCGCAGTGGTCGCCTCCATCAACAACACCGCGCACGGCTTCGGCGTCCCCGGCGCGGTCCACAACTTCCATTCGCTCAGCAGCGTGCAGATCTGGCTGTGCACCGCGGCGATGCTGCTCGGTCGTCTCGAGGTGTTCAGTGTGATCGTGCTGTTCCGGCCGGCCTACTGGCGAAGGTGACGGGCGCGGTGCGTGCGATCATCGCGCAGTGCACCCGGATGCCGCGACGCTTTGCGTCGCTGTGCGGCGCGCTTGCGCTCGCGGCGTGCACGCGCCACGCGCCGGACACAACAGCGCGCGTCGATGCGCTCATGCGCGCCTATAGCGGCGCCGTGCCAGGAGCTGCGCTGCTGGTGCTGCGCGATGGCGCCCCGCTCATCCGACGAGCGTACGGACTCGCCGATCTCGAGCAGCGCGTTGCGGCCACCCCCGCCACCAATTATCGCCTCGCCTCCATGACCAAGCAGTTCACCGCAGCGGCGGTGCTCGCGCTCGTCGACGAGGGGCGGCTGTCGCTCGATGATGCGGTGCGCAGGTGGCTGCCATCGCTGCCAGCGGCCGCGGACGCAGTCACGCTACGGCAGCTGCTCACGCACACCTCCGGCCTCCTCGACTACGAGGACCTGATACCTGCGGAAACGACGCAACCGGTGCACGATGCGGATGTGCTGCGGCTGCTCGAGTCGCAGAACCGCACTTACTTCGCCCCCGGAACGAGCTACCGCTACAGCAACACCGGCTATGCGCTGCTGGCGTTGATCGTGGCGCGCGCCTCCGGTAAGGACTTCGCTACTTATCTGCGTGAGCGGATCTTCGTGCCGCTCGCCATGACCGGTACGGTCGCCTACGAGGCGGGCGTATCCCGCATCGAGCACCGCGCGTTTGGCTACACCTTCGAGCAGGGGGCATGGCAGCGCACCGACCAGAGCGTGACGAGCGCGGTGCTCGGCGATGGTGGGGTGTACTCTTCCATCGACGATCTGGCGAAGTGGGATGCGGCGCTCTACGACACGCGTGTGCTCTCATCGAGCAGCCTGCGTCTCGCCTTCACGCCGGCGACGCCGACCGACGATCCCGCGGTGCGTTACGGCTTCGGCTGGCGCATCACGGGGGAGACCGTGTGGCACTCGGGTGAGACGGTGGGATTCCGCAACGTGATCATTCGCTATCTGCGCCGGCATTTCACGGTCATCGTGCTCACCAACCGCGACGCCCCGGAAGCTTATGCGCTCGCGCTGGCGATCGCGAAAATCTATCTGCCTGATGCGGATGCGCAGCGCGCCGCCGGCGGCGCCACGGGCCCGGACCCGCTCGCGCGACCGCTGCCGCCGCAGAGCCACTGAGTCGCGGCGGGTCGACTCAACAGGCGACCGCGCGCCAACAGCATGACGCCGCCGGGAGCGCACTCCCGGCGGCGTCAGCCTTACCCACACTCCGCTAAGTCGATCTACATCACTCGTCGGACTTGACGACCAGCGAGTTGTGCACGCCGCGGACACCGTCGGTGTCACGGGCGATATCCACCGCACGGGTGATCTCGTCTTTCGAGTGCGCCGTGCCGCTCAGGTACACCACGCCGTTCGCATCCGTATCGACCCGTATGTGCCCGAGGCTGGTGAGGTGATCGGCCGCGAGTTTGGACTTGATCTTCGTGGTGATGACCGAGTCCTTCACGAATGCCTTCGGCTGCGACCGATCGGCATCGACATCCTGCGCGTACACCGCCGTACCGGCGAGCATGCACGCCGTCGCAAGTGCCGCGGTAACCACTGTCAGTTTCATCATCAGCTCCTCCGTGGGCCAATTCCCAGCGTCATAACCATATGCGCAGCGAGTACAACATGTGCGGCAGCCGTGCGGTGTAGGCGCGCGCCTGCAGATGACGTGGGCAGGTGCCGGGGAGTGTGCCGCAGGCGGCTGGCGCGGTCGCCGGTTCAGGTGGCCTTCAGGTTCACAGCTCGCGGTCGATGGGAAAAAGCTCGAGGAAATGCACTTCGAATTTCTGCCACGCGCTGCGCGCGGGCTCGGTATGCAGCGTCACTGCCTCGCCCGACTTCTGCGTGCTCCAGGTGAGCTCGGGCGCATCGCCCGGCGCTTGCTCCTGCAAGCTGACGGTGTAGGCATTCTCCGGCTGCGTCATGAGGTCGAAGCGCCGCGCCGCCTCCTGTGAGAGCGCAGTACTGTGGATGATGACGCCGTCTTCAGTGTTGAGATGGCGCGAGCGCTCGTCGTAGTTCATCGAGCCGACGTACGTGACACTGCGGTCGAACACCAGCAGCTTGGCGTGCAGGCTGTAATGACCGTAACGCGAGAGCTTCTCCGTCTGGCCGGTGCCGCGCGGATTCTCGGGGCGGGCACGGATCTCGTGCAGCTGCACGCCCGACTCGAGCAGTCGCTTGCGATAGTGCATGTATCCCGCCTGCGCCGCGTGGCTGCTTTCGGCCTCGAGCGAGCTGGTGAGAATGCGCACCGCACACTGCCGCGTGCGCAGCTCCTCGAGCAACCGCATCTCATGGGGCGAGGGCACGAGATAGGGGCTCACCATCACCAGCTCCGAGCGCGTGTTGTGAATCGCCTCCGCAACCGGCGCGAACAGCAGACTGCTGATGTGCGCCTCCTGCGCGTGCTCCTTGCCCTTGTAGGGACTGTCGGCCGCGACCTCGGCGCTGGCCCAATGGAGCGGTGCCCGTCGCGCGAGCACACTGGCGAGCGGTTCTCCGGCCGAGAGCTGTTCCTCGTAATGCGAGCCGGCACTGGCCGCCTTCTTCGGCGCGGTCACGCGCTGCGCCAGAGCCGCTGCTGCCGCGGCATCCGTGTCCTTCGCCGGCTGCAGTGCCTGCGCCGGGATGGCGAGCTCGCTTTGCCAGAACTCCTCGAAAGAGACGGCCAGCTGCTGCACCGCGGGGCCGGTGGTGAGCACATCGTCGTCGGCGAACTGCCAGTTCGGATCGACCTGGAAGTACTCATCGCCGATGTTGCGGCCGCCGATGAGCGCCACCGCCCGGTCGGCGATGAAGAGCTTGTTGTGCATGCGGAAGTCGAGGCGGTGGTGGCTGAAGAGATACTCGACACCGCGCAGGAAGGTATTGTGGCCGCGATAGCGCCAGGGGTTGAACACGCGGACCTCGACGTTCTTTTCCCCGGCCAGCGCGAACAGCTGCTCATCCCCGCGTATCGTCTCGACGTCATCGACCAGTACGCGCACCCGCACGCCGCGTGCGGCCGCGCGCAGCAGTGCCTCGGTGACCAGCTTGCCCGACTCGTCGCCGTGGAAGATGTAGTACTGCAGATCGAGCGAGCTGTGCGCGGCGTCGATGAGCTCGAGGCGCAGCAGCAGACCATCGATGCCGAGGGAGTAGAGCCGGAAACCCGACTCACCGCCTTTGGCGTACGCGGCGCCGGAGGACGGTTGCAGCAACTCGGGATTCGGCGGTGCCGTGGCCAATGGCGACGGGGGCCGCGGATAGTCGCGGCCGGGGAGTGCCGTGCACGCACTCAACAGCAGGGCGCAGCAGAGCGCAATTAGACGGGGCATCCGATGCCGAGTCGACTGTTGGTTGAGCGACGACTGTAGCTCTTGTTCTATGAATCAGCTATGAATATAACTCTCGAGCAACTCGATCTGTTGCTGCTGCTCGGCGATCACCGCCTTCACCAGGTCGCCGATCGACACCATGCCGACAATGCGTCCGCCTTCGGCGACAGGCAGGTGCCGCACGCGCTGCTCGGTCATGATCTGCATGCACTTTTCCACCGTGGTCTCGGGCTGCACCGTGAGCACCGGCGCGCTCATGATGTCGCGCACCGGAGTGTCGGCGGAGGAGCGGCCCAGCAGGATGACCTTGCGGGCGTAGTCGCGCTCGGAAATGATGCCGGTGAGGTTGTCGCCCTGCATCACGAGCAGCGCGCCCACGTGACGATCCGCCATCATGCGGACCGCATCGAGCACCGCCGCGCCGGGGTCTATGGAGAACACCTCCCGCCCCTTCCGGTCGAGCAATTGCCGCACGCTGATCATCGGTTTAGCCCTCGGACGAGCTTAGCCTAACGCGCCGCGGGTCCCACTTCCACGCTGAGCGTGACGTCGGCAGTAATGTCGAGTGTGCCGGCTTCCACCGGTGTCGGCGCGGCGTCCGCGGCCGCGGCGCGGGCCGCGCCGTTATAGACGCGCAGCGGCATGACACGGGGACTGCTCTCCTCGACGGTGAGCACCCGCAGAACCTTCAAGCCGAGCGCGGACGCGAGCACGTCGACCTCGGCGCGCGCGCGCGTAGCGGCCTCGCGCAGCGCCTGGGCGCGCACCGCGTCCTGGTCGCGCAACGTGAACTGGATGCCCTGGATGCGATTGGCTCCGGCCTGCGTCGCGGCATCGATCACCGCGCCGATCCTGCCGAGGTCATCGAGCGTCACCTCGACGACGTTCAGCGCGGTGTAGCCGTCGATGGTCGGCTCGCCTTCCTTGGGGTGATAACGATAGTTGGGGTTGAGCGTATAGCTGGTGGTCTTGAGGACCGCGGTGGGTCCGGCGACCTTGCGCACTGCAGCGAGCACAGTGTCCACCGCGTGCGCATTCTGCGATGCCGCATCCTGCGACAAGGCTGCACGGGTCGTGACGCCGATGTCGATCTGCACCCGGTCGGGCTTGGCGGTCACGCGCGCATCACCGGTGACGCGGATTGACGACAGCGGCG
>Ga0070717_10002660_pt1 | contig 12583 bp, 8 predicted proteins | sample LARL113metaG_FD_71366 | JGI IMG/M metagenome (GOLD analysis project Ga0070717, IMG submission 71366) | Corn, switchgrass and miscanthus rhizosphere microbial communities from Kellogg Biological Station, Michigan, USA - LAR L11-3 metaG | ecosystem: Host-associated > Plants > Roots > Rhizosphere ...
CCCCTTCGGAGCGGACGCGGCCTACATCATTCCCGCCAACGCCATTCCCCCGGGCGTCACCGTGCACTTGCCCTACGGATCGGTTCCAGCCATAACCGGGCCCAACGCGAACCCCATCACACTGGTGGGCCTGCGCAAATATTCTTCGCCGCTCTGCGAACCGACAACTAGTGTCGGCTGCCCGCCCGACGGAGTCTCCGTCTTTGGCAGCATCTTCGCCGTCTCGCCCGTCGCCAACTCGTCCTACAACTCGTTCCAAACTCTGGTGAACCAGCGCCTGTCGCACGGGCTGCAGTTTCTCGCCTCTTACACCTGGAGCCGCTCCACCGACAACGCCTCCAGCTTCGAAAACAGCGTGAATCCTATCGATCCACGGAAGTCGCGCTCGCTCTCGCTGTTTGACGCGCGCCAACGCCTGGTCGTCAGCGAGTACTGGCGGATTCCCGACTGCCGAATTTCCAATTGGAGCCGTCATCTGGCCAACGGATGGGCCTTGAGCAGCATCGTTACGCTCCAGTCGGGCTTTCCCATCCGCTTGACTTCGAGCAGCGATCGCGAGCTGATGAATAGTTTCGACTTCGAATCCCCCGGCGAACCCAACCAGATCGCGCCATTCCGCCGGCTCAGTCCGCAAACATCTGGCGGCTACTTCTTCGATCCTGCGTCCTTCGTCGACGCTCCCCTGGGGCAAATCGGCAATGCGCCGCGCGCCATCTGCTGCGGTCCTGGCACAACCAATGTGGACCTGGGCCTTCACAAACTGATTGCGGTGCGGGAAGGCACGAATCTTGAATTCCGCGCCGAGACGTTCAATGTCTTCAACCACACTCAATTCTTTAATCCGGATGGCAACATCACCGATGGACCGTCTTTCGGACAAGTAAGCCGGGCGCAAAATCCCCGGCTGGTACAACTGGCGCTGAGGTTGTCTTTTTAGCGGTGGCTGGCGTAACGAATGAAGAATAGCGAATGACGATTTAGCGAATGACGAAACTGAAACACATCTTGCTCTGCGTGGCGCTGCTGGGAAGCAGCGCGCTCGCCGCTGACCCGGAGCGCAAACTGGTTCGCCGCGAAGAACCGGAATATCCCGCAATCGCCGACAAGATGGCCCTGCACGGCACCGTCAAGCTGAAGATCTGGATTAGCCCCGACGGCTCCGTCCGCCGCCTGGAATACGTTGGCGGACATCCCCTGTTAGCCGAATCCGCGCTCAAAGCAGTAAAGGCCTGGAAGTATGAAACCAACAGCAAAGAAACGACCGCAATGGTCGACGTGCGATTCTAACGGAGGAAGATCATGTGGGGACAGCCGTCCTCGGCTGTCCGTCGAGCGCAGCTCGACCAGCGCCGCTGGATTGGACGCATTCGCCCTGAAAAGCCGATTTCTCCCAAATCTTGTCAATAGGCGGGCTGAAAAAAGACCGATACCGCTACGAACACTACCGCGAAGCCTGGGACCTGCGAGGCAAAAACAGCCGCCAACTAGCCCGCCACGCCAAGCGCTGACGCCCATGTAGAGCGGACGCCCCCCGTCCGCGCCGTCGAAGTTGCGGTTGCTTTTGACTCTGCTGTTGCTCTTGGTTTCGTGTGGAGCGGACACTCCTGTCCGCTGCTTTTGATCTTGCTGTTGCTCTTGTTGTTGAATTTGCTTTCGTTCCTGTTGTTGTCTTGGAATACGATTCACATCCGAAGCTCGCAGGCTGGAGCTACACTACTCCAGCCGCGAAAGCCTGCCCTGAGCGAAGTCGAAGGGCGGCGGCATACGATAGCCCCGGACGTAAGTCCGGGGTAAGTCGCAAGAAAATGGAACCAAGTCCCGGAGGGACGGCAGAAAAGCCAAGTCGGTCGTGAGGCTCAGTAGTAAAGGAAAATCCCTGGAAGAAAGCGACCGTGGAATCCCACCCTTGGCAGGGAACGCCAAGGATGGGGCACCCGGTCCGGATGACCGGGCCGATTGTTCGAGCGAATTTGGTGGTCGCCTACACCCCCACCGCCTGCGGTTTCGTCGCCAACAACTGCCGCAGCACGTACTGCAAAATCCCGCCATTGGCGTAATACAGCGCTTCCTGCGGCGTGTCGATGCGGACCAGGGCGTTGAAGACGATCTCGGGATTTCCGTTCGTCGTGAGACGCACTTTCACTTCGCGTCCAGGGGCGAAGTGATCGACCACGTCACGGATGCCGGTGATCTCGAACACTTCCTCGCCCGTCAGCTTGAGCGATTCGGTGTTCTGCCCGGCAGGGAACTGCAGCGGCAGGACTCCCATGCCCACCAGGTTCGAGCGGTGAATGCGCTCGTAACTTTCCGCGATCACGGCGCGCACGCCCAGCAGCGCCGGACCCTTGGCCGCCCAGTCGCGCGACGAACCTGAGCCATACTCCTTGCCTGCGAGGACGACCAGCGGCGTGCTCGTGGCGCGATACTTTTCCGAAGCGTCGAAGATCGACATATCGGTATTGGTTGGCAGGTGCCGCGTGTATCCGCCCTCGGTCGCAACCAGTTTGTTGCGCAGGCGCACGTTGGCGAATGTGCCGCGCACCATCACTTCGTGATTGCCGCGCCGCGAACCGTAGGAGTTGAAATCCGCCGGCTTCACTCCATGCTCCTGCAGATATTTTCCGGCAGGACTATCTTTCTTGATCGATCCGGCAGGCGAGATGTGGTCGGTGGTGACGCTGTCGCCGAGCACCGCGAGCACGCGCGCCTTCTTGATGTCGGTGACGGGCGCGGGCTTTACCGACATATCGTCGAAGTACGGAGCGCGCCGGATATATGTGGAGTCCTTGTCCCACGCGTAGGTCTCGCCCTTGGGCACGGCGAGGCCGCGCCAACGCTCGTCGCCCTGAAAAACTTCTGCGTAAGATTTCGAGAACATCTCGGAGGTAATCGAATGCTGCATCGCCTCTTCGATCTCGCGCTGCGACGGCCAGATGTCGGCCATGTACACCAGTTGACCATCGCGGCCTTTGCCGATGGCGTCCTTGCGCATGTCGATGTCAATGCGTCCCGCCAGCGCAAACGCCACTACCAGCGGTGGCGACATCAGATAGTTGGCGCGCACCTCTGAATTGATGCGGCCCTCGAAGTTCCGGTTCCCCGAAAGCACCGACGCGACTACGAGTTCTTTCTCGTCGATGGCCTGCGAAACTTCCGCGGGCAGCGGTCCCGAGTTTCCGATGCACGTCGTACAACCGTATCCGACCAGATGAAACTTCAGCTTCTCGAGATACGGCATCAATCCGGCCTTTGTCAGATAGTCGGTGACCACCTTCGATCCCGGGGCCAGCGAAGTTTTCACCCACGGAGGAACCGACAATCCCTTCTCGACGGCTTTCTTCGCCAGGAGTCCTGCCCCAATCAGCACCGAAGGATTCGAAGTGTTCGTACAGGAGGTGATCGCGGCGATCACGACGCTGCCGTGCTTCAGCGCATCCTTCACCGACGCGGGAACATGCTCGTGAACATTCGGATCTTCCACGCCAATCGCAGCCGGACTCCCGCCTTCCTGCTCCCATCGCCCGCTATTCGCAGTCGCAACTGCAGGGGCAGCATGCTTTGCCGCAGGTTTTGGCTTGATCAGCGAAGGCAGCGCTTTCTGAAACGATTCTCCTGCCTGCGACAGCACCACGCGATCTTGCGGCCGCTTCGGCCCAGCCAGACTGGGTTCCACCGTGGCGAGATCGAGAGTGAGCAGCTCGGAGTATTCCGCCTCCGCAGTCTTCTCATCGTGAAAGAGTCCCTGCTCGCGGCTATAAGCCTCGACCAGCGCAATCTGCTCCTCGCTGCGTCCGGTGAGCCGCAGATAACGAAGAGTTTCCTTATCAATCGGAAAAATTCCACAAGTCGCTCCGTACTCCGGCGACATATTCGCAATCGTCGCGCGATCGGCCAGAGACAAGTCGCGAAGGCCTGGACCAAAATATTCGACGAACTTCCCGACGACGCCGTGTTTCCGCAACATCTCGGTGACGGTGAGAACGAAATCGGTAGCGGTTGCCCCTTCCCGCAACCGTCCTGTGAGCTTTACACCGACAACCAAAGGGATCAGCATGGAGACAGGCTGTCCGAGCATGGCAGCCTCCGCTTCAATCCCGCCCACTCCCCATCCCAAAACCCCCAACCCATTAATCATGGTCGAGTGACTGTCTGTACCGACTAGAGTGTCGGGGTAGGCGATGTGCTTGCCGGTGGATTCGTGAACGAAGACTACACGCGCGAGATATTCGAGATTTACTTGATGCACGATGCCGGTGTCGGGCGGGACGATCGCCAGGTTGCGGAAACCGGTTTGGCCCCAGCGGAGGAAAGAGTAACGCTCTTTGTTGCGCTGGAACTCAAGCAGAGCGTTCATTTCGAAAGCGTTGGGTGTGCCGAACTCGTCGACCTGGACCGAGTGATCGATGACCAGTTCCACGGGTTGCAGCGGATTGATCAATGCGGGATCGCCACCTAAAGTCTTCATGGCGTCGCGCATTGCGGCCAGGTCTACGACGCAGGGGACGCCAGTGAAATCCTGGAGGAGTACGCGGCTGGGGGTGAAGGCGATTTCTTTATCCGGCTTCGACTTGCTGTTCCAATTTGCCAGAGCGCGGATTTCTTCCTGGGTGACGTTGCGGCCATCTTCGGTGCGAAGCTGGTTTTCGAGCAGGATGCGCAGAGAAAACGGCAGGTGTTTCGTGGAGATTCCCTGTTTATCGAGAGCGTCGATGCGGTAGATTTCGTATTCCTTGTTGCCGATCTTGAGGGTGGAGCGGGAGTTGAAACTATTCGCAAACATGATTGCCTTCCTCTGGAACTAAGTGGCGCGCATATGAAGGTCGCGGCGCAGGTTGCAACCTAATAGTGTAATGCGTTTGGCAGGGAATGCGTAGCGGTAGAGCATTCGCTGGAAGCTTAGCAGCTTAGAAATGTGAGGCGCTGCCGCGACTAAAACCGTCGCAGCCGGACAGCCGAGGGCGACTGTCCCCACATGGGTTCACTACTACTTCACATGCACATCAACACCTGACAGGCGAGGCGGCTATCTCTACGTGGATGCCGTTTAACCTGCTGACTTTACCGAACGCTGTGGCGCGGCGTGCCGTGGAGCTATGGGTGTGTTGTAATAGAAGTACTCAAACCTTCATGGCATCTGTAATCACAAAGCTGCGACGGCGGGCTAAGGCTGTGCACCGTAACCTGCGGGGAGCGAATATGGCGATCCGGGCGCTGGCCTCGACCGACCATCCTCTGCTGGCGCATATCATCCCAATGCGGCGGTGCAACCTGGCTTGTACCTACTGCAACGAGTTCGACGATTTCTCTAAGCCTGTGCCGATCGACGAGATGTATCGGCGGATCGACAAGCTGGGATCGCTGGGGACCGCGGTCGTGACGATTTCGGGCGGCGAGCCGTTGATGCATCCCGAGCTCGATGACGTGATCCGCCGCATCCGGGCCAACAGTATGATTGCGGGACTCATCACCAATGGTTATCTTTTGGTAGCCGAGCGCATTCAGCGCCTGAACCGTGCGGGACTCGAGTGGCTTCAAATTTCCATCGACAATGTAAATCCGGACGAAGTGTCGAAGAAAAGCCTGAAAGTTCTCGACAAGAAATTGCAGTTGCTTGCCGAGTGCGCCGATTTTCATGTGAATATTAATTCGGTGGTCGGTGGAGGAATTTCGCATCCGCAGGACGCGCTCGTGATCGGCAAGCGCGCGATTGAACTTGGTTTCACCTCGACCATCGGAATTATTCACGACGGCAGCGGGCAGTTACAGCCGCTGGGAGACGAAGAGCGGCGGATTTATCACGAAATGCAGGCGCTGGAAAAAAGCAGCTTTACGCGCGTCAATGCATTTCAGGACAACATTGCGAAGGGCCTGCCCAATGATTGGCGCTGCCGCGCGGGCGGGCGCTATCTCTACATCTGCGAAAACGGATTGGTGCACTACTGCTCGCAGCAGCGCGGATATCCTGGAGTCCCGCTCGAGACCTACACTCGCGAGGACCTGCGCCGGGAATACCTGACCGAGAAATCGTGCGCGCCGCATTGTACGGTGTCGTGCGTGCATCAGGTTTCCGTCTTCGATTCGTGGAGGGCGCCGCAGCATTCGGCAGCGGCTCCCGCGGAAGCGCCTGCAGATGAACTCGTGCAGATTAAGTAAGAATCAAAAACATCAAGGTCTTCTCGTTTGCCGATGCCGAGGGCGTGACGCCGTCGGGACAGCCGGCAGGATGCCGCGCTACCAGATACAGCGCTACGAGATACGCCGAAAGCTACTTCTTGGGTTGCGCGGTGGGCGGGAGCAGGCCGTTCAGGCGCAAGTACATGGCGGCGGAGCTGTAGTGGTCGGCCCAATCGTTGGTGAGCGCGATCAGCGCGAAGGCTCGGGGTCCTTTACGTCCACCGAATAATTCCACTTCATCGCCGAGCTTGGAGTCGTCGACTTTTGCCAGCGCGGTGTTGCAGAAGTCGAAGCTCGCCTTGAGCGCGGCTATCAGCTTCTCTTTGCCGTCGGATTCTTTGAAGGGTACCGGGGCCTTGACCTCGGGCACGTCGCCGATGGTCGAGCACAGATGGTTGTTCGAGCCGATGATGTGCAGGACGAGGTGTCCAAATGTCATCTGCTGCTCCGTGGGCTTGTAGCCAAACTTATCAGCGGGCATTTCTTCGGCTGCGGCGACCAGGTTTCTTTGTTGGCGCGGCAGTATTTCTCTCACTACAGAAGTGACCGGATTCTTGTCCTGCGCGAAAACAGCAGCTGCTGCAAAAAGTAAAAGAAGACAGATCGTGGATTTCATGACGTCCTCCAGCACTGGTGCTGTGATTTGGCGGTCTTGTTTCGCCCCCATTCTACTCACCTCGCGCTCTCCTCGCGAATGAGAAGTGCCACAGCAAATGGGCGATCCCGTCCGACGAGGAACTCCCGGGCAGCGAGAGGTGTCTGATGTTGCAGACACGCGCGTGCCTAGAGGAGCAAATTTTTATGGCTTTCTCAATGGCAGGCGGAGGTCCGTCCGGTCCACAGATTAATGTCACGCCGTTGATTGACGTGTTGCTGACCCTGATCATCATGTTCATGTTGGTGGTCGCGATGGATCCGGAATATGGGGAGAAAGTGCAGATTCCTCAGCCGCAGAAAGATGCAGCGTCTGAACCCATGATCGATCGCAAGGTGGTGATTCAGGTCGTCTGGACGACGAAGGATGCTCCGCCGAGCGTGAAGATCAATCAGGAAGAAGTTCGTTGGGAGGATTTGGAGTTGCGGCTGGCGCAGACTTATTTGAAGCGTCCGGAAAAAGTGGCCTTCGTGCGCGGCGATGCCAACGTGGATTTTTTGTACGTCGCGGACGTCATTGATTTGGCGCACCAGGCCGGGGTGCAGCGGATTGGGTTGTTGACAAATGGGCAAGAGGTACAAGGGAAATAGTGACCTCGCTCGCGGCGGTCCTCACGTGGGCGTCACCAGTGGTGGCCGGGGGAACCTACTCGGCTGACCCGGCCGTCGGCCGCAAAGTCGACTTCAAAAAGAACAAACTGATTCATAAACTCGTAAGTGTATTGGAAATGCCATCCGTAGCTTTCGTGGAGCTTTCCTCGAAAAAGTGTAATGGCGTCGGGTTCGGAGATGTTGCGGCTCTGTCGGGTTGAAAAATCATAGGTTATATAGGCCCTGTCGCCGGCATTGCCGAAGCTGATCGCATGAACACTATTAGTTCTACCAGCGTCGTTCGGGTCGGGGACGTGGGAGACTACACTCAGTGTCTTCCAGCCCGTGACCGATTGGAGCACTTCGGGAACGGCCATGCCGACACGGACGGTATCGTGAGCTCTCTGCGCCTGCCAATAACAGAGAAGCAGAGGGGAAAAGGGCAGCAGTGTCACTAGGAACACGGCCAGTCCGAGCTTGAAGACGGTCCCGAATGGAGTGTTGAGCAAGCGTCGCCAGAGTGGGTGTTTGAGGTCTCGGGGTCGCGGGGCTGGGGAGGCGGGACCTTTTGGAAACTTCATGAAATGCAGCCGTCGGCTCAAATAGGGCCAGCTGAAAAACCACGTTGGCCAGAGGATCACAAAGAGCGGCACCGTGAAGTAGTCCGGTACAACAATGATGAGCAAGAAGGCCAGCACAATCGCAAGGACCATTGTGATGCCAAGGCGGCGGAGTGTGGCGCTGAAGGTCAAGGGATTCGCTCCATGGTCCCCTAATCCCAACCGTATACGGGCCCGACTTGCGAGACCCGACCGTCGGGGCCGAAATCCACGATGAAGGTGACGTGTTGCGGGCTCCCGTTGATATAGGTGTAGTGGAAGTGCCAAGGGTGGCCGTCGTGCAGACGGGCGTGGAGGTGGTCGACGGCTTCGGACTCCGACAAGGTAAGATCCTTGCTGGTTGCCGAATCGAACGTGCGGTAGATGCCATCCCTGGTCCTGTCGAGGCGCACCACAGGGATGTTCTTGATGTCCGTTTCGTCGTGGGGGAAATCGGAACTCGCCTGGAAGATATCGCAGTCGTGGGCGGTGTGGAGGACCTCGGCAGCGGTCATGCCAGTGTGAATGGAATCGTGTACCTTTCTGGCCCGAAAAAAGCTCATGGAGAGCGGAACCAGGATCAAGGCTGGGATTAGAACAATGACGAAAACATACCCGATTCCGCCCAGAGTTCCGCGGGCCGTGGGCTTTGGTGTGGGTACGGCAACGGAAGAACTTGTTCTTTCAAAACCAAAGTAGGGCAATCGCTTCGCCAGAACCGGCCATGCGTAATAAAGTGTCACCCCGAGGAAGAGGAGGCAGGGACCGAAGAGAGCTGGATCGACTGCGAGCGCCAACACATAGGAGAGTCCAAAAGCGAGGAAGGCTGTCACGAATAGTCGACCCCGTGTCGTGCGACGCAGGGGTGGACGCGGCGCTGGGGCTTTTGGAAAGTTGAAACCTAATTTCCGGCTTATGTACGGCCAGCCGAAAAACAGTCCGAGCCAGGAGGGCAGAAAAACCAGAGCAGCGGCATCGGCGTCGATCATGCCGACGGCGACGGCAATGAGGATGGCGAGGAGCAGTGTGAATCCAAGCCGCCGGGTTGTGAGAGAAGAGTTCATGGCATGGGATCGAGTGCCATTCCCTAGGATGATGCAAGGAATAAGAAGTGCAAGTTACGGGAGTTTCGGCAACAGGGCAGGTAACGAAGCCGGGCTGCGCCCGGCGGACGGCTGGGGGGCGGCTGTTCCCACATGAACATCAAAACCAGACAGCCGAAGCGGCTGTCGCTATGCGGACCGTTTATGAGTTTCTGGCTCGGTTTTTGATCCAGATTGGGGTGCCGACGAAGCCGAAGGCTGCGCGGATTTGATTTTCCAGGAAACGCTGGTAGGAAAAGTGGAGCTTCACGGCGCGGTTGGTGAAGAGGACGAAAGTTGGCGGGGCGACGGAGGCTTGCGTCATGTACAAAATCTTCACGCGCTGACGCCTGGGGACGGAAGCGCGTTCGAAGTCGACGCGCTCGATGAAGCGGTTCATTTGCGAGGTGGTCACGCGCTTGCGGCGCTCGGTGGCAACTTCTTCGAGCAGCGGGAGGATTTTCTCCGTGCCTTTGCCGCTCTGGGCGGAAATGAAAACGATGGGCGCATAATTCAGGAATTTTAGATCGTAGCGCAGGCGCTGCTCGTAGGCATCGCGGTCTCCGGGGCGCTTGCTTTCGCGCATGTGGTTGGCTTTGGTGGGTCGCGCATCTTTTTCTTTCCCGCTGATCACCAGATCCCATTTGTTCACAACGATGATGGTGGAGCGTCCGCTCTCGTGGGCGTATCCGGCGATGGTGGCGTCGAGCTGGCTCACGCCTTCAGTGGCGTCGATGACCAGCAGCGCGATGTCGGCACCCTCCAGATGCTTGCGCGCCATCACGACGGAAAGTTTTTCGGCCATGAGGTGAGTCTTGCCTTTGCGGCGGATACCGGCGGTATCGATGAAGCGGAAGCGACGGCGGTTGTGCTCGACGATCTCATCGACGGCATCGCGCGTGGTGCCGGGAATGGGGGAGACGATAGCGCGATCGGAAGCAGTCAGGCAGTTTAGTAGCGTCGACTTGCCTACGTTTGGGTGCCCGATGATGGCGACTTTGACTTCGTGGGGTGGGGCGTCGCTTTCGGCTTCGTTTTCGGAAATCTCGTCAGTTGCATTTCGCACCGACATCCGAGGGCGAGACGCTGTCGGGACAGCCGGCGGGACGCCGGCGCTACCGTCGGGCGAGTCGGGCTCTGAGGGCGTATTTTCTGCGGGCATAGCTGCAACCGGTAGGACCTGCAGAACCGCATCGAGCAGATCGTCGATGCCGCGTCCGTGCTCGGCGGAAATGGGAAACATTTTCTGGACACCGAGGCGATGGAAATCGTCCACGAGCGACGATTGTTTTTCGCTGTCGACCTTATTCACCGCGAGGAAAACCGGGCGGTTGGACTTGCGCAGCAGGCGCACTAACTCCAGATCAGGACCGGCAAGCTCGGTGCGTCCGTCGATCACCATAATGATGGCTGCGGCCTGATCGAGCGCGACGCGGGCCTGACGATAGATCTCTGAGCAGATCAAATCTTTTTCTTCCGGCAGAATACCGCCCGTGTCCACGATGCGCAGGTGACGGCCTTCCCATTCCGCGTCGCCATAGAGGCGGTCGCGGGTGATTCCGGGTTCGTCCCCGACGATTGCCCGGCGTGAGCCCACAATGCGGTTGAAGAGCGTGGACTTACCTACATTAGGGCGACCCACGATCGCGATTGTGGGAATGCCGGCTGTGGTGGCGAGAGTGCTGGTCGAGTTGTAAGTTGGCTGGGTCAAGATGAGTTTATGTGGGGACAGCCGTCCTCGGCTGTCCTTGGGTTGCAGGCCCAATGGTTTCTGCATTTGTGGCGACCGCCGCCGACTCTTCGAGTCGGCCGGACAGCCGAGGGCGGCTGTCCCCACATGAGATGTGCCGGTGCGGCCGGAAGTAGCTATTATAGAGACTCCCGTGGCTTTGAGTTCCCAACCCGCATCGCCGACTTTCGCGAACCGCGCTGCTCCCAGCGGCAAGGACGCTTCGCTCTACCAATTCTTCGCGCCCGGTGGAGTGCTGTCGCGAACGCATCCTGCGTACGAATTTCGGCGCGGCCAACTGCAGATGGCGCAAGCAGTGGAGCAGGCGCTGGCGGAGAAACGGCACCTGATCGTGGAAGCCGGGACCGGTACGGGCAAGACGCTCGCCTATCTGAGGCCGGTGATTCGCTCGGGGAAGCGGGTGATTATTTCCACCGGGACGAAGAATCTGCAGGAGCAACTCTTCTATAAGGACGTGCCTTTTCTGGAGCAGGCGTTGTATGGAGAGAATTCCGGCTCGCGGCTGTCGGTTTGTTACATGAAGGGCCGCAACAATTATTTGTGTCGCAAGAAATTGTACGAGTTGACGGATCAGCCTGTGCTGAGCGGACTGGAAGAGATCGAGCAGTATCGGGCAATCGCGGCGTGGGAGAAGACGACCGGAACGGGCGACCGGGCTGAGTTGGCGGAACTGCCCGAGGCTAGCCTGCTTTGGCACAAGCTGGACGCGCGGGCTGACGCTTGCATTGGGCAGAAATGTAGTGAGTGGGAGCGGTGCTTCATCACGGAAATGCGGCGCAAGGCGATGGAGAGCGACATCATCATCGTGAATCATCATTTGTTTTTTGCGGATCTCGCCATCAAGCTGCAGGCGGAAGGCGCGCCTGACGCGGGCGTTCTACCGGAAGCGGCTGCCGTGGTTTTTGACGAAGCGCACGAACTGGAAGATGTGGCGGGAAATTATTTTGGCATCTCGGTGAGTAATCTGCGCATGGAAGAACTGGCGCGGGATGTCGAGAATGCGCTGCAGCATTACCGGATGATGTCGGCGGCGCTTTCGGGAGCGCTGGGGAGTCTGCGGGAGCGATCGCAATTTTTCTTTTCGCTGCTGCCGCCGGGTGAGGGACGGTTTGCGTTCGAGAGCCGGCGAGAATTTCTGGAGGAGAACGGAGACGAGTTTGTGGCGCTGAATCTGGCGCTGACGCGGCTGGCTGGCGAACTGGACGGCTTGCCGCAGAAGCCGAAAGAAGTATTCACCTTTGTTCGGCGGGCGCAGGAGATTCAGGTGCAGCTGGGGTTCGCGATGGAGGCGGTGGATCGCAATACTGTTTTTTGGATTGAGCGGCGGGGCGGGCGGTTTGGAGCGCGTGGCGCGAGCAAGGCTGGTGAGACATCTGGCCGTGGAAGACAGAACGTTTTTCTGCAGGCGACTCCGATTGATGTGGGGCCGATTCTGCGGGAGTGCCTGTGGTCGAAGCTGGAGTGCGCGGTGCTGACTTCGGCGACGCTGGCCGTGGGGGGAGGTTTTGAGTACATCCGGCAGCGGCTGGGGCTGGAGCATGCGCGCGAGGCGGTGTTGCCGTCGCATTACGATTATGAAAGCCAGGCGCTGCTGTATGTGCCGCCGGATTTGCCCGATCCGCGCACGCCGCAGTTCACGGTGAAGGCAGCGGAGCGCATTCGGCGGTTGCTGGAGATCACGCGTGGGCGGGCGTTTGTGCTTTTTACCAGCTACGCGCAAATGAATGACATTT
>Ga0070717_10002661_pt1 | contig 12582 bp, 11 predicted proteins | sample LARL113metaG_FD_71366 | JGI IMG/M metagenome (GOLD analysis project Ga0070717, IMG submission 71366) | Corn, switchgrass and miscanthus rhizosphere microbial communities from Kellogg Biological Station, Michigan, USA - LAR L11-3 metaG | ecosystem: Host-associated > Plants > Roots > Rhizosphere ...
CTGGCAGCACCTGTTCTGGTTCTTCGGGCATCCCGAGGTGTACATCGCGATTCTGCCGGGCATGGGAGTCGCGTCGCACGTGCTCTCCACGTTTGCGCGCAAGCCGGTCTTCGGGTACCGCGCGATGGCGATGGCGATATGCGCGATCGGATTTCTCGGCTTCATGGTTTGGGGCCATCACATGTTCGTCAGCGGCATGAGCCCCTATTCGGGATTTGCTTTCTCGGTGCTGACGATGTCCATCGGTGTGCCTTCAGCAATCAAGACGTTCAACTGGCTCGGAACGCTGTGGGGCGGGAAGATTCAATTCACCACGCCGATGCTTTTCGCCATAGGCTTCGTGTCACTTTTCGTCTCGGGCGGCCTTTCAGGGTTGTTCCTCGCGCAGCCGGCGGTGGATAACCTGCTGCACGCCACATACTACGTGGTGGCGCACTTCCACCTGGTGATGGGAGTTGCCGCGATCTTCGGAATTTTCGCAGCAACATACTTCTGGTTCCCCAAAATGTTCGGCCGCATGATGAACGAGCCGCTCGGCAAAGTGCATTTCTGGTTTACCTTCGTCGGCGCTTACTGCATCTTCATGCCCATGCACTGGGTGGGAATCGCAGGCGGCATCCGTCGCTACGCAGACGCCAGCGCCGTCGCGTTTCTGCAACAGCTGCAGCCGGTACATCAGTTCATGAGCATAGCGGCCTTTATTACGGCGGCTGCGCAGATCCTGTTCCTGATAAATTTTTTCTGGAGCCTGAAGAGCGGGCCGAAAGCTTCAAAGAACCCGTGGAACGCCACGACGCTCGAATGGATCACCGATTCGCCACCGCCTCACGACAATTTCGGGGGGCATTTTCCGAGTGTCTATCGAGGGCCGTACGACTTCAGCGTTCCCGGTGTGAAGGAAGACTTCGTGCCGCAGAACCTGACGCCGCAGGAAGTGGCGCGCGAGAAGGAATAGCCAGCACCGGAATCCGAAATGCCAGGCATCGTTACTGACGATATCGAGATAAAAGTTCGAACGCCAAGCGGCGGGCGTGGCGGCTCGTCTTCCGGCGGCTCTGATGGCGACGGTGCGGGTGGTCCTGGCGGTGACGGATCGGGCGGCAGCGGCTCAGTTCCTCAGCGCACTTACATCACGGGAATGACCGTCGGGCTCGGCGGCATCCTGATGTTCTTCATGGCGCTCGTCAGCGCCTACATCGTTCGCAAGGATATTCCCAATAGCGGCTGGCATCCGCTCGCCGTTCCGCGAATCCTGTGGCTCAACACCGCCGTGCTGATCGCAAGCAGCTTCACGCTTTCTCACGCGCGCAAACTTTTCAAATCGAGCGACCAGCAGGGTTTTCGTCACTGGTGGAGCGTCACCACGATTCTGGGCGTCTTCTTTCTAGTCGGGCAAATCATTGCGTGGCAGCAGCTCAGAGCCGCGGGGCTGTTTCTCGCCACGAATCCGAGCAGCAGCTTTTTCTACGTCTTTACCGCTGCGCACGGTTTGCACCTTCTGGGCGGCGTGCTGGCGCTGGCGTGGATTTTGTTTCGTCCCACGCATCGGCTGACGCAAGGCACGGCTACCGAAGTCGCAGCGATGTACTGGCATTTCATGGACGGCTTGTGGGTCTTCCTGTTTCTACTTTTCCTTCTGGGACGGTGAATCGTGAGTGATACCGAATTCGAAGGCATAGTCGCAACGCCGTGGTCGGGCGGTGCGTCGCCCTTCGGCATCAATTCGAAGAAGCTGGGAATGTGGCTGTTCATCGTCTCCGACACGCTGACGTTTTCGGCGCTACTCGTCAGCTACGCATATGTGCGGCTTGCGACGCCGAACTGGCCGCGTCCATTCGAGATCTGGCCCGCCATCGCGAAATCGTCGTTCATGACTTTCGTGCTCCTCTCGAGCAGCTTGACGATGGTTCTGGCCGTCGCCGCGGCGCACCGACATGACGTGAAGAAAGCCGTTCGCTATTTGATTTTCACGATGATCTGCGGCGCCGCTTTCGTTCTGATTCACGCCACGGAATGGGTCACTCTGTTTCACGAGGGAGTGACGCCGTGGTCGAATCCGTGGGGCGTGCCACTGTTCGGCGGCACTTTCTTCGGCCTCACCGGGCTGCACATGCTGCACGTCACGATTGGCGTGGCTTATCTCGGCGTAATTTGTGCAGGCTACAGCAAGGGCAAGTGGACTGCCGACCACGTCGAAGTCAGCGGCCTTTACTGGCACTTCGTAGACCTAGTCTGGATGTTTATTTTTCCGCTGGTTTATTTGCTAAGCGTCAATCCGAAGTAGCGTTGTATTTCGTCGGGGCGCGACTTTAGCCTTACCCAGAGTGCGACAAAACAGTGCGGCTTCAGCCGCTCATAGTACGAAACTGGAACATGGGAGCGAACCACTCGATGAGCGAACCGGCATACATGAGAACGGAAGCTGTCGATGACCACGCGGTAGGCAGCACGAAGCTGTTCGCCTGGATTTGGGTGTGGCTGCTGCTGCTGACGGCGCTCGAGGTGTTCCTCGCCTACGAACGCGTCGAAGTCCACATTATGATCACGATTCTGCTCGGCCTCTCGCTCATCAAATCGGCGCTGATCATGTCGTACTTCATGCACCTGCGCTTCGAGCGCCTCGGCCTGTTCCTGATTCTCGTGCCCGCCATGGTCTTCTGCATCTGCATGATGCTCATCATGTTCTACCCAGACAGCATGCGCCTGATGGACATGCGCCCCCACTGACCTGGCAGTGCTTTTTTGCGGGACTAATAGGGTCCGAAAAAAAAGGGCGGGTTCGACCGCCCTTTTTATTTTGGCTAAGTCTTTTACGCTTTCGGCTTGTGCAGCCCTGTGCAGACAGAAACCGCGCTGTTAGGATCCACGGCGCTATCACCCTGCTCGACGTGCTGAATTTTTCCCTGCTTGTCCACCACGATGGTTGTGCGCTGCGCCCACTGATATTTGCTGCCTTTCACGTCGTAGGGCTTCAAAATCTGGTACGACGTCAGCACTTCCTTGTTCATATCGCTGAGAAGCGGAAACGTAACGCCGATTTGCTTGGCGAATGCGGCGTTGGCGGCGGGACTGTCGATGCTGATTCCGAGGACGACGGTGTCGCTTGCTTCGAGTTTGGCCAAATCAGACTGATAGGCCTGAAGTTCTTTCGTTCAACCGCCAGTAAATGCCAGGACGTAGAAGGCGAGAATCACATTTTTCTTGCCGCGATAATCGCTCAGCTTCACTTGCTCCCACTTGTCGCTAAGCAGAGAGAAATCCGGCGCCGTGTCTCCTACCTTCAGATTCGTCTTGGCGACGGCTTCTTCTTGCGCTGCGGCCGTAGCGGGAGCGACCATTTGCCCCCCGAGGCCCAGCAGCAAGAGGATGCCGGCCAGTGTTGTGACAATCGTCGTGACAATCCCTTTCATGCGCTTCTCCTTATCATCTGGAATGCAGCAGCAGCAGAGCATTATAGACTTGCTCGGTGTTTGCCAGCAGAGATTTGACGAACGGGCCGCCACTTGGGATAGCGGTTGTTGTACGCTGATGCCCATTTGCAGCGACGGAGATGTGCCAAATTGTTTGCGGATCGCACGAATTGGAACCTCGCGCCGAATCGCCTGAGCGAAGCGCTCGCGCGCCATCGCGCTGCGGGTAAGCCTCTGATCGACTTGACCGCTTCGAATCCCACCGAATGCGGCTTTACGTACGATCGCACGAAGATTCTAAACGCGCTCGCAAGTCCACAGAGCCTTTCATACGATCCGGAACCAAAGGGTCTGCTCGCCGCCCGTCAGGCCGTGGTTGGCTACTATGCGGAACGCGGCGACCGTGTTGCTGCTAGCGATGTGCTGCTCACTACAAGCACGAGCGAAGCCTATTCGTTCGTCTTTCGCACCTTGTGCAACCCCAGCGACGAAGTTCTGGTTCCTACCCCGAGTTATCCGCTGTTCGATCTCCTCGCCGATATTCAGGATGTGAGGCTCATTCGCTATCCGCTCATCTACGACCATGGCTGGCAGATCAATTTTTTCGCGCTCGAAGCTCTGCTAACCACTAGCACGCGAGCCATCGTTGTGGTTCATCCCAATAATCCCACCGGCCATTTCACGAAACACGATGAACGGCTAAGGCTAAATCAAATCTGTGCCGACCGGCAGATCCCTGTCATAGCGGATGAAGTGTTCCTCGATTTCTCGCTCTCCGCCAAGCCGCCAATTAGCTGGGCAGCAAATGCAGAGACGCTCACGTTCACGATGAGCGGGCTTTCAAAAATATGCGGTTTGCCGCAGATGAAAGCCGCATGGCTCGCGGTGAGCGGGCCGAAGGATCAGAAAACGCAGGCTCTCGACCGTCTCGAAGTGATCGCCGACACCTACCTGTCGATGAATGCACCCGTCCAGCATGCCATCTCGAAATTTCTGGAGCTGCGCCACGAATTTCAGCAGCAGCTGATGTCAAGAGTCCGAGTGAATCTCGCGGAGCTCAACCGGCAACTCGCGACGCGGAAAGCTTGCAGCCGCCTTGAAATCGAAGGTGGCTGGTACGCCGTGCTTCGCGTGCCGGCGACGCGTACTGACGAAGAGGTCGCACTCGAGTTGCTCGAAAAAAAAGACATTTACGTTCACCCGGGCCATTTCTACGATGTCCCGACCGATGGTTACCTGATCGTCAGCCTGATCGCCCCTGAGCAAGAGTTCGCGGAAGGAATCAAGCGCCTGGTTTCGATTTTCTGAGGGAGAAGAATTCAACGCATCGCAGAAAAGGGCAGCGTGCGGTTTACTTGAGTCGTCCCGGCGGATCGGCGGCTTCCGGCATGGCCAGAGGTGGAGCGGCTGCATCGCCTTCGGGCAGTTTCGAGGGAGCAAGCTGAGGAATGCCGACGCCGCGATTCAATTCGAAATGTTCCTTCGCGCATCGCGGGCAATAGCCTTTGCCGGTCTCGTCATCACGCTGGCTGGCGAGTTCATAGCAACCGCAGACGCAATCGCAATAGCCCGTGATGGATGCAGTCTTGATGGGCACCAAAGCCATTCACATTCCTCCGAACCCGAAATACTACCCGTGCATGAATCGTTTCGCAAGTTGGCGATGATCGGCGGGTCATCGAAATGAATTGCGCCGTTTTGAAATCCGTTTATGCAGGTTCGAGTTGTGCGAGGCGGAACGGATCACCGATTTTGTCGTGCAGTTCTACCCATACGCTATCTGGATGCGCTAGAAACGCTTCGACGACACGCGGATCGAATTGCCTGCCGGAATATCGTTGGATTTCTTCGCGCGCAGCGGAAATGGGCAGTGCCTTGCGATAGGGGCGGTCAGAAATCATGGCGTCGAGTGTATCCGCAACAGCGAATATCCGTGCCCCGAGCGGAATCTGTTCGGCGCGCAGCCCGCGTGGATATCCGGAGCCGTCGTAACATTCCTGGTGCGAAAGCACAATCTCCGCTGCCTCTTTGAGGAAGGGGATGCGCTCGAGAACCTGATAGCCGATGTCACAGTGGCGGCGCATGATTTGGCGTTCTTCTGCCGTCAAAGGTCCTGGCTTGCGCAGGATGCTGTCCGGAACTCCCATCTTGCCGATGTCGTGAAGAAAAGCTCCGCGCGCGATATGTCGCAGCAGCGCCTTGTCCACGCCCATCGCTTTTGCGATCTTTATCGTGAACGCAGTGACGCGCTGGCAGTGGCCTTCTGTCTCCGCATCTTTCGCGTCGAGCGCGCCACCCAGAGCTTCGAGCGTGTAGTCGTACGATTGTTCGAGATCCTGCAGCGCAATCGAAAGCTGTTGCGTCCGCTCCGCGACCAGATGTTCCAGATCGCTCTGATACGTGCGATTTTCAATCACCAACCGGCGGTGCTCCAGCGCACGCCGGACGCTCAAATAAAGCTGGTCCTTTTCAAAAGGCTTGAGAATGTAGTCGTAAGCTCCCGCGCGGATTGCTTCGAGAGCGATGGCGATGTCGTGCATCGCGGTGACCATGATCACGGGTACATCGGGGTCGTCCACGCGCAGCTCGGAGAGAAGCTTGAGCCCGTCCATTTCCGGCATAACAATATCGCTCAGCACCAAATCGAACGTATCGTTGCGGAAGGCATCGAGGGCGATGCGCCCGTTCGCACAGGCGACGGTGTAATAACCCTGTGCATCGAGAAGAGTGGTTACAACCTCTCGAATCGCTTCTTCGTCATCTACAACTAGGACCTTTTCTCTATCCACGAGTGGTCTCCGGAGTCTCACCATTATAAAGCAGGACACAGGCAGGTATTGGGCTCGTTGCCCTACTTCTAACCCTCATGCTAGGTTTCCAAGTGGCTTCCTGACATCCTCGATTTCATTTGTGCCGAGATTTCCTGGCGACTAGGCGTCGCTGACACAGGACTCGATGCCCTTCGTTTCTAACCCGGGCTTCCTCGCGGTGGCCTTCATCGAAGGCTCGGCCGCCTTTATCATCCTCGTTCTTTATTCGCTGCTCGTTCCCAGCTTTTCGGCGCGATTTTTCCGCTTTTGGATCGCCGGTTGGACCGCTTACGTGCTCTGGGGCGCTCTGCGGATGGTATCGATTTGGCGCGGAGACCCCAACGCCAACTTCCAATTCAGTGCTGTACTTTCGCTCGTTGCCGCGGCTCTATTTTTCGTGGCGATTGTGGAATGTACAGGGCGAGGAGACAAGCTCCGTTGGCTCACGCCGTTGGCGGGCGTTGTCGCTATAGCCATTTACGCCACTCATTCGATTGCGAAGATGCCCACGGAAGCGCTCTGGGTAGAGCGAGTCTCAGAATCGGGCTCCTATCTGCTGGCAGGGTGGCTGCTATGGCGGACGAATTCAAGACATCAGGGAGTCGGATGGAAATTACTTGCGGCCGCTTTGATGCTGCGAGGCCTCCATGGATTTGATCGAGCCGCATGGTCGGGCGAAGAATTCGGACTGTTTCGCATGTCGTTTCACGGCCTATTCGGAATTGCGATGGGAATTGCGATGGCCGTTCTCGTTTTGGAGGCGGGGCGAGCTCGAACGGAAGATTTGAACGAAAAGCTCCGACGCCTCGCAATCATCACGGCGGAAGCAACTCAATCATTTCGGGTTCATGAAACATTGGAAGGGGTTATCCGCCATCTCGTGGAAAGTCTCGGAGCGAGTCACGGCGTTGTTTATCTGTTCGACGGTTCCGGGGATAACCGTTCACTTTTGGTGCGAGCGACCGTCGGCTTTAGCGAAGACTTCTTGAATCTTTACACGCGCTTATCGCCGCGTGTGCTTTGGGCTCAGACGGTGCTCGAGCAAAAACCCCCTTTTGTCGTCTTCGACGCTGCAACGGACTCTGGCGTCCGCGATTGGATGCGCGACGAAAAGCTGTCGACACTCGTCCTCGTTGGCATCCCCGGGAAAGAGAAGCCGCTCGGATTTCTGGGAATCGGTTCCGCCACAGCGCGCACCTTCGCTAGCGATGAAGAAAATTTTCTTGTCAATGTTGCCAACCTTCTCGGTCTCACCGTCCAGAACGTTTCATTGTTCGAGGTCGCAGCGAATTCCCGCAGGCAATGGCTCGACACCTTCGATTCGATTGGTGACTTGATCGTGGTGCACTCTCCCACCGGAGCGGTACTGCGAGCGAACCGCACTCTGGCTTGGCATCTCGGCGTGGAGCCAGGAGAGCTTGAAGGCCAGCCGCTTCGAACTGTTTTGCAGCAAGCGGAGGTCCACTGGACAACCTGTCCCTACTGCGAAGGTGCCGCAGGAGACCCCGAGCAAATTGACCCGACATTCGGCGGATACTTTCTTGTCACCAATTCCACGTTTCACGATTCGAACGGTGTTCCGCTTGGCACGATTCACGTGCTGAAAGACTTTACCGAACGCCGCCAGGCCGAGAATAAGTTCCGCATGCTCTTCGAGAATGTCCAGGAAGGCATCTTCATCTCGACACCGGAGGGCCGTTTCCTCGATTTCAATAAAGCGCTGATGAACATTCTCGGATACGAAAAGCGCGATGAGCTTTTGTCGGTGGATATCACCCCAACGTTCTACCCACACGCCGAAGATCGGGAACATCTAAAACGGCTGCTTCGCGAACACGGCCAGGTGAGCGATTTTGAGTTTCAATTCCGCCGTCGCGATGGCGAGGTGCGAATTGCTCACGAATCGAGCTTCGTCACGCGCGATGATTCGGGAGCCGTGGTTGCCTATCAGGGCTTTCTGCTGGACGTCACGGACCGAAAACTCGCAGAATTGGAAATTCGCCGTCGTAACAGGGAACTGCTCGCGCTGAATGCGATCGGCGGCATGCTGAGCCAGTCTGCCGAGATTGATGAGATATTGAATCGAGTTCCTCCGAAAGTCGCGGAGCTCTTCAAAGTCGAGACCTGCTCGATCTATTTGCTCGATGAGCCGTCGCGCACTCTGAAACGCATGGCGGCCTTCGGATATGAGACTGAATTCGCGCGCAATCTGCCGCCGGTCGAAATAGCCTCCACCCTCCTCGAACAGTTAAAACAGGCCCGCGCCACGTTGCTGTCAGGCTCGGCTGTAGTCGTCCCCGAAATTTTGCGTGAGCTTTTGCGCCGGGAGAATATTCAGGAATCTCAGATAGCCGTCCTCTGGTCGAAGGACCGCATCATGGGAATCCTGGCAATCGGATGCCGCGAAGCCCGCGAGTTTTCGCCAGCGGAACTAAATCTCCTGGCGGCCGTGGGCAACCAAATCGCCACCACGATAGACAAGGCGCTGCTTCTGAAAGAAACGCAGGACGCGTATCAGAGCCTGGCCCTGGCCCAGGAACAGCTTTTGCAGAGCGAGAAGATGGCTGCCGTTGGCCAGCTCATCTCAGGTGTAGCTCACGAACTCAATAATCCACTGACGGCGATTCTCGGTTACAGCCAGCTGCTGCAAGCCGAAGAGCTCACCAATTCGCGCGGAGCGGACTACATCGAGAAATTGTACAAGCAGGCGCAGCGCACGCATCACATTGTGCAGAGCCTGCTCAGTTTTGCCCGCCAGCATAAGCCCGAAAGAAAATCGGTGAATCTGAATCAGATTCTCGAAGACACGCTCATCCTTCGAGAGTACGACATGAAGCTCAACAGCATCCGCATCCATCGGGAATTCGAACCGAATCTTCCCGTCACTACGGGAGACTTTCACCAACTTCAGCAGGTCTTTCTCAACATTGTGAATAATGCAGTCGATGCAGTAGTCGAGAAAGGCGGAAACGGCGAAATCTGGATTCGAACGGCGCTTGCGGGGAATCGCTTGCGCGTGGAAATCACCGACAACGGGCCAGGAGTGAAAGACCCGCATCGCGTCTTTGACCCGTTCTACACCACGAAACCGGTGGGGAAGGGGACCGGGCTGGGATTGAGCATCTGCTACGGAATCGTCAAGGAACATGGCGGAGAAATTCAGGTGCGCAATTCTCCTCCTCGCGGCGCCACCTTCGCGATCGTTCTGCCGATTCTTGGCGTCTCTGACTCACTTCAAGAGGACATGCCCTCGCCCTCGAAGTCCTCAGCGGCAGGCACGGTTTTGCTTGTGGATCATGAGGAAGCCGTCTTGCAGCTTGAACAGGAGATTCTGCGCGCTCGCGGCGTGACTGTCCGCGCCGCCCGAACCGTTCAGGAAGCCCTCGACCTACTGCGACGCGAGACAGTGGACGCCATCGTAGCCGATATGAAAATTCCCGGAGAACTTTCCGCAACGGGGCTATATCGCTGGATTGAGGAAAACCGCAGCGAACTTGCCGGGCGCGTCGTCTTCACAGTGTCGAATGCGCGAGACGGTGAGATCAGCGGGACCCTGCGCAATTCCGGTTGTTCGATCCTGGAAAAACCCTTCTCGATTGATTCATTTTGCGGAACCGTGCTTAAGACACTTCGCTCGGAAGCTCCCGCGCCCGTCAAGCGGTAAGATTCTTCAGTCCCCAGAGGATGTACGTTCAATGATCGTTTTGTTGAAGAAGTAAATTGTGCTGATGTTTTACCGAAATGTAGTTGACTCCTGAGATAACAAAGCGTAGCATTCGCGACAATCAGTAAATCAGGAGCGCGTATGGAGTCCCTGGAACGCTTCACCCAGAATCAGCTCATCATTGAGGAGTACGTATCGCAATGGTTGGCTCCGATTCCCAGCGAGTTCGGCCGCCTTGCCGACGTGGCGACGCTCCGTGATGTAACCAGCGGCCATTATCACCATCCCGCTCTGGAAGAGGTCTATCCGGAATCGGCCGTCCATCAGGCGTTGCTCTACTGTCACGAAGAGCTCTTCGAGAAAGTCGTTCGAACGCCCCTGCATCTTCAGGAGTGGGATTTGCGCACGCATTTCGCCCGAATGGATGCTCCGGTTGCAGAAATTGCCTTTCGCTGGCTCGAAATCGAACATTTTCGTTCCTTCGTTCCTATGGGTACGGCGCCACACCTGCGCGATCTGTTTCTCTCGAACACACGCGCGGTCCTCGGTCGTCTCGGCCAGGAACAAACAGCAGTAGCAGCCACCGCTTAGAGCAGCCCGCTTGCAAGTCTTTGCAACCACCCCCTCCAACTGTCGCTGAAGCTCCGAGAAACCTGTTACCCTGATTCTTCATCCAAGTTTGCTGGAGGGCGCAGCGAATGAAGCGATTTATCGAACTCATCTGTGTTTGCGCGCTTGCGGCTGTCACCACGAGCGCGCAGCAATCGGTCTCGCCTCCTCCTATTGCAGGATCGCCGAATTCGCACTCGGTGCCGCCTACGAGCGCCGATTTCATCAAAGCTGCCGACGAAGTGCTCGCACAAATGAGCAAGTTGCTTGATTTGCCGATCAAGGAGCCTTTGAAAAAGAGCCTGCGCTCTAAACAAGAGATCCGTGAATATTTGGTTCGCGAAGAAAAAGAGGATCGCAACGACGCCCAGCGTTACGCCGATACGAAAGCCCTCGAAGCGTTTGGCCTGATACCAAGAGATTTCCCGCTCGATTCTTTTATGCTCGATGTGCTGACCGACCAGGTAGCGGGACTCTACGACCCGAAATCGAAAGAGTTCTACATTGCCGATTGGATTCCGGCCGACGAGCAGCGTGCCGTGATGTCTCACGAACTGACCCACGCCCTTGAGGATCAGTCCTTCCACATCGATCCATGGATCAAAGCCGCGCGTCCTAATGATGATGCCGAACTCGCTCGCGAAGCGGTGAGCGAAGGCTCCGCGCTTGCTGCCATGGTCGATTACACGCTGCGTGAACAGCAAGTCAGCGTCCGGGATCTTCCCGATGTTGCGCTATTGATCCGCTCGGGCGCCGTGGAAGAGATGGATAAAGATCCTAATCTGGCGAAAGCACCAGGATATATTCGCGACGAGTTGCTCTTTCCGTATCTCGCGGGCACCAGCTTCTCGCAGCAATTCCTGAAAGCTCACGACGGATGGAAGGATCTAAACCTCCTGTTCAAGGATCCTCCAGTTTCGACGCAACAGATTCTCCATCCTCAGCTGTATTTGACGAACGTGAAGCCGGCTGCTGTGACTCTTCCCGAATGGAAGGGCCTAGTTCCGGGTGATTGGAAATTTTTGGAAGAGAATGTACTCGGTGAATTCGGCTTGCAGGAAGTTCTGAAACAGTTTCTTGGGCAGGATCGCGCCGACACACTAGCCGCGGCCTGGGCAGGGGATCGTTACGCCCTGTTTGAGAACACAAAGACCAAAGAAACTCCGCTCGTATTGCGCCTCGTTTTGGACAACACCGAAGATGCCGTGCGTTTCTTTGGGCAATACAGCGAGGTCCTCGAGCTCAAGCACAAATCCCGCACCGCGCTATTCCGCCGTCCCAACTATTTTCAATTTCAGACGGACTCGGGCGGCGTGTTTCTTCGTTGTGTCGGAACCGCTTGTTTGGTTGTGGAAAACGCAAGTCGCGAAACCTACGACAACATCAATCGCGAAATCGGCTGGACTGCCGCACCCGCCCCCGCAGACCATACTGGAAATTCGTTCACGCAGCGCCGCGAGACCCCGCGAATTATCACAACCGCATTTTAGTCGCTGAGCGAAATGCTCGCCGAATCGCTGCGATGAATTACCATCAGGGTCTGGTCGTCACATGCCTGTGTTCCCGAGCAATGTCCGGCGACGTCCCTCATGCAAGCCGCCAGTAATTCCTGCGGCACCCATCCGTGTCGTTCGCCCGCGACGCTCGCTAGCCTCTTCATGCCGTATTCTGCGCCGCTCGGGTTACGCGCCTCGGAGATTCCATCCGTGTATAGAAGCAACGAATCGCCCGGCTCCATCTTCGCGCGCTGCACGGAGTATGGACTCGTTGCAAACATTCCCAGCGGCAGCCCCGTAGCGTGAATCTGTTTCACCCCATCGCGCGTCACCATTACGGCAGGCAAATGTCCCGCGCTCGCGATTTCCACTTCTCCTGATTTGCCCGCCCGTCCACAAATAAGCGTGGCATACTGGCCCGCAAACGTGCTTTCGCAAAAAACCCGATTCGCCGTGGCCAGAAGCTTTTCCAGCGCCAAGCCGCCGTTTGTTTTTGACTCGGAGCTTACATTTGTCAGGCTTCGAAACATGGCGTGCAAATGCGTCATCAGCAGCGCGGCAGCCATGCCTTTACCCGCCACATCGCCGAGGAG
>Ga0070717_10002662_pt1 | contig 12582 bp, 12 predicted proteins | sample LARL113metaG_FD_71366 | JGI IMG/M metagenome (GOLD analysis project Ga0070717, IMG submission 71366) | Corn, switchgrass and miscanthus rhizosphere microbial communities from Kellogg Biological Station, Michigan, USA - LAR L11-3 metaG | ecosystem: Host-associated > Plants > Roots > Rhizosphere ...
ATGCACGCCATCGAGGCCCATCCCGCCCAGGACGGGCTCCGGGTCGCGCGGATCACCTACGAGTTCGTACGCCCGGTCCCCCAGCACGGCCTGACCGTCGCGGTGGAGGTGGTGCGGCCGGGACGCCGGGTCACGCTGCTGGACGCGACGCTGCGCGACGGCGGCGGTGTCGAGGTGACGCGCGCCCGCGCCCTGTTGGTCCGCCCGTCCGACGTCGGTGACGGGACGGTGGTGCCGCGGCCATTTCCGGGCCCCGAGGACGGCGTCCCCAGCGACTGGGAGGGCCGGCACCGGCGGATGTTCGCCACTGAGGGCATGGAGATCCGCTTCGTCAAGGGGCAGTTCACGGAGCCCGGCGAGGCGATCGCGTGGTTCCGCCTGCGTCATCCCCTGATCTACGGCCGCCCCGTCCAGCCGCTCGAGCGCGTGGCTGCGGCCAGTGACTTCGGCAACGGCATCGCCGCGGTGCTGGACTGGGATGCCTACATGTTCATCAACCCCGACCTCACCGTCTACGTGGAGCGCCCTCCGGTGGACGAGTGGGTGGCGCTGGAGTCGCGCACCCGCGTCGAGCCGGGGAGCGTCGGCGTGGTCGAGAGCGTGATGTGGGACCGCCGGGGCCGCATCGGCCACGCGATCCAGTCGCTGTTGGTGGGGCCGCGCCCGCCAGCTACTTCAGCCGGAAGGCCTTGATGCGCACGTCGTACTGCTGGGCGTCGCGGGCGTAGACGCCGTAGGCCAGCGCCTGGATGAGGGACAGCAGCGCGGTGTGCGAGCGCACGAACGCCGGCGTGTTGGACGAGTAGTAGAGGCGGATCCGGGCCAGCCGGGCCACCTCGGACAGCGTCGCGTCGGTGATCGCCAGCGTCGGGGCCTTGCGGTGGCGGGCCAGCTTCATCGTTCGGGTGATGAGCGGATGCGGCCGCCCCGCCGAGAGCCCGACCACGAGCGTGGTGGCGTCGATCCGGCTGAGGCGCCCCAGCGCCTCCTGCGAGGGGCTGGCCACGATCTCGGCCCGGAGGTCGAGCAGCATGAGCAGGTGGCGCAAGTAGCTGGCGAAGAACGCCATCTGGTCGGTGCCGGCGATGAGGACCTTCTCGGCCGTGACGATCGCGTCCACCGCCGCCTCCACGTCGGAGCGGCTGAGCTTGTGGGCCGTGTCCTCCACGTTGACGTGGTCGGCGGCGAGCGCCGCCTCGAATTCGGTGTGGTCAAGCGAGAACAGCGGGGTGGCCGCGGCCAGCGTCTCGGTGGCGACGCCGCCCTGGCCAACCCGGCGGCGGTATTCGTCGCGGGCGGCCTGCTGGAGCTCGGGGAACCCTTCGAAGCCGAGCGCCTGCGAGAAGCGCACCACCGTGCTCGAGGACGTGTTGGCCCGGCGGGCCAGCTCCTCGGCGGTCTGGAAGGCGGCTTCGTCGAGGTGGTCGACGATGTACTGCGCAACGTCCTTCTGGGAGCGGCTGAAGTCGTCAAAGCGCGCCCGGATGTAGCCCGAGAGCGCCTGGTGTCCGTGGTTGGTGTCGGGACCTGCCGTCGGAGTTGATGACTGCTTCATGGGCAGGCGTCTGTTTCGACACCCCCCGCCGCCGTTCCTTCAGCGGGCCGCGTAAAAGGGCGCGGAGCAGCCTCGCAGACGTCCTGTCAGCGTCCCGCGCGCCAGTGCGGTAAGAACGCCGACCTGCCCCGCTCTGCTAGCGCACGTGCGTCCGGTAGCGCGCCGCGCGCTCCTGGTTCTGGCGGCGCTCCGCCAGCACCTGGGCCACGGCGTACACGACCAGGAGGTTGACGACGATGCCGATCCCGATGAACGTGATGAGCAGGGCAAGGTCCTCGCCGCCCGAGCTGATCGAGTGCCCAAGGCCCAGGATGTCCGCGGCTGCCAACATGGCGACAGCATACCCGGCCGGGGCGGCTCCGGCCGCTGCCACCCGCGGAGCCGGTAGCGTGCCCAGCGGCCCGGTAGCTCAGTCGGTCAGAGCAGCGGACTCATAATCCGTCGGTCGTGGGTTCGAGTCCCACCCGGGCCATCCGCCGTCCCAGGTGTACGATCCCGGGTGGAACCGGGAAGGGGACGACGGCATGGAGCGTGGGACCGCTCCGGACATTGACGGCGATGAGACGGCCGCGCGCTCGGCAGCGGTGCGCCGGCGCTGGTGGCTGCTGGGCGCAGCGCTCGTGGCGGCGCTCGCGATCGGCTTCGGGGTCGGCACGGCGGTGAAGTCCACGTCGTCGCAGGCCACCACGGGCTCGCTGGCGTCCGGCAACTCCACTACCTCTGCCACCGTCTCGGTCACGCATCTCGGCGCAGGCGTACCGGTCCCGCCGCTCAAGCCGGGCGCCACGCAGAGCCATAGCTCGACGTCGAGCGCCTCCACCAGTGCGGGCGCCAGCGCCGCTGCCAGCGCGACCACGGCGACCACTACCGTGGTGAGCACGACCGCCACCATCGCCCAGACGACCCCCACGGTTGTCCGCACCACCACGGCGGTCTCGACGACCACAGGTGGTGGCGGCGGTGGCGGCGGCTAGCGCCGACGATCCCTACAACCTGCAGCGCTTCGAGTCGGCCCAGGACGGCGTGTACGAGTCCGTTCTGGCACAGGTGCGCGCCGGACGCAAGACCGGCCACTGGATGTGGTTCGTCTTCCCGCAGATCGCCGGACTGGGCCTCAGCGCCATGTCGCAGCGCTACGCGATCTCCTCGCTGGCGGAGGCGCGGGCGTATCTCGACCACCCCGTGCTCGGCGCACGCATCGCCGAATGCGCCGGCGCGCTGATCGAACTCGACGGCCGGAGCGCCGAGGCGATCTTCGGGGCCATCGATGCGGTCAAACTGCGCTCGTCCATGACGCTGTTTCTCCGTGCGTCGGGTGACGAGGGCTCGGTGTACCGGGCCGTGCTGGACCGGTACTTCGGCGGAGAGGCGGACGCCGCCACCGACGCCCGCCTCTAGGTTGACCACGGCGCAGGTGGTGGCGATCATGTGCCCGTGGGCATCGAGGGCGGCGTCCCGGTGGGAGCGACCCGTCGGCGTTGGCTGGCGGCGCTCGCGGCCGCCGCCGTCGTCATCGGGCTCGTTGCCGGCGGCGGCGTCGCGGATGCCCAGAACCCGGTGGCGGTCCACTCGATGCTCCAGCTCAACGATCCGCCAGGGTTCATGGAGGCCATGTTCGCCCAGGCAGCCGCCATGGATGCCTCGGCGATCCGTCTCGACGTGGCCCCCGCCGTCGTGTTCGCAAACCAGTCGCAGCCCCCCGACTACTCGGGGCTGGATCAGGTGATGGCGCTCGCACACACCTATCGCCTGCGCGTCGTAGCCGACCTGATGACGACGCCGACCTGGATGGCGGACTGCGCCATCCCCACCGCCGACCCGAGCCGCTGCGCCACTGACGACCTGCCCGGGTACGCGTCGGTCATCAGCCAGATCGTGAGTCACGCCGACCCGGTGATCCGCGACTGGGAGGTCTGGAACGAGCCCGACACCCCGGCCTTCTTCAACGGGACCCCCCAGCAGTACGCCCTCATGCTGCGCACGGCCCATGATGCAATCAAGACGGTCGATCCCGCCGATGACGTCCTGCTGGGCGGCATCTCCAGCACCGCCGGCATGAGTTGGCTGGGACAGGTGTTCGCCACCCCGGGCGCCGACGCCGCGCACGCCTTCGACACCGCCAACGTCCACGAGCGCGGCGATCTGTGGTCGCTGGCCCCGGACCTCGCCGCCTGGAAGGGGTTCCTCGCGGCCAATGGCTTCAGGGGTCCATTGTGGGTGACCGAGCACGGGTACCCGTCGGATCCCGCCTACCAGTACGACCCCGGCTACACCGGTGGCACGAGCGCCCAGGCGGCCTACCTTGCCGCCTCCATCCCCACGCTGGTCGACGCCGGCGCCGCCGAGGTCTTCGTCACCGAGCGCGACAACCTGACCGGCCAGTTCAGCTCCGAGGGGGTCCTCGGCGGCGACGTCTCAGATCCTCCGGTGAGCGCACCGCAGATCGTCCCCAAGCCGGCGTTCGCGGTCGTTCAGAACATCGCCGAGTGCTTTGCGGCAATCGGGCGCGACTGCCCGGGTGCGCGGCCCGCCGCCGCGCCGTCCGCGGTGACGATGCCCCCCGTCACGCCTGGCCGGACGAGCAGCCGACCAGTGAGGGTGTCCGATCCCGGCACCACGCCGATCCTCTTCGGCCCGGCGACATTGAGCGGGGCCGGCTCCGCCGCTCTCGCCGTGGCACAGAACGGCTGCGCCGGCGAGGTGCTCGAACCGCGCGAGACCTGCGTCGTGTCATTGCTGTTTCGCCCGACAGTCGGCGGCGACGCGGTCGGCTCACTGCAGCTCGCCTCGGACCAGGGGACGCTCGACGTGCCGGTCGCGGCCGCGGCGCTGTCAGTCTCGGCCCTGCGCTCGCCCCAGCTCCCGCGTCCCCCGTTTGTGCCCACCAAGGCCGGCAACGGCGTCGGCTATCCGCAGCGCGCCGTCGTGACGCTCACCAATCCGCTGAGCGCCGGGGTCCCGATCGCCCGCGCCTCGCTCTCCGGGCCGGACGCGCGGCGGTTTCGCATCCGATCTGACGGTTGCGCCCATGCCACGCTGAGACCGCTGCGCAGCTGCCGTCTGATCGTGCTGTTCACCCCGACCCGCCCCGGCGTCGGCCAGGCAGAGCTCACGCTGCGCGGCGCCGGGATCCCGCTGACGGCGGCGCTGCGTCCCATGGCGTTCCCCCTCCCCACGGTCCTCCGGCTCATCCCCGTCGCCACCGGCGGCTGCGCGATCCCCACCGGGGACCCGATCGCGGCGGTGACGAGCCAGCGGGCCACCGTACGCTGGACGCTCACGCCCGCACCGGCCCGCGGGCGTCGTGGCTGCGGGCGCACCGCAGCGCTCGGCGGCGCGCCGGTGGCCGCGGGCAGCGCGGTGACCGGCAGCAGGCCCGGCCGCGTGGACGGGACCCCGGGATATTGGGCGCGGTGGCGTCTGGCCAACTCCTCGGCGCCGCGCCCCGGGCGCTACGTGCTGACGGTGTCGGCTACCAACGGGCATGGCGCGGGACCGGAGCGGTCGGTGATGGTCACGATCCAGCCCTGAGCCGTGCCGTGCCGGCGTGAGGGTGCCTGCCCGGGTCGGGCCGGCGCTGGTGCCCTGGGATAATTCCGCCCGTCCGTTCGTCTGCCCTGGGACTGTCCTGACCGCCCTGTCGATATCACATGCCCGCCGGGAGCCCCCCGGGTGGGAGTGGCTGCGCAGCCACGACCGCGGCTTCGCCGCCCTGCGGCGCGCCACGCGTGCGGCGCTGATCATGCCGGCCCTGTTCGCGCTGGCCGGCCCGGTGCTCGGCAACCCGGCGATGGCGACGTTCGCCGCGTTCGGATCGTTCGCCATGCTTCTGCTCGTCGACTTCGGAGGGTCGATCCGCAACCGGGTGCAATGCCAGGCGGCGCTCGGCGTCGCCTGCGCGGTGTTCATCTGCCTCGGGACGCTGGCGTCGCGCACGACGTGGCTGGCCGCCGTGCTGACCGCCGCGCTCGCCTTCGCGGTGCTGTTCGCCGGCGTGGTGAGCTCGGTCCTGGCCAGCGCCACCACCGCGCTGTTGCTCTCGCTCATCCTGCCGGTCTCGCTGCCCGGCCCGGCGTCGTCGATCCCCGATCGCGTCGCGGGGTGGGGCCTGGCGGCGGCGGTCTCGTTGCTGGCGATCTCACTGCTGTGGCCCGCGCCGGCCCGCGACCCGGTGCGCAGCTCGGCGATCGCCGCCTGCCGGGCGTTGGCGGCCCGACTGCGCGCCGAGATCGCGTTCGTCGTGGCCGGGCGGCCCGCCTCGGGCGAGGCCGTCTACCAGGAGGCGGTGGCCGCCGCCGACGCCGCCGTCGAGGCGGTGCAGACCGGCTTCTTCGCCACCCCGTACCGCCCCACCGGGTTGAGCACCTCGGCGCGGGCCGTGGTCCGCCTGGTCGACGAGCTGCGGTGGCTGAACTCGGTCGTCCTGCGCAGCGTGCTCAAGTCCCCGGCCGGCAAGAAGCCGATCATGGAGGTGTGCACGGTCAAGCAGGCCGCCGCCACCGCGCTCGACGCCGCGGCGGACCTCCTGGATTCCCCGGGGCAGAGCGGCGAGGCGCTGAGCGCCGCTACCACGCAGCTGACGGCGGCGCTGCAAGAGCTCGAGCGCACCAGTACCGCGACGCTGCCGGAGTCCGCCGCGGCGGCCGACGAGGAGGAGCACGCCCGCCGAGTGGTCAGCGCCCTGGACCCGAGCTTCCGCTCGCAGGAGTTGAGCTTCATCGTGCTGCAGATCGCAGCCAACGTCGAGTTCGCGGCGCGCGCCGAGCGGCGGACCTGGGTGGAGAAGGTGCTCGGCCGCCAGCCGGAGGGGTTTGTCGGGTTCCTGGCCGCCGCCCACCAACGCGCCGGATCGCACGCCGAACGCAACTCGCTGTGGCTGCACAACAGCCTCCGGGGCGCGGCCGGGCTCGGGTTGGCGGTGCTCGTGGCCGACCTGTTGTCGGTCCAACACGCCTTCTGGGTGGCGTTCGCGACGCTGAGCGTCCTGCGCTCGAGCGCGCTGAGCACGGGTCAGAACCTCGCGCGCGCGGTCGTCGGCACCACCGTGGGCTTCGTCATCGGGGGCGCGATCGTGGCGGTGGTGGGCACGAACACCGCCGTTCTGTGGGCGGTGCTGCCGTTCGTCGTCCTCCTCGCCGGGCTGGCGCCCGCGACCGTCTCGTTCGCTGCCGGCCAGGCCGCCTTCACCCTGACGCTGATGATCCTCTTCAATCTGCTGGCGCCCGCGGGCTGGAAGATCGGGTTCGTGCGGATCGAGGACATCCTCCTCGGCGGCGCCGTCAGCCTCGCGGTGGGCCTCATGCTGTGGCCGCGCGGCGCCGGCGCAGCGCTGGGCCGGGCGCTGTCGGCCGCCTACGCCGACAGCGTCGGCTACCTCACCAGCGCGGTGGCCTACGGGCTCGGTCGCTGTGACTCCGGTGGCCCGGCGCCCGGACCGCCGGTCACGCAGGCCGCGCAGGCGGCGGCCGCCGCCCGGCGCCTGGACGACACCTTCCGCGGCTACCTGGCCGAGCGCGGCGCCAAGCCGCTGCCGATGGCCGAGGTCACGGCGCTCGTGACCGGCGTGGTGGGGCTGCGTCTCGCCGGCGACGCCGTACTGCAGCTGTGGGACAGCGACACCTCTGACGGCGGTAACCGCGCCGCGGCCCGCCAGGAACTGCTGTCGGGGTCGGACATGGTCCGAGGCTGGTACGCCCGCTTTGCCGAGAGCCTCGTGGGCCACGGCGCGGTCCCCGAGCCGCTCAGTCCCGATGCCGTCGCCGATGGACGCCTCGTCAACGCGGTGGGACACGACCTGCGCGATCGGGACGGCAACGCCAGCGCCACCGCGGTACGAGTCATCTGGACCGGCGACCACCTCGACGCGGTGCGCCGCCTGCAGTCGATGCTGGTGGGGCCGGCCCAGGAGGCGGTGACCCAGAACGCCCTCGGCTGAGATCACCCACGGCGAGGCGCGGGAGATTCTCCCGCGGCCGCCTCAGCCGCGCGGCTCGCGCAGCGCCGTCCCCCAGCGCTCCTCGATGCGCCCGTACCGCCACACCGTCAGCGCCAGCGCCCACGTCACCACGAACAGGCCGACGATCACGAAACCCAGGGTGTTGAGGTCGATTCCCTCAAACCACCCCCAGAACCCACCTGACAGGCCGAGCTGAGAGGCGAGCAGCCCGCCCAGCTCGATCGTGCCGATGACGGCGGCGACCGCGACCGAGAGGCCGGTGACGGTGAGGTTGTAGAAGACCTTGCGCACGGGCTCGGAGAACGCCCATCCATAGGCGAAGTTCATGAAGGAGCCGTCGATGGAGTCCATCAGCGACATGCCCGCGGCAAACAGGACCGGCAGGCACAGCACCGCGTACCACGGCAGCCCAGCGCCGGCGGCACCGCCGGCGAGCACCAGCAGCGCCACCTCGGTGGCGGTGTCGAAGCCCAGGCCGAACAGCAGCCCGATCGGATACATCTGCCGCGGTCGGCTCACCGTCCGCGTGAGGCGGCCCAGCACGCGGTTGAGCACCCCTCGCCGCTGGAGCTGCTCCTCCAGCGCGGCCTCGTCGTAGCGGCCGGTTCGCATCTGGCGAAAGACGCGGATGACCCCGAACAGGATCACCACGTTGATGGCGGCGATGAGGTAGAGAAATGAGCCGGAGACCAACATCCCGACCACGCTCGTGACCTGGTGCAGGTGTGAGCGCCCGTTGGCGACGGGCCCGTGCAATGCCCCGACGCCGATCGAGATGAGGAAGGCCAGGGCGAACACGATCGTCGAATGGCCCAGCGAGAACCAGAAGCCGACGCTGAGGGGCCGCCGGCCCTCGGCCATCAGCTTGCGAGTCGTGTTATCGATGGCGGTGATGTGGTCGGCGTCGAAGGCGTGGCGCAGACCCAGCGTGTAGGCGGTGACGCCGACGCCCACCGTGAGCGCCCCACCGGTGCCGAGATGGGCGGGCGCCACGAGCGCGAACAGCAGGCCGAACCCGAGCAGGTGCAGCCCGCCGACGACGCCACCCATGAGCAGCAGTGTGCGCTTCTGGCCCGCGCTGAGGGCTGACCAGAACGCTCGCGGGCTGCGCCGACGCATGCGCCGCACCGTAGACCGAGCGGTGCCGCGGCGCAATTCGCGGTGCTCGGCGTTACATGCCGGGCGCGCCGAAGCTCGAGCGCAGCTGCCGGGCGAGCATGCGCGCCCGGTCTGAGCCCCGGCGCCCTGCCCACGGATGCGGGCCCTCGGCCCAGGGATGCCAGCCCAGGGTGCCGTAGTGCGCGCGCACCGCCGCCTTGAGCTCCCCGCGGTGCTCGCCGCAGGCGTAGCGCACCGGGCCGTAGATGCCGCGGCCGTGCCAGGTCAGCCACGGGGCGGGCGGGGACGGTCTCGCGTCCACGTACTCGCCGTGGCGCAGATCGAGCAACTGTCGCTCCAGTGCGACCTGCGTCTCGAGGTCGGGCCTGGCCCCGCAGATCTCACATCGGAACACGACGGTGACGGGCACCGGTCACCACCGGGGCTCATAGCCGCTGGTCAGCGTCGCCCCCGGCGCGCGCCACTCCGGCTCGCGGTCATACCGGGTGCGGATGGCGTGGTGGCGCAGCCGGCGTAGCGCGGGGCCATAGGTGAAGCGGGTCGCGCGGGCGGCCATCAGCCCGAGCGGGTGAGGATCCATGAACGGCATGAACTTATCCGGGAACCCGGGCATGGTGCAGGCGATGCAGATGCCGCCGACGTTGGGGCAGCCGCCCACGCCGCCGACCCAGCCGCGGATGGGCACGTTGCACATCGCCACCGGTCCCTTGCAGCCCAACTTGACCAGACAGCCCCGGTCGTCGGCGGGGGTGCGCGCGTGCTCGCCCTGCTCGGCGAAGCCGGCACGGCCGCACCCCTGCTGCACGGTGCGCGAGAACAGCCACCGTGGGCGGCCGTGGTCGTCGAGGTCGGGCATCGGCGCCGCGCCGGCGAGGCGCAGGGCCACGTGCACCAGCGTCTCGGTGATGTTGTCGGGCTGGACCGGGCACCCGGGCACGTTGACGAGCGAGAGGCCGCGGTGCGAGGTCCACCCGGGTCCGAGGTAGTCGCCCAGGCCCATCGCCCCAGTGGGGTTGTTGCGCATCGCCGGGATCCCGCCGTAGGCGGCACAGGTCCCCAGCGCCATCACCGCGCCGGCGTGCGGCGTCAGGCGGTCGATCCACCGCGCGGTCGTGATCGGGTCACCGGTGTCGGGGTCAACGCCGAACGCGGCCCAGTGCCCGTCCCCGCTGAGCTGCTCGTTGGGGACCGCCCCCTCGAGCACGAGGATGAACGGATCCAGCCGGCCGGCCGCGGCCAGGAACCACGGCCGCATGAACTCCTCTCCGGTCTCGTGCGCGAACACCGGGTTGTGGATGATCAGCGGCGGCAGGCCGGGGAACGCGCCGCGCTGAAGGTCCTCGAGGGTGGGGTTGCGGGCGGCCGTCAGCGCGATCGACTCCCCGTCGCAGCCGAGGCCGCTGGTCAGCCACAGCACGCGGATGGGGCGAGGCGCGCTCTCGCGGTCAGCCGACACGCTGGTCGCTCGGTGTCGAGTGCTCGGCCAGCGGGGTGTGGCGCTCGAGCAGGGCCTCGAGCTGCTCCCCGGGGCTGCCGTGCAGACGCAAGTCGTCACTGCTCCCGCTGATCAGCCCGGCCTGCGCGAGGCGTTTGAGCGCGTGGGAGATGGAGGGACGCTCCGCGGCCACCATGTGGCCGAGCAGTCGGTGGGTCAGAGGCAGGCACAGCCGCACCGAGGCCGGCTCCACCTTCCCCCACCGTGCCGCCAGATGCCACAGCAGCAACGAGAGGCGCACCTCCAGCCGCGGCTGGGAGGTGATCGCGCGCAGGACGTCAAGCTCCGCGGTGCGCCGACAGGCCCGGCTGACCAGCGCCCGCACGACCTGCGGGAACGGGCGCACTCGGTCCACGAAGTCCGCGTCCAGGAGCGCGAAACGCGTGGGCCACAGCGCCCGCCACTTGCAGCTGCGCTCGAGCAGCTCATCGGTGGGCAGCGTCGGCGCCTGGAGCAGGTCGCCCGCGCCCAGCAGCTCCGCGGCCACGCGGTCGCCCGTCCGCGTCTCCAACGCCACGAGCCCATCGAGGACGAGCAGGCCGGGTCCCTGGCTGGCGATCTCAAACCAACCGGAGAGGTCGCACTCCCCCACTGCCACCTGCAGGACGCGGGCGGTGGCGAGCTGCCGGACGGCGACCCGGGCACGAACGTCGAACTCCTCGGCCAGCTCGTCGTCGGCATCCAGCAGGTAGGCGTAGAGCGCGGTCGGCTCGGGGCGCCGTGGCACGATGCCGGGCCGGCCAGGCCACGGCAACGGCCCACGCTTGACGCTCCGTCCATCTCTGACAGTCACGTCACACCGTCTCCTAGGCCCGTCGGCCGTCGGAATCAGAACGGCCAGTCTATGCCCTCCGGGAGGGTGTGTTCCCGGTTACCGCGTCGGGTTGTAACCCTCGTTACCCGCGTTCGTCTACGTCCCCGAGGTGGTGGTAGAACCGGCCCATGTGCCTGGCGATCCCCGGTCAGGTCGTTGAAATCGTCGATGAGGCCAACCGCTTGGCGAAGGTCGACGTCGCCGGCGTGCGGCGCAACGTCAACATCGGGCTGCTCGACGATGACGACGCCAGCGGCGTGGGCCCCGGGGACTGGGTGCTCATCCACGTCGGGTTCGCCATCTCCAAGGTCGACGAGGAGGAGGCGCGGGCCACGCGCGACCTCCTGGTGCGCATGGGCGCCGACTACGAACAGGAGCTCGAGGAGCTGAAAGCCAGCGTGATCGAGTGACCGACGAGTGTGGGTCGGAGCACTGCATCACCTGCGGCGACATCGCCGTCGAGATGACCGTGCTGCGGGTTGACGAAGCTCGGGAACTCGCCCTCTGCGCTGCCGCCGACGGACGGCGCGAAACCGTGGAGATAGCGTTGGTGGCGCCGGTGCGTCCCGCCGAACGCCTCCTCATCCACGCCGGCACCGCAATCGCGCGCGAGGGAGGCGTTCTGTGAGGTTCGTCGACGAGTTCCGCGATGCCGAGCTCGGCCGCGTCGTCGCCGGCCAGATCCTGTCGCTGGTCGAGTCCGGCCGCCACTACAAGTTCATGGAGGTCTGCGGGGGACACACGCACTCGATCTACAAGTACGGGATCGACGACCTGCTCCCCGCCAACGTCGAGCTCGTCCATGGCCCCGGGTGCCCGGTGTGCGTCATCCCGATGGGCCGCGTCGACGACGGGATCAGCATCGCCCACCGCGACGGCGTCATCTTCGCCTGCTTCGGCGACATGATGCGGGTGCCGGGATCGCAGGGCAGCCTCCTGGACGCCAAGGCGGCGGGCGCCGACATCCGGATGGTCTACTCGCCCCTGGACGCGCTGCGCATCGCCAAGCAGAACCCCGACCGCGAAGTCGTCTTCTTCGCGATCGGCTTCGAGACCACGGCGCCCTCGACGGCGCTCACGCTCAAGCGGGCGAGGGCCGAGGGACTGCGCAACTTCAGCGTGATGTGCAGCCACGTGACGATCGTGCCCCCGCTGCGGGCGCTGCTGGAGTCCCCCGACCTGCGGCTGGACGGCTTCATCGGCCCCGGCCACGTCTCCACGGTCGTGGGTGCGCGCCCCTTCCAGTTCATCCCCATCGACTACGGCCGGCCCGTGGTCATCGCCGGGTTCGAGCCGCTGGACATCCTCCAGGCCATCGAGATGATCCTGCGTCAGCTGCGCTCCGGGCGTTGCCAGGTGGAGAACCAGTACAAGCGCGTCGTTCCCTACGAGGGCAACCTGCGCGCGCTCGAGGTGATGGCCGAGGTGTTCGAGTTGCGCCCGCACTTCGAATGGCGCGGCCTGGGGTTCATCTCACATAGCGGGCTCAAACTGTCTGACGCCTACGCCGACCTCGACGCCGAGGTCCGCTTCAGCATCCCTGGCGTCCGCGTCGCTGACCCCAAGGCCTGCCAGTGCGGCGAGGTGCTCAAGGGCGTGATCAAGCCGTGGGAATGCAAGGTCTTCGGCACGGCCTGCACGCC
>Ga0070717_10002663_pt1 | contig 12577 bp, 14 predicted proteins | sample LARL113metaG_FD_71366 | JGI IMG/M metagenome (GOLD analysis project Ga0070717, IMG submission 71366) | Corn, switchgrass and miscanthus rhizosphere microbial communities from Kellogg Biological Station, Michigan, USA - LAR L11-3 metaG | ecosystem: Host-associated > Plants > Roots > Rhizosphere ...
GGAGGACTTGGCGAACAGGATCATCGGTCGTAACCGTCGCCCGCCAGTGCTAGCGGAGGGAATGGAGTTGCAGTCGTTCGGGCTCTCGCCGCAGGACGCGCAGATGCTCGAGGTCCGCCGCTGGTGCGTTGAGCGTGTCGCGACTGAGTACGGGGTGCCGTTGGCGATCGTGGGCCTCGGTCACGGTCGAGAAGGCAACCTGACTGACGCGCAGTCGGCGCTGTACACCGACACGCTGCTGCCGTACTGCGAGGACTTCTCGAAGTTCATCACCCAGCGGATCCTGGTGCGCGTGTACGACTGGCAGGACGGGATCTTCGAGTTCAGCTTCGATGAGAAGTTGATGGGCTCTGACCGGCTGCGCGCGTTCGTGACGGCGACCGGTCGCCCGGTGATGTTGACGAACGAGGCGAGGGCGAAGATGAACCTTCCGCCGGTCCCCGGAGGCGACGAGCTCGTGACCCCCTTGAACGTGCTTGTGGGTGATGAGGAGACGCAGCTGGGGGATGTTGGTGCGAATCCAAAGCCGTCGGTCGGGGTGATGCCGATCCAGGATCCGAACGGTCCCGCGCAGGACGGGTCGTACCGGTCCGGTCAGGGGTCGGCATCGGAGACCCCGAAGGCACTCAAGGCGCTGCCAGGTGAGATCGATCCGTCAGCGCCGATTCAGCAGCTTCACCCGCGCCGTAACGCCGACATTCAACGCCAGCACCGGCATGTCGACGCGATGCAGGGCGTTGTGCAACGCCACTTCAACCGGTTGGAGCGCGATCTCCGCGCGAAGGCCCGCAAGTCGAGCGAGCCGGATTGGGATCGGTGGGATCAGGAGTTCGCCGCCGACCTCGACCGTGAGTTGAAGCATGTCGTGGCGATGGAGGGCGAGTTGTACGCGATGCGTTTGGGCGGCTACGAGTTCGACACTCGCCGCGTCGAGCATTACCTCACCGCGATGTCCGAGAGCGCCGCGAACGCGATCAACGACACGGTACGCCAGGAGATCAAGGACCTCGGTCTCGACGTCGCGTTGGCTCGCTCGCCGCAGCATGTCGCGAGCGCCGGCACCAGCCTCGGTGTTCGCTCGACGGTGTGGGCGCGCGAGGAAGCTGCGCGACAGACGCCGGATGGTGGCGTGAATCGGTTGAAGACGTGGGTTGCGGACACGGGTCGTCATGCCGCGTTCGATGGCGACACGGTTCCGCTTGCTGATGATTGGCCGGCCGGGTTCGCACCCGGCGCAGAGCCGGGTTGCGCCTGCACTTCGGTCGTCAGTTAGACGCCTTGAAGCGTCCTTCCTGAAGTCACCCCTCGAACAAGTACCGCGATCTTCCCGCGCAGCGGGGCGGAGGACCTATGGAACACATTGCGCTGAAAGCGGCGATCACCGCTGCGACCGATCAGGGCCAGTTCACCGCTGTCATCTCCGCGGCCTCGATCGATCGCGAGAAGGACATCGTCGACCCCGCCGGGATGGTTCGCGCGCTGCAGAGGTGGGTGCCGATCGGGAAGAACATCCCGCTCGCCTGGAACCACTCGACGGCACCGGAGCATCAGATCGGCTACGTCGACCCGAAGTCCGCTCGCGTCGAGGCTGGCGAGGTCGTCGTCGACGGCTACATCGACCAATCCGCCGACTCCGGCGCCCATGCGTGGCGGCAGGTGAAGATGGGGACGCTCGGGTTCAGTTTCGGCTATCTCGTCCTGCAGGGCGGCAGCACGAAACTCAAGGGCGGTGGCCGGCACCTGAAGGAGTTCGACGTGTTCGAGGTCACCGCGTCACCGACGCCGATGAACAACGACACGCGCGTGCTGTCATGGAAGGCCGCGCAGGCGGTCGAGGATCAGGAAGCGAACGAGCTGCAGGCCGTCATCGACCTGATGGGCGACTTCCTTGACACCGAGGATGACGACCAGGACATCGCGACCGCCCGCGACATTCTGCAGCGCGTCCAGGCGCTTCTCGCCGCCGAGAATGCCGAAGCGCCCGATGACGGCTCGGACGGCGATGAGGGCAAGTCGCTGCAAGCTCGCGCGGAAGCTGTTGCGCTTGAGCATCGGCTGGCCGGCGTTGACCTCAAGAGCACGCCCGTGGCGCCCCCGCAGGCCGCTCAGGACGACGCGAGCGACCTGCACGCCCTGTTCCCCCGGGAAGAGGTCAAGGAGGCGCTGAATGGCTCCCTGAAGGCCGTCTGGACGACCGCCTACGTGAACACGCTCCCCGACAGCGCGTTTCTCTACGTCGGCGACGGTGGCACGAAGGACTCCGACGGCAAAACCGTCCCGCGGTCGCTGCGGATGTTCCCCTACAAGGACGCCGCAGGCACCGTCGACCTCCCGCACCTGCGGAACGCGCTCGCTCGCATCCCGCAGTCCGATCTTTCCCAAGACGTCAAGGACAAGCTGACCGCGAAAGCACAGCGAATCCTTGCTGACGCACAGAAGTCAGTGGATGGAGCAGCCCAGGCCCAACGGCGTGCTGCAGATCCCCTGAGAGCGAAGGCCGAAGCCCTGGCGCTCGAGCACGCGAGCGGCGGCATGAGCCTTCAACGGCCCCCAAGGCCAGTCACCACTAAGGCGCCAGACCTCCTTCCGCTGAAAGAGCTGAAGGAGCGGATGCGCGCGGAAATGCTGACCGCACTCAGCGGAGGAGCAGACACACCATGAACCGGTACGAGAAGCGCAAGAAGGCGATCGAGCAGGCCATCGGCGGCGAGATCCAGCAGTACCAGGAGATCTACAAGAAGGCCAACGACGAGGACCGCGAGCCGTCCGACGACGAGCGTCTCGACATCGAGTCGCACCTCAAGGCGATCGAGACGCTGAAGACCGAGAAGGAAGAGGTCGAGGCGAACATCAAGACGATGCAGCACGTCGAGGATCTCGGCCGTTCCCTCGGTCCCGCGATCGACACGACCCCCGGCAACAGCGGCGGCGTGGAGTTCACGCAGGGCTGGTCGCCGACCCCGGGCGGTCACGGCCCGACGCAGTACCTCAAGTCGCTCGGCGAGATGTTCACCGAGGCGAAGGGATTCAAGGACGTTCACGCTCAGATCAAGGCTGGTGGCGGACGGTTCTCCACCGGCGCGATCGAGCTGAAGGGCACCCTGATGGAAGGCTACGGCTCCCCGGGTTCCGGTACCGGCGGCGGTCTGATCCCGATCCCGCAGGTCATCCCCGGCGTGGTGGAGAAGCTGTTCCAGCGTCTCCGGATCGCGGACCTGATCCCACAGGGACAGGCCACCAGCTCCAACATTCGGTACATCGTCGAAGGTACGGCGACGTCCGGTGCCGCCGGTGTGGCTGAGGGCGCCCCGAAGCCACAGTCGACGCTCGGCCTGTCCACGAAGGACATGCCGGTCACGAAGATGGCGACGACGCTGAAGGTGACCGACGAGATGATGGAGGACGTGCAGCAGCTCCAGTCCTACGTCAACGGGCGTCTGCAGCTGTTCGTTCTCATCGAGGAGGAGCGCCAGATCATCAACGGTGCAGGCTCCGGCTCGAACGAGCTGGCCGGCATCCTCGGGGCTGGCATCAACACCTACCCCCGCGGGACCGTCGACAACAACGCGGTCGCGCTGTTCAAGGCGATGAACGGTCAGCGCGGCTCCGCATTCCTGGAGCCGGACTGGATCGTCATCAACCCGACGAACTACCAGACGACTCGTCTGCTGACCGATGGTCAGCAGCAGTTCTACGGTGGCGGTCCGTTCCTCGGCGCGTACGGGAACGGCCAGCAGATCGGGTCGGGCGGCCAGGTCACTGGCGCGGACGACATGATCTGGAACAAGCCGACGATCGTGACCACGGCGATCGGTGCCGGCACGGCCCTGGTCGGCACCAGTGCTGCCGCGCAGCTGTGGCAGAAGGGTGGTCTGAGCATCGAGGCGACGAACAGCAACGAGGCCGACTTCCTGTCGAACATCGTTGCGATCCGGGCGGAGAAGCGCGAAGCCTTGACGGTTTTCAGGCCGGCGGGCTTCACCGCCGTGACTGGTCTGGCGTAGCCAACGGAATCCGGGCGGTCGGCACGGGACTGCGTGCCGACCGCCTGCCCGTTCTGCCTTGAAGGAGGTGGCGCATGGGTGTGCCGTTCATCAGCCAGCAGGACTTGAGCGACCGCCTCGGCCGTGACGTCACCAGCGACCCGGGCGCCCTCAGCGCCGTTGATGCGGCCTGCGAGATCTGCCGGGAGATCGCCGAGCAGGACTTCGATCAGGTCATCGGCGACACGATCACCCTCGACGGATCGGGGACAGACACGCTGATCCTGCCAGAGCGCCCGGTGTTCGGGGCGGGCACGATCGTCGTGAACGGCCAGCTCGAGACGATCGGCGCCAGCTTCACCCCGAACGGCCTGCTTTACCGCGGCAGCGCCGGCGGCTGGGGTGGCTACACCGCCGGGTTCGGGTGGGCGGGCGCGATCCGTCCGACGTGGCCGCAGGGCCGTCAGAACGTGCAGGTCACCTACGACCATGGGTACGGGACGGCGAACATGCCGCGGGCGGTGCGAGAGGTTGCGTTGCAGATCGCGATGCGCCTCGTGGTGCAGGGCGCGGCGATTGCGGAAACGGTCGGCGCGGTGAATGTGCGCTATGCGGTGAGCGCCGGCGCGTTGGACTCGAACGAGTTGCGGATCTTGCAGAAGTACCGGGGTCCGGCGAGCGTCTGATGCCGATCTCCACCTTTCTCGACGGTCGCCAGCCAACGCAGCTTCGCGGGCTCGCGTTCCTCGCCCTGTCCGACATTGGCCAGGTTCTGACGCAGACCTCAACCGATGATGGCGGGGGCGGCGCGTCCCAGGCGTGGAACCTGAGCGGCACGATCGCGTGTCGCGTTGATGATCTGTCCGGCAGCGAGCAGCTGTCCGCCGGCCGGATCTCCGATCGCACCACGCACGTCATCACCGTCCCGCCGAACGTGGTCCCGACCCCTGCGGACCGGTTCCTGATTGCTGGGAAGGGGACGTTCGAGATCACGGCAGTCCGGAACCGGACGCGCGAGTGGTTGCAGATGCTTGAGGCGGCGCAGGTGATGGCCGTCTAACAAAGTGTGTGGCCCGGCATTACCAGGTGACGGTGCCGGGCCGCACAGCCTTACCCGCCGTGAGTCGACTGCATGTTCATCACATCGACGGCAACAAACTCAACAACGAGCCGACGAACCTGATCTCTCTGTGCGCGAGATGTCACCGGCAGGCTCATCGGAAGGAGGTGATGCCGTTATGACACTTCCGAAGATGTTGCTCCACAGCAACGCTCCGTGGGTGCCGACTTAGCTGGCTACGGTCAGCAGACGGCTCTATTCGCGCCCCACATCGCTAGGCATTACAACTTGCAGATCAGCAGCTTCTATGGCCTTGAGGGCGCTCCCGCACCATGGAAGGGTATCCCGGTGCTGCCCGGTCTCGGCGGCACCTACGGGAACGAGCAGATCCCGATGCACGCCGCACGCCATTTCGGCGATCATCGTGGTGGTCTCGTCGTGACGTTGATGGACGTGTGGGTGCTCGACACTCAGATGTGCCGCCAGTTCAACATGGCGTCGTGGGTGCCGGTCGATCACGATCCGGTGCCGCCGAAGGTCGCGAAGTTCTTCCGGGAGTCTGGGTCGGTGCCGATCGCGATGGCCCGGTTCGGTCAGGAGATGCTCGCCGAGTTCGACGCGCTGTACGTCCCGCACGCGATCGACACGAGCGTCTACCGGCCGCATGATCGGGCGCAGGCGCGTGAGGAGATCGGCGCCGATCAGCATGATTTCGTGGTCGGGATCGTCGCGGCGAACAAGGGCAACCCGTCCCGGAAGCATCTGGTGGCGTCGTTGCAGGCGTTCGCCGAGTTCCAGCGGACCCATGAGAATGCGAGGCTGTACCTGCACACGGATGTGGAAGGCTCATGGTCGGCTGGTGTGCCGTTGCTGCCCGTCATCAAGTCGTTGGGGATTCCGGACGACGCGTTGAGGATCGCTCACCCGTACGCGATCCATTTCGAGCCGTATCCGCCTGAGTCGATGGCTTTGATCTACTCGGCGATGGACGTGCTGTTGTGCCCGTCTGCGGGTGAGGGGTTCGGGGTGCCGATCCTTGAGGCGCAGGCGTGTGGGACGCCGGCGATCGTGACGGACTTCTCCGCGATGTCGGAGGTGTGCGGCGCGGGGTGGAAGGTGCCTGGCGCGAGGTGGTGGACGCCGCAGCAGTCGTGGCAGGCGCTTCCGCGCGTCGCGGATCTCGTTGATGCGTTGGAGGATTGCTACACGCTGCCGTCAGCGAAACGGGTCGAGCTCGGCGAGCGGGCCCGTGAGCATGCGCTCGGCTATGACGTGGAGCGGGTGATGGTGGAGCACATGCTTCCGGCGTTGGAGGCGGTGCAGGAGCGGGTTGCGGCGCGGCCGAAGCCGATGCGACTGAAGCAGGTCGCGGCATGAGCAATCCGACCGAGATCGCCTGTCCCGGGTGGTGCTGCGCCGCTTTCTACTGGCCTCGGACGCTGGCCGACATGAAGAAGCATCCCGATGCCGGGTATGACGGACCCCAGATCCGCGACATGCTCGTCCCGCTCACCCCGAAGGAGGCGCGCGAGCGCCATGAGCGGTTCAGCGGGAAGAAGGTGGCAGCCTTTTCGTGGAAGCATCGTGGCCACCACTTCACCTGCAAGAACTGGGATGAGGAGACGCGGCTCTGCAAGGTCTACGAGACTCGCCCGCAGATGTGCCGCGACTATCCGTACGGGCAGGAATGCCAGCACGGATGTGGAGCTTGCGGCGGTATTCCAAGTGTGGAGCGGGCGAAGATCCGCGAGGAGCAGCTGGGGAACCAATGGAAGGCTTATGTCGCTCCCAAGCCAGCGGAGACGTTGGCATGAGCAACCTCACCATCCTGTGCATCTCCCGGTTCGACCAGCACGCCGAACCGTTCATCCGCTACCAGCAGCAACTCGCCACCGAGCTCGACGCCCGGTTCGTCCTCGGCGCTGACGGCCCCGCACCCGACTGGGTGACCGCCGACACGATCGTTCACTTCCAGTCGAAGGGCTATGTCGAGTCGGTGCTCGACCAGGCCGTCGACGCCTGCCCCGAAGGTCACATCCTGCGCCTCGACGACGACGAGACCGTCAGCACCGAAATGCGCGAGTGGCTCTGTGCGGGCGAATGGCGCGCGTCCGATCATTGGGCGTTCCCACGAATGAACCTGTGGCCCGACGCCAGCTCGTTCATCGCCAGTCCCCCACTCTGGCCCGACCTTCAAACGCGGCTCAGCGTCAAGGCGAAATCGGGCAGCCGGCCTACTGTCCACCAGGGCAGCCCGTTCGGCACCGGCACGATCGCGCCCGTCACGCTGATCCACCACAAGTTCCTGGTCCGCGGCCGCGAGGAACGCGAGCGACTCGTCGAGGAGTACGAGCAGGTTCAGGATGGTGCTGGGACGGGTTGGCTGCCGTTCTCCGTCCCGGAGCGGTACGAGTTCGACCTCGCACCCGTCGCATGAACGGGAAGGCATCCACGCTCCTCTCCGCGCTCGACGGGCTACCAGAGGGAGCGACCGTGGTGGAGATCGGCTGCGTCCGGTTCCCCGGCGAGATCGCCAGCGACGGATGGAGCACCTACTACCTAGCGCAAGCCGCCACCGACCGCGGATGGGCCCTGCATAGCGTCGACATCGACCCGGGCGCCGTCGAGCACGCCCGAACCGCCGCCGACGGCCTCGCCTGCACCGTCCATCATGCGGACGGTGCGTCGTGGCTCGCCGCGTTTCCCGACGCGATCGATGGGCTGTACCTCGACGGGTCCGCTGACCCCGGCGAAGCGGTTGAGCAATACCGCGCCGCCACCCTCACCGCCAGCCCGGTGGTCGTGATCGACGACGTGCAACGGATCGGCGATCAGCAGCGAGGGAAAGCGAACCTGCTGCTGGACGTGCTTGCTGACGACGGATTCGATGTGCGGGTGGTGGGCACGGAGCCGGGCTATCTGATGGCGGTCGCTCACCGGAGCGCAAGGCGAGGGAGTTGATCGCGAGTGGAAGGATCGTCGCCTAAGGTCGCGCTGCCGCACGTTGACGTTCTAATTTGCGTCGCGTGTCAGTTGCGCTGCACCGGCTGTACTAATTTCGTTGGGGCGCTTCCGCAGACCATCGAGACGATCGAGGACATCGTCCGGGACATGGAAGCCGCCGCGAAGGTGATGCACGCTGGGTGCGTCTGCCTGCTCGGCGGTGAGCCGACGTCGCATCCGAAGCTCGTGGAGATCATGCGCGAGGCCAAGCGCATCGGTCTCGGCAACACCGTCCAAGTCCTTACGAACGGAATGCGTCTGCACCGCATGAAGGACGACTTCTGGCATGAACTCGACTGGTTGAAAATCTCAATCTACCCGGGCAAGACGCAGCCCGAGAACATTGAGCTCGCGAAGCAGCGCCAGCGGCAGCACGGGTTCCGGCTCGACTTCTACGACGTCGCATCCGACCCGTTCCGCGCCGTCCTCACAACCGAAACGCGCACGCAGGAGTCGGCGCAGAGCGTCTATGACGGCTGCTGGTACAAGACGTTCACCCGCAAGATCGAGCGCGGCTACTTCTACCGGTGCTGCACATCACCGTCGATCTCTCAGGAGATCCTCGGATTGGGCCCGGACGCAGACGGGATCAAGCTGGACGGCTTGACCGCCGGTGCGCTCGAGGCGTTCCTGTCGCAGCCTGAGCCGGCGAAGTCGTGCTTTCGCTGTCACGGGAACTACGGGCCGCGGCTGGATGGGTGGTCGGAGGTTCGTGGCCGTGACGCATGGCTTGAAGCGTCAGCCGTTGCCTAGGAGGTTGTCGAATGCCGCAGCCGAACCGGATCGGTGACTTCGCCAGCAAGCTTGACGAGCTCGTTCGCGAAGCGACTCTCGCGGGCGCCGAGTTGATCGTGGAGAGCGCGAAGGAACGCGTCCCGGTCGACCCGACGGCGAAGCATCACCTTCGTGACGCGATCCACACCCAGGTCGATGAGGACGGCGTATGGGTCGTCGCTGGCGACCGGGAAGCGTGGTACGGGCACATGGTTGAGCATGGGACGACGCACTCCGCGCCTGAGCCGTTCCTGATCCCGGCGGTCGAGGAGAACGCGGACAAGGTCGTTGATCTCGTCCGTGACGCGATCCGGAGGGCGGCACTGTGAGCACTCCGGTTCGCAGGAGTCTTTACGGCAAGCTCGCAGGCGATACTACCCTCACCGCGATGCTTGCCACTCCGCCAACAGGGTTCTCGCAGTCGATCTACTACCAGCAAGCGCCTGAGAACGCCGCATACCCGTTCATCATCCTGAGCAAGCAGGTGGCCACCCCGACGGACGCGTTCAAAACTCCGGGCGCCTTTGACACTGACGTTTGGCTGGTCAAAGCGATCGACCGGAACCAAACCGCCGATCTTGCCGAGCAGATCCAAGCCCGGATCGTTGTCCTTCTGAACGATGCGACTCTCTCCATCTCGGGCCGCACATTGATGGGTCTTCGCCGCCAGTCCGACACCGACTATTCGGAAGTTCAGGACGGCGAGCGTTACATCCACGCAGGCAGCTTGTTCCGCCTCGTTCACGAAGCGTAGTAGTCACCTAGTCACCTGATGGGTGCCGCTTTCCAGCGGTCAGCCCGGCTTGATCCCCGCACCGCCGACACCGGCGGGGCCAACCCATCAGACAGGAGCCAGTCATGGCCAAGAAGGTTCTCAACAACGTTCAGATCGTCGTCAACGGCGTCGATCTCAGCGACCATGCCCACACCTGCGTGCTCTCTGATAGCGCCGCCCAGGTTGACTTCACCGCTTTCGGCGGGAACGGCTACCAGCAGTTCGGGCAGGGTCTCAAGACGGCGCAGATCACCGTCGACTTCTTCGACGATCAGGCGGCGTCGAGCGTGTTCGCGACGTTGCAGCCGCTGTATCAGTCCGGGTCGGCGTTCCCGGTCACGATCCTGGAGGACTCGACGGTCGGGGCGAGCATCACGAATCAGCGCGGGTCGATGGTGTCCCGCCTGTATGACTTCTCTCCGATCAACGGGCAGGTCGGTGGCGCGGCGTCGTTCCAGGCGCAGTTCCACAACGCCGGCTCCGGGATAGTGTGGGGAACGGTTTAAGCGGCGCGTCCGTGCCATTCCTCTAGAGGCTTCGCGCCCTTCGAGGAGTTGCATGACTGGCATGCGGGCACGATGTTGTCGGCCACATGCTTGCCTCCGCGCGAGATCGGTATGACGTGATCGATGGTCATCTTGCCCTTCGCTCCACAGTAGAAGCAGTTCTGGAGCATGAGCCACGCGACGTATGCGTCGGTGCTCTTATCGAGGTCTGAACTCGACCGCTTGCGGTGGTAGTAGGCGAGGCAGGCGGCGCGGGCCTTCTCAATGTTGGCCTCGCGCCAAGCCTTGTTCAAAGCGCGGTGATGCTCGGGGTTCTCCTTCCGAGACTTGGCTCTGGCTTGTCGGCGTTTCTCGCGGTTCGTGGCGTCGTAGCGGTTGCATCGTTCGCGGTCGTACTCGCGGTTCTTCTCAAGCCAATTACGGTAACTCTCTGCGGCTTGCTCGGGGTGTCGCTCACGCCACCGTTGAGAGGCGAGGCGCGTTCGCTCTCGCCAACAGACCCGGCAGGTTCCGCGGTAGCCGTCGCGAGCCTCCTTGCGAGGAACGAAGTCAGGTAGCGGCTTGGTTTCGCCGCAGACGTTGCACGTTTTCACTTCCCACTCCTTGAGTTGCCAACGCTCTCAAGGATACCGCGCAGTGGGGCGCGATCCGGTGGGAAGTGTTGGCAACCCGAGGACCGCGCCCCACGTCTGAACCTAGCACCCTGGGCGCCCGTCTCAGGGTCAGCCCACCATCACAACGCGGTCAGCGGGCTTGCCCGTGCCGCAGAAAAGGACACGCAATGGCACTTCTCACCCGAGAAGCACTCCTGCGCGCCTCGGACCTCGAGGATAAGGAGATCGAACTCCCGACCCTCGGCGGCAGCGTCCGCGTCCGGTCGCTACCGGCCGCATACAGCAACGAGGCGCACTCAGAGGCGATGGAGCAGGTCACGACCGAGCACAAGGGCCGCGCGCAGGTTTCGCTGCGCGTGAACTCCGTGAAGCTTGAGGCGTTGAAGGTGCTGCACGGCCTCGTCGAGCCGAAGCTGAACTCGATCGCGGACGCGAACACGTTCGCCCAGCAGTGCGGGCGGGCGTGGCAGACGATCGTGAAAGCGATCGATGATCTGTCCGGCCTGGATGCGGAGAAGGTGGAGCGCACGGAGGCGATGTTTCACCCTGGCGGATCAGTCGAGGCACAGCGAGATCCCGCCGTCCCGGTTCCAGATGGTGGTGGGAATGGCGGATCCGCTGTTCCAGTGCGAGCTGGCGCTTGAGCTCGGGATGAGTCTCCGGGAGTTGGGCGAGCGGATGACAGCGCATGAGTTGACGGTCGTGTGGCCTGCGTACTTCCGTGTGCGGAACGCTCGGGCTGAGCGCGAGCGTGATGAGGCGACGCAGCCCAGAAGGGGTCGCTGACGACGTGGGACCAAGCGCAATTCTGTCGGTGTTGGTCAGCGCCGACACGCAGCGAGCTGCCGCTGAGCTGTCGAAGTTCGATGCCCAGGTCAAGACGGTGCAGCGCCAGGCGGAGAAGGGCATCGAGGCTCGCCTCGGTGCCCACTTCGACCCTGCCGCATTCTCCGCCTACGAGGCGAGGCTGTCACAGGCGGCGCGGCGGACGGCTGACCGGAAGGCGTTCAGGGCCGAGTTGGGCGCGAACTTCAACAATGTTGCATTCAACGCCTACGAGCGAGCGGTGTTGAAGGCGCAGCGAGAGACGGAACAGCTTGTGGTGACCTCGGAGTCGGCGGGATCGAAGATGCGGACCGCTGCCAGCAAGTTCTTCACGGGCGGTTCGACTTCTGAGGAACGGTCGTTCGCTCGCGGCACGCTCCGGGGCGCTGTCGGCCGCGGCGCAGGGTTCCTCGGGTCCGGGCTCGCCGGGGGACTGGTCGGCTACCTGTCCGCGTCGGGGCTCAAGAACAGCATTGAGGGCACGACCCAGATGGTGAAGCAGGCCGAGATCCTGGCGCACTACACCGGGTTGGCGCAGCAGTCCGCGATGGAGTTCGAGGGCGTCGCTGGTGCCCTGGGTGTGTCATCGCGGTCGTTGGCGGTCGGGTTCCGGACGCTGGCGACGCAGACGAACAACGCGCTGACCGACCCCACCAAAGCATCGACCCGCGCGTTCAAGGAGCTGGGACTCTCGCAGGCGGAGGTGAAGGCGCACGCGAACGACCTCGGGTCGCTGTTCGGGATCATCGCCGACCGGTTGAACGCCATTCCAGCCGGCGCTGAGCGGACGGCGTTGGCGACGAAGTTGATGGGCCGGAACTGGCAGCAGCTCGCTCCGTTCATCGAGCAGGGATCGAAGGGAATGAAGGATCAGTTGGCGCAGGCGAAGGCGCTTGGGGTGACGATCGGCGGTGATCCGTTGAAGAACATCCAGAAGCTGCATGAGGCGGAGATCGGCCTCAAGCTCGCGCAGGAAGGCTTGTCCGTTCAGTTCACGGAGCACGTGGCGCCGGCGTTGATCTCGGTGACGATGGGTG